>Ga0209941_1001908_pt1 | contig 12743 bp, 8 predicted proteins | sample ThiBiot_300_plan_FD_183945 | JGI IMG/M metagenome (GOLD analysis project Ga0209941, IMG submission 183945) | Wastewater bioreactor microbial communities from Cape Town, South Africa - Thiocy_solids_1 (SPAdes) | ecosystem: Engineered > Bioremediation > Thiocyanate > Unclassified | place: South... | reverse complement strand
CTCGCAGCTCGAACTGCGACAGGCCGAGGCCGAATATCAGGCGACGGCGCAGCAGATCCCGGCGATCGAGGCGGCAATCGCGCGGCAGGAAAACGGCCTGTCGCTGCTCGTCGGCGATACGCCGCATGCAATCGCGCGCGGCGAAAGTTTTGCCGCGCTCGCGGTGCCGCCGGTGCCTGCGGTGCTGCCGTCAGAACTGGTGCGGCGGCGGCCTGACATCGGGCAGGCCGAATATGCGCTGGCGGCGACCGACGCCAATCTGCGTGCTGCGCGGGCACAATTCCTGCCGCAAGTCCGGTTGGCGGCGTCGGCCGGGGCGGTGATTTCGTCGGCTTTGGGCGATCCGATCAGCATATGGTCGGTCGGCGGCAGTATATTGGCGCCGATCTTTTCGGGCGGGCGACTGCAAGGCCAGTTCGACGCCGCGACGGCGCAGCGCGATCAGGCGGCTTTCGCCTATCGCAAGACGGTGCTCACCGCCTTTCGCGAGGTGGAGGACCAAATGGCGGTGATCGACCGGTTCAACGCGCAGGAACAAGCGCTGATGGCGCAGCGCGCGGCGGTGGCCGATGCGCTGCGGCACGCGACCAACCGCTATCGCGCGGGCTATTCGCCCTATCTGGAACAGCTCGACGCGCAACGGTCGCTGCTCGGCGTCGATCTCGCGCTGATCCAGCTCCGCGCCGACCGCCTGAACGCATATGTCGCCCTCTATCAGGCGCTCGGCGGCGGCGCCCCGGCGGCTTAATCGCCAGCGATTATCTTCTCGATCCCCGATGCCACCGCCGGGTGATAGGTGGCGCGCGAGCGGGCGAACAGGTCGCGCGCGATCGCATCGCCCCACGCGCCCTGACGCTTCAGCCCGGTGTAGAGCGGCCGGATCAGCAGGCCGCGCCCGACGGTGCCCGCGAACTGGCGCAGCGACGGTAGCGCGGGTTCGTAGCGGTTGGCGATGGCAAGCTCGAGCCAGGCCGAACGGACATAGGCGTTGGTCGACGCCGACAGATCCAGCGTTTCGTCGAGTTCCTTGAGCCGCGCCGCGCTCTGCGCCCGCGGGATGCCGTTCAGGAAACGCAGCCATTGCTGCGTCGTCCATCCTTCGGGCGCGATGGCGCGCGCCGGACCGCCGGCGTTGAAGGCGACAAGCTTGGCATCGACCGCGGCCAGCGTCGCGCTCTTGTGGTGCACCGCATTGTCGGGCAGGCCCGCGGCATAGGACCAGCGGTCGAGTTGCAGCGACAGTTCGAGCGCCGGGTCGCCCTTCAGCAGATTTTCGCGCAGATCGGTCAGGAAACCCGCGGTCGTCTGTGGCTGAAAGGCATGGCGGTCGAAATAGGATTTGAGATAGGCGTCCCAGCGCGCGCGGCCGACCGTCGTTTCGATCATGCGCAGGAAGTTGGATCCCTTGGTATAATCGAGCGTGCCGTCGCCGGGTGCACCGTGCAGCCGGGTCTTGGCGCCGGTCTGGCCGCCATTGGCGTCGATGTCGCGCATCATATTGTCCCAGTCGAGATCGGCATACATCGCTGCGCGCTCCTTGCCGTAGAGCGCCTCCATGATCCGGTTCTCGAAATAGGTGGTGAAGCCTTCGTTGAGCCAACTGTCGGACCAGGTCGCATTGGTCACGAGGTTGCCCGACCAGCTATGCGCCAGTTCGTGCGCGACGACGTCGGTGTTCGACCGGTCGCCGGTGATGATCGTCGGCGTGAGAAAGGTCAGCATCGGGTTTTCCATGCCGCCATAGGGAAAGGAGGGCGGCAGGACGAGCATGTCGTAGCGGCCCCAGCGATAAGGGCCATAGAGCGCCGAGGCCGCGTCGATCATCTTTTCGACATCGCCGAATTCGCGCGCCGCGGCGTCGAGCATCGTCGCTTCGGTCCACACGCCCGAACGGGGGCCGAGCGACCGAAATTTCAGGTCGCCGACCGCGAAGGCGATCAGATAGGGCGGCACCGGCTTGTCCATGCGGAAGCGAAAACGGCGGCGACCGTCGGGCAGCGCTTCGCCCTTGTCGCCGCTCAGCTTCTCGCCGCTCATCACCGCGACGAGATCGCCCGGCACGGTCAGCGTCGCATCCCATGTCTGACGGATACCGGGGCTGTCCTGCGTCGGAATCCAGCTCCGGTTGAGAATCGCCTGGCCTTGACTGAACAGATAGGGCTTGGTCTTGCCCGCAGTCATTTCGGGCGGCAGCCATTGTAGCGCATTGGCGCCCGGCTGGCTGCGATAGGTCAGGACGATGCGCTGCGCGCCGCCGAGTTCGACCGTCAGCGCCGAACCGAGTTCGGGATCGGTATCGCCGACAGCCCATTTGAGCGGCTTGCCATTTGCATCGGTGACCGAAGAAATCGCCAGATTGTCGATGTCGAGGACGATCGACTGCGCATCCTTGGCGGCGAGCAGATCGAGCGTCGCGGTCCCGCCCAGCGTGCGGGTCGCGAAATCGACATCGAGGTTCAGCGACACATGGGTGACACGGGCGACCTCGGGATCGGCGTGGGTCCACACGTCCTTCGCCTCGGGCGTCGTCAATATGGGGGCAGGGGCAGTTGCCGTCTGTGCGGCGAGGGGCGAGGCGCCGGCGAGCAGCGCGGCGGCGAGCAGGATCATACGCATGGGAACGCGGCGTAGGCGGCGGCGCACGAAACTGCAACCGGCAGGTGGCCCGAAGCAATCTTGGCGAACGCGAAATTGTCGGTGGAGATTGCGGCCGATCCGGCGCAAGGTGCGCGCCGTTCCCGCACGGCCATTCTCCGCGCGGGATGTCGATGATTCAAATGATGGATTTTGCCAATGACCCGATATCGCCCCATTTCGTTCGCCGCGGCCGCGCTCGCCGGCGCTGCTCTGCTTGCCCCTCCCGCCCTCGCCGAAGAGGGGATGTGGACCTTTGACGCCTTTCCGGCGCAGCAGGTGAAGCAGACGTATGACTGGGCGCCCGACCAGGCGTGGCTGGGCAAGGTGCAGGCGGCCGCGGTGCGTCTGACCGGCGGCTGTTCGGCAAGCTTCGTATCGGCCGAAGGCCTGATCCTGACCAACCACCATTGTGTCGCAAGCTGCCTGTTCGACAATTCGAAGGCGGGCGCCGACTATCTCAACGACGGTTATGTCGCCGACCGCCGCGACATGGAACTCAAATGCCCCGGTCAGCAGGCCGAGGTCGTCACCAGCATCGGCGACGTCACCGGGGCTATCAAGGCGGCGATGGGATCGCTCGCGGGTGAAGCGCTGACGAAGGCGCGCGATGCGAAGATTGCCGAAATCGAAAAGAGCGGTTGTCCCGACACCGACAAGACGCGCTGTCAGGTCGTCACCCTGTTCGGCGGCGGTCAATACAAGCTCTACAAATATCGCAAATATTCCGATGTGCGGCTGGCATGGGCGCCCGAGGATCGCGCCGCGACCTTTGGCGGCGATCCCGACAATTTCAACTTCCCGCGCTATTCGCTCGATGCAAGCTTCCTGCGCGCGTACGAGAATGGCAAGCCGGTCGCGACGCCAGCGCACCTTCAATGGAACCCACGCGCGCCGCGTGAGGGCGAGATGACCTTCGTCGTCGGCAACCCCGGTTCGACCAGCCGGCTCTACACGACCAGCCAGCTTGCGTTCGAGCGCGAACTGCGCCTGCCGATTACGGTGACGACCTATTCCGAACTGCGCGGCCGCCTGCTGCGCGCAATGGAGGAAAGCAAGGATCATGAGCGCGAAGGGCTCGATCTGCTCAACGGGCTCGAAAACAGCCTGAAAGTCTATATCGGCCGCCAGAAGGCGCTGAACGACCCGGCCTTCACCGCGACACTGGTCGCCAAGGAGGACGAGCTGAAGGAGAAGAGCGCGGGGAATGCCGCGATCGGCGATCCCTGGTCGTCGGTCGACAAGGCGGTCGGCGCCTATCGCTCGCTCTATTTGCCGGCGCGCTTCACCAATCCGATGAGCGATCTTTATGGCTATGCCGAAACGCTCGTCTATGCGGCGCAGGAGCGCTCGAAGCCCAATGGCGAGCGCCTGCCCGGCTACACCGACAGCGCGCTGCCGCTGACCAAGAAGAGCCTGCTCGATGCGAAGCCGGTCTATCCCTGGCTCGACGAGCTGACGCTCGAATGGAGCCTGTCGAAGGCGCGTGAATATCTGGGTGCCGACGATCCGGACACCAAATTGCTGCTCGGTCAGGAAAGCCCCGAGCAGCTTGCCAAGCGGCTGGTCGAAGGATCGAAGCTCGCCGATCCCGCCTATCGCCAGATATTGTGGGATGGCGGGCTTGCCGCGATCGAAGCCAGCGATGATCCGATGATCCGCTTTGCGCTGCGCCTCGCGCCGCGCCAGCGCGCGCTAAAAAACGCGGTCGACGAGGCCTATGGCGGTCCGCTCGCCGTCGCCGGCGGCAAGATCGCCGACGCGCGCTTCGCCGCCTATGGCGACACGCTCTATCCCGACGCGACCTTCACGCTGCGCATTTCCTATGGGCAGGTGAAGGGCTGGATGGAGCGCGGCAATGCGGTGCCGATCGCGACGACAATGGGTGGCACCTTCGACCGCGCGACGGGTAATCCGCCGTTCGACGTCGCTCCGGCCTTTGCGGCGAACAAGGCGGCCATCGATCCGGCGGTCACCTATGACTTCGTGACGACGAACGACATCATCGGCGGCAATTCGGGTTCACCGGTGATCGACAAGGCAGGCACCGTGATCGGCGCCGCCTTCGACGGCAATATCCACTCGCTCGGCGGCAATTACGGTTACGATGGCACGCTCAACCGTACCGTCGTCGTTTCGACCGCTGCGGTGCAGGAAGCGCTCGAAACCATCTATCCCGCGCCGGCGCTGGTGAAGGAGCTTGCGGGCAAATAGCGGCGCCCGCTTCGCCGCGGAGGCGATGCAGACAGGTTGCGGCGGGCGGCGGACCAACCGTCGCCCGCGGCTCCAGACGGTCGCCGAAGCACAGGAGATGGTACGAAATCGCATTTCCGCATCAGCCACGAATTTTCTGTTTCCAGCATACCGCGGCCAGCCGATTTCAGACGCCGCAATGGCGACGTTGATGAAACGCGCCAGTCTCGAAACCCGGTGGCATGGATTCCGGACGGGCGTCCGAGCTTGGGTCGAGGACAAGACGGATGCCCAGTTCGAAGTCAAAGGAATCTTGCTTGGGTTACGCTGTCGATACAGAAGCGGTCGAGGCATACAGAAGGTCGGATCGGATCGATAAGCATCACCGGCTTTTGCAGAAATGGGAAGCGTTGTTGCTGCAGGGTGGGTGAAAGGTGGCCCTTGCGCCCGAAACCCGACGTTCGGCTTCAATTGCAGTACGTCGAAACGCGCTGTCTTTCGGCTGGCCCCTGCCCACTTTGGCTCGCGGCCGTCCATTATCCCGTGTCAGTGCGGCACCGCTCCCAGCTCGAACCCAGTCTTGTCGTGGAGGGCAAACTTGTCGACGATGTCGGCGCTGGCGCGATTGTAACCGACGATCTCGACCGTGTGACCCTCGCGGTTTAAGCGCGCAATGATATTGTCGAGCGCGCCGACGCCTGAAATGTCCCAAAAATGTGCCGCGGACACGACTATGCGGATGTTGGGTGCTACCTCGTCAACCTGGAAACTTCGGGTGAATCTCTCTACGGAAGCGAAGAAAATCTGACCGGTGACGAAGTAGGTCGCGCGCATTCCATCTTGGGCGACGTCTCGGCGCACCTCGAACATCCGTTGCACCTTGGCGGCGAAGAAAATGCCGGACAGCAGCACGCCGGTAAGGACGCCGAGCGAAAGATCGTGCGTTGCGACGACGACCACGACCGTAGATACCATCACGATCGACGAGGTTGGCGGATGCCTGCGAAGGTTGGCAATCGAGTTCCAGCTGAACGTACCGATCGACACCATGATCATCACCGCCACGAGCGCGGGCATCGGCATGCGGCCGACATAGGGGCCGAGCAAGGCGAGCAACATCAGGAGCGTCGCGCCGGCGGTGAAGGTCGAAAGACGGGTCCGTCCGCCCGAGGTCACGTTGATGACGGACTGACCGATCATTGCGCAGCCGCCCATCCCGCCGACGAAGGCGGCGGCGATGTTGGCGATGCCTTGTCCGGCGCATTCGCGGCGCTTGTCGCTTTCACTGTGCGTCATGTCATCGACGATCTGCGCTGTGAGCAGCGATTCGAGCAGGCCGACTGCGGCCATCGTCAGCGAATAGGGCAGGATGATCCGTAGCGTTTCCAAAGTCAGTGGGACATCGGGCAGGACGATGCTCGGAAGACCTTCCGGAAGCTTGCCCATGTCGCCGACCGTGTTCACCGGCAGGCCGAACCCGATGCTGATCGCCGACAGGATCAGGATGGCGACGAGCGGCGAGGGAACGGCCTTCGTCAGCCGTGGGAGCAGGTAGATGATGGCAAGTCCGCCCGCGACCATCGCATATGCCTGCCACGTCACATCGATAAGCTGCGGCAGTTGTGCCATGAAGATGAGGATGGCGAGCGCGTTGACGAACCCGGTGATCACCGAGCGCGATACGAACTGCATGACGAGGTCGAGCCGCAGCAATCCGGCGATAATCTGGATGAGCCCCATCAGGATCGTCGCTGCGAAGAGATATTCGACGCCGTGTTCGCGGACGAGCGGAATGACGAGTACGGCCACCGCGGCGGTCGCCGCCGAAATCATCCCCGGCCGCCCTCCGGTAAAGGAGATGACGATCGCGATCGCGATCGATGCATAAAGGCCGACGCGCGGATCGACCCCGGCGATGATCGAAAAGCCGATCGCCTCGGGGATCAGTGCGAGTGCGACGACAATGCCGGCAAGGATGTCGGCGCGTGCGGTCGCTGCGCCGGCGAACCATTGCTGGCGGTAAGCGGTAAATCCGTTGAACATGAAAAGCTCACATCAAGACACATGGCGCCCGGGCGGACGCGCTCATATTTGCATGTGCGATGTTGTCCGGCGGATCGGCGGCCGGAATAGCCACCCGGAGTTGCACCGGGTCCTTGCGAATGGCGGCCCTCTATCCCGATGCCCGCCTCCATTGCAAGCGCGCGCTTGTCCGCTTTCGCACCTGGCATCACAAATGCCGACAGTCTCCAACCGGTCGATTCCGGTCGTTTCGACTATATCGGCGACGAACGGCTGAAATTGAGGTGGATTTCAGCCTTTCCATTCTCGTCATGCTGAACTTGTTTCAGCATCCATGGACCGAGCTCTCGTCCGGTGCGGCGCGTAAAAAATGGCGCGCCATGGATCCTGAAACAAGTTCAGGATGACGGTGCGGTAAATGGAGGGCGTCGGTCGTTGTCAGGCGTAAATCGCGATCGCCTGGCTGCCGTGCAGCACCGGTTCGCCGGCGCGGTTCCACAGCATCATGTCCTGCACCGACAGCCCGTTGCGGGCGAAGCCGGTCTTGGCCGAGAGCAGCCACCAGCCGTCGTTGGTCTCGGGCTTTGCGGTGAGCATGTTGACCGTCCAGTTCATCGAGCTGATCGGGCCGAATTCGTTGAAAAGCGCCATCGCCGCGGGCGGCAGCGCATCGCCCATCGCGAGCAGCGCGACCGCCGGATGACAGGCGGGCTCTTCGACGAAGCGCACCCAGGTCAGATATTCGCCGACATCGCTTTTCCAGTTGAAGCGTGGGCCTGTCGTCGGGCGCATGTCGAAATGACGGGTGAAGCTGGGCCGCGCCTTGTGCTCGGGCACGGGCTGAAGCGTTTCGGGGGCGGGCGCGTCGGGTATGGCGAGCCGGTTGTGATCGAGATGGCTTTGCCGGTCGGGCGAGAAGGCGAAGACCGCGGCGGTGCCGAAGCCCGCATCGCTAGTGACGCCCGCGTCGATGAACAGGCTCGATTTCGATTGGCGCAGCACGCGCGTCTGCACGGTGCAATCGCCGCTGACCGGCCCGACGAAGCTGATCTGTGCATAGCGCAGCGGCGCCTCGGTCGGGTGGAGCGCCATCGTGCCGGCGAGCGCGACCGCCGAGCTGATCCCGCCATAGGCCGTGCGGCCCTGCATCCAGCCGTCGTCGATATGCGCCGTCGCGACATCGCCGTCGACGCGCAGGGTGGAGAGCAGCGCGTCGAGCGCGCTGGGGGAGCTTGTCATCGGAAAACTCAATCCTCGATCTGGAAAGTCAGTCCGGCATGGGCGGTCAGCCGGTCGATCAGCGCCTGACCGAGCAGCGCGCCGGGGGTCCACACGCCGCCCGCGCCATCGGTTTCGAGCAGCGTCATGCCGGTTTCGGCCAGCATCTTCGACGTCGATCCATAGCCAGGGTCGCGGTCGCCTTGGACGCTGGCGCGGATCGTGGTGCCGTCTGGATATTCGCCAACGAAGAGGATGTCGTAGAAGCCGTTTTCGCGCTCTTCCTTGCTCGGTCCCTCGCCGGGTTTGAGCTTGGATTCGCCGAAGGGGTTCGCCTTCGCCATCGCTTCGGCCATTGCCTTTCCGGCCTCGCCGATCGTCGTCATCACCATCTCGTCATAGACAAGGTCGGACCCCCATGGGTGGCCGAGCAGGAAATTGGTGCGGTGGACATTTTTGGTGTTGATCGGCGCCATCACGAAGGGCGCGGTCCAGGTGCCGGTCGCATGATCATATTCGGGTATCAGCCCCGACGGCTGGTGCGGACCTTCGAACCCCGGGGTCAGCGCGAAGGAGGATTTGAGCAACAGCGCGAGCGACGGCTTTTTGGCGACGGCCTTCAGCGTTTCGGTCAGGCTGGCGATGGTGCCGCCCGACGCGCCGCCCTGCATCTTGCGCACGCGGCCCTTCACGCGCGGCGCGGGCTTGCCGTGGCGCCTCACCGCTTCGGCTTGGAGGAACAGCACGCCGAGGTCGAAGGGGATCGAATCGAAGCCACACGAAAAGGTAATGCGCGCGCCCGATGCCTGCGCCTGATCCTGATGCGCGTCGATCATCTCGCGCATCCAGCCGGGCTCGCCGCACAGATCGGCATAGGCGGTTCCGGCCTTGGCGCAGGCGTTGACGAGGTCGCTGCCATAAAGCTGATAGGGGCCGACGGTGGTCAGCACGACGCGCGTGCGATGCGCCATCATGTCGAGGCTGGCGGGCTCGCTGGCGTCGGCAACGACGAGCGGCGTGTCGGCCGGGGCGCCGATCAGGTCGCGGACCTCGGCAAGCTTGTCGAGGCTGCGTCCCGCCATTGCCCATTTCGGCGCGTCCTTGCGGCCGCCATAATGCTGCACGAAATATTCGGCGACGAGGCGGCCGGTAAAGCCGGTCGCGCCATAGACGATGATGTCGAATTCGCGGGTCTCTGCCACGGCACCCTCCCATTTACGTAAACGTCAACTAGAGGCTAGCGCAGATGTTCGGCGGTGCCAAGGGGCGTAGCGGCGCGCCCGGTCCGCCGGGCTCAATCCGCCAACGTCAGGCGGAGGGCGTCAGCGACCGCGCTAGTGCCACCCATTCGGCGACGCTGACTGTCTCGGCGCGGCGGGTCGGATCGATCCCGAGCGCATCCAGCGCGTCGATTGCGCCGGGGACGCCCTTGAGGCTCTGGCGCAGCATCTTGCGGCGCTGTCCGAACCCCTTTTCGGTGAGCGTCGACAGCATCGCGGGCGACACGCCGGGCGGTTCGTTGTCCGGGGTGACATGGACGATCGCCGACATCACCTTGGGCGGCGGGGTGAAGGCCGAGCGGTGGACTTTCATCGCGAGCTTCGCCTGTGCGCGCCACTGCGCCAGCACCGCGAGCCGCCCATAGGCCGAGCTGCCGACAGGAGCGACGATGCGTTCGGCGACCTCGAGCTGGAACATCAGCGTCAGCGACAGCCATTGCGGCGGCCAGGCCGCGGGTTCGAGCCAGCGCGTGAACAGTGCGGTGCCGACATTGTAGGGCAGGTTGGCGACGATATGATAGGGGCCGCCCGCCAGCGCGTTCGCATCGACCGCCATCGCGTCGTCCGAAACGACGGTCAGCTGGCCGTCGAAGGCATCGGCAAGATCGGCGAGCAGCGGCAGGCAGCGTTCGTCGCGTTCGACCGCGATCACCCGGGCGCCGGCGCGCAGCAGCGCGCGCGTCAGCCCGCCCGGTCCGGGACCGACCTCGAACACCGTCGCGCCGTCGAGATTGCCGGGGATCGCCGCGACGCGATCGAGCAATTGTTCGTCGAAAAGGAAATTCTGCCCAAGCGCCTTGCTGGCCGAGAGGCCGTGCGCGCGCACTACATCGCGCAGCGGCGGCAGCGGACGATTGGGCTGCGTCGTCACGCGGCGGCGGCGCAGCCGCGCGCGCGCGCGCCAGCCATTCGCGCGGCCATCGCGATCGCGGCGATCGTCGGTCCGGGATCGGCGGTTCCCGAACCTGCGATGTTGAAGGCGGTGCCATGATCGGGCGAGGTACGGATGATCGGCAGCCCAAGCGTCAGGTTCACGCCGTCGTGGAAATGCAGCGCCTTGAACGGCGCCAGTGCCTGATCGTGATAGCCGCAGAGCAGCGCGTCATAGCGGTCGCGGATGCCGGGCGCGAACAGCGCATCGGCGGCGAGCGGGCCATCGACGACGATCCCCTCGGCGGCAAGCTGCTCGATCGCGGGGGCGATGATGCGGATTTCCTCGTCGCCGAGTCGGCCGCTTTCGCCGGCATGCGGGTTGAGCCCGGCCATCGCGAGGCGCGGCTGGGCGATACCGAAGTCGCGGATCAGGCCGCGCACGACGATGCGCGCCTTGGCAACGATAAGCTCGGCGGTCAGGCGTTCGGGCACCTCGGCGAGCGGGATATGGACGGTCAGCGGTATGACCCGCAGGCCGGGGCCGGCGAGCATCATCACCGCATTGGTCGCCGTAACGCCGCAGCGTTCGGCGATGAATTCGGTCTGCCCCGGATGAGTATAGCCGATGCTTTGCAGCGCATGTTTCGACACCGGACCCGTCACCAGCGCCGCGGCGGCGCCGTTGCGGGTGAGGCCGATGCCGGTTTCCAGAGCATGCAGGGCGCAAGTCGCGCCCGCCGCAGTCGGTTCGCCGGGGGTGAGGGGGCCGCTGTCCTCGAGATGCCAGACGGGCAGCGCCGTGTCGAACAGCCGTCCGGCCTCGTCCATGTCGTTGACACGAACGATCGGGCCGTCCCAGACGGCTTCGACCACCGCAGCGTCGCCGACCGTTACGAAGGGAGGCAGGTCGTGCTTGTGGCGTTCGGCCCAGGCGCGGGCCGCTACCTCGGGACCGACGCCCGCCGGGTCGCCCATGGTGACCGCGATCGGGCGTCGTTTAATCATAGCCGTCATCAATTATATTCGATCACCGCATCCCGGCGCAGGTCGCGCAGATAGCGTTGCGCGCGCTTGTTGACCTTGTCGTCGAGCAGCTTCTGCTCGATCGCCTGAACATCGGGAGCGGTCGCCGACTCCGGCAGGTCGCGGCCGCACAGAACGAGGACGCTGACGCCTTCCTTCGCGGCGCCGAACGGGGGGGTTACCTGACCGATCTGCATGTTGATCAGCGTGTTCTGGAGCTGTGGCGGCAGCGCGCGCATCGAGATATTGTCGCGCGACACGACATTGGCGCCGAGCTTGGCGGCGATATCGTCGGCTGCGCCGCAACCGGCGATGCTGCGCGTCGCTTCGGCAAACTGGCTGGCGAGCTCGCTCGCCTTTGCTTCGGTCGTGCCGGGGGCGAAATCGAGCGATACCTGCTTGAGACTGAGCACCGCGTCTCGCGGGTCGGCCGTCAGAACCTGGCGCCGGTCGATCATCAGCAGGATCGATATCCCGCCCGGGACTTCGACCGGGCCGACGAGCTGGCCGGGCTGCATGTTGAGCGCCGCCTGCGCCATCGACGGCGGGAGGGTCGCGGGGCGGACCCAGCCGAGATCGCCGCCAACGACCGCGGTCGAGGCTTCGGAGAATTGGCGTGCATAGGCAGCGAAGCTGCCGCCGGCCTGCAGCGCCTGAATGATCTTCTGCGCATTCGCCATCACGGCATCGGCATTTTCGGGCGTTACAGACAGATAGATTTCGCCGAGATGCAGTTCGTCCTGCCCCTTGGCTTCCTGAAGCCGCTTGACCACCGCCTCGACTTCGTCGGTCGACACATTGGTCGTCGACTGGATATTGCGCGACAACAGGCGGTCCCACGCGAATTCGCCGCGAATCTGCTGCTTCACGGCAGCCGCCGAGGAACCCTTTGACTCAAGATATTTGCTGAACTCTTCGGGCGTCTGCTTGAAACGTGCCGCCAGCCGGGCAAATTGTTCGTTGATGACATTTTCGTCGATGTCGATCTTGGCCGCGCGGGCTTCCTGGATCTGGAGCTTTTCGTCGATCAGGTTGCTGAACACCTGCTGGCGCAGGCGTTGCAGTTCCTCGGAAGGGAGTTGCACGTCATTGTTCGCGATACGGATCAGCGCCATGCGCTGTTCGATGTCGGTCGCGGTGATGACTTCGCCGTTGACGATCGCCGAGGGGCGATAGACGTTGGGCTTGCCGTCGCCGTAAAGCTGGACATTGCCGGGAATGGCGAGGTTGGTCGCAGGGGTTTCGCTGTCGGCTACGGTCTGGGCCGACACCGGGACGGACCCCACGGCTGCAGCGGCAATCAGTCCGAACATGGTCGAAATTTTGGTCATTGCCATCCTATTCGAGTAAGAATGCGACGCTCCGTATCAGCCGAAGCGCCCGATGGTCCAGCGCAATCCGCCATCCGGACCTTTGAAGCCGGGAGATAGCGGGAAAACGCTGAACGCAGGCTGAGCGATCAGAAACCGAGGTTGCGGAACGCGACGCGGAACGAGAAGC
>Ga0209941_1001905_pt1 | contig 12760 bp, 10 predicted proteins | sample ThiBiot_300_plan_FD_183945 | JGI IMG/M metagenome (GOLD analysis project Ga0209941, IMG submission 183945) | Wastewater bioreactor microbial communities from Cape Town, South Africa - Thiocy_solids_1 (SPAdes) | ecosystem: Engineered > Bioremediation > Thiocyanate > Unclassified | place: South... | reverse complement strand
TCAGCCCGTCGAGCGCCTCGGCGATCTCGACGCCGCCATACTGCGCCAAAAGGATCGCGGCGCGCACGCTGCCCCCTGCCCGGTCCGCCAGCGCCGCGCGCGCGCCGGGGTCGGCCGGCGGCGCCTGCCCCGTCGCATCCAGCACCGTCATCAGGTCGTCGACATCAAGCGGCGAGAACCGAACGAGCTGGCAGCGCGAGCGGATCGTCGGCAGCAAGCCGCCGGGCGCGTGAACGACGAGGATGAACAGCGTACGCGCCGGCGGCTCCTCGAGGTTCTTCAAAAGCGCGTTGGCCGCGCTGGTATTCATGTCGTCGGCCGGATCGACGATCACCACCCGGTAGCCGCCGTCATGCGAAGTCATCGACAGGAAGCGGCTGACCCTGCGGATCTCGTCGACGGTGAGGGCGCTCTTGTAGGCCTTCGTCTTTTCGTTGAGCGGCCGTGTCAGATGCAGCACCGAAGGATGGGCACCGGTCGCGATCTGGCGAAACAGCGGGGATCGCGGATCGGGCACGGCGAGCGTATCGGGCGCTGCCGCGAAATCGGGATATTTAAGCACATGATGCGCAAGCTGGAACGCAAACGTCGCCTTGCCGATACCAACCGGCCCCGACAGGATCAGCGCATGCGGCAGCTTGCCGGCGCGATAGGCGGCGACAAGCATGGCGGCCGCCTGCCCGTGCCCGACCAGCCGCACCGTCTCGGAAGGCTCCGGCACGTTATCCAGCGTATCGTGCTGCTCGGGGGCGATGCGCTCGAAGCTCATGCGCTCGCCGTCCGTTCGGACTTGCGGGGCATGCGTTGCTCGAGCGCCGCGAACACGGCCGCCGTGACGGCGTTTTCGACAGCGTCGGGGTCGGCCGCGGCATCGATGACGACGCAACGTTCCGGCTCCGCCTCGGCGATGGCCAGGAACGCCTCGCGCCGCCGCCGGTGGACGGCGAGCGTCTCCTTCTCGAACCGGTCGGGAATGTCATCCTTCGCGCGCCGACTGGCAGCGCGCGCGAGCCCTTCGGCCGGATCGATATCGAGGATCAGCGTCAGGTCGGGAACCGCGCCGTTCACGGCCACCCGTTCCAGCGCGGCCATGAAATCCGCGTCGAGACCGCCGGTCACGCCCTGATAGACACGCGAGGAATCCATGAAACGGTCGCACAGCACCACGGCGCCGCCGGCGAGCGCCGGCTTGATGAGCTGCTCGACATGGTCGGAGCGGGCGGCGGCAAACAGCAGCGCTTCCATGCGGGGGCCGAACGGCTCGGCGGCCCCCGACAGAAGCACATGGCGAACCGCCTCGGCGCCCGGCGAGCCGCCCGGCTCGCGGGTGACGACGACGTCGTATTTCTTGGCGCGCAGCTTTTTGGCCAGCCTGTCGATCTGGGTCGACTTGCCGGCCCCCTCCCCGCCTTCGAACGTGATGAAAACCCCGTTTGCCACCGTGCCAACCGTCAACATGACCCGTCTTCGCGCCGACCGTCATAATCCGCAGCGGCCGAAAGGTCTACGCCGCGCGTCAGCGAAGCCAGCCGATGGCCAGTTCCTTCGCCGCATCGAGCGCACGGCTGGGCAACGTGCCGATCTCGACGGTCCCGGCCGCGAACAGAGGCGTTTCCTGGCTCAGCGTGTCGCCGATCCAGATCCGCAGGGACCCGACGGGCTGGCCCTCCTCCACCGGCGCCTTCAAAGGCCCGGCATAGACGATGTGCGCCTTGAGCTTGTCGCGGTTGGTGATGGGCAGGAAAATCTCCACCGGTCCCTTGGCTTTCAGCGGAACTGTGGCATGGGCGCCCCCGAACACCTCGGCCTCGCCGACGGTCTCGCCCTCGGCGAATATCTCGGTCTTGTCGAAGGCGCGCAGCCCCCATTCCATGAGCTTGCGCGCCTCTTCCGCCCGCTCCCTGTCGCTGGGCAGGCCGCTCATGGCCGCGATCACCCGCTTTCCGCGCTGGCTGGCCGAGCCGACGATGCCGAAGCCCGATTGCTCGCTCGCCCCCACTGCCAGCCCGTCCGCCCCGAAATCCATCGCGAGCAGCGGGTTCCGGTTGCGCTGCGAGATTTTGTTCCACGTAAAATCGGTCATGCCGTAGTAGCGGTAAAGGGCCGGATAATCCCGCCACAGATGCAGCGCCAGCTGCGCGAGGTCCCTGACGGTCGTCTGCTGCCCGTCCGCCGGCAGGCCGGTTGAATTGACGAAGACGGACTTTTCGAGGCCGATCTTGCGGGCGCGCTCGGTCATTTGCAGCGCGAAGTTTTCCTCCGAGCCGGCCATTCCTTCCGCGATGACGATGCAGCCGTCATTGGCGGCCTGAACCGTCACGCCCTGGATCAGGTCCTCGAGCGTGAGCGTCGACTTGATCTTGGCGAACATCGTCGAGGTGCCGGAGGGCGCGCCGCCGGTGCGCCAAGCGTTTTCACTGACGATGAAGGTATCGTCGAGCTTCAGCCGCCCCGACTTGACGGCGTCGAACGCCACTTCCATCGTCATCAGCTTGGCCAGCGAGCCGGGCTGGATGAGCTTGTCGGCGTCCTTGGAGAACAGGACGGTGCCGGTCTCGGCGTCGATCATGAAGGCCTGGGCGGCCTTGGTCTCGAAAAGCTGGGCGTTGGCGGCCCCGGACAGGACCAGTGACAGGCCGACGCCGCAAGCGCCGGCAAGAAACAGAAAACGGCGGCGTATCATGCGGGAAGCCGCCCTGCCCCGCCGGCCGCCGGCCGCAAGAGATCAGTCACGCACGGCCAGCGCATCGGGCGCGCCGTGCGACCACGCCGCCTGGAGCATGGCGTCGAGGCTGTCGTTGCCGGCGGCATGGAGACTGACCGAATACCAAACCTTGCCGTCATGTCGGATCTTCCGGGTCTCGCTCCTGCCGATCCCGGCAAGGCGCGAGGCCACTTCCTGCGCCTCGGCCGCCGTTTCAAAGGTCCCGGCGGCAATATAGCCGTGATCGGCGCCTGACGCGAGGCTGGCGCCCTTCGCCGCCTCCCGCTTCCAGTCGGCCGAGGCTTCGTTGCCGCGATCGAAGGCGTCGAACGCGCCCCACGCCGCCTGCACGCGTTCGTCGGCGTAAGACAGCGAAGCCATGGCGAACGGCGCCTGCCCCGGCATGCCGGCATCCGGGCGTGGCGGTACGATCGGCCCGAAATCGGGCAGTGAAGCGAAATGCGTCGGCGCCGACAGCGACGGCACCGCGGCAAAGGCCGGCGAGGGCTCTGCCAACTGGCCGGGGAACGGCACCGCCTTGGGCGGCAACGCGAGGCTCGGCGTGGCGCCGTTCATCGCGATCATGACGCCCGTGGGCAGGCCGTCGGACGGATCGGGCGCCCTGTTGCCGGGCCTGTAGGACGCCATCAGGTACTGGTCGTCGCGGCCGTCGAGAGGCGCGCGCCCGATGTAGTCGACCTTGACCTTGGCGGTGCCGGAATGGGCATAGTCGAGCATGCTGGCGGCGCGCTCCGACAGGTCGATGATGCGCCCGTCGTGATAGGGGCCGCGGTCGTTGACGCGCACGATGACCGAACTGCCGTTGGCGAGATTGGTGACGCGGGCATAGCTCGGCAGCGGCATCGTCGGGTGCGCGGCGGTCAGATGCGTCATGTCGTAGATTTCGCCGTTGGCGGTAAGCCGGCCGTGAAAGGCATCCCCATACCAGGAAGCCGCGCCGACCTTGGAGTAGCCCTTCTCCTCCTTCGGGTAGTACCACTTGCCGCGCACCTGGTAAGGGCGGCCGGTCTGGTCGCGGCCGCCGCCGCGCGGCACGTCGACCTTGCTCGAGAGGACACGCGGGCTCGCCTTCACGCCGTATTCGGATTCGGCGAAATATTCCTTGGAGTGGCTTTTCTTTTGAACGCCGGCCTTCGGCTGTGGCGTCGCACAAGCGCCGAGCAAGGCGGCCGAGGCGGCAAGCAACACGAAAGCGGAAGCGCGGCTAAGACGCTGGCGCGCCGAAGTCTGCATGTCTCGATCGTCCCCTGGCCGGCTCTGGAAAGGCTATCGCAATCTAAAAGCAGCGCTTGAAACGACCGATCCCGGAAATGCTTCGCCCGCCACTACCCCGCTCTTTGTACGCTGAAATTTCTTATGAGCATGTTAACCGATTATGTCGGGAACCGGGCAGGATTATGGCCGAGCCGTGGGGTGCCGCCGGCCGCCTCTGCGGCGAGGCCCGCCCCTGCTTGAAAAGCGCCCCGGCTTCAAGCATACAGCACCGGTGTGGGAAGGGTGGCCGAGTGGTTTAAGGCAGCGGTCTTGAAAACCGCCGAGGCAGTGATGTCTCCGTGGGTTCGAATCCCACCCCTTCCGCCATCAGAGGGCGGGGATGCTTTGCAGAGCGTTCCTACCCGGCTGACAAGGGCGTCCCGAGAGGCCGCACCCGTTCAATTTCCGGATAACGACTTGACCATGTAGACCCGCCGCAGCCCCTTTTCCTCCGCCCTATGCGTTTCGACGTAACCGATACGGTCATACAGGGCGATGTTCTCGGTCATGGCCTCGTTGGTGTAGAGCTTGATCTTCCCGAAGCCGGCCGCCATTGCGGAGCGTTCGGCGAACTCCAGCAGGGATCGGCCGACCCCTGTTCCTTGTGCCGCGCGAGCGACCGCTACATTGTCCAACAACATGGCATCGACTTGGGGAACGAGAACGAGAACGCCCCGGACCACGGCATCCCGGACCGCGACATGCACATAACCGTCGCCGATCAGAGACGCATAGTCGTCGAGCATGGGACCGGGCTCGTGCCCGATGCGGGATATGTAGCGGCCATAGGCGTCGCAAACGATCGCCTCGACGGCGGCGAGGTCGGCCGGCATGGCCGGGCGAATGGCACACGAACGATTCTGCGTGTCGCGGCCAGCCGTCATTTCGCCCCCCGCACCGCCGCCGCTCCAGGCTTGAAAGGCAGCACACAGGCGGCCATGGTTCTGCTCCTTGCCGACCGACGCGAATTGCCTTCGTCTGCTCCTTCGCCTGGCAGCGCGCCGATGATGACGGTCCCTGCCCGTTCTGTCGACCATGAACGCGATTTTTCCGTACAAGCCTGCGAAGCGCACAAGTGAACGACGGCGGCTTCCCAACTGCCAGTGGCCGCCGCCGAAATTCCATTCGAAAAAATCTGGCCATCACCGCGTTCTGGTGCCAAAAGCATCCCACCGGGGGCTGTGCGGTCGCGAACGTTGCGGCGACCGCTCGCCGACGGATATCCCTGAGCCGGCCGGCCGAAATCCTGCCGCCCGGGCATGTCTTGAACAGATCCAAAACCGAAGGGAAAGGCCTACCGACGATGGAGATTTTCACAGCGGCAGGGTTTGCCGCGCTGTTGCAGGTCATCGCGATCGACCTCGTGCTGGCCGGCGACAACGCCATCGTCATCGGGCTGGCGGCGGCGGGACTGCCTGCCGATCAACGCAGGAAGGCGATCCTGATCGGCGTCATCGCCGCGACGGTGCTGCGCATCCTGTTCGCCGCGATCACCGTGAAGCTGCTCGCCATCGTCGGCTTGCTGCTCGCCGGCGGCATCCTTCTTTTGTGGGTATGCTGGAAGATGTGGCGCGAACTGCGCACCTCGAGCGAGGACGAGCACGAGGCGGCCGAAGCCCTGTCGAACGGCGCCGGGGCGGAAAGTGCCGCGACCCCCGGCAAGCCGCGCAAGACGCTGATGCAGGCCGCCGTCCAGATCGTCGTCGCCGACGTTTCGATGTCGCTCGACAATGTGCTGGCCGTCGCCGGGGCCGCGCGCGACCACCTGACCGTGCTGATCGTGGGGCTGATCCTGTCCATCGCCCTGATGGGGCTTGCCGCAAGCTTCATCGCCAGGCTGCTGCATCGCCATCGCTGGATCGCCTATGTCGGCCTGCTCATCATCCTCTATGTCGCCCTCGACATGATCTATCGGGGCACCGTGGAAGTGTGGCCGCACCTGGACGCGATGGCAGGCTGACGCGCCCGTCGCCCCACGAAAAAAGGGCGCCGAAAGGCGCCCTTTTTCCGTCGTCGTATCCGTGCCGCTATTGCGGCAGCTTGTCGTCCACGCCCTTGACGTAGAAGTTCATGCCGAGCAGCGTCTTGTCGTCGGCGACCTCGCCGTCCTTCAGCCATTCGCTGCCGTCCTGCCTGGTGATCGGGCCGGTGAAGGGATTCCAGCCGCCGGCGATCTTGCCCGCGGTTTCCTTGGCCATCGCCACCACGTCGTCCGGCAGGTTGGTGTAGTCCGCCATGTGGACGGCCCCTTCCTTGATGCCTTCCCAGCGGTCCTCGGGCTTCCAGGTGCTGGCCAGAACCTCGCCGATACGCTCGATATAGTACGGGCCCCAGTCGTCGACGATCGCGGTATACTGCGATTTCGGCGCGAACTTGATCATGTCGGAGGCCTGACCGAAGCCGTGCAGCCCGCGCTCCTGCGCGACCTGGAGCGGCGCGGTGGAATCGGTGTGCTGCACGATGATGTCGGCACCCTGGTCGAACAGCGCCTTGGCGGCGTCGGCTTCCTTGCCCGGGTCGAACCACGAGTTCACCCACACGATCTTGGCCTTGAAGTCCGGATTGACCGACTGCGCGCCGAGCATGAAGGCGTTGATGCCCATCACCACCTCGGGGATCGGGAAGGAGACGATGTAGCCGGCGACCCCGGTCTTCGACTGCTTGGCGGCGATCTGGCCGATCACATAGCGGCCTTCATAGAAGCGCGCGTTGTAGATGCCCATGTTGTCGGCCATCTTGTAGCCCGTGGCATGCTCGAACTTGATGTCGGGAAAGCGCTTGGCGACCTTCAGTTCCGCATCCATGAAGCCGAAGGAGGTGCCGAAGATGATCTTGCAGCCTTCACGCGCCAGGCGCTCGAAGGCGCGCTCGGCATCCGGGCCTTCGGCCACGTTTTCGAGATAGGCGGTCTCGACCTTGTCGCCGAACTCCTTCTCGACAGCAAGTCGGCCCTGATCGTGCTGGTAGGAATAGCCGAAGTCGCCGATCGGACCGACATAGACCCAGCACGCCTTGAGTTTTTCCTGGGCCTGCGCGCTGACTGCCATCGACAGGGCAGCGGTTGTGGCCATCAGGGCAATGAGCAGTTTCTTCATTCGTATCACCTTTCCCGTATGGATTTCCTGGTAAGCGGTTTATCTACCCTTTTAGCGATCCGGCACGAAGGCCTGCCCGAGCGAGGCCGGCGTGTTCATCATCGTCAGCCGCTTGTTGCGCGAGATTAGAACGAGAACCACGATGGTTGCCAGATAGGGCAGCGAAGAAAGAAGCTGCGAAGGGAAGGATTTTATGATTTCCATCAGCCGGTAGACCAGCCACGGCGCATTGGCGAATTCGTTGAGGTCGATCGCCTGCACGTGCAGTTGCCCGATCCAGATCGCGCCGAAGATATAGGCTCCGGCGAGCACCCTGAGCGGTCGCCACGAGGCGAACACCACCAGAGCCAGCGCGATCCAGCCGCGCCCCGCGCTCATGTTTTCCACCCATTGCGGGGTATAGACCAGCGAAAGGTGCGCGCCGGCAAGGCCGGCGCAGGCGCCGCCGAACAGAACCGCCAGATAGCGGTAGCGGATGACCTTGATGCCGAGCGCGTGCGCCGACTTGTGGCTGTCGCCGATGGAGCGAAGCGTAAGGCCGCTGCGGGTGCGGAACAAAAACCACATGACCGCGGCGGTGAGCGCGATCGAAATGTAGAAGATCGGGTCCTGGCCGAACAAAAGCCGGCCGACGACCGGAATCGACGACAGGCCGGGAATGTCGAGATTGGGCAGCCGCTCGCCGGGCAGGCCGACGAAGCTCGTTCCCATCATGCCCGAAAGGCCGAGGCCGAGGATCGTCAGCGACAGGCCGGTCGCGACCTGGTTGGTGGCGAATGTCAGCGTCATCACGGCAAACAGCAGCGAGAACACCGCGCCGAGCACGATCGCGGCCAATACGCCGACCCATGGCGAGCCGGTATAATAGGCGGCGCCGAAGCCGCCGACCGCGCCCATCACCATCATGCCCTCGACGCCGAGGTTGAGCACGCCGGAGCGTTCGACCACCAGTTCGCCGATGGCCGCGATCAGAAGCGGCGTCGCGGCGGTGGCGATGGTGAGCAGTATGTTGACCGTAACGTCCATCAGTGTGCCTCCTCGGCCTTCGGCGCGGCCCCGAGGCCGACCAGCCGGATGCGGTAGTGGATGAGCGTGTCGCAGCCGAGCACGAAGAACAGAAGCATGCCCTGGAACACGCGCGCCACCTTGTCGGATACGCCGAGCGCGGTCTGCGCCGCCTCGCCGCCGAGATAGGTCAGCCCCAGCACCAGGCCGGCGGCGACGATGCCCAGCGGATTGAGGCGGCCAAGAAACGCCACGATGATGGCGGCAAAGCCGTAGCCGGGCGAGATCGAGGGCTGTAGCTGGCCGATCGCCCCCGACACTTCCGAAATGCCGGCAAGGCCGGCGAGCGCGCCCGACAGCATGAAGGCGAAGAACACCATGCGGTTGAAGCTGAAGCCGGCGAACCGCCCTGCCCGCGGACTGGAGCCGAGCACGCGCACCTCGAAGCCCTTCAGCATCCGGCTCATCATGAGCCAGACCAGCATGGCCGCGACCAGCGCGAAGACGATGCCGAAATTGGCGCGGCCGGAGGCCGGGAACAGCATCGGCAGCGTCGCCGAATCGTTGAACAGAACGGTTTGCGGGAAGTTGAAGCCCTGCGGGTCGCGCCACGGGCCGCGCACGATCCAGTCCAGCAGAAGCTGGGCAACATAGACCAGCATCAGGCTGGTCAGGATCTCGTTGGTGTTGAAGCGCGCCTTGAGGAGTGCGGGGATCGCGCCGTAAAGGGCGCCTCCCACCATGCCGAGGATCAGCATCAGCGGCAGCACCAGCGGCCCTTCGAACTCAGGATACATCACCGGGATGATCGAGCCGACGATGCCGCCCAGCACGAACTGCCCTTCCGCGCCGATATTCCAGATATTGGCCCGGTAGCAGACGGACAGGCCGACGCCGATGAGGATCAGCGGCGCCGCCTTGATCGCCAGCTCGTGCAACTGCCAGACCTGGGTCACAGGCGAGACGAAATAGGTGTAGAGCGCCTTGGCCGGATTGACGCCGAGCATGGCGAACATGATCGAGCCGGCGATCACCGTGAGCACGAAGGCGATGAACGGCGACAGCATCGAAAACAGCATCGAACGCTGCGGCCTTTTGATGAGTTCGAGCCGCATCATGCCGTCTCCAGCGTCTGTTCGGAATGGCCGGGCTCGGCGCCGCCCATCAGAAGGCCGATCTTCTCGAAGGTCGCCTCCGCGATCGGCAGCGGCTTCGACAGCGAGCCGCCGTGCATCACCGCGATGGCGTCGGAAATCTCAAACAGTTCGTCGAGGTCCTGGCTGATGACCAGCACCGCCGAACCCTGCCGCGCCAGTCCGATCAACGCCTGCCGGATGTGGGCGGCAGCCCCCGCGTCGACGCCCCAGGTCGGTTGGTTCACCACCATGACCGACGGATTGCGGTCAAGCTCGCGCCCGACGATGAATTTTTGCAGATTGCCGCCCGACAGCGCGGCGGCCTCTGGATCGGGCGCGCTCTTGCGCACGTCCATCTCCTTGATGATGCGCTGGGCGGCCGAGTACACCTGATCGGCCTTGACCATTCCGCCCGAGCCGACGAAGGCCTTGCCGTCGGTGGCATGGCGCGACAGCAAAAGGTTTTCCGAAAGCTTCATCGCCGGGGCCGCGCCATGGCCGAGCCGCTCCTCGGGCACGAAGGCCGCGCCCAGCAGCCGCCGCCCGGTGATGGTGAGGTCGCCCGCGTCCTTGCCGCGGATGCGCACCGAGGCCCGGTCGTGCTGGCGCACCTCGCCCGAGACCGCCTCGAAGAACTCGCCCTGCCCGTTGCCGGCGACGCCGGCGATGCCGATCACCTCGCCGGCGCGTACGTTGAGATTGATGTCGCGCAGCGGGATCGAGAACGGCGTGGCGGGCTTGCGGCTGAGATTGCGTATCTCGAGCAGCACCGGGGCCTGCCCGATGCCTTCGGCCGGCGCGCGCACCACGGCCTGGACCTCGTTGCCGACCATCATGCGGGCCAGCGATGAGGCGGTTTCCTCACGCGGATTGCAGTGGCCGACCACCTTGCCGTGGCGCAGCACGGTGGCGCGGTCGCAGATGCGCTTCACCTCCTCCAGCCGATGCGAGATATAGAGGATCGACTTGCCTTCGTCGCGCAGCCTGAGCAACGTCTCGAACAGCTTGTCGGCTTCCTGCGGCGTCAGCACCGACGTCGGCTCGTCGAGGATGATGAGTTGCGGCGTCTGCAACAGGCAGCGGATGATCTCGATACGCTGGCGCTCGCCGACGGACAGGTCGCCGACCAGCGAATCGGGGTCGAGCGGCAGGCCGTAGCTGTAGGAAAGCGCCCTCGCCTTCGCCGCGATGGAGCCGATGGGCGAGCCGTCGTCCAGCGACAGCGCGATGTTTTCGGCCGCCGTCAGCGCCTCGAACAAGGAAAAGTGCTGGAACACCATGCCGATGCCGAGCTTCTTGGCGGCGCCCGGGCTGGTGATCCTGACCGGCTCGCCGTTCCAGAAGATTTCGCCGGCATAGGGCTCCAGCGACCCGAACAGCATCTTCACCAGCGTCGACTTGCCGGCGCCGTTTTCGCCGAGAAGCGCGTGTATCTCACCCTTGGCGATGTCGAGATCGATATGATCGCATGCCGTCAGCGAACCGAATATCTTGGTCAGGCCGCGAACCTCCAGGAGGTTGGCGGCGTCTAGATGTCCACTCACAGTTCCTCCCATCTGTTTGCCAGATATGTTCTGTGTTCCCGCAAGTATCGTAGGCGTGGCTTGGTCGGAACGCAAAGTGTTCCATCCCTTGAAAGTGCTTCAATAATTTCAGCGGGAACCGAAGCGCCGCCTCATCCTTCCGCCGGTCAGGTTTTTCTGGCGCCGAGCGAGGGGAAAAGCTGCATGACGCCGCCGATGCAGAACAGGTAAAGACCCGTGCCGGCAATCCCTATCTTGGTGAAAAGGCTGACATTTTCGGCCAGCACCCCGATCTGGCTGTAAAATTCGGCGAGCGCCGATTCCGCGAGCGCCAACATACCGAACCCGCACCATAGAAGCGTGACGGTAAGATTGACCGGCCGCAGCCGCTTGACCCGCACCGGATGCAGGAAATGGATCGGCACGAACGTCAGCAGCCCGGCGACGACCACGACCGCGAACGAGGTCCATTCACCCGGACCGACGACGAACAGGGTGAAAACCACCATGTTCCAGACGACCGGAAAGCCCTTGAAGAAGTTCTCCGTGGTCTTCATGCCGGTATCGGCGTAGTAGATCGCGCTCGACACCACGATGATCGCCGCCGACAGGAACGACAGTTTCTCGCCCATCAGCCCGAACTGGTAGAGCGCGAAGGCCGGGATCAGCACATAGGTGATGTAGTCGATGATGTTGTCGAGCAGTTCGCCCGACCAAGTCGGCAGGATTTCCTTCACGTCGAGCTTGCGCGCGATCGGCCCGTCGATGCCGTCCACGAACAGCGCCAGGCCCAGCCACCAGAACATCGCCGTCCAGCGCTCCTCGCTGGCGGCGACCAGCGACAGGAAGGCCAGGAACGAACCCGAGGCCGTCAGGAGATGGACGGAAAAGGCCCGCGCCTGCGGCCAGGTCACTTTCTTCTTCGGTCGCGGAATCCGGGCGGCCAGTTTCTTGTTGCGTGTGGTCTTGCTCACGGTCACCGGCAATCTGCCTCGACTATCCCAGGTAGTGCTTGCCGCCTTTCTGGCTGGAACGACTAAACAGCAGCACCCGCGCCCGGACAAGGGGCATCGTGCCGCTAAATCCAGTTAGGCACGCCTGATTGCGTCGTTAAGCGCGCTGGTGCCTCTCTGGTCAAGCCGCACCAACGTCCTATAACAGGAGGCGAACCGGGTCCGGCGCGTTGGCCGGCCCGCCAGCGCGCAATGCGGGAGCCTGATTTGGCCGCTCATGAAACGAAGACGCAGCTAATGGTCGTCGGCACCGGCCCGGCCGGGCTTATCGCCGCCCTTTGCCTTGCCCACGCCGATTTCGAGGTGGCGCTGGTCGGCCCGCAGGCCGCTGGTAGCGACGAGCGCACCACGGCGCTGATGAACCCGGCGCTGGAGACGCTGGAGCGGATCGGCGTGCTCGCCCGGCTGGAACGAAGCACGGCCCCGCTCAAGGCGATGCGGATCGTCGACGCCACGCAACGCCTCATCCGCAGCCCGGTGGTCACCTTCCGCGCCGGGGAGATCGGCGAGGAACGCTTCGGCCTGAACATGCCGAACAAGGCGCTGGCCGCAGCGCTCACTGCGGCGGTCGAGGCGCATGCGGGCATTAAGTGGCGCCGGTCGCTCGTCGCATCGTGGAGCCTCGGCGCGGACGAGGCGACGGCGACGCTGGCGGACGGCACGAAGGTTCGCGCCGCCATTGCCGTCGCCGCCGACGGCCGGCTTTCCCCGGCGCGCGAGGCGGCCGGCATCTCCACCTCGACGCGAACCTGCCCGCAAGCGGCGCTGGTGCTCAATTTCGGCCACAGCCGCGAACACGCCTTCATCTCGACGGAGTTCCACACCGAGACCGGGCCGTTCACGCAGGTTCCCCTGCCCGGCAGGCGCTCCAGCCTGGTGTGGGTGGCAAGGCCGCAAACGGCGAGGGAACTGGCCGCTCTCGACGATGCTGAGCTTTCGATGCACATTGAGGAGAAGATGCAGTCGATGCTCGGGCGGGTGAGCGCCGAGCAAGGCCGGCAGGTCTATC
>Ga0209941_1001903_pt1 | contig 12762 bp, 11 predicted proteins | sample ThiBiot_300_plan_FD_183945 | JGI IMG/M metagenome (GOLD analysis project Ga0209941, IMG submission 183945) | Wastewater bioreactor microbial communities from Cape Town, South Africa - Thiocy_solids_1 (SPAdes) | ecosystem: Engineered > Bioremediation > Thiocyanate > Unclassified | place: South... | reverse complement strand
GCTGCCTTCCGGCACCACGTCATCTCTCAGGCCCAAGAGGTCGACGAAGTCGTCCACGTGCATCGAGCCCTGCACGCGCCACAGGCCCTCACCCAGCTCGAGGGCTTCTGGCACGTCTTCCTCGCCTGGAGGGAGGATGTCGCCGACCAGCTCCTCGAGGATGTCAGCGAGAGTCACTATTCCCTCTACCCCGCCGTACTCGTCGAGCACGACCGCGAAGTGCGTGCGCGACCCACGGAAGCTGTTGAGGAGCGTGAGGATGGGCAGCGTCTCAGGCACCATGAGCGGCTTACGCACCATGCTGCGCAGGTCGAACGGGCCGCCTTGCAGGCGTGCGGCCAGTATCTCTCTGATGGCAACGAAGCCAACGACGTTGTCGAGTTGGCCTTCGCACACGAGGTAACGCCCGTGCGGTTCGGCACCGAGGCGCTCGAGGATCTCTTGCGGACCGGCGTCGACGTCGAACCACGAGACCTCGTGGCGTGGCGTCATGATGGCGTTGGCCTTCCTCTCCCCCAGCCAGAAGGCGTTCTCGATGATCTCCTGCTCGGCCGGCTCGATGACGCCCGCCCGCAGGCCCTGCGCGATGACCATGTCGATGTCGGCTTCGCTGATCTCTTCCTCTTGGTTCGGCTTCACGCGCAACAGGCGCAAGAGCCCGTTCGTCGATGCGCTGAGGAAGCTCACGAGCGGTTTCGCTACCCGTGACAGGCCGAGCATGAACCCACCGATGGCCATGGCAACGCGTTCAGGTTCGTTGAGGCCGATGCGCTTGGGGACCAGCTCGCCGGCAACGAGCGAGACGTAGGAGATGATGACGACCACGACGCCGAACGCCAGCGGATCGGCGATCGCCGTGAGGAACGGCACCTTGGCGAGTTGCAGGGCGAGCGGGCCAGATAAGGTAGCGCCCCCGAACGCGCCCGAGAAGACGCCAACGAGGGTAATACCGATCTGCGTGGTGGAGAGGAAGGTGTTCGGGTTCTCGGCCAGGGCAAGCGCACGCTTGGCTGCCGGCACGCCCGACTCCGCCTTCTGCTGCAAGCGCATTCTATTGGCCGACACCACGGCTATCTCAGCCATGGCGAAAACGCCGTTGATGACGATAAGGAGCAGGACGATCACAACGCTCATGCTTCGGCAACTATAAGCACTGCTCCGGTGCGCGAGCGGTCGCGGGTCGAGGGAGAGCGCCTTGGCGGCCCTCTCAGCGGCCGCGTGATCCGAGAATTCGCGCGCACGACGGAAAGAACCCCGGGACAGTTGTCCTTAGCCCGGAATCATTCCGGTTGTTAGCCTCGGGGCATGGGCCTCATGGCCAGCAGAAAGGACTGCCGATGACTGGTTGGAAGCGATCTACCCCCATCGTCTTGCTGTTTGCAACACTAGTCTCCCTGGTTGGCTTCGCCAGCGCGCAGGAGGTCGACCAGCTGCAACAGACCGCCCAAGCGCTGTTCGCCCCCTTGCCCGAGGTGGCCGCCAACCCAAACAACCCCGTCACCGAGGCGAAGGTCGACCTCGGCAAGATGCTCTACTACGAGCCGCGCCTCTCGCTCTCCGGCGTCTTCTCCTGCAACAGTTGCCACAACATCGCGACTTACGGGGTAGACAACCTCGAGACCTCGACGGGGCACGGCTGGGCGCAGGGCCCGCGCAACTCGCCGACCGTCATGAACGCCGCCATCCAGGCCTCGCAGTTCTGGGACGGGCGCGCCAAGGACGTCGAGGAGCAGGCGGGCGGCCCGATCCTCAACCCCATCGAGATGGGCATTCCTTCACAGGAGTTCGCCATCGAGCGCCTGGCGTCCATGCCGGAGTACGGCGAGCTGTTCGCGCGCGCCTTCCCCGACCAGGCCGAGCCGCTCATGTACGGCAACGTGGCCAACGCCATCGGAGCATTCGAGCGCACACTCGTGACCCCAGCGCGCTTCGACGACTACCTCAGCGGCAACAGCGCGGCACTGACGGACCTCGAGAAGACCGGCCTGCAGACGTTCATCAACTACGGCTGCGCTGGTTGCCACAACGGTGCCGCGGTCGGAGGCAACTCCCTGCAGCGCTTCGGCGTGGTTGAGTCGTACTGGGAAGCAACGCGCGAGTTCGTGACCATCGACACGCCGACCATGGCCATGGACGTCGGCCGCTTCGCCGTTACGCACGACACCAACGACCTGTACATCTTCAAGGTCCCGACCCTGCGCAACATCACCCGCACCTACCCGTACTTCCACGACGGCTCCGTCTGGGACCTGCGCGATGCGACGCAGATCATGGCCCGCGTGCAGCTCGGCCGCGAACTGACCGAAGAGGACCTCGACGCGCTCATGGCTTTCTACGCCACGCTCGAGGGCGAGATCCCTGCCTACGCGCTGCAGTTGCCGGTGTTGCCGGCTTCCACTGGGGAGACTTCGCGGCCGAAGCACTGAGCCTCGTCGATTGAATCTTTTGGGCGCGCGCCGGGCAACTGGCGCGCGCTTCTTCGTCACGGGGAGGCTGCCTAGGTGCTGGCGAGCCCGAACCAGCCCTTACAAGCGAGGCCTACGATTGCTTCGCTATTTTCGTCTTCATTAGCTTGGCACGTTTCCGTCGTATACCCAGACGTGAGGCCAGGGTCCAGCCACTGCGCGACGTGCGCTTAAGCGACGTCGAAGAGTGTGGCGGCCAGTAACAGGGCAACCTTCCGAACTAAGCGCATGCTACCTTCCTCCTCCGCAGAACCGGTAGGACTGATGCCTTGCGCGCAGATTAGGTGAGAGGTGCTCAACGGTGGCGCATCGGGGGCCTTAGGTACTTCGCGACCAGCGTCGCGGAGCGTCTTTGATCGCCAATAGAAGCCAATGTCGCAACGGCTTAGGAATCGGGTTCAAGTCGGGCGAACCTTGCGTCGTTACCTGTCGCTAAGCTCGTGTAGGGTTGACCGTAACGAAATGCGGGATACAACAAGCGGGACTAGGCATTCGTGTCCGATGCACGTTCCCATGGTGCGCGATTGATGGCCAATCCGGTTGGCTCAATTGACTCTAGGACGCTGAGTTGACGCATCCCGTTTCGTCCTAGTAATTGAAGCGAGGTTAAGTATGCCGAATAGGAAACCAGAGTACTGGGCACACTCTCCTAAACCGAACGATGGCATCCCTCCGCACTTACTCAGGGTCCACTTGTTGTCCGTCGCCGAACGCGCAAGGGAGTTCGGTAGCTACTTCAAGATTCCAGGTATTGCCACCTTGCTCTTCACTGCTGGCATTCTCCACGACCTGGGCAAGTACAAACTTGAGTTCCAACGCGGACGTCTCGGACATGACCCAGAATCCGGCACTGGCTATTGGCCCAAGAAGCGCGGCGTCGACCACTCGAGTCTTGGAGCGTTGACTGTGTACCGACCACGTGAGGACAATCCTGAAGGCAGCATGCTGGACGCTCTTGCAAGAGCTATTGCAGGGCACCACGCTGGGCTCGTCGACGCTGCCGCTTTTCGTGGCCGCCTGGAAGCTGCTCGCAACGAACCAGACTGGCGTAGCCCCATCCTAGACGCAGTCGCAGACTTCCCCGATCTGACCGAGCATGCTAACGCACTTAGCGAAGTTGCCCTCCAGTTGTCAGGAACGAGCTTCGACGTGCTGACTCGGATGCTTCTAAGTTGCTTAGTTGACGCCGACAGGATAGACACGGAGGCACACTTGGACTCCGCGCGCAACGCAGTTCGGAGCCGCAAGGTTCAAACCCTTGAAGTGCTGGACCGCCGCCTCACCGCAAGGATGGCCGGGCTCATGAACGACTCGACTCAACTTAACCGGATTAGGCGCGAGATGTACGAGCAGGTCGTAGCGAGAGCAGCGTTAGAACCTGGGTTCTTCAGACTCACGATGCCTACCGGCGGCGGAAAGACGCTCGCCTCTCTCAGCTTCGCGCTCAAGCATGCGCGCCGTCACGGGCTCCGCCGAGTCATCTATGGCATCCCATATACGAGCATCATCGATCAGACAGCCCGGGTCTTCCGCGAGTTTCTGAACGACGACGGTGAAGAGAACATACTTGAACACCACTCGGCCATTGAACCGAAGAATAGCTCCAGCGAGGAGCTGCAGCTTTGGACCTCGCTCCTGTCAGAGAACTGGGACACCCCACTAGTCGTCACAACGACTGTCCAGATTTTCGAGAGCCTATTCGCAAACAAGACCGGCCGCCTGCGCAAGATCCACAACATCACAGGTTCGGTCATCGTCCTGGACGAAGTTCAGACGCTTCCAACGACTCTTCTAGGCCCAATCCTTGATTTGCTGAACGAGTTGGTTGAGCGATATCACGTCTCGGTCGTCCTTTGCACCGCCACCCAGCCGACCTTTGAAGCAATCGAGGGTTTCACGTCCACCGGAGTTGCAGAGTCACGCGACCTACTTCCTAACGCCCCGGAATACTTCGATGCGCTTCAGCGAGTGGACTACGCGATTGACATTAGTGCGCCAACGCCTTGGACCGCGATTGCCGAGCAAATGCTTCTAAACCCTAGCGTCCTTACAATCGTCAATCTCCGCCGGCACGCGCGCGAACTCTACGACATCGTGCGTGCGGAGGACCCGCAGGCGCTTCACCTCTCGACTTACATGTACCCAGTCCACCGCAAAGAAGTCTTGGCCCACATATCTCAACGACTGAACAACGGCGATTCATGCCGCGTCGTTTCCACACAAATGATCGAGTGCGGTGTCGACGTGGACTTTCCCAAGGTATTCAGGGCGATTGGGCCACTTGACGCGCTGGTGCAAGCAGCAGGCCGCTGCAATCGCGAGGGGCTACTAGTGGATGAATCAGGATCCTTCCGTCGTGGACAAGTGTGGGTATTCAGACCTGAGGGCAGAACCACCCCTACGGGCGACTACATGGTCAAGACAGCAGCGGCGGAAGAGTTGCTAATGGGCACAAATGAGCTTGGTGATCCGGGCGTCTTCGAGAAGTACTACCGGCGCGTGTTCAACGATGTTGATACCCAGAATCTGGATCTGCAAAGCGCCAGGTCAAAGCAGCAGTTCGCCACCGTAGCCGATAAGTTCAAATTCGTTGACTCAGATACCGTGCCGGTAGTCGTTACTGCCAGACACGTCAATGGCCAACGAACGCAATTAATGGAACCGCTCGACCTGCTTAATCTCATTGAAGCCGCAGATGCAGAACCTGGGCCTTGGATCTGGCGCAGGCTCCAGAACTACTGTGTCGGCGTCTTCAGAAACGACCTAGCTCGGCACGCGCCGAGGCTCCGTCGGGTTGTTGTAAAGGGTAGCGAAGACGCGGAGTTGTACGAGTGGACCGGAGTTTACGATGAACATGTTGGGTTAATCGAGGAGGGGGATCCCGGGCGCTATTGGGCTTGAAGGTTGGACTAGCCGTTGATCGGCTAGTCCGTCCAGCACGTCCCTATCACAATTTCAATCCGCGGCGCTGAGGCGCCAGCTTGGAATGGTAGCACTTGTCGATTCCGCGGGCGGCACTATACAAGGGGTTAGTGTGATCGATGAGATGCACCTCCCTTCACAGAAGGCCTAACCTTTGCTCAGCCCGTGCCCAAGACGGGACTGTGATTGGAGGTTTTCTCGGGTAGCAGCCGGCAAGAACCCGGAGTTGAAGTCGCGCGCCCTTCAAGTCCAACGAGCTCGCAAACGAAAGGAGATCGAGTTGGTCGAAGTCAAACTCTGGGGCGACCATGCCCTGTTCACCAGACCGGAGGCGAAGGTTGAGAGGGTCTCTTACGACGTGATGACGCCTAGTGCCGCTAGGGGCGCACTCGAAGGCATACTGTGGCGCCCGGCGTTTAAATGGCACATCCGAGAGATTGCCGTCCTCAAACCAATAAAGCGATTCTCGCTGCTCCGCAACGAGGTCAACTCGCTGGCCTCATCCAGGAGCGCACGAGCATGGCAAGCCTCCGGCGGCGGATTCAACGCCGACGAAGACCGGGCGCAACGGCACTCCCTGTTCTTGAAGGACGTCGCTTACCTCATCAAGGCGGACATCGTCATGCAGCCTCACGTGACCGAGCCGCTTGCAAAGTATGTGGAAATGTTCAATAGGAGGGTTCAAAAAGGTCAGTGTCATCACCAGCCCTACCTCGGCACCAGGGAGTGCAGCGCCTACTTTGCACCTCCTGATGGATCCGAGACCCCCATTGAGTTGACATCCGACTTGGGGCGAATGCTGTTCGACATCGAGTTCCAACCAGCGAGGAACGGCCGTCTCAATTACATTTCCCATGGCGGCTCCGGCCCCGGCAAGGTCGTCAGGGGGACGGCACTACCCAGGTTCTTCCATGCTTCACTTCGCAACGGAGTTCTAACCGTTCCGCCTGAGCTTTACGCCAGGAGTGGTAGTTGATGCTGCCCGCCCTACTTAATTACGAGGCCCGCAAGCTCCGGGAGGACGCGAGAGCCGAAGTGCAACTCGGAATAGTCCCTTCAGGCTACCAACGGCAGCCCGTCAAGGGTTTCGTGCAGCTCGACCCCGAAGGCAACTTCCTTAGGTTCCGACCCACCGCAGGCGCCAATCCTAAAAAGGACAGAGGTCGCATCTACATCACTCCACACGTCATGCGCTCGTCTGGAATCAGACCAAAGCTCCTCGCAGACAACGCCGAGTACGCCCTCGGTGTCAGTAAGAGTCCGGGCGACAACGATGCGAAAGTGGCGCAGCGCCACGCGGCGTTCATCGAGGCTGTACGCGAGTGCTTTGAAGTGACGAGGAATCAGAAAGTGGGGGCGGTGCTGCGGTACCTGACTACCAAGTCGTCGCCACCACCTCTGTTAGACGAGTTCGACGCAAACCTCACATACAGCTTCATGGTGGGCGAAGTTCGACCCTTTGAAGACCCCGACGTTCAAGCCTTTTGGGCTGCGAAGGTCATTGGCGCCGGAGACAATCTCAGTGACACCGGCACGGGCGAATCGTTGATTTCGGGTGAGCTCGGGCAGCTCATGACTGCCGAACCTGTAAAAGTTAAGGGCATCCCCGGCGGTCAGATGGCCGGAATGAACCTCGTGAGCGCGAATGCGCCAGCGTTCTTGTCGTACGGACTAAGCTCCTCCGAACTAGCGCCAATTCTGGCAACGGAGGCCGAAACCTACGCAAACGGACTGAACCGGCTGTTGCGCGAGGACGCTACCCATTACGCAATCGGCCCAGCGGTGTTTGTGTTTTGGACACAAGACGGCGGCATCCCTCCGGTCGTAGAAGCACTTCGCGATGGGCCGGCAGTCGACCTCTTTGGCGAGTACGACGACAAGGGGGGCCCAAATCCGATTCGTCCAGAGCAACTGCGCACCAAGCTGAAGAGCATCTGGACAGCCGAAGGCCATGGCGTGGCGCTCGGGTCAAACTTCTACGCTGCGGGTCTATCGGCCAGTGGCTCACGAATCGTTGTTAGAAGCTTCCTCCAGTTGTCCGTCCAAGAGTTGATGGAGCGACTGGCCTACTTCTTCTCGAGCCAGATCATCGCTCAATGGGACGGTTCACCTCCAAAGCCATTGGGCATCTACGCCTTGGCGGCAAGCATAGTGCGTGACTTCAAGAAGGAAGCAACCGCGCAAGCGGTTGAGGGTCTCGTGTCGTTTGCGCTCTCAGGATCTCGCCTGCCACACAGTTTCCTTTTGCGATTGGCGACTAGAAGCCGAGCCGAGCGCCGCGTCACCTTTCCCCGCGCTGCACTCACGAAGATGACCTTGACGAGCTTAGGAGTGATTCAAATGGGTGATTTGGAGCAGGTAGACACCTCGTACCCTGACGTCGGATATCAGCTCGGGCGCCTTCTCGCCGTACTAAACGACATTCAGGGCCTGGCGCTCGGACCTGGGCTGAACGCTACATTGGCGGATCGCTTCTACGGGTCCATGAGTACTGCGCCATTGAGCGTCTTTGGGAGGGTTATGCAGGGCGTCCAGCCCCACCTCGCTCGATTGCGCAAGGAACGGCCCGGAGCGTACTACCGGCAAATCCGAGCTCTTGAGGAGGTTGTAGGGCAGATAGGCCCGAACTCGGTACCAAGAGTTCTGTCCTTGGAGCAGCAGGCTCTCTTCGGCATCGGTTACTACCACCAAAGGGCCGAAATCGGCCGAGCAATCACGGCCCACAAACTTGCAATGTCGAATGAAGTAAGTGAATCCGCGGAACTGGAGGAAGACAATGGCTAGAGTTGATGATGTTTCGGTGAGACACGAGTTCGTACTACTCTTTGACGTCGAAAACGGCAACCCCAATGGCGACCCTGATGCAGGTAATCTGCCGCGGGTTGATCCAGAGACCGGTCGCGGCCTAGTTACAGACGTCGCACTCAAGCGCAAGGTACGCAACTACGTGGATGCGCTGCGCGGCAACGAAGGCCGGTTCAAGATCTACGTGCAGCAAGGCGCCATTCTCAACGATCAGAACAAGCGGGCGTATACGGACCTGGACATCAAACCTAAGTCGAAGGTCGAGTCACCGGGCGTTAGGAAGTGGATGTGCGAGAACTTCTACGACGTGCGGACATTCGGTGCGGTCATGAGCACGGAGATAAACGCTGGGCAGGTCAGAGGCCCTGTCCAGTTGACGATGGGAAGGTCCGTTGACAGCATACTGGGTTTGGACATTTCAATAACCCGGGTCGCATTAACAAATGCGACCGAAAAGTCAAGCAAGGGAGAGTCAGGCGAGGACATAGCAACCCACGGAACAATGGGTCGAAAAGCATTCATCCCATATGGACTCTACGTCGCCCACGGGTTCGTGATTCCCGCTTTCGCCGATGACACAGGGTTCAACGACGAAGATTTGGGCCTTCTTTGGCAAGCGCTAGTGAACATGTGGGATCTTGATCGCTCCGCCTCAAGGGGCCTAACGGCATGTCGGGGGCTCTACGTGTTCTCGCACTCGTCAAAGCTAGGAGACGCGCCTGCGCATAAACTGCTGGACCGAGTTACGGTTAGGAGACTGCCGGACGTTCAGGTTGCTAGAAGTTTCCGCGACTACGAAGTCTCCGTTGATTACGGTGACCTTCCTGCAGGTGTCGAGCTTCACGTAGTTACTGAGGGATAAGTCCGTGGCCGAGTCCATTCCCATCTCGGCGTTGCAGCATTTCCTCTATTGCCCACGCCAATGCGCGCTAATACACCTTGAACAGTCGTATTCCGAGAATGTCTACACGCTGCGTGGCAATCGAGTGCACGAGAAAGCACACGAATCGGGTTCTGCTACCGTCGCAGGCACAAGAGTAGAGCGCGCATTGCCGCTCTACTCTTATGCCTTAGGTTTGACTGGCGTCGCAGACGTAGTCGAATTCCTGGAGGATGGCACTCCCTATCCTGTCGAATACAAAGCTGGCTCCCGGAAAGCAAAAGCTGCCGATGAAGTACAGCTTTGTGCCCAAGCTCTTTGCTTAGAAGAGATGCTCGGCATTCACATTCCTGAGGGCAGCATCTACTACGACCGCTCGCGGCGGCGGCAGGTCGTGGCGTTCAATGAAGCGCTTAGAACGAAGACCATGGACACGGTCAGCGAAGTACATGCCCTGTTGGCATCAGACAGGCTGCCACCCCCCGTGGCGGATAGACGCTGCGAAAACTGCTCGTTGTCGGAGGTGTGTATGCCGACAGAAATCGTCGAATGGAGAACCAGGTACGTGGACCCGTTCAAAGTTGTCGAGTCAACATGACCCAACTTCTAAACACGATGTACGTGCAGACGCAAGGAACTTACCTACGGCTCGATCACGAAACGATACGCGTCGAAGTTGGTGGTGAATCCAAGCTTCAAGTACCACTCCACCACTTGAACGGACTCGTCGTGTTTGGCAACGTACTCTTGAGCCCGTTCTTGATTCATAAGTTCGCAGAAGATGGTCGCTCAATCGTCTGGCTCACGAATAGTGGCCGTTTCAAGGGACGCCTGACACCGCCCACCTCGGGGAACGTCCTCCTCCGTAGAGCCCAGTTTGCCGCCCTCGACGACCTCAATTCCAGTCTTTCGATAGCGCGCAACACCGTCGCTGGCAAGCTACAGAACGCGCGCACGACTCTGTTACGGAGCGCGAGGGATCTTAAGGGCACGCCAGAAGACGAGAGGCTGCGCGGCGCTGCCGAAGTTCACGCTGAAGCGATAAGGCGTTTGCCAAATGCAAGGCGCTTGGACGAGGTTAGAGGACTTGAGGGGGACGCTGCCAGGGCCTACTTCGAAGTCTTCGACCTGATGATTCGGAACGAGGACGAAGCATTCCGGTTCCGGGGCAGGAATCGTCGTCCGCCGCTAGACGCCACCAACGCGCTCCTTTCATTTCTCTATGGCGTATTGCGAAACGACTGCCATTCGGCGCTCGAAAGTGCAGGACTAGACCCTCAGGTCGGATTCCTACACGCCTTGCGGCCAGGGCGACCAGCTCTAGCGTTAGACATGATGGAGGAGCTGAGGGCACCGCTAGTGGACCGTCTGGTGCTGACCCTGATAAATCTGCGCCAAGTAAGCCCAGACGGGTTCATATACCGTCCAGGTGGTGCGGTCGAGCTAGATGAAACAACACGCAAGAAGGTCGTAGTTGCTTACCAGGAACGGAAATCCGTTGAACTCAACCACCCACTTCTAAAAAGCTCGGTGCCGACGGGACTGGTTCCACACATACAAGCACGCCTCCTCGCAAGGCACTTGAGGGGCGATATACCTGAGTACCCTCCCTACCTTTTTAGATAGGTCGCGCCATGAACATTCTCGTCTCATATGACGTGAACACCGAGTCCAAAGCAGGACGCAGGCGTCTGGTTAAGGTCGCCCAGACCTGTAAGGCGTTTGGCCAACGAGTTCAGTTCTCGGTATTCGAATGCAGCGTCGACGAAGCACAGTATGAAGAACTTGTAGCCAGATTAGCCCGAATAATCAATCACTCGAGTGACAGCATTCTCGTCTACAGACTCCGTGGGAGCCGCGAAGACTATTGCGAGCAGTTTGGGCTCAGTAGGTACGTCGACTTCGAGAATCCGCTGGTGTTGTGAACCGGTACCCCTGAAATGACGTCGCGAACCTCGAGTGAAATGGAACTGCCGGGAGGTTCGCAGCTGCCACACACCACGTATGTGGCGAGGAACTTGACAATCCACTACATTCGAGAGGTGGCCGAAATGCCTGCACCTCTGCCATTTCGCGAAATGACCCCTAGGAATGCCGCCCTGGGCGGCATGTTCTGCAGGGGCCGCTTCAGCCCCTCTTCGGAGGGGCTGCGGATTGAAACCAATCAACCTGACTCAAGGCCGCGTCCACGATGGGCGCTTCAGCCCCTCTTCGGAGGGGCTGCGGATTGAAACAACGCCATCAGCACGCCGTGGTGGGCGGTGGCGCCGCTTCAGCCCCTCTTCGGAGGGGCTGCGGATTGAAACTTCTAGTTCGGTGGCGCGGTCGTGGTCGTCGGGTAGGTGCTTCAGCCCCTCTTCGGAGGGGCTGCGGATTGAAACTCATCCAGTTCCATAGCGCCGCGCTCAATGTCGCGGGCTTCAGCCCCTCTTCGGAGGGGCTGCGGATTGAAACTAGGAAAAGGGTAGGAACCTCGATCATTACTGGCGGGCTTCAGCCCCTCTTCGGAGGGGCTGCGGATTGAAACATTGCGCACAAGGACAGCTGCCAGCTTCAGGGGTTGCTTCAGCCCCTCTTCGGAGGGGCTGCGGATTGAAACACCTCATCGAGGGCAAGCCGAGCGTCGGCGCGAACGCTTCAGCCCCTCTTCGGAGGGGCTGCGGATTGAAACAGTTTCACGAGCACTTCGGTGGTGGCGGAATCGGGGCTTCAGCCCCTCTTCGGAGGGGCTGCGGATTGAAACGCCTCTGCGGCCGTGTCGACGACTAGTCGCCGCATGCTTCAGCCCCTCTTCGGAGGGGCTGCGGATTGAAACATGATGTACGAGGACACCAGTGAGGGCACGCCCAGCTTCAGCCCCTCTTCGGAGGGGCTGCGGATTGAAACGTCCGGTGTGCCCCAGGCGTATCGGTACCAGTCGCGGGCTTCAGCCCCTCTTCGGAGGGGCTGCGGATTGAAACCCTTTCTCGATGGTGGGTTCATCGACGGACAAGGCGTGCTTCAGCCCCTCTTCGGAGGGGCTGCGGATTGAAACGTCGAGATGATGTGGCAAGACAACGGCGACATGATGCTTCAGCCCCTCTTCGGAGGGGCTGCGGATTGAAACCTTGAGCATCTTGTACGTGGGGCTGAACCAGGCGAGCTTCAGCCCCTCTTCGGAGGGGCTGCGGATTGAAACTCCAAAGATCGCAGCAGTCTCTGTGTCCTGGAGGAGCTTCAGCCCCTCTTCGGAGGGGCTGCGGATTGAAACCCACGTGGCGCCTGGCACGATCTCGCCGTCAACGAGCTTCAGCCCCTCTTCGGAGGGGCTGCGGATTGAAACAAGCGTGTGAATCTGCAATGTGCGGCTACCGAGGTGCTTCAGCCCCTCTTCGGAGGGGCTGCGGATTGAAACCGGTCGTAGATGGGGCCGCCTATGGTGACGTTGATGGCTTCAGCCCCTCTTCGGAGGGGCTGCGGATTGAAACACGATTGACGATGCGCGCAAGGCTGGCACGCAGAGCTTCAGCCCCTCTTCGGAGGGGCTGCGGATTGAAACTTCGCCTGCGAGGCGCGCGGTGATCTCCCGCGCGTGCTTCAGCCCCTCTTCGGAGGGGCTGCGGATTGAAACAGCGCCTACAGCGGCGGGCCGATTGTGCCGAGCGGCCGCTTCAGCCCCTCTTCGGAGGGGCTGCGGATTGAAACTCGTTG
>Ga0209941_1001897_pt1 | contig 12796 bp, 11 predicted proteins | sample ThiBiot_300_plan_FD_183945 | JGI IMG/M metagenome (GOLD analysis project Ga0209941, IMG submission 183945) | Wastewater bioreactor microbial communities from Cape Town, South Africa - Thiocy_solids_1 (SPAdes) | ecosystem: Engineered > Bioremediation > Thiocyanate > Unclassified | place: South... | reverse complement strand
AAGTATCCGGAAAGAAATTCTCTATGGTTATAAAATGATACTTCCGGTAGTGGGCGCCCTTTCTTTATCAATTTGGTTTTTGAAGGACTTTATCATCCACATCTTATTTACTCCCGATTTTACAGGAGTGAGAGGATTATTTGCTTTCCAATTGATCGGTGATTTTTTGAAAATAGGTAGTTGGATACTTGCCTACTTAATGTTGGCAAAGGCCATGACAAAAACTTTCATCATTACTGAAATAACGTTTGGAGCGAATTTCGTCGTGTTGTCTTATATTTTTATTAATCGTTTCGGTGTTGTTGGCGCCACCTATGCCTTTGCACTTAATTACCTGATTTATTGGGTAATTATGGAAATAATAGCAAAAAGGTACCTGAAGGAAAATGTGCATACAAAATAATTCAGCTAAACTTTCGTTTTGAAAGTACCCTAACACTCATTACTCATGAATGCACAGCCTTATCATCTGTACATTTCGCCTGAAACGAAATTCCTCAATTCCCTTAGAAAATTTTTCATAATTACCTGTTCGGAAGAATCATTACTTTGTTCAGCACCCGAAAGAAAAATAGTTTCACTCTTGTATAGGTCAATTTTTTTCAATTATTTCTTTACTCTTGATCGCAGTATATTCCATATAGTTTCAACCAGAATGATAAAAGAGTTTGCCGGATTCATGTACGGTAATCTACATAACCACAATAATATTTCAATTCATAATAAATAAATAACCGTGATTTCTAAACCCTTAGTTAGTGTTTTGCTCCTAAGCATGAATCATGAGAATTACATTGAACAATGTATTAAAAGCCTGAAAAATCAAACTTTTAAAAACATAGAAATAATATATCTTGATAACAGCTCAACTGATAAAACATTCGACATCGGTAAAAACTTATTGGAAAGTTCAGGGATCCCGCACTTAATATTCCGAAATGAAAATTCACAGGGAATATCAAAAAATTTAAACTTCTTACTTGAACATTCAAAAGGCGAATATGTTTCACCGCTCTCTGCTGACGATTGGTTTGCCTCGGAAAATATTGAAAAGAAAATAGACTTTTTATTATCTCATAAAAATACAGGCGCACTTTTTAGCAATGGCTGGTATTATTATGAAGATTTAAAAAAGACTGAATTAAACAATTCATCCGGTTTTAAAAGAGGAAACATATACCGTGATATTTTACTGCATCCGGATTGTATTTTTTACGTGGGCATAATTTACAGGACAGAGGTTCTTAATGAAATCGGCAAATGGGATGAAAACCTTTTAATAGAAGACTATGATCTTTTAGTTCGGTTGAGCATGACTCAAAATATCGATTTCCTGAATATTCCTCTTGTCTATTACCGAAGAAAGAAAGGTTCTGTCTCAAAAAATTATCAATTTATGCTGGAAGGACATGAACAATTTTATCAAAAGTATAAAGGTGTAAAATGGATAAATATGGATAAATGGCTGAGTGAAAGGTACCGCCGGGTGGCTGCGAATTATATAGATAATTGCAGAAAATCTGACGCTGTACCATACTTAAAAAAAGCATTCAGGTTAAATCCATTGGGCCTGAATAATCTGAAAACGTTGAATTATTACATAAGGAACTAAATTATGAATAATATTCACGAAGTGACCGATATAGAAATCTCTGTAATTATTGCGACAAGAAACAGAGAATCCATTTTGTGGGAGTCTGTAGGAAAAGCATTAACGGCTATCGAAAACCAAAAAGCAGAAGTTATCATTGTCAATGACGGAGACAGAGAACTTTCAATACCCCCTCATTTTTCCGATAAGATAAAAGTTCTGAACAATTTTAAAAGAGGAGTTTCCAAAGCAAGGAATATAGGAGCTGAAAATGCCAAAGGATCTATTCTATTTTTTGTAGATGATGACATGTGGATCAACACAGAAATTATCAAGTGGATTGAAAAAAATCTGATAGATGAAAAAAAAGAGGATGCAGTTTATAATGTGAATTGGGAATATCCACCGGAGCTGGTTAAAAAGTTGAGAAAAGAGAAAGTGGGTAGATACATTCTTTCTTCTGGATATCATACCTCTTGGGGAAGGATGCACAAAAAAGGAGAATGTCCAAAAAAAGGATTATTGCCGGCAGATTTGGTGGTAAGCTGTTCGTTTGTTATATCAAAAGAAATATTTATTCAAATCGGAGGATATAATGAGCTTATTACCTTTCAAGGAGAAGACAAAGAGATAACTATGAAACTCAAAAATAAATCAATCGCATTATTCCAGCTATTTGGCATCACTCTCCATCATAACCATAAAGACAGAATAGAAATTAAAGAATACCTGGAAAGGCTCGAAAGAGGATATCGGTCTGAGTTCAAAGCAGAAAAAAATGAAATAATTCCCAACACTTTGAAAACCGTTCATAAAATTTACTTTTTAAAATCAATAGGCTATTACATTTTCCTCAAAACAGAGGTTTTGTGGATTTTGATATTTAAGTTAATACCCAATAATTCGTTCTTCAATTTGATAACAAACAAATTAATTGGAACATTATCAGGGTTACAAAAATTTAAACAATGGAAAGCTAATTTTAATGCTTGAAATTAATATTCTATTAAATAACTTTCTATCTCTATTATCATTAAATGAAACCTGTAATTCTTCATTTTATTTATAACTTAGAAAGAGGAGGAGCAGAAGTTCTTCTGTATAACACTATTACCCAACTATCGGAATATGAAAATATAGTGGTTACTCTTGACAATAAGTGTGAGTTTGATGAGATCAAAGATAATTTTAAAGTTCTAAACCTAAACTGCCCATCTTCATTAACTATCCCATTAGCTATTTTGAAATTCAGAAAATTATTGAACCAATTTAAGCCGGATTTGGTACATGCACATTTACCCTTACCATGTATAATTTCCAGATTATCAACCCCTAAGAGTATCCCATTAATTAATAGCTTACATACCACTCCATCTCAATCATTAGCATATAGGACGTGGAATATATCTTTTCTGGAAAAAAAGTCATTTCATTGGAGAGATTTCCTCTTCCTGGCAGTTTCAAAATCTGCCCTTTCAGACTATAAAAGGGTTTTCCATAAAAGTACTACGAATGGCCAAGTCTTATATCCAAGTACTAATGATAGTCGTCTCAAACCAATGATAAAAAAAGAGTGTTTTGATACGTTAAGAATGGTAGCAGTAGGCAAAATAAAAAAGAGTAAAAATTTCAGATTTCTCTTAAATGCATTATCTGAAATGAACAATCCACTAATTGCGTTGGATATTTATGGGGAAGGAAAGATTCCGGTTGAAATGGAAGAAATCGCAATAAAAAAATTGCCAATAGAATTTAAAGGTCAGGTTACCAACATAGAAAAGTTGTTAGGAAACTACGATATATTTATATCCGCCTCTGAGTTTGAGGGATTTTCCGTAAGTGTACTTGAGGCAATGTCGGCAGGGCTTTGTCTGGTTTTAAGTGACATTCCTTCTTTCAGAGAACAATGTGGAAATACTGCATTATATTTTAGTATAAATAGTACTAGTGATTTGAAAGAACAGTTAAATAAACTAATAAACCATCGCGAAATAATTACCCAAAAATCTTTATCCAGCCGCAATAGATTTTCAAAAAATTATTCTAATTGTATTTACATAGATAGTATCCGAAAAATTTATTCTTCTCAAATATTGTACAATAAGAAGCTCGATTTTAAATGAAACTTTTTGATTAAATAAAAAATCTAATTTGGGATGACCAAAGAATCTTTAACCATATTATTATTTCACCGCATTTCTCCGGTCAGAAATCCTATGTGGGAACCTATTCAGCCGGATCGATTTGAGGCTATGCTGAAATATGCGAAAAGGAAGTTCGAGATTGTCCCTTTGACTGATTTAATTTTTTCAGAAAGAAATCATCAGGGAAAGCCACTTGCTGCTATTACATTTGACGATGGATACAAAGATTTTATTCAATATGCATGCCCCATACTTAAAAAGTATGGACTACCCTCTACACTCTTTGTCGTTACAGATTGCATAGAAAGAAATATGCCTACCTGGACTTACCTTTCAGACCATTATTTTTATTATACCCGAAAACTGAAGACAAATTCTTCTGAAGCATTAAATTGCTTACCCTCTGAATTTCAGGAAACCAAATGGAAAAGTCAGGAAGACAGAGTTAATTACGGGAAGAGGATTAAACAATACCTTAAAAAAGTGCCCTCAAAAAACAGAAATAATATTCTCAAATATTTTTTCGACAACTTTAATGATGTTAGTTTACCAGAAAAAATGATGCTTTCGTGGAGCGAACTGCGCAAGATTAGTTCCGAAAATGTGGAAATAGGTTCTCATTCCGTAAACCATCCGACACTGGCAACTTTAGAAGATGAAAGAGAATTATATTTCGAATTGTCAGAATCCAAATCAAAACTTTTGTCGGAAATAGCTTCTGTATCACCTGTCTTTTCTTATCCCTGTGGTAGTTTTAACCAAAAAGTGAAAAAGGCTACCCAACAAGCGGGATATAAGGCGGCCCTTGCGGTAAATGGGATTTCTTTTAAGCCAGACATGCTTCAAGACTTATATGAAATTCCAAGAATAGAATTGTATGATGAACCTCTATGGAAAAGTAAGATGAGAATTTCGGGAACAATCCAGTTATTTAAAAAATGGATCAAGTGATTTAAATATGAAGACTATATTATTATGTAATTCAAATTATAATCAGATCGCTCTTGCTAACAAATTGGCAGAAAAAACTAATTTAGTCGGCATTGTAGTTGAGACAAAAAATGAAAGTAAAAAGAAACGATCCTTAAAATTAAAATTTGAAGGTCTGTTAGACAGGACTGTATTTTTTCAGATAAGAAATTCATGGATAAGACTCCAAAATTTTTATCAAAATAATTATCCAGGCTTCCCGGAAACAAGTTTGATCTATGTCGAGAATATCAATTCACCGAAAACAATCAAATTTATAAGCAAATTCGAGCCCGATTTAATTGCAGTATCCGGGACGCGAATAATTAAAAAGGAAGTATTGAATTTAAAACCAAGTCGCGGAATTGTCAATTTACATACAGGCTTATCACCTTATATAAAAGGCGGGCCCAACTGCACGAACTGGTGCATAGCATTAAATAAATTTGACTTTATTGGAAATACTGTAATGTGGATTAACTCCGGGATAGATTCGGGAAATATTATTACAACCGAACAAACCCGGCTTATTGGAAATGAAACACTTTCTGAACTTCATATTAAAGTGATGGAGCATGCACATAATCTTTATTTACAGGCAATAAAAAAAATTGAAATTGCACCTAAAACTGTGAAGAATATTCCCCAAAACTCCATTGCAAAAGGGCAGACCTATTACACGAGAAACTGGAACTGGAGAAACAAATTGAGATTATTGAGAAACCTGAGAAAAAAGCAGAAAAGACTGGACATTACTCAGGACTTAATAACTATAGCTATATAACCAATATTAAAGTCTTTTTCAGCATCATGCCTCATATCCTCTTCATCTCCTACGACGGTATGACCGATCCGCTCGGTCAAAGTCAGGTGATCCCCTACTTAAAGGGGTTGAGTGGCTGTGGTTTTCGGTTCACTATTTTAAGCGCTGAAAAACCGGATAGATTTCTTCAATACGGGAAATTAATCCAAAAGATGTTAGATGAATCCGGCATCAAATGGCTTCCCATTACATATCACAAATGGCCGCCGATTATCTCCACTATTTGGGATACGCAAAAAATGAAAAGGGATGCGGTACGCTTACATAAGAAGGATCCTTTTGACATGGTTCATACCCGTTCGGGCACTCCGGCGCTTGTCGGTGTCTGGCTAAAGAAAAAACTCGGAGTTAAATTTCTGAACGACATCCGTGATTTTTACGCAGATAGCCGGGTTGACAGCGGACAATGGGATCAAAAGAAACCGGCTTATCGAATGGTTTATCGATATTTCAAAAAGAAGGAAAAAGAGCAATTGAAACTGAGTGATGGAATAGTATGTCTTACTCAGGCTGCAAAAAAGATCTTGCTTAAAAATATCGGGAATACAGACCTTCCCTTTCAGGTGATTCCGTGCAGTGTGGATATGAATCTTTTTGATCCGTCAAAAATACCGGAATCTTCCCGGCGGGAATACAAAACAAAACTGGGAATCCGCGATGATGATCTTATTATCAGTTACCTCGGAAGCATAGGAACATGGTACATGGCCGACAAAGCCATGCAATATTTTAAGATTTTTTCTGAAAAAAATCCATTGGCAAAGCTGTTGTTTATTTGCCCTGATCCAAAAGAAGAAGTTCTGAAAATCGCAAAAGAGGTTGGTCTTTCACCTGATAAATTAGTCATATTAAAAGCAAAGAGAACTGAAGTTCCTGTATTGCTTTCCCTGAGCAAATATTCAGTCTTTTTCATTAAGCCATGCTTTTCCAAACAGGCATCTTCGCCCACCAAACACGGAGAAATTATGGCTATGGGGGTTCCATTAGTTACCAATTCCGGAGTCGGGGATTTGGAAGAGATCATTACAAAAACAAATTCGGGGTTGCTTATTAATAATTTTACAAATGAAGAACTGACATCGATTGCTTCTGAAATGGGACAAAAAAATTTTGATTCAGCGGCGATCAGAAAATCTGCATTTGAATATTATGATTTGAATAAAGCGATAGAAAAATATATAAATATTTATAACCGGATTCTTGTTGATGTCACAAAAGGATAAAGGATATTCTCTTTATTCAATATTATAAAGACAAGAGATTCAAATTGATGTCACAAAAGGATAAAGGATATTCTCTTTATTCAATATTATAAAGACAAGAGATTCAAATTTTATTACTTTTATCGGCATTCTGCTTAATTCTAAAATCAATTAATGCCATTTCGATTTCTTATTGTCGGAGCCGGTTTTTCCGGAAGTGTACTTGCAAGAGAACTTGTCAACCACCTCGACTGTTTTGTAGAAATCCGGGAAGAAAGAAATCATATCGCAGGAAATTGCCACACCTATGTGGATGAGGAAACCGGCATCACAGTCCATCATTATGGGCCTCATATTTTTAATACAGATAAAAAAGAAATCTGGGATTATTTCAATCGTTATTCAGAATTGCGGCATTATGTTCATCGGGTTAAAGCGTGGCATGATGATAAAGTTTATTCCCTGCCTATTAATATTTCTACTCTCAACCAGTTCTTCGATAAAACCTTTACGCCTGAATCTGCCAGGGAATTCCTGAATACATTGGGAGATCATTCCATCCTGTATCCTGGTAACTTTGAAGAACAGGCCATCCGGCTGCTCGGGAAAAAATTATACAAAGCTTTCTTTTACGGTTACACGAAAAAACAATGGGGATGCGAGCCCAGGCTTCTTCCGGCATCCATTTTGAAACGGCTCCCCATACGGTTTGATTATAATGACAATTATCACAATAATCCATACACCGGCATACCTGTAAATGGATATACAGATTTTGTTTCAAACCTGTTGAATCATCGTCGAATCAAAGTAGTGCTAAATAAAAAATTCCAAAATAATTCAGATGAACTTAGCTCATCTTATGACCATATTTTTTATACAGGTTCCATTGATTCATTTTTTAATTATGAACACGGAAGACTATCATACCGCACTCTACGATTTGAAAAAGAGATTCATGAAGGAGATTTTCAGGGGTGCCCGCAGATAAATTATTGTGATGAAAACATCCCCTTTACAAGAATAACAGAACACAAATATTTTACACCCTGGAAAAAATTTAATAAAACCGTCATCTTCAAAGAGTATAGTTCGGAAGCTGAAAATGGAAATAATCTTTTTTATCCGAAAAGGTTAAAAGCAGATAAAGATTTGCTGTCAGTTTATAGAGAAAGGGCAGGGCAATTAAAAAACATCTCTTTTCTTGGAAGGCTTGGCACATACCGCTATCTCGATATGCAACATGTCATTGAAGAATCCGTAGGATTTGCAAAACTATTTGTTGAGTGCCTGAAAACAGATTCTCCGTTACCTGTTTTTCCAAACAGAGAATAAATTTTACCTGCGGGTGCAAGTAGTGATGTATGAAAATGGATTAATCCCGGTAGCTTTTCTTATGCAGCCTGGCTAATTTTATTTTCGGAGATTTTAAGATCAGCAATTTTATCCAACAGGCCAAGCCAGAATTTATCCAACTCATTGGTCGAAAAATTAGATTTGGCAAATTGATAATTTAACATGGCCATTTCTCTCCGCTGATCTACATGCAATTGATACATCCAATTAATTTTTTCAATCCATTCCTTTTCATTCTTACAAATAAAATTATTTTGGTTCTCTTTGGCCAAAGCCGAATAGGCGGGTGTATTTGATGTAATTGTCGGGATTCCAGAAAACCAGAATGAAATCAATTTGTTGGCCGGTTTATGCCATCCATAGAGATCACTGGAATTAAGTGGAATAATACCACAATCAAATCCACTAAAAAGAATTCCGTTATTCCTCATATTCCACGGATGAAAAAATGTTTCGATCGGAAGTTCTTTAAGCAACGATTCCGTCGGGCGTTTTAGAAAGTAGGCAAACCTGGGATAAGATGGCGCTGTAACAACATGCAATTCGCAAAAAGAACTAACCTCTTTAAAAACTTTTTTAAACTTCAGAAGCTGTGGAAGAACTACACCCTGGCCCTCCCAGAATAATTTCATTTTTCCGGAAATAGAATAATCACCTTTGACCATGGGATATTCGTGTTCAAGGTAATCCAGATTGAGAAGCGCATTAGCATTAAGTTTCTGTATTTCATCTTTGATTTTCGGATTGGAACAAATAACAAAATCCGCAATCCTGATCCAGTCAATCAAAAGATTCCGGTGCACCAGGCAAGGTTTGTCTTCTTTACCTACCAGGTAACGTCCGGCGCCTTTAAACATCAGACTTTTCCAATCCTTTTGATAGGTAAGGCTATCCACCATTTCAAAAACAAAAATTGTTTTTGGGTTTCTCTTTTTATATTCCATCCACCTTGTAAGATTGGCAGATGCCGGCAGGAGGATCATTGCATATTGATTCTTTTCATTTGCAATTTCAAAAGTAATACGAAGCCTGTTTGCAAAAAACGGAAATCTCCGTCTGTCATCAGGATGCTGGAGGTCATTGCTGTAAGGGACATAACCGATCCGTAAAGTTTCAGTCATAAATATTCAGGTCTTAAGTTATAAAACAATGAACGAAGGATTGGGAAAGATATTGTACAGAAAACTAAAAGCCAAAACCATTGATTGGATGATTTTATTCATCAAAAAGGAATGGATCAGGGTTATTTTCTTTTATTTGATTTCTCTGGTTTGTTGTGCAAAATCTACGCTGCTACATAATAAAGGATAGGAAAAATCAGTTTATTAGAGATCCTTACAATTATCAAGACAAAACATCCCTAATGACTCCCCTTGATCTTGTCCTGTTACCTTTCTATACCGGTATTCTTTATCTTATTTTCCGGAGGTGGAGAAAGAAACTCCCCAATGAAACCTTGAAAAAATATCACCGGCAGGCGTTTTGGGTAAAAATCTTTGCCAGTATTCTTTTTGTAATTTATTATACTTATCTGACCGGAGGGGATAGCCGTGGCTTGTATTTTAAAGAAGGTTTTAATCTATATAATCAAATCCTTTTAAATTTTGACAACCTAAAATATGTTTTTGACAAAGGAATTAATATAGACCCAAATATTCTGGCTGACCCGGGAAATATCGGATATTTTGGATCAGAAGCAAATTTTATGGTAGTGCGCATTACCACAATACTTTGTTTTCTGACGTTTGGGAGTTATGCGGTCATCAATCTCTTTTTTGGTTGTTTTGCTCTGACCGGGTTGTGGAAGATGTTCTTGTTTTTCTATGAACAGCGGCCATCACTTCATAAGGCTTTTGCTATTTCAGTACTTTTTTTCCCATCGGTTGTTTTCTGGAGTTCCGGCTTGTTAAAAGATCCGCTCAGTATCGGTTCAATGGGGTGGCTAACGTATTCACTTTATCAACTACTAAAAGGAAAGCGTATTCTGAAAAATACAATAATCCTTTTTTTGTCGGTTTATATGCTTGCAGCAACCAAAGTTTATATTTTGCTTGCGTATGCACCCCTGCTTGTTCTATACCTATTGCTCATAAAATTAAAAGTTGTCAGAATTACTGTCTTTAAATACATTGTCACTCTATGCATAATCGTTTTATCCATCTTCGTCTTTTCCAAAACATACAATTCCTACGATGACGACCTGGATAACTATGCAGTGGAAAATTTAACTTCCACCCTTGCTACTAATAATGAAGTTTATGCCGCAATGGCAAAAGGAGGAAAGGAAGGGACCGACTCAAATTTCAAACTCGGAGCTACGTTTGATGGAACATTTACAGGAATAATAAAAGTTGCACCCTACGCCATTGTTGCAACTTTTTACAGGCCATTCTTTTGGGAAACAAATAAAATTTCACAGTTAATGGCAGCCTTTGAAAGTATTATCCTGCTATTTTTTACTTTAAAATTCCTGCTTCGGGCAGGTCCCTTTCGCATTTTGAAATATATTCTTTCAGACCCTCTTTGTATTTTTTGCCTTCTCTTCGGGCTTGTATTCGGGATCTTTGTAGGTATCAGTACCCCTAACTTTGGTACTCTTGTACGTTATAAAATCCCCTGTATGCCGTTTTATTCAATTGCACTGTTCCTGATCCAATCGAAGATTACCGAAAAAGCGAAAAAGAAAAAAGAAAGGCAAAGTCAGGTTCAGGCAATTCCAGCTTTTGTGCCAGCCAATGCAATATGAGCCATTATTGGTTAACAATATCGTGAAGTTATTTACCAATAGTATTTTGAAATTTTCAGGGCATCATAATCAGCTTCATTTAATACAAATTATTTTCATCAGAAGATTTAAAACAATAGAATGATTGCTGAGAAAGCCGCTAAATTCTGCAAAAACTACATAACATATTTTCAAGGTTCTTTAATTTACTTTGCAGAAAAGTTTGTGTCAGTTTTTCGTATCGATATCACTATTCAAGTTACCATTACAAATTTTTGAAAGTAAATTCGCTCTGATGACTCTTTTAGATCTTGTTTTACTCCCCTTCTATATTGGAATACTCTATCTTATTTCTTTTTATTACAGAAAGAAACTGCCAAACCAAACATTAAAGAAATACCACTTCCTGGCTTTCTGGCTTAAAATATTTTCAAGTTTAATAATAGTAGCTTATTTCTATGCAAAAGTGGATGAAGGCAGCGACTCGCTTGGGTTGTATTATCCTGAAGGCCTAAATTTATTTCATCTCTTATTAAAAGATACGGATAACTGGAAATATTTGTTTGTTTCGGGAGAAAACTTCGATTCGACACTTATCGCTCATTCGTACAACTACGGCTATTACCTGATAGGGTCAAATTTCATGGTGATTAAAATTACGGCGTTGTTATGCTTCTTGACTTTTGGTCGTTATTTGTTAATAAGCTTACTTTTTGGATATTTCGCATTCTCCGGATTATGGAAGTTGTTTATGTTTTTCTACAATAAGAAACCTGAACTACACAAAGCATTTGCTCTTTCTATTCTCTTTTTTCCATCTGTGGTATTCTGGAGTTCCGGTGTACTCAAAGATTCCCTTTGTATCGGCGCCCTGGGTTGGCTTACGTACTCTTTGGATCTGGTATTTAACGGAAATTTAAAAATTAAAAACGGCCTGATTGCCTTAGCCTCAGCATACCTGATCTTTTCTGTAAAGTCATATATCCTTTTGGCTTATGCACCATTCTTCCTTCTTTATTTATTCCTTGTCAAACTTCAGGTGGTAAAATCAATATATTTAAGAGGAGCCATAGCATTCTTCTTAATTTCAGGTATAATTGCAGGATTTGCCTTTGGTTATTCCTATTTCCAGAAAGAGCTTGGACAGTATGCTCTTGAGAACGTTACAAAAAGTATTTCCTCCTTGAATTCGGCTTTTAATTCTCTTACCGGCGACATGGGTGCTGAATCAAATTTTAACCTGGGGGCCTCATTCGACGGAACTTTTACCGGGTTTTTAAAAATTGCTCCGTTTGCAATTACTGCAACTTTTTTCAGACCATTCATCTGGGAAACCACAAAAGTTTCACAGCTTTTAGCCGCTTTAGAAAGCCTTCTTCTTGCTTATTTTACAATTAGGATTTTATTACAAATCGGTATTTTCAGATTTGCAAAATACATCTTTACCGATCCTTTGATTAATTTTTGTTTTCTCTTCGCGGTGGCTTTTGGCTTGTTTGTAGGTACTGCAACTTTGAATTTTGGAACACTGGTCAGATATAAAATTCCCTGTATGCCATTTTTTGCCATAGCTCTTTTTCTGATTAACCAAAAGGCATCCGTCTTAAAGAAGCAAAAAAGCTTATGGCCCTGGCTAATCCACCCCATTTTTTTTAAAGATTTATTCCTGAAAAAACCTATTGGATAGCTTACCTATACATACTTTTAACCGTTTCACCTGATTGTTTTTTCTCCCTGAGATCACAAGACGCATAGTATTTTTCATAATATTAAAATAATATATACAGGTTTTTCGTTTAATAGGGTACTGAAAAATAAATCCGTGTACCCTGATGAAAAAAAATCAACTGCCCGGGAAGAAAATTGTTGTATTGGAAAATGGACTCATCTCCTCCTATACCATGAGGGAGGCTTTAATGGATGAGCTATTAAGAAATAATTTTGATGTTTACATTCTCACTCAAACAAATCAATTCCGGAAGGAGG
>Ga0209941_1001895_pt1 | contig 12810 bp, 13 predicted proteins | sample ThiBiot_300_plan_FD_183945 | JGI IMG/M metagenome (GOLD analysis project Ga0209941, IMG submission 183945) | Wastewater bioreactor microbial communities from Cape Town, South Africa - Thiocy_solids_1 (SPAdes) | ecosystem: Engineered > Bioremediation > Thiocyanate > Unclassified | place: South... | reverse complement strand
TCGGGTCGTCCACGTCGACGCGCGAGGCGGAAAAGATGGCGTTCGCCAGCTTGGCCACCGCGATGGTGTCGGGATCGTCGGGGAAGACCTGCCTCGCCCATGCCGGCTCCGGATAGGCGACGATGTTCCAGTTGATGTCGAAGTTGGTGATCTTCTCCAGCGCCGGCTGATAGGCCATCGAGTTGGCCTTGCTGGCCCGCGAGACCCTGGCCGGGTCCTGTGCCGACAATAGCGAAGGGTCGTCGCCGCGCACGGCAAGCCGCGCCGCGTTGTTGGCGAACGCCTTGGCCATGCCTTCATAGAGCCAGCCGGCGGCGCGGTCGAAGCTGGCGTCGCTGCCATGGCGGAAGCGCGCGAGCGTGATCTCGTCGTCGCTGAAGATCGGCGTCACCAGTCCCGCGCCCGCCTTGTAGGCGTGCTCGACGATCCTGCGGGTGAGCGGCAGCGCGGCGATGGAGGAGGTCAGCACCAGGTCCTGCCCCGGCTGCAATTGCAGGCCGACCTTGATCGCCACCTCGGCCAGCCTGTCGAGTTTCACCGGATCGATCGAGGCTGAAAAGTCGTGCGTATGGGTGGTCATCGTCCTGCCTGTGGAAAGTGGAGACTCACCCTACATAGACCTCGGCCGCCGCGCTTTCCACCGCTATCGGCCTTCCGCGATCGTCCGGTGCCGGGATCGCCACGGCGCCGTCCCGACCCGCGCATGACCGAAATGTAATGCGCGTGGCGGCCTGCGGCCATTTCCTTGCCGCAAAAACTGTGACTTTATGCGGCGCCCCGCAGCACGGCCGCCGATGCTGCGGCCAAAGGGAGGAAGCCGCCGCCGTGTTCGTATCCTTCTTTCCCAAACCGAAGCTCTTCTTCACCAGCGCCGTCCTGTGGAGCCTTGCCGGAATCCTGTTCTGGTTCTTCGGCGGCGAGGAACTCGGCGCGCTGGTCGGCTTGCCGCCCGCCGCCAGCGACGCGCCGCCGGTGCTCGGCATCCCGGTTTTCTGGACCGCGCCCTTTCTGTGGTTCTATATTTATTTCGGGGTGATGGTCGGTGCCTTCTACCTGTTCTGGCGCCTTTACGCCAACCACCCGTGGCAGAACTGGTCGATCCTCGGTTCGGCGCTCATCCTTTTTTCCACCTATCTCGGCGTGCAAATCTACGTCGCGCTCAACAACTGGCGCGGCCCGTTCTTCGACATGTTCCAGCGGGCCATCACCACCGCCGGCTCGGTCAGCCAGGGCGAGCTTTACTCGATGTTCTGGATCTATGCCTGGATCGGCATGTGCGGCATGGGCCTGTTCGTCGTCACCCGTTTCTTCGTCAGCCACTACATCTTCCGCTGGCGCACCGCGATGAACGACTACTACATGGCCAATTGGGATCGGTTGCGCCACATCGAGGGCGCTTCGCAGCGTGTCCAGGAGGATACGATGCGCTTTTCCACCACCATGGAAGGGCTCGGCGTGGCGCTGGTCGATTCGGTGATGACGCTGATCGCCTTCCTGCCGCTTCTGGCGCAACTTTCCACCCATGTGACGGCGCTGCCGCTGGTCGGCCACATTCCCTATTCGCTGGTCATCGCCGCCGTAGGCTGGTCGATCTTCGGCACGGCGCTCCTGATGGTGGCCGGCATCAAGCTGCCCGGCCTGGAATTCAAGAACCAGCGCGTCGAGGCCGCCTACCGCAAGGAACTCGTCTACGGCGAGGACGACGAGGCGCGCGCCGACCCGCCGACGGTGCGCGAGTTGTTCCGGCATGTGCGCCGCAACTACTTCACGCTCTATTTCCACTATGCCTATTTCAACATCTTCCGCTCGGGCTTCCAGCAGGCGGACGCGATCTTTTCCAGCGTGATCCTCATCCCGACGATCGCGGCCGGCGCCATCACCATGGGCGTCTGGCAACAGATCGCCACTGCGTTCAGCCAGGTGTCGTCGTCGTTCCAGTATCTGGTCAACGCCTGGCCGACGATCGTCGAACTCCTGTCCATCTACAAGCGCCTGCATGCCTTCGAGAGGACGCTGGAAGGCGAGCCGCTGCCGTCGATCGACCGCGAGTTCATCGAGAGCGGCGGGGTGGAGCAGGGCGCGTAACGCGAGCTTGGGGGCGCATGCCGGCCGAAAAGCCGAATTTCAGGCGCGGCCTCTTCCATGCCGGCGAAATTTCGCTACAACGCGAGGCACATCGGGTTGCCCGGAACCGTCCGCCCGCGAAGGCGGGATCGGCGGTGTCCGGCGTTTTTGAACTTGCGCATGGGCGCGGGCCGGCTGCCGCCGGCAGCCGAGACCCATGCCGGCAGGCGAGCAGCATTCATGGCCGACGACAATTTCATCCGCGAAGTCAATGAAGAATTCCGCAAGGAAAAGCTCCATGCGCTGTGGGACCGCTACGGGGCGGCGGTGATCGCGCTGGTCGTGTTGATCGTCGTCGGCACCGCCGCCTATGTCGGCTACCGCTACTGGGACGAGACCCGCGCCAACCGGTCGGGCGACGCCTATTCGCAGGCGCTGGCGCTTGCCGGCAGCGGCAAGAGCGAGGAGGCGCTCGCCGCCTTCGCGCAGCTCGAGAAGGACGGCTACGGCGCCTATCCGCTGTTGGCTCGCATGCGGGCTGCGACCGTCAAGGCCGACAGCGGCGACGTCGCCGCCGCGGTCGCCGATTTCGACGCCGTCGCCGCCGACGGCAAGATCGCCTCCGTCCTGCGCGACATGGCGCGGCTGCGGGCGGCCCTGCTCCTGGTCGACCACGGCTCCTTCGCCGACGTGTCGAGCCGCGTCGAGCCGCTGACCGGCGACACCAACCCGTTGCGCCACAGCGCCCGCGAGGCGCTCGGCCTCGCAGCCTGGAAGGACGGCAAGAAGGCCGACGCGCTGAAACTGTTCGACCAGATCGTCGCCGACGAGGCGGCCCCGCGCGGTGTGCGCGAGCGGGCGACCATGATGGCCGGGCTTATCCGCGGCTCCGGCGCCTCTTCCTAGATGACCTTCAAGGTCGCGATCATCGGCCGGCCCAATGTCGGCAAGTCGACGCTCTTCAACCGGCTCGCCGGCCGCAGGCTGGCGCTGGTTGACGACACGCCGGGCGTCACCCGGGATCGCCGGGTACACCCGGCCAAGCTCTACGACCTGCATTTCGACGTGATCGACACCGCCGGCTTCGAGGATGCCGCCCCTTCGACCTTGCAGGGTCGCATGCGCGCGCAGACCGAAATCGCTATTCGAGAGGCCGACCTGATCTTCTTCATGGTCGACGCCAAGGCCGGGCTGTTGCCGGACGACAGGACGTTCGCCGAGATCGTGCGCAAGTCGGGCAAGCCGGTGGTGCTGGTCGCCAACAAGGCCGAGGCGCGCGGCGCCGAGGGCGGCAGGCTGGAGGCGTGGGAACTCGGCCTCGGCGAGCCGGTTCCGGTTTCGGCCGAGCACGGGCTCGGCCTGCCTGATCTGCGCGATGCGGTGGTCGAGGCCCTGGGTGCGGACAAGGTCTTCGGCGAGGATGAGGAAGAAGATGCTGAAATCGCCGCCGGCGAAGTGCTGATCGGCGAGGACATCGCCGACCCGGATGCCGAGGACGGTCCGGCCTACGACGAGAAAAAGCCGATGCGCATCGCCGTCGTCGGCCGCCCCAATGCCGGCAAGTCGACGATGATCAACGCGCTGATCGGCGAGGAGCGGCTTTTGACCGGGCCGGAAGCCGGCATCACCCGCGATTCGATTTCGGTCGACTGGAACTGGCGCGGCCGCCCGATGAAGCTCTACGACACCGCCGGCATGCGCCGCAAAGCGCGCGTGCAGGAAAAGCTCGAAAAAATGTCGGTGCAGGACGGGCTGCACGCCGTGCGCTTCGCCGAGATCGTCATCATCGTGCTCGACGCCACCATCCCCTTCGAGAAGCAGGACCTGCAGATCGCCGACCTTATCATCCGCGAGGGACGCGCGCCCGTCATCGCCTTCAACAAGTGGGACCTGATCGAGCATCCGCAGGCGATGCTCGCCGAATTGCGCGAAAAGACAGAGCGCCTTTTGCCGCAGGTGCGCGGCATCCAGGCGGTTCCGGTCTCGGCCGAGACGGGCAGGGGGCTGGACAAGCTGATGGAAGCGGTGGTGCGTACCCACCGCGTCTGGAACAGCCGCGTCTCCACCGGCAAGCTCAACCGCTGGCTGGAAGGCATTCTTGCGCATCATCCGCCGCCCGCCGTTGCCGGCCGCCGGCTGAAGATAAAATACCTGACGCAGGCCAAGACCCGGCCGCCGGGCTTCGTCGTTTCCTGCTCGCGGCCCGACGCCATGCCGCAATCCTACGTGCGCTATCTCACCAACAGCCTGCGCGAGGCCTTCGACATGCCGGGGGTGCCGATCCGCATGGCCCTGCGCACCTCCGACAACCCATTCGCGGGCCGGGCGAAGAAGCGGACCTGACTTTTCCCGCGATGCGGCATTTGGTGCCGTCTGGCCGGCTGGACCCGCCCCGCCGCGATGGATAGGGTCCGGCCTTCATCGAGCAGGAGAGCGCAATGACTGACATCTGGTTTCGTACGGGAGAAGCAACGGTTCTGGCCGCCGAGGGGCAGGCGACGGACGCCATGCCGGAAGTCGTGATCGGCTCGGTGAGAGGCCCGGTCGGGCAGGCTTTCGCCTCGATGCTGGGGCAGGCGAAGGGCCACACGCGCATGTTCGTGGTGCGCGACCTCAACCAGGCGGTGAAGCCGGCGACGATGATGACCACCAAGGTCACGATCAAGAGCATGGCCTATGCCGAACTGCTCGGCGGCGTCGTGCAGGCGGCGATGGGCGACGCCATCGTCGATTGCCTGGCCGAGGACATCCTGCCGCGCGACCAGGCCGACGAACTGTGCATGATCATCACGGTGTGGCTCGACCCGCGCTGCGCCGAGGACGAGAACCTCGACAAGAAGGACCTCTACCGCACCAATTACGAGGCGACCAAGCTCGCCATCTCGCGCGCCATGACCGGCCGGCCGACGGTCGAGGAACTGATCGCCAACCGCAAGACCGTCAAGCACTACGCGCTGGAAGGCGTGATCGACTACTGAATCCGGGGCAGGAGTACGATAGCCGCTTCCGAAGCCTTGATATCGAGCGTCTTCTCCGGCGCGGAGTGATCGCGCACGGCCGCGGGCAGGAAATCGAAGAACTTCCTGTCCATCACCGCTCTGAATTTTTGCTTCTCGAGAGGATCGAACTCATCGAGGCTTTGGACGCAGCCCCAAAGCCACTTGGCCTTGGTGATCTCGTCTAGGATGGGTTGCCCGACATGGCCGGGCTTCAGATAGCAATATTCTCGCGGCTGTTGCAGGCACGCCGATCCGGCCTGAAGTTCGAGATGATTGGCCAGCGCCACCGGTAGGAATTGCGAAATCCTGCGGAATTTCGGCGCGATTTGCCTGGCCAGCACATCGGGGTGATTCTTGAAATAGCGAGCAAAGGTGGACTGGCGCAGAAGGTGTCCCGTGTGATCGAGCTGGACGTAGCGCTTTTCCCCAACCATGCTTGCCGCCAATACCTGGGTCGTCTTGAAATGAGATGGGACGTGTTTTCGCCCCGTGAGCCGATAGCGCCAGTTGCGCAACCGGTACTTGGTCTTCAGCGGCCATGTCGCGCGCGCCGTTCCAGTAATGCGCAGCCTGCCATCGGGCGTGAAGAGCTCGTCTGGAGACAGAGGCGCGTTGATGAAAACATCGTCATTCAGATACAGGAAGGTTTCCGACAAATCCGGAATTCGCCAGAGCATTGTTTCGATTGTCAGCGAATTAAAGGTCGGCAGAACGTTCTCATAGTCGGCAAAAATGGTACGGTGGTCGACGACGCGAATGAGGTCCTTGTCGCAGATACCCTCCCGCGAAAAGTCGCCAAGGAATCGCGGTTCCTGGGAGTCGGTCACGACATGGATGCGGCGGATGAAAGGGGCGTATTTGAGCAGGGATGCGATGCAATAGTAGATTTCGCCCTCTTCGCGAAACCGTGTTTCATGGGTGGCGTTTGTGGTTTTCTGGAGATCGCGGCCGGTTTCCCGCATGGCAGACAGACGTTTGGCAAGATGTTGCGGGTCGTGCCCGTCGACCCACGTGATGACGGCATCCAATTCCAATTTCATCCCCCTTTGATCGGGGAGTTGGAAAGCCCTCATGTGTGAAAGCCGCATGCGTCTTTAGGCGCAGGCCCTGGACATACGCGCATGCCTCCCCGACCCAAAGCCGGGACATAAACGCCCTCCGGCCAAGGTCGGAGAGCGTTCATTCGGGTATAACCCGACACATGATGGGGTTTCCACGCCCCAGCCCCCAAAAATTAAAGGCCAAGATCAAGCTTAATCGTCAAATATCGGGAATTCAACCATATAGTGTGATGAAGGGAAAATCACTCTTAAGGCGCGATCGATGATCGCCCCTCGCTGTTGGGCCGAAGCCTGCATAGCGCGGCTCTCGATGGGGTTGAATCCGTAACGTTAAGAAAACGTTACGGATTTGAACATTAATGCAACCCGGAATTAACCTCCCATCAAGGTTAATGCTTCACCCTGAAACTCTCGTGGGTCTGTTCGCGTTCTGGAGAGTTTTCGTGCATCGACGCCTTTCAAAGCGGCTGTCGGCAGCCGCCGCCGGTGAGAAGAAGCATTCCCTTTTGTCTCCTGTCGTCGTCGGGTTTGGCATTTTCCTGGGCTTCCCGACGGTCGGCGCCTATCAGGACATGACCAGCCTGGTTTCGGGGCTGGAAGCGCAGGCGCGCTGGGGCACCTATATCGAGAAATCCGCCGCCGGCTCCACCCATGCCGCCGCGATGCCCTTCGTCGACGCCACGGTCACCGGCTCCATATCCGGTTCGGGCGTCGAGTTGCCGGGCGTCGGAACCGTCGCCTTCATGGGCAAGGGGGCGGCCGCCAACGCCACCCCCGACGAGGACCGCATCGTGCGCGCCGGCAAGCAGGGCCGCATCGTCCAGGTCGTGCCGGTGGCGCCGCCGAAGAACTTCTCCGCCGGCTCGATCTTCGAGCGCACCAGCTATCTGCTTCGCCCGACCATGAACAGCGGCCTCAAGCTGACCTTCGCCAAGCCCGGCATCAAGGGCAAGGAGATCGAGATCGCCGCCGCCTTCCATCCCAGCGAGGAGACGAAGGCGCCGGGGGTGCCGGCGATGCTGGCCTCGCTCGTCACCAACGAGAACGCCGATATTCTGGCCACCGCCTACGCGCCCGCCGCGCCGAACTACGCCAGGGCCTCGCCCTTCGAGGCCCTGCTGCAAGACGAGGAAGAGCCGAACCAGGGCCGCTTCATCCCGCCCATGGCCAAGGGCGATCACGCCTGGATACAGAATCCGCTGCCGGCGAGCGTGTTTTCCAAGCCCGAGCAGACATGCCTCGCCAACGCCGTCTATTTCGAGGCGCGAAGCGAATCCCTTCGCGGCCAGGCCGCCGTCGCCCAGGTCGTCCTCAACCGCGTCCGCAATCCCGCCTATCCCGGCACCATCTGCGGCGTCGTCTACCAGAACCAGCACTGGCGCAACGCCTGCCAGTTCTCCTTCGCCTGCGACGGCAAGAAGGACAGGATCGAAAGCCCCCGCCACTACAAGATCGCCAGGGACATCGCCATGGCCGTCACCGCCGGCAAGATTTTCCTGCCCGAAGTCGGCTCCTCCACCCACTACTACGCGAGCTATGTCAGTCCGGGCTGGGCCAGGGCGATGAAGAAGATGACCAAGATCGGCCTTCACATCTTCTATCGCACCTATGGCGGCGGCTGGAGTTGATGGCCGGGCCGGCCCTCGCGGCGCAAGATTCGTGTCCGCGTCGCCGGAATCCGCGACGGGCACGATGTCGCACTTCCGTAAGTAATTGAATCAAAAGGGTAAAATACTTACTTTTGAATCCTGCGCCGTGGCTTGACGGGTGCAGGCCCTCTAACTATGTTGCCCGCGACTTGGATGCGGACCGACGGCGACGTTGTGGGCGGGCAGGGGGTTGCGAATGGCCGGCGAAAAAGGGCCAGGAGAAACCGGAGAGACCGGCCCGAAACACCAGAGCAAAGGCGACATCCGCGACGACGAACTTGAGCACCGTCGGCGCCGGCTTGAGGCAGCGCTTGCCGAAAGGCGGACCGGCGGGATCGAGGGGGAAGGCAAAGCGAAAACGGGCAGCTTGAGCGGCTACGGCCAGGCATTCAAGCTGTCCAGCGAGTTCATCGCCGCCATTGCGGTGGGGGTTGGCATCGGCTGGGCGATCGATCATTTCGCCGGAACTTCTCCCTGGGGTCTGGTCGTCTTTCTGCTTCTGGGCTTTTGCTCAGGCGTGCTCAATGTCCTGCGCTCGGCCGGTATGGTCGCGGGGTTTGAGCAGAACGGCCGGAAGCCCGGCTCGAAGGACTAGGTGGCCGCGCGCCCGGCGCGCGTGGCGAAATGGATAAGGCCGTATGGCTTTCGTGAGGAATGAACGTGGCAGCTGACAAGGTCGATCCGATCCACCAGTTCCATCTCAACGAGATCTTCCCGCTCGAGATCGGCGGCTACGATCTGGCGTTCACCAATTCGTCGCTGTTCATGGTCGTCACCGTGGTCGTGGCCGGCGCCTTCTTCTATTTCTCGACGTCGGGACGCGCGCTGGTTCCTTCGCGCTGGCAGTCGAGCGCCGAAATCCTCTACGAGTTCACGGCTTCGATGCTGAAGGACGCGGCCGGCTCGCACGGCATGAAGTTCTTCCCCTTCGTGTTCACCGTCTTCATGTTCGTGCTGACCGCGAACCTGCTCGGCCTGTTCCCCTATTTCTTCACCATCACCAGCCACATCATCGTCACCTTCGCGCTGGCGATGCTGGTGATCGGCATCGTCGTGGTCTACGGCCTCTACAAGCACGGCTTCGGTTTCTTCAAGCTGTTCGTGCCGAGCGGCGTGCCGATGGTGCTGCTGCCGCTGGTGGTCGGCATCGAGGTGATCTCCTTCCTCTCGCGGCCGATCAGCCTTTCGGTCCGTCTGTTCGCCAACATGCTGGCGGGCCACATCACGCTCAAGGTCTTCGCCGGCTTCGTGGTGTCGCTCAGCGCGATGGGCGCGGTCGGCGTCGCCGGCGCCGTCCTGCCGCTCGCCATGGCCGTTGCGATCACCGCGCTGGAACTGCTGGTCGCCGCCCTCCAGGCTTACGTTTTCGCCATTCTCACCTGCATGTACCTCGCCGACGCGGTGCATCCGGGACACTAGGTTCGTTCGCAGCCGGGCTGCGTCGACGTCAGAAACCATCAAGACCTGCACTTACCGAGACTTACAAGGAGTTGAACAAATGGAAGCAGAAGCAGCAAAGTACATCGGCGCCGGCATCGCGTGCCTCGGCATGGGCGGCGCGGGCATCGGCCTCGGCCACATCTTCGGCAACTACCTGGCGGGCGCGCTGCGCAATCCGTCGGCTGCCGACGGCCAGTTCGGCCGCCTGATCTTCGGCTTCGCCGTGACGGAAGCCATGGGCATCTTCTCGCTGCTCATCGCCCTGCTCGCGCTGTTCGGCTGATCGATCGCTGATGGCAGGGCCGTGCCGCGCCGCGGCCGGCCCTCATGACGAGGACGGGTTATGTTCGTGACACCAGCCTATGGGCAAGAATCAGCGCCGGCCGTCGAAGGGCTGGACGCGCCGCCGGCCGGCGACACCCATGCGGGAACGGAAGTTCCCCATGACGCCGGCCATGAAGGCACGTTTCCCCCTTTCGATCCGGCGACGTTCGCATCGCAGATCTTCTGGCTGGCCATCACGTTCGGACTTTTCTACCTGTTCCTGAAACGCGTGGTGATGCCGCGTCTGGCCGGAATCTTCGAGACGCGCAGCTCGCGCATCACCCAGGATCTCGACCAGGCGAACAGGCTGAAGGAGGAGGCGGACGCCGCGGTTGCCGCCTACGAGCAGGAACTGGCCGAAGCCAAGGCCAACGCCAACGGCATCGGCCAGAAGGCGCGCGACGCCGCCAAGGCCGACGCCGAGGCTTCCCGCAAGAAGATCGAGGGCGAGCTCGACGCCAGGCTGGCCGAGGCCGAGAGCCGCATCGCCTCGATCAAGGCGTCGGCGATGAAGGATGTCGGCGCCATCGCGGAAAGCACCGCCGGCGCGATCCTGGAACAGCTCGTCGGCAAGAGCGACAAGGCTGCGGTCGCCGCCGCCGTCAAGTCAGCGGCGCGCTGAGGAGGCCAAGACAATGGACGCAACCGCTCTCGCATCGGTCTGGGTGCTGGTCGCGCTGGTGATCTTCATCGGCATCAGCATCTACTTCAAGGCGCCGGCGATGGTTTCGAAGGCGCTGGACGGGCGCGCCGCCCGCATCGGCAACGAACTGGACGAGGCGCGCCGCTTCCGTGAGGAAGCGCAGGCGTTGCTTGCCGAGTACCAGAAGAAGCGCAAGGAAGCCGAGCAGGAAGCCTCCGCGATCGTCGAGGCCGCCAAACGCGAAGCCGAGGAATTGGCCAGGGAAGCCAAGGCACGCACCGAGGACTACGTAACCCGTCGCACCGCGGTCGCCGAGCAGAAGATCGCCCAGGCCGAGCGCGAGGCGGTCGCCGAAGTGCGCTCCAGCGCCGTCGACCTGGCCGTCGAGGCCGCCCGCACGCTGCTTGCGGCGCGCACCGAGGCCAAGGCCGGCGCCGATTTGTTCAAGAGCGCGCTTCAGGAAGTGAAGGCGAAGCTCAACTGAAGCGCCTTACCCGGGCGACCTGAAAAAGCCGTTCGGGCAACCGGCTCTAAAACTGCCGGAACCTGCAACGGGTTTTTCAAGCCCGGGTCCGAGTTGCCTCGTCCATGATCCAGTCGCGAAAGGCGGCGATGCGAGGGTCCGATGCGGTTTCCTGCGGATATACCAGGAAATACGCGAACTCCGGCGGCATACGGATGCCGAGTTCGAAAAGCCGGACCAGCCGGCCCTCCGCGAGATCATGGGCAACCATGGTGAAGTCAGCCAGCGCCACGGCATCGCCGTTGAGCGCGGCCTGAACGACATCCGATGACGTCGCGAAGGAAACGATGCGGCTGTCGTCGAAGTCGTCGATACCGGCGGCAGCCATCCACATGCCCCAATTCGGCCAGGTCACGCCCTGCCGCGCCCATTCGACATACACCAATGTATGATTGAGCAGATCGCTTGGTTGCCCGAGCGGAGGGCCGGACGCGAGCAGGCGAGGGCTGCATACCGGCACAATAACATCATCGAATAGCCGGTGGGTGCAAAGGCCGGGATAGTTTCCGGCGCCGAAACGGACTCCGATGTCGACGTCGTCCAGATCGAAGTCGCGCACCTCCGTGGAAATGTCGAACCTCAATTCGATGTCGGGCCAGAGTTTGCGGAAGCGCTCCAGCCGCCGCATCAGCCATTTCACGGCGAAATGCGCGTCGACCGTCACTCTCAGTTGCGCCGAGCCGCGTACCGTCTTGCGCGCCTGCGCTATGGCGCGCCGCATGATGTCGAGGGCATCGCTGGCCGCCTCGCAGAGAACCGATCCGGCTTCCGTCAGGCGGATGGAGCGATTGGTGCGCACGAACAACGCGGCACCAAGTTGCTCCTCGATTTCCTTGATCTGGTAGCTGACGGCTGCGGGCGTCACTCCAAGCTCGTCGGCCGCCCGGCTGAAGTTCAGATGCCGCCGGGTGGCATCGAGGGTTTTTAGCGCGCGTATTCCCGGAATCAGGTGCATTTTGTTTCAAGGAAAATTTGACAATATGGAAAGAACTATTCGTTTCCCTATTCCTTTTCAATCCATCAGTATCGGGAACAGCCAACAGATATAAAGATTATATTAAAACAGGAAGGGGACTGGATCGATGCCGGCAGGCGGCTGCAAAGTCCCTTTACGGACGCGCGCGTCGTGCCTCCTGCGCCGCATCGTCGCCGAAAGGAGATCGCAATGCGCACGCAAGAAACTTATGCGGGAGTTCCAACACCTGTCCGGCGACCTGTTATGGGACATAGGTGTCGATCCCCGCGATGTTCCCCAACCGTCGAACGAGGTGGCGCAAAGGCTCGGGCTTCTGGATATGGGCTGGCAAAAGCCAGGAAAGGTGCAAAGGTAAGGGTCTGACCCCGTGGAAAGGATAGCCATGAAAATTCGAACAGGCAGTTGCCTTTGCGGCGGCGTCAGCTACGAGGTCCGGGGGCATCTGCGCCCGATAGTCGCCTGTCATTGCACGCAATGCCGAAAGACGAGCGGCCATTACGTCGCCGCCACCCAGACCGAGGCGGCGGACGTGGTGATAAAGGGCGACACCCTGCGGTGGTATAAATCTTCGGACAAGGCCGAGCGCGGATTCTGTTCGGTTTGCGGCGGCAATCTGTTCTGGCGTAAATTCGAAAGCCCGCTGGTCTCGATATGGGCAGGAACCATCGACGGCCCGACCGGGCTGCGAATGGAATGCCAACTCTATCCGGAATCGGCCGGCGACTACTACGACCTGCCGGATATCCCGGCGATCGACCAATCGGAACTTCCATAGCTCCCGACTGCCGCGAAACCATGCGATCCGCGGCGTGGCGGCCTCAGGCCCTGAACGGCGCGAACGAGATCCGGTGCAGCCTCGGCACCGGCCCATGCGCTTCGATCGCCGCGCGGTGCCGCGCCGTCGCGTAGCCCATGTGCACTTCGAAGCCATAGCGGTCGTGACGGCTGCCGCAGCAGGCCATCATGCGGTCGCGCATCACCTTGGCGACGATGGAGGCGGCGGCGATCGACTGTGAGCGCTGGTCGCCCCTGACCAGCGCCCGGCCCTGGCAGGGCAGGCCGGGCGGCACGTCGCGGCCGTCCGCCAGCGCCAGCCGCGCCGCGACCGGCAGGCCGGCGAGTGAGCGCCGC
>Ga0209941_1001892_pt1 | contig 12823 bp, 11 predicted proteins | sample ThiBiot_300_plan_FD_183945 | JGI IMG/M metagenome (GOLD analysis project Ga0209941, IMG submission 183945) | Wastewater bioreactor microbial communities from Cape Town, South Africa - Thiocy_solids_1 (SPAdes) | ecosystem: Engineered > Bioremediation > Thiocyanate > Unclassified | place: South... | reverse complement strand
GCATGGCAACGCCGCGCTGCTTCATCAAGGTCTGCATGGAACCACCCTGTCAATCCTGAAGCTTGGGTTAGAGGCCAGTTCTACCTGACCCGTGTACGACCGGCTCACGCTGCGACCGCCGCCGCTTAGTTCGGTAGCAGAAACCGTCAGTTGGATGCGCACGAGGCTGACGTTCTCGCCCGCAACCTTGCCGCGCCTGACGGGGTAGCCGTTGGCGTCAGCGTAAGGCTCCGCACGTACGCGCGTGCTGCCGTCGTCCAGTAGGTAGACGTACTCGAGCTCAAGCCCATCGAGGTCGAAAGCCAAGGGGACTTCCGCGCCACTTCCGCTGATCTGGTTGAGGTTGCCGCTAGCTGAGTCGAAGTTCATGCCGAGCGAGCTTACGAGCATGACCAACGTGGAATTCGGGGTGTAGGCGATGGTGTTGGCGCAGGCGTTGTGTACGACGCGGTAGATGCCACTGCCTGGGCCCTTGGTGCTCGTCACGTTAGTGACCTGGAGCACCGTGGCGTCACCGTTACCGTTTATGAGCATGATCTCCTGCCCAGCCAGGCTGGCCTGTACGGCTGCCGTGGATCCTGGGGCGATTATCTCGAAGTTGACGGAGTTCGGGAAACCTCCGCCCGAGTCGTGGGGCAACACCTGGTAACCGGCCCCACCGTCGAGCAGCAGGAACGAGATGCTCGACGAGCCCGACGCGTAAGGCTGGTTGCTTACCCCGCCCAGCACGGCGCTTCGGAGTTCTTGGGTGAACACCTCGACGACACGTCTTAACTTGGCCTGAGCGCTCGCGGCTGCCTCGTTGACGCCCTGCACGCGCAGTGCGTTGATGACACCGGACGTTGCGATCATGGCCACGATGCCGAAGATGAGCAACGCCACCAACGTCTCGATGAGGGTCATGCCCTGGTGTCTTGCGTGCTTGTTCATCGCAGGGCCTCCTAGTTGATGCCGGGCAGCGGCGGCGTGGACCCGCTCGGACTGTCGGTAGAGCTGAGGGTGCTGCCGGTAACGCAGCTCTCGGCGTCTGGGGTGGCGAAGCACACCGTTACGTCGTACTGCTGCAGAGTTGCGCCTGCCACGGTAGACGTGCCCGGTGAGCTGATGACGACCCGGTAGCGGTCGGCGTCCGCCATGCCGGTGGCGCCGCCAATGTCTGGGAATGCTGCGCTTAGCTCGTCGTATGTCCAGGCTAGTTCGTCGCCCACCGCGGGCCTGAGGGCGGCGTCTCCCCCAACGATGCGCCTACCGAAGTAGTTGAGTACCTGCGCGGCTTGAGTCCGGGTGCCTGACGTGGTCGTGTGCCTGAGATTGCGCAGCACGGAGGTAGTGAAGACCGCCCCGACGATGCCGAGGACGGCGAGGGCGAGGATGACCTCGAGCAGGGTGAGTCCCTGCGCCCGCCGTGACGCCAAAGGACCTCGTTGAGAACTAGGAGCTCTCACCTCAACCGCACCTCCCCTATCAGCGAGACCTGAACGTCTTGGGTCCTGCCGTTTGAGCTGATCGTGAATGGGTTAGGTAACGCCGCCAGGCTGGCTAGGTCGACTTTGCCCGGTGGCGTGAACTCAAGCAGCGTAGTGCCGCTTGGCACGTTGAGGCTGGCGGCTTCCGGCAGATCGAAAGTCCTGATCGTCTCGCCACTGGTCTGATTAACCACGGTGAGGGTCGAACCGGCGTACGTGAGCTGCGTGCGCACCCCACGCGAGGCCGCCATTGTTGCGCCCTGCCACACGCTCTGTTGCAACGTTCGGAAGGCAGCCTCCTCGGCCTGTGCCCGAACGACTGGGCGGCCCGCCATTACGGCGATGCCTGCAACGATGCCGATGATGGCGATTACGACCAGCAACTCAAGGAGCGTGAACCCAGAGGCACCGGAACTTCGGACGATTCGTGCTCTATGTTGCATTTGAGCCAGAATAGCAGGCGACTGTCACGGGAGGCTTACGAAAGGCCAAAGTACTTTCATACCCCAGTGGTCTCATGAGACGCTCGGAGGTAACAGGGCCTACGACTATCGCGCTCGGGGCTCTCTTTGCCAACCGTCCACTAAGTCGCTCCGGTTCTACGAACCGCAACGAGCGGGCCCTCCTGGGCGCACCTGGCCGCAAATGGGCTAACAGGCTTTGCTCTCACATGCTTTCGGAGCGCAAGGCAAAATGCCTGCCCAACCTTAGCGCGGGCCAAACTAAAGTCGAAAGCCAGCCCCAAACCGATGTCAACTTGATCGAAGGCAATCGAAGAAGCGTCTCGTCTCTCTCCGAAAAGTACACGTAGGGGTCGCCAAGCGCCTCTCAGACTACCTTCCTGATTATGGTCGGCTTGTTGCAGTAACTACGAGGGTGTTCCGTGTCGGAAGGATAACGTCGCGCTCTAGTCCCGCGCCCCTAGTGCGGAGCCTGAACGTGACCGCCTGCAACTTCAGGTTAGAGCTCAGTGGATCTGTCACCACCTGGAATGGACGCAGTGTGGCGCCGTTTTCATCCTCAAAGAAGAGGTCGGTGGCAACAAGCGACTCGGCAGCTGCGGTAACCGCCAACGGTGTGGCCGGAGGAGTCGCACAGGTAGCTCCACAACCGAGCGAGGCGCGGTACTCGAGCAACGTGGGCGTTTCCGTGCCATTCCAGCCGGGAGCTACGCCTGGGTTCCCTGACCACTCAGAGAGGGGAACCACACGGTAGGCAAGCAACTCGTAGTCAATGACATTGGCAGTTGCAGATGACCGGTCTACAACCGGCACTACAAGGGCAATGCACGGCCCGCTTGCAGATTCGGTTGAGCAAATGAAGGGCGATCCACCAAATGAAATCGTTACGCTGCTCTCCACGCCGCATGTGACCGCGGGGTCGTTCGGATTGCCGGCAGTACCCGGCGTGTCCTGGCAGCCGATGCCACGCAGTGCCCGTCGAGCATTCGTTGCAATGTACCCGGAAACGTCATTGAGATCCGCGATGCCCATGTTAATAACGTTGGCATGTCTTGAGTAACCGAGAAACGATCCTGAGAGCGCGATCACCGCAGAGATCAACACGGCAAGGATGCCCATCGCCACGAGCAGTTCAACCAGCGTGAAGCCCGTTCTCGCTGAGGAGCTACGCATTCGGATCCCCGAATTCCGCCTTGATGATTCGTTCGGGAAGGGAGTCGGTAGCAGGACAGCTAATCGTGACTCGCCGTCTTTCGCTCGATGGCGCCGTGATCGTTCCCGTGCAAGAGCGGCCAATGGTAGCCATTTCGAGTTGAACGTAGTCAGCAACAGTAAGCGTGCTGGAGTCTGGCATGTAGACGATGCCGTTAGACCAGGCGCCGGGGTTGGACCAGTCACGTGCGATCTGTTCGAAGATGCTGATGGCCTTTTGGCTTTCCGACGTATCAATCGTGGCTGCCTGAGTGTTCCTGGTGATCAACGGCAGCATTGCGGTTAGGGCAACTCCAACGACCGCAAGGAGCGTCATCGCAACTATGGCCTCGATCAGGGTGAACCCTTCGGTGCGCTTCATCTACTAACCACCGTTCGTGCGAATACCCCAGTCACATCCACTCGGGCACTCCTGGTGCCTACTTGCACTTGAATCGTGCGGGCTGCTCCGACATAGGTGCCGTACGGCGGATTAAGGGTCAGGCTTGTGGGACCTGATGATACGGTGGCACCTTCCAAGTCTGTCTTCCGACTTCCGACAATCACGGACCACAGGCCTGAGGCGGCGTCCACTTCTAGGCGAAGTTGCACCGGCTCGTCCGTCTCCTTGGCTAGCCTTCTTGCGAGGGCAACTTGCATCTCAATCGTGTTCACCGCGCTATTGAGCCTGGCGGCCTGGAAAAGGGCACTTCCTCCGAAACCCCCAATGGCCGCGAGGATTCCCACGATCCCGATCACGATTATGAGCTCGATTAGGCTAAATCCGCTTCGGGACTTCATTTGATACGCCAAGTATTGTTCAGCGCTTGCCCAAGTCCACCTGGGTTTGGGTTCGGCACCGTCAGGCCCGCAAGCGCACGCATTAGGTGGAGGGGGTCGTAGTGTATGTCGGTAGTACCTTGAACTGCCGTGTCTACTGTGGCTTTCCCGTCAACCATGATTGCGCCGTGATATTGGGCGTTGCCTTGTATGTCGGCGTCACCAATGACGTAGATCAATCCTATGAAATCGTTGCTGACGTTAAGGTTCAACGTCTGCCCTGGGTTGGTCTCGATTATTAGCACTCCACTGCCAACCTGATCCCTGAAATTGTTGTCGGGATTCGTCACCCACGTAATACCGGAAAGTGTCTTACCCTTGACGGAGCCAGACAAACGACTCGCAGAAGGGAGTGATTCTTTCAAGAGGTTGGGGCTGGCAACGTGAAATGTCTTGTAGAAGAGGTTAGTTAGATCGACACCAGACTCGCAACCCTGTGGGAAGGTGGTTGAAACTTTCCCGCCACTCGGACACTGTCCCATTGTTACGCCGGAAGAAATCTCACGCCTAACGACCGTTCCTTCCGGCTGAGGACCAGGCGCCACCGTCCATTCGATCGTGAACTCATTTCCATCAATGCCCACGACCTTGCCCATTGAATTTCCGCCAATTGAAATTGGGCTATCGATGCCAAACAGCGTTCTAGTGCCTTCTGACACCATGATGGTAGAGGTGAGAGGGTTGCCCATCGGCGAGGGCAAGGGTTCGGCGATGGCCGTGCCGCGGATGCCTACCTTAGATCCGCCGGCCAGTGTCATGACCACACCATCAGAAACCCGCCTAGCAGTCAGACTTGCCGGACATGCGCTAGCGTCGACCGCCGCGTAAACCGTTCCCAACATCTCAAAGTAGTCATTCGCTAGAGCATCACACGCAAGCGCATCCCTGTAGGTTGTGCTGCTTTTACTTATTATCGGCATCTGGGTAGTTGTCCAGGCCGCATCGGTGTTTGGCTTGCCGTACACCCTTGCGGAACCAGAGTTCGACTTGATCGAACCAACCGAGGTCAAAGCACCAGGCACTGTAGCCGAGAGCGGAACGGGTGGACCGATTACGAGCTCAAACTCTTGAACTATGGTGCGCCGGAACGGCCCTACAGCACCAATCGATTGCACTGTAATCGCGTCCGGAGTCTCGCCGACTACAGAGATGGTGGCACTAACACCATCTCCCAAATCGAGTGTTGAAAAGTTAGTGGCAATCCAGTTGGCAAACGACCCGTCAGACGACGAATATGGGATGGTCGCACCCCGGGCCTTCAAGGTCTTAAGGCCAGAATCCGCCGCCAAGAGGGCCTGCGTCGAGTTACGATCACTAGAAGCCGAACCCCTGCTCGCAAGGCTCAGGGCGGAGGACGCGAATAGCGCGGTAAGCATGGTTACCGCTGCGACCACGATTACGACCACTATTGCAATGCCTTCGGTTCTACTCTTCATTGGGCCACGCTCCAACAGGAAGTCTAGAGTCGCTGAGTTCCGCTAGCTACCCCACGCTGGGGGATAGGTTTGCCGACGGAACTACGGGAAGCGCGGTGTCGCGCGTCGCTAGGCTGGATTGAGAAACGGGTGGGCCCTATTAGGCTATCCTGAAAGGTGAAACCCTATTCACAATCAACTGGTCTCATCAGATTGACTCGTGATGCCCAAGGCACATCAAGCCTATGTGCCGTACACTCCTGGTAAATGCGGCCGAATTCATCGGCGGCTTTCGAGTCATACCTCTTGCACGTTCCGGTTGGCCTCATTGCCTGCTACCCGATTGCGCCCAACATGGCCGACCCGTCTCGGCCCGTGCGTCACTGCCGCACGCGGGCCTTCCAAAGGGCAAAGCGGACTTCTGAGAGGGATAGTCGCAGCCTCAAAGTTCATTCTGTGCGCCCACTGGGATCCAAGGCCGGCTATAGCTCTAACGGCACGTTTTTCCAACCCCAGCTGTTACGGCGGTCGACAGCTGCGACCAGGGTATCGGTGTAGGTGCCCAAGTACCGGCCGATGGCCGGTAGAGGCGGACGATGAGGAGGAACGGGATGCGCCTCACCCGCTCAGGGTAGCAAGAAGAAAGCCGCCCCGAAAGGCGGCCTCCAAATTAGGACTTACCTATATGAATGCTTAGGGAACCGTTATGCCGGTGCCGTTGGCAACGCGATACGTAGTCGTACCCCGAATATGTTCACCGTCGAACTGGTAGGTCGAGCCGTCAGCGGCAATGGTAGCGGTGACTTCAACGTTCGCACAGGCGTTGACTACGCCAGTCGGAATCGTGACACCACCAGTGCCTGCCGCACCGTAGGTCCAGCCAGTGCCGTCGTACCTAAACGGCGAGTTGGACGCCACGACTTCTTGCTGCACGCCGAGTTCCTTGAGGCAGGTCTGCGCTGCGGTGTCGAATGCGCGGGCGCGGGCGTTCAGCAGGTTCGGGATGAGTACGGCTGCGAGGATGCCGATGATCGCGATTACGATCAGCAGCTCGATCAGGGTGAAGCCCTGCGTCTTACGGTTGCGCATGGTGCGCTCCTTCCGATTCGGCTCCCGGGATGAAGTATGAATGAAGTCCGGTCGCCTGATAGTGCCAGTCCCGGGAATCCCCGTGGACTGAGGAGAGCCTAACAAGCCGTCCTTACGAGACTCTTACAGATTCCACACATTCATGCTGGGCACGCTAGGCAGCGGCCTAGAGTATGCGCGCCAGACGCATACACTCACCCTCATGTGGAGAACCCCACACGCCTCACAACCAACTGAGAAAGGCAGTGGAGCGTCGTGAGAACCCCGCCTTCACGCCACTCCTACGCGCCGTGTTACTATCCCCTCTGCCCCGTCGGACCAGCGCGGTGGCGACCCTCGAACCAGGTCAGGTCGGAAGAAGCAGCCTTAAGAGGTGATCGTCAGGTGCCGTTGGAAACCGGCGGGGCACTTATCTCGGCCAGCAGCCCCGCTGCGGCCGCCTCGATCATGTCGAGCACCAGCTCGAAGCCCTCTGCCCCACCAACGTACGGGTCTGGCACCTCGACCTCCGGCCGGTCGACCGCGAAATCCATGAACAAGCGCACCTGCGCCCGCTGCCCATCACTTGGCTCGGCGCCGCCGAACAAGCGCGAAACGCGGTTGAAGTTGCCGCGGTCCATGACGACCACGTAATCGAAGCGCTCCGCGTCGTACTCAGACAACTGGCGGCCGCGCAACGCGCTCAGGTCGTAGCCGCGTGCGGCTGCCGCAGCTTGCGAGCGCGGGTCAGGCGGGTCGCCGACGTGGTAAGCGTGCGTGCCAGCCGAGTCGACCTCGATGCGGTCCGCCAGCCCGGCGTCCTCCACCAGCTTGCGGAACACGCCCTCGGCGGTTGGAGAGCGGCAGATGTTGCCCATGCACACGAACAGCACGCTGAGATTGGGTTGAGTGCTCACGCTGGTGCGGGCGCGAACACGAAACAACAGCGAACCTGCCTCACGCCTTGAGGCCCGGCTTGCTGCGGTACACCCGCGTGACGTCGGCAATGCGCGCCACGCCTTCCTTGATGAACTCGATCTCGGCTTGGTCCTTGACGTCCACTCTGAACATGATGCGCGCGCGCATGGCGCCCTGCACGTCTGCCGCCACGCGATTGGCGCTCTTGTTCATGCCACTGATGACGTCGAGCACGTCCATCAGCAGGCCGGGGCGGTCCATGCCGATGACCTCGAAGTCGACCGCGAACACCTCCCCCGCAGGCGCGTCCCACATGACCTGCACGAAGCGGTCGTGGTCCGTGAGCATGAGGTGCTTGACGTTCGGGCAGTCGACGCGGTGAACACTGATGCCGCGGCCGCGAGTTATGTAGCCGATGACGTCGTCGCCCCGCACCGGGCTGCAGCAGCGCGCCAGGTTAGCGGGGGCGTCTAGCCCGTCCACGTACACGCCGCTCACGCTCTTGCGCGGCGCCTCGGTAACGGGCGACGGGCGGCGTTCCTTGACGAGGTCCGGCACCAGCGCCTCGACCACGTGCTTGGCGGACACGCGGCCCGACTCGAGGGCCAGCAGCAGCTCCTCCGTGTTATCGACGTTGAGGAGTTTCTTGGCCACCTCTTCGAGCTTGGCGCGGCTCATTAGCTTCGCTACGGGCAGGCTGCGGCGCCGCAGAGCGCGCTCTAGGGAACGCTTGCCGCTCTCCAACTGCATCTGCCTAGCCTGCGCCCTGAAGTAGTGCTTGATCTTCTGCTTGGCGCCGCGCGTGACGACGATGTTCAGCCAGTCGGCGCTCGGCCCGTACTGGCTGGAGCGGTTCGTGAGCACCTCGACGCGGTCGCCGGTGGCCAGCTCGTGGTTGAGGGGCACGATCTCGCCGTTGACCCGCGCACCGATGCACCTGTGCCCCACCTCGGTGTGCACGTGGTACGCGAAGTCAATCGGCGTCGAGCCGCGCGGCAGGTTCACCACGTCACCCGCCGGCGTGAACACCAGCACGCGCTCGCTGAAGATGTCGGTCTTCACGGCGTCGAGGAACGCTCCGGCGTCCTCGGAGCTGGTGTCGACGTCGAGGAGCTGCTTCATCCAGTCGAGGCGGCGCTGCACCTCCTCCACGTCCGTGACGCCTTCCTTGTACGCCCAGTGCGCCGCCACCCCGAACTCGGCCACCTCATGCATGCGGCGCGTGCGGATCTGCACCTCGATCGGCTGCCCGAGCAAGCCGATGACGGTGGTGTGCAGGCTCTGGTAGCCGTTCGGCTTCGGCACCGCCACGTAGTCCTTGAAGCGCCCAGGAATGGGCGTCCACAACGAGTGCACGATGCCGAGGGCGCGGTAGCACACGGCCTTCTCGGCGTCGTCGCCAGCCATGCCGTTGGTGGTCGGCTCCGGGTCGAGGATGGCCCTGATGGCCATGAGGTCGAAGATCTGATCCAAGTTGCGGTGGTCGCGCTGCATCTTCCTGTGAATGCTGTAGAGGTGCTTGCTGCGGCCCGACAACTCGAACGTGAGCCCCTCGTGCACCAGGCGGCCCTCAAGCAGCTTGATGCTCTTCTTTACGTACGCCTCGCGCTCCGACTGCCGCATGCGCACCTGGCGCTGCAGTTGCAGGTAGCGCTCGGGTTCGAGGTACCTGAAAGCGATGTCCTCGAGCTCGTTCTTGATGTGGTTGATACCCAACCGGTGCGCGAGCGGCGCGAAGATCTCGAGCGTCTCCTCCGAAATGCTCAACTGCTTATGCGGCGGCATGAACCGCAGCGTGCGCATGTTGTGCAGCCGGTCCGCTAGCTTGACGAGGATGATGCGCACGTCGGTGGTCATGGCGAGGAGCATCTGGCGGAGGTTCTCCGCCTGCTCGTTCTCGTACACGCGCACCGCCAGCTTGCTTATCTTCGTCTCGCCCTCGACGATGCGCCTTACCGTCTCACCGAACTTCGCCTCGACCTGCTCGAAGGTGGCGGGGGTGTCCTCCACCGTGTCGTGCAGCAGGCCGGCCATGAGCGCGGCGCCGTCAAGGCGCATTTCGGCGAGGATCTCGGTGACGGCGACCGGGTGGATGATGAACGGCTCGCCGGAGCGCCGCACCATGCCGCGGTGCATCTCCTCGGCGAACTCGTACGCCTCCGCCAACTTGGCGGCGTCTGCTGGCGCCAAGTAACTCGTGGCTTTGAGGAGGCTCTGCGGGACCGCGGTGGGCATCAGACTGTCGACGATACCATTAGTGGCATTGGTGGCGACGCGTTCTGGCCGACCTGGACGGGGTTTCAAGCGCACGGCCGCGGGTCGGTCCGCGCTAGCTCACCGTGCCCGTCGCGCCAGCAACAACAGCCCAAGCGCAGCGAACACGATGTTCCCAAGCCACGCGCCTAGCCACACCGGCAACTGACCCGTTTGCGCGAACAACAAGCCGAACGTGTAGAACAAGTACCAAACGAGCGTCACCACCAGGCTGAGGCCGAAAGCGACGCCGCGCGTGCGGGCGTACGTGAGGCTCAACGGCACCGCCACCAGCAACAACGCCAGGTTCGTGAACGGCTCTGACAGCTTGCGGTGCATCAGCGCGGCCGCCTGACGCCGATCGGTCGCCGAGGCGCCCACCCGCGACGAGTCTCGCCACAACTGCGTTATCGACCGGTCGTCCTCGAAACCGCCGCTCCCGAAGCGCGTGATGATCTCCTCCAGCGTGACGCTCGTTGTGATGGTCAACGGCGCCGCGTCATCTGGCGGCACGTTCCTCAAGCGGATCAACCGCGCGAGGGCCGCAGTCGGGTCGTTCGTGGGGCTGTCGAGGGCGCTCAGGTCGAGGGCGTCGATCCTGTAACCCGTTAGCACCAGATTCACGCCATCGAAGCGCGCCTCCTTGGCGCGCAGCAAGGTCAGCACCTCGCCGTCCCAGCGCTCGATCCTCACGTCCTGCATGAGGTTGCCGCGGTCGGCGGCCTTCTCGAAGTGCAGCGTGAAATCGTCGACCGGCAAGGACTGCTGCGCCAAGCGGAATAGACCGGTCTGTCCGGCTGTGAGCTGCCAGTAGTACTTCGTCACCAAGGTGTTCGTGACGGGCAAGACCCACTGGTTGATAGCTAGAACGGTCAGTGCGCTTACCAGGCCGAGCACGACGAACACGCCAGCCGTGCGGCGCACGGGCACCGCGCCGGCCTGCAGCGCCAACAACTCGTTCTCGCTCGCCAAGCGCCCGAAAGCCAGTAGCACCGCCAGCACCAGGGCTATGGGGAACGTCTGCACCATCGCCTGCGGCAACTGCACGAGCAGCCACGCGCCCAACTCCAGCACGGGCGCGCCGACCACCCACTGCAAGCGCGGGATGGTCACGCTGACGACCGCCAAGCTCGAGTACAGCAACAAGCCGAAGAGGAAAGGCGGCAGGCTCTCCCTCAACAGGTAACGGTCGATTATCGTGATCGCGGGCGGCCTCATGGCGTGTTTGGCATGATACCCGGCTCCGCGTCGTTGCCCTCCCCCGCCAACTCGCCCACCACGGGCGCGGGCTGCGTTGCCGCGCTGACGCCACCACTGCCGCCCGGTCGGCGCTCGAGGTTGACCGCCACGGACGCGCCCCAGTTGCCGCGGTCGTTGATGGCGCCAACCGTTAGCGAGCCGCAGCAGGTGACGACCGTGAGGTCGAGGCCGTAGCCGCTCAGGTAGGGCGCGCCGCCGACTAGCAGCCGCGCAACGTCCACCGCCACGAACGGCCGCAGTTCCAGCGTGTCGAACGCCACCGGCACGCCGAGGCGGCCCTCCAACTCGGTGAGGCTGACTGCCAGCAGGTCGTACTCCGCACCGACCCCGAACTCGAACGACCCGTAAGGCACGTGCGTGCCGATCAACGGCCAGCCGTAACGCTGCGCCGCGACGTCGAGCGACACGAACGCAGGCACGTCAGGCAGCGCGTTGACCAGCCCGGCCGCCTCGAACGCCGCCGTCAGCGTCACCGTCCACGGGTCGACGTCCAGCGCGAGGGTGCCGTCTGTCCGCAGGCGCTTGAAGCCCGCCGGCAGCGCGGGGGTGGCGAAGGCGTCGTAGGTTGCGCTAACGCCGAGCCTGCCGCTGAACCCGCCGCCGATGGCGCCGGCCACGCTGACGTTGCCGGTGGCGCGCTGCAGCGGTGTAAGGCCGTCGACCGCGCTGCCGAAGGGTGAAGCAGCGTTCGTGAAGCGCGCGTCGTAACCCAACGACAAGGAAACGGGTCCAGAAGCCAACCGCCACGAAGGCGCCAAACGCACACCCCACTGCGTGACCGCGCCGGCGGGCGCCGTGGCGCCCCAAGTACTCGGGTAATGCGTCACCTGGAAGCGGCTCGTTAGCGCCAGGGTTCCGAGTGAGCCACGGTCAGGCGTGGCGGCCGTGGCCGCGATGCTGGCGCCCAAACGCGGGCCCGCCACCATCGGCTGCGCGCTCGCAGCGTTGGCAGTGATGGCCGTGGCGGCAGCGAACACCTCCCCCACCACGCTGCCGTTCACGAACGGAAGCGGCGCGCTCGCCTTCAGCGCCAAGCGCCCTTCGTGCCGCGCACGCCTTGCGGGCGCCGCGCCGCTGCGGGCGGTCAGGTCCGCGTTCAACCACGGGGCAACGGGCACGCTGAGTCCGAAATCCAGGTAAGGGGCGCCAGCCTCCAACCCGAACGTCGCCGAGCTCCGCACGCCGGCGCCCTCCTCCGCCACAGCCCTCACCAGCGCCACCGGCAGCAGGGGCTCTTCTGGGTCGAGACCGGTTGCGCCCACCTCGAGCGTCAAGTCGTCAGCTAGCGGGATGCCAACCACGCGCACGCTCAGGCCCGCGCCTGGCGTCGGCGTGCCGGTGACGGGGCTGGCCGCTACCACCGCGACCTTGACGGGGAACTGCAGCTCGGAGAGCGACTTGTCTGAGAGCGTGAGGTCTTCGCGCAGCGGCACGCGCAGGCTGCCGATGCGGAGCACGCCGCCGCCCAGCTTCACTTCCCGCGAGCTCAACGCCACCAGCGCCACGTTGCCCTCGATGGCAAGGGGCGCGGGCCCGACGCCGATGCAAGTCGTCACCTCTGCGCTCTCCACTCGCAGCACGTCGCCCTGCAAGGTAGCCAACGCCCCAACGACCTCGAACGCCGTGCCCGTCAACGACAAGTCGGTGAGGGTGAAGGCGCCGGAGGCAATGTCCACCTCCAGGTCGGCCGCGCGTCCACTCACGTCTGGTCCATTAAGCACCGCCGCCGTGAGCTGCAGGTGGCGCGCGTCGGCCACGAGCTCGTCCCCCGCGATCCGCCAACCCTCGAGGTAGAGGGTCGGCGCGGGAGCCTCGAGGTAGATATCCGTGCTGAGGTTAGCGACCCTGACGCGCTCCGCGATGATGGTCCACTCGCCGCCAACGGCGGCCACGCACACGCCGCCGTAGAACTCCGCGGTGTCTTGCGCGGCGTCTGAACGGAACTGCTGGT
>Ga0209941_1001891_pt1 | contig 12824 bp, 7 predicted proteins | sample ThiBiot_300_plan_FD_183945 | JGI IMG/M metagenome (GOLD analysis project Ga0209941, IMG submission 183945) | Wastewater bioreactor microbial communities from Cape Town, South Africa - Thiocy_solids_1 (SPAdes) | ecosystem: Engineered > Bioremediation > Thiocyanate > Unclassified | place: South... | reverse complement strand
GAATACTAGCTTCACCGCTAGGAAGTGCTTGTGCAGTAGTATAACTTGAATCCGATTGCGAAGAAATATCATTTTGTACTTGCGAATTGGACAATCCCGATTGTCCTTCCACAAATGATTCCACATTTCCGCTTTCATGATTATCAATTGGTTCAGCAATGCCTGAAGACTGAACTTGTTCCGGTGAACGGTCGATGATCGGATTGGAGATTAGTAGCGGCTCGTCAACTACACTGTTCTCGTATGATTGATATAATTGCCCACTGGATTGAGTGTCCAAGCTTTCATTACCACTTCCAACTAGCCATTCGTCATCTAGACTGCCGTACTGTGAGTGCCTGCTCAACATATAGCTGTCGTAATTGCTCAAGGTTCTGTTGCACAACGGACAGCTGCGTCTGAAATTGATTAACCAGTTGCTCAAGCATTTATCGTGGTAAAAGTGTTTGCATTCCAACACTAGAACTTTGGTGTGCAATGGAACATACTTCTCTAAACAAATGGAGCATTTGTATGATGGATAGAAATCATTTGGGCTAGTCAAAATATGCAACGAATTAGCAACGAGCTTGATATCTACGCCATTCACAACGATTTTATTTACATGAGATGTCGAGGAATTTGGAGTTATTTTGGGCGAATCCAGAATGGTGTTCTCCACGTGTTTGACTGCTGACTGTTTTGTGATCTTTAGGTATGTTTCGAAATGTTTGGCATCAATAAGATGGTCTCTGTTGTAGATAAATACCGGCAAGTTCTTGACTAACCGAGCGTTTTTGAGGTTGATTTGTCTCCTCTTCAATTTCTGGCCACAGATGATCATCAAGTAGAACAAAATAATCACCAATGGTGGTGATACTATCATAGAAAGCAAGATTCCGAACCAGCTCCCCAACGATGCAGTTGCTAGCTCAATAACCAAGTGGTCATTTTTGACATGCGACAACCTCATATAGTCTTCATAGGCAATAAACATGATTGGTATTCGGATTGCCCCGTCCTGATTGTATGTACTAGAGTACATCGTGATCAATCCCCCATAGGGTTCGTCATTTGCTACAATGATCGCCGACGGGTTGATTCCCGATTCGACAAGATTTTCTACTTTGTCCACAAATGTACAATCTCCACGCAACACAACAACAGCCTTATTGGCGAATTTCGAGAAATCAACCTGAGAATCGACAATTCGTTCACAAGCATTGTTCGGAAATTGTGCGTATTCTGAGCGAACTGGCGTGTCCAAAATCGTACTAAACGACGCATAACGTCCTATAAACTGATGAATCTCTCTATTTCCGTTCTTATCGGTGGTGTTGTAAGAAACGATGGAATCTATGGGGAAGAATAAATTAAACAATGAGTTCAACGGAGAGTCCATCTCCAAGTTCAAAAACCTCATTGGCAATGGTTTTCTACTGTTATCTAGCGCTTCAAAGTCAGGTGCGGCAGTGCCATCACTGAGATCATCAGAAATCACACTTTCCCCAACCAAAACTGAGTTCTGGTTCCATTCAAAGGGTGTGAGGGTATAAAGCATCCCGGAAAACACCACCAAGCACAATACCCCCCACAAAAAGAGCCATGGCCGAGCCACACTACGGCTAGGCTGATGACGAGACACTATATATGTCATTGGTATTCGTTCTACCACAATTGGGCCACTATGTAATGAATCAAAATATTATTCATAAACATGATCAGTGCTGCAAAATATCCGTGCCGCTACCAGTGGCTGCAAAAATCTGAGATTGGCGGGAGCTACCGCCGCTTCGTGCGAAATTACTGCGGCTCTGGGCCGGTGTCGCGCTACAGGGGGACTCCAGGCAGTGAAACAACTTTATCAAATGTTGCTCTTTATGGTGAAAAGAACAGGGTTGGTCGAAACAGAACGGACCTGGGGGAATTGTTCCCATTGGTAGCACTATTGATGTGGCATTATATAGGGTGGTTGTCAGTAGAGTTTTAAGGACTTTATGGGCCCTGGGTGACGTTGGGAAGATGAACTTTCCTTGCCGGGGCAGCCTAGCCGCCTAATTCTTAAACAAGCACACCATTCCCGTATGGGAAGTTGGGACCCTAGTTTGATTTTGGTATCAACTGTCAGTTAATAGCTAGGGATAATATTTCGTGTATATCGCCATCCATAGAGTTTATCTTTAGCTAAGCGTAAACAGAAGATAGAGAAGAACTGGGTTTGAACTAGCTAAGCGTACAGAAGATAGAACTGGATTTAAAACCCAGGTCATGGTCAAATTCGACACTTCTTTTCTCATTGGAAATGAAGAGTTTCGATCAATTCGTCTCGATGACACAAGTGCCGTTTTCTTGTTGACGGAAACATAAATCAGAAATTAAAACAATGTTTGGTAGCAAATCGTGTTGCTTGGTGTTCGTGATGTGGTACAAATAATGGTTACTACTGGGTAGTATAAAGTTGGAGCTTTATGGGCCCTCCGTGAAATACATTTGTTATAATCTTAGAACTTTGGCTGCAAAATTCAATTTCCTTTTATTATCTACATCCGTTCTACAATTGCAGTAACCTAGCTTCTGTGTTGCTCGGTTTACTGTGCTATTTCCCATTACACAGTGGGTATATCTACCAATTTCAAGCTATCATCGTCAGGACTAGCCGTTAATTTGATCCATATCACATATTGAAGTATCTTCTGGCCCATGTTACCTCCATATTGCCCTTTCTTTAATGCCGGCATTTCCTCACCTAGTGCTTCCTTTCATGCTACATCTTCGCCTACAAGCTACATCTATTCAACTATTCCCAATTGTCGGATTCTGTCTATTTACACCTAAAATACATCTCCTAATCTGAGTCTAGGAGCAATGTTCATTGAAATTAACTCTTGGAATAACAACTTTGCTGCATAAGGAATTGTCATCTTAATGACATGCTCTGAACTCTTACATGTGGTACACCATGAGTTGTATCCCATCAACCCACAGTTGTTACAAATATCACACTCGAATGCATCAGAGGAAATCATCAATCTTTCTAATAACAACTGTGATGCCCCATACGCAATTACACAGTCTCTTTCCATTTCACCCAATCTTAACCCACCATCTCTCGATCTACCTTCAGTAGGTTGTCTAGTTAACACTGCTCTTGGCCCTCTAGCTCTAGCGTGCATCTTATCTAAAACCATATGTTTCAATTTTTGGTAGTAAATTGGACCAAAGAAGATATATGCTTGCAAACATTCCCCGGTAATACCAGAGTACAACATGTCTTTCCCAGAATAGTTAAACCCTTTTTCAACCAATATCTTGGACATATCCTCCAAATCAGACCCACCAAAACAAGTACCGTATTCAAGACTTCCGTTCAAAACCCCAGCTTTTCCTGATATCAATTCAATCATCTTACCAACCGTCATACGAGATGGGAAACCATGTGGATTCATAATAATATCTGGAGTAACCCCCTGGTCACTGAATGGTAAGTCTTCTTGTTGAACAATGATACCACAGACCCCTTTTTGCCCGTGTCTCGACGAGAATTTGTCTCCCAATTCTGGTCTTCTTGTTTGTCTCAATAGCACTTTGATTAATGCTTGATCGTTATCACTAACAGACATCATAACTTGGTCCACATATGAAGGTTCGGGTCCTCTATAAAATGCTGGAGTTTCTCGGTGACTTTCTACGTTTGGAGCTTGATCATTGTGACCAAGTACTGACTCTCCAGCGTTAGTTGGTACACTCTTATTGACATATACCTGCCCGTTTTCGACTCTTGCACCGATTTCACCCAACCCATCTGGACCTAATGCCTTGTGTGGGAAAATAGGATTATTGTTTTCGTCTACTCTCATACCGGTCATAATATCTTTAGTGTGATTAGGGTATCTTTTCAACTGAACAGTATTCTTTCTGACAACTTGACAACGACCAAAACCACGGTCTAACGATGACTTGTTTAAAACCAAGGCATCTTCAATATCGTACCCGGAGTACGACATGACCGCAACCGTAGCATTTTGACCAGCAGGCAACTTATCATATTCAATCAATTCGATTGTCTTTGTTTTCACCATAGGTTGTTGTGGATAGACCATGAAATATAATAAAGTATCAATTCTTCTGAATTGATTGTAAGCAATCGCACCGATTGCTTGCTTACCCATCGCACATTGATAGGTATTTCTAGGAGATTGGTTATGATGTGGGTAAGGAATCAAACCAGCAACTGCACCCAACACTGTGAATGGTTCAATTTCAAGATGTGTAAAGTTTTGGCCGTTTGCTTCGTTAAGGTTTTTTTCATATAATGCAATCAACGAATCGTTTTCTTCGTTAACATCGACATATTCAACCAACCCATGGGTCAAGAAGTCATCAAATCCCCATTTTCCTTCGAGCAATTTCTTCAAATGAGCAGCAGTGACTTTTGGAACGTTGTTTTCCACAATGATCAATGGACGACAAATACGACCACCATCAGTAGCAATATGAACAGCTTGGTGATGGGTATTTGTATAAATCGACACGAACTCAGACGCTCTTCCACTTCTTCTCAAACGACGGAAATCATTGACAAATTTCGCTGGGAATCTCGTGCAACCAATCAACGTACCGTTGAGGTAGACTCCAAAGTTTCCTTTAGAATGTAGTGTTGCTGAGTCCACATTCAAGATACTTTCACAACCAAGAACAAAACACAACTTTTTGATTGGCAATTCTTCTTCGTCGGTAGTAATATGTGTCATTAATGCTAAATTCTTCACTAAACCACAAGCCTCACCTTCTGGCGTATCTGAGGTACAAAGCATACCAAATTGTGATGGTTGCAAAGCTCTAGGTCCTGAGACTTTTCTCGATTTTTCGAATTGTGATGAGATACGGGTCATCATCCCTAATGCAGAAATATATGATAATCTAGAAAGAACATGGGTAACACCAGCCCTTTCCATCTTGAAACGTTTCAACGACCAGTTCCCGGTGGAAATAGCTCTGTTCATCCCCATGGTGATGTTGTTGGAGTGGATATTAATTGACAACAATGCGTCAAACTCGGACGTTCTACTTGGCTTCTTCAAAATCTTATCAATATTGGCCTTGAAATCAGAGTTGAACTTTTTGAACAAATCTTCAAATAACAACGACATCAATTGACCGGCCAATTCCAATCTTTTATTACCAACATAATCTCTGTCATCAACCATAGATGGATCATGCATCGTCATAATGACTCTTCTGGCCATAGTAGCAATGTAGAGAGCCTTTTCTCTAAATTGCAAATCGGCCACAGTTAAGTGTGCTACGATGGTGGTAGCGATAGCTTCGATACCTTCTTGTAATTGTGACAATTTTGGTGTCCCTGCTCTTCTGATAGTCTTGACTCTCTTACCAACGTACAAAAGGGCCTGCTGTTGGGTAAAGACTTCGAATTTCGACGCTTCTTCAAAGTTGACCACGAATAAATCTTGAAATTCAGAATTGGATCCACACACCAACTGCATGATTTCCAAATCCGACGTGATACCTGCTGCTTTCAAGATGATTACAATTGGAATATCTTCACTAATAGAGTTGTGTTTCAAGTAAATCTTGTTGTTTTTGGTGATAACATAAGTTTTGGACTTTCTCTCGTGGGTAGACGATGTCACTGAAGCCTGGACAATTCCCTTCTTTTCGTCTGCTTCGACAATAATACGATTCTTCGACAACTGTTCCTGGACTAAAATGACCTTTTCTGTACCATTCACCACAAAATATCCACCAGGATCGATTGGACATTCATCCAAACTTGCCATTCTCTTGTGGTCTATACCATCAAGAATACATTTATTTGATCTCAACATGACTGGCATTCTTCCAATTTCCAAGTCCTTGTGCATAATGATTTTTCTACCTCTGGTGTACTCTACATCGACGAAAATGGGTGCTGAATAGGTGAGATCCCTCAATCTACACTCGTGTGGTGGCATAATCACATCCTTCACGCCAGGAGCGGACGTGGACTTATGTCCTACTCTAATATCAAGGTACTTCAAGTAGAATTCGGGATCGACATCAGAAAGAACAAGTTCGTTTGCTTTGATGATTTTTTTCAAGTCGTAATCGACAAAATAGTTGAAAGAATCCAAATGTTGTTTGACTAAACCTTTGACTTTCAAAAACGCTGGCAATAAGTTCCATTTGTCTTCAGCAGTGTTGATCTCATCGGTGAGTTTTTTCCCCTTAAACTCCGGTTGAAACAACTCTTGAAAGGCCTCATCGGACTCCACTTGCAATTTTCTCTTGGTCGACATTGCGGGCGTCTCCAATTGTATCGATTGCGTGCCAGATCAACAGGTGGTTGTGGTTGATCTGAAACTGGAACAATTTTATCTCAGCTCTTCGCTAGAGTTTTCAGGCTGGACACGACCCATCGTCGTGGTACTGTCTGGAGATCGTGGTAGGTTTAAGGCGACCTCGTGGTGCGTTGCGGGATGTCGCGGCACAGCTTGGTAGTAAGAGCCCCAGTGGTACTTCTTGTTATCAAACTAGTGTCTCGCCACTCCATTTACTGGCATTTCGAGGTATCGAGTGCTTGAATGAAGATACTGCAATTAGAATATCCTGCTTGTGCTTTATTCGTTTCGTTTGGACCATTTTCGTGGGTTCATCGTTCCCGTGCTCGTCCTACACTAGATTATTAGTAATACCATTAATGAACCACAAATACTACAAACCAGACATTAAATCGCATCAAACAGTCAAGCACCTAACATCTACGTGATACAAAAACAATAGTTGTTACACACCTCAATTACGGTATTTCCAGCGCTGTTCTGATGAATTCTTTTCTGCCCTGGGTCACTCGTGGTAGACCCACCGCGACACTAGGCCCAGGATCGCCCATTTTTCGTCCGCATCGCACTACTCTCGTGCCACCTTCGACCTAGCACCTATTATATCTCTTCCCTCTGTACCTATCTCACATCAAACCACCTTTCTCCAACTCAACCTCATCGAAAACGATGTCGTCGAGTAATTTGTTCAAGGCGACCGTCAACGAGTACCTTGAAGGGCTTCCTGAGGCGATTCAATCTCAGTTGTTCGAGTCGTCGGCCACATGTTTGGCGATCTATCGTTTACTACCACCCATGGCGAAATTTTTCATCATGTCCATGGTGTTTAATGAACAGTTGGTTTCCATAAAAGACTTGGACAAATGGTGCAAGCCATCGGCACGGGCCCAGAAGTTTGAATCATTGAACCGGTTGAAGTCGTTGCACTTGTTGTTGGATCTGAATAACCATTCCCACGTCTCACTACATCCTACATTCAGAAAGAATTTCAGAAATTGCTTAATGGGAACACAACCAGCGAACGCTTTCGGTAGCTTATGTTTGACTCCCGATCCACATCCTGTAGACATTGCGTTTTTGGACTCGTTTGCGTCATCGAAATGGGAGAATATATTGCATTTTATGGTCGGTACTGAGTCGACCAAAACCCCATCATCGTCAGTACTATCGTTGTTGAAACTGGGAGGATTGATGGAAGGAAAAGCATCGAGATTGAGGATCACAAATTCCGGATTTCAGTTTTTACTTCAGGACATAAATGCCCAAATATGGACACTTCTTTTACAATATCTCAGTTTAACTCAAGATTTACATATGGATCCTGTTGATGTGTTGAACTTTATATTTATTTTGGGTTCACTAGAGTTGGGGAAAAGCTACTCGTTGGCGAGTTTAAGTGCTACACAGGTCAGTATGCTTGCTGATTTAAGAGATTACGGGCTTGTGTACCAACGAACTGATAAAAGCGAACGGTTTTACCCTACGAGATTAGCCACCACGTTGACATCAGACTCTGTAGCATTAAAGTCTCCGTCAACTGCAATGGATCAAACGTTGGACATCGACTCGGAAAGCTCACAATCGGTATCTGGTCTGGGTAACGACGGCAGTATCATTCTTGAAACCAACTTCAAATTGTACTCATACACCAATTCTCCACTAGAAATCGCCATTTTGAACTTGTTTGTCAACTTGAAAACAAGATTCGCCAATATGGTGTGTGGACAAATCACACGAGAGTCCATCAGAAACGCAATCATCAACGGAATCACAGCAGAGCAAATCATCAAGTTCCTCGAAACTCATGCTCATCCACAAATGAGAATTTTGGCACAAGAAAAATTGGATAAAAAGATTGAGTTTGACACAAGCAACAATATTAACACTGCTGGTGGTGCACCGCAATCGCAAACAGCTGCTGATGGGAAAGTGGCCCAGCACAAGCTAGAGATTCTTCCGCCCACTGTAGTAGATCAAATCAGACTTTGGCAGCTTGAACTAGACAGAATTCAAACATTCGATGGTTATTTGTTCAAGGAATTCAGCAACCAACAAGAGTACGAGACTTTATGTAACTATGCTGCAGAAGTAGGTGTGCTTATTTGGCAGAGTAAAACATTAAGGAAGTTCTTCGTGACCAAGGAAGGGGTATCACAGGTGGCAGATTACGCGAATAGAAAATTCAAGCGATAGCATTAAGAGGATCACTTCATGTCAACGACTAAATCAATTGAAGTACGTAATCAGGATAAAAACCATCTTTGCTTTAAAACTAATTCAAATCAGAAACCATTTATGTTTGGAATCATTTCAAAAGATCCAAATTCACTTTCAAATGATTTTCTACGTTGAAAATCATCGTCACCATGTATCTCAATTATAAAATCATTTTCAACTTCATAATCACCTGGGTTTAGCTCTTGTCAATTCGACAAAGTTATTTCTGCTAAAATTCAAACCAATCCAACTACGAAATCACGAATAAACCATTTTCAACTATAAAAACAGTTGAAAGTACAATCAACTGTGAAAATCATTTCATTTACATCATATACCTTCATTAACGGGTGTGTATTATTTACAGGTATTAATATACAACAAACCCTAATATTGTATGTACAAAAAGTTAACCTGAACAGGCTCTGCAATCAGTCAAATCTTTACTATTGATGGTGCATGCCACAGGAGTAGAATCGTAAATGTCATAATCTTCGGCTGGAGTAGTCGCAGTTTCAGGAGATTGCTGTTGTGATGAGCTTGGTGACTTTGAGTCAGGAGACTTGAATCCTTCTAAACATAATTTCTTTCGTTCAACAAAGTCTTCGCTAACGGATACTCTCTTAACCTCGTCGTACTTTTTCCGTTTCAATGGCTCTGTAACTATTTTTTTGTCTAGTTTACCTGCTTCTTCGGTGTTAACAGTAAATTGAATTGCCAGCGTTGCTGCTTGCGTACGTAAGTAGTACATTCCAGTCTTCAATCCTTTCTTCCAGCCGTAAAAGTGACAACTGGTAAGCTTTGCAAATGTGGGATTTTGCATGTAGATGTTCATACTTTGCAGTTGATCAACAAACTTTCCACGATCTGCTGCTAATTCTATAACAACTTTCTGGGAGATTTCCCAGACAGTCTTGTAGAGTTTCTTTAGATCATCGGGTATACAGCTTATATTTTGGATTGATCCCTTCTCAAGAAGCAACCGATTCTTCATAGCCAGATTCCATAATCCTAAATCTATCAAATCCTTTAAAAGATATTTGTTGACTACTTGAAACTCCCCTGATAGTACTCTTCTTGTGTATATGTTCGATGTATAAGGCTCAAAACACTCACTGAACCCAAGGATTTGTGATGTAGATGCTGTTGGCATGGGGGCTACTAGCAACGAATTTCGAAGACCATGTTTCTTCACTCTTTCTTTCAAATAATCCCAATCATCGTACAAGTCTGATGGTTTGTGCTCCCATAAATCAAACTGTAATAAACCTTTTGAAGCAGGAGATGTTTTGAATGAAGAGTATTGACCCTCTTCTATTGCCAATTCAATTGACGATTCTATTGCTGCGTGATATATAGTTTCGAAAATTTGGGTATTTAAAGCTTTAGCTTCGGGTGACTCAAAAGGAAGTCGTAATTCTAATAGTAAATCAGCAAACCCTTGAACTCCTATAGCAATTGGTCGGTGTGACTTGTTGGAAACTTTTGAAGATCTAACAGGGTATTTCGTAACATCGATTACTTTGTTCAAGTTCCTAGTTAAAACTTTAGTGACGAAATGCAACTTTTCGAAATCAAATCGAACATGAACCTCGTCGTCTGATTCTGATGAAACCACATACGTCGGAAGTGCTAACGAACCTAAATTACAAACAGCACTTTCTTCAGGAGATGAATACTCCACAATTTCACAACACAAATTGGACGATTTGATAGTCCCAAGGTTTTTCTGGTTAGATTTATTGTTACAGGAATCCTTGTATAACATGTATGGAGTTCCAGTTTCGGTTTGTGCCTGAAGAATAGCATGCCATAACTTTTGAGCTGGAACTTGTTTGGTGAATCTACCTTCAGATTCGTATCTTTTGTATAGTGCTTCAAATTCATTTCCATAACAATCTGCTAGTCCCGGTGCTTCATCAGGCGAGAATAATGACCAAATCTCGTTATCTTTGACTCTATTCATGAACAAGTCCGGGATCCACAACCCGTAGAACAAGTCTCTTGTTCTCATTTCTTCATTCCCATGGTTCTTACGAAGATCTAGAATATCGAAAATATCAGAGTGCCATGGCTCTAAATAAATAGCAAAAGCACCTGGTCTCTTATTTCCTCCTTGATCTACATGTCTAGCTGTATTATTGAAAACCCTCAACATGGGGATTAACCCATCAGATGTACCATTTGTTCCCGATATATGGGCACCATTTCCTCTGACATTGTGAACATGTAGTCCTATTCCTCCTCCAGCTTTGGAGATGAGGGCAGTACTATGTAGAGTCTTGTAAATGCCATCAATTGAGTCGTCCTCCATGGCTACTAAATAACACGATGATAGATAGTTGTCAATACTGCCCGCATTACAAAGAGTTGGTGAAGCATGAATAAAGTACTTCTTTGACATTAGTTCGTAAGTCTCAAACACATCACTCAATTTACTACCATGGATCACAATCGCAACCCGTAAAAACATAAATTGAGGAGTCTCTAATATCTGATTGTTCACAGATAACAAATAAGAGTTCATTAACGTCTTCATGCCAAAATACGTTAGGTCAAAATCACGATTTTTATTGATCATTTTGTTGAATGCCTTTTTGTTTGCCATTACTAGTTGATAAAACTCATCAGAAATCAATCCATATCGCTTCCCAGACCTAGTGTTCACCAGATTGTACACTCGTACAACATTGTCGCTAAACAGGATATCGTTGTTACTATGTAGTATTGCTGCTTCAACTCTACCAGCTAGCAACGAATAGTCCGGGTGGTATATCACCCTCGTTGCCAACGTCTCACTCGTTTGGTGTAGGAGGTCTTCCTTATTAGTAATGTCGGGCAAGCCTTGCGATATAGTCTCCACAATCTCTTCTAAGTTTGCAATAGTAATATCTAGCCCAAAATTCAATTGCGATACAAACCTCACCAATTTGTCGCGATCAAAGTCTGTAACAACAGCGACTCCATCAACATACTTCCGTATCTTTGTTGTTGTCATGACGCTAAAGGGTGATCGGTGATATGTATGTGAGTTTATATTGTATTTTTTACGCCATCTCTTAATACGCAAACTATTAAACTACCAAATCGGGTTTGATTATGTAATGACAGCTGCTTAATGCACCGAATAAACACCAACTAAATCACCACGGTTGCAAAATGGAAATTCGTAAGGAATAGTGCACCTGTAAAGTTGAATCAGTGGGAGTTTTTCAACATTAGTGGTGATGTTTTGTTTGAAATTGATATTTTAGTCTAATGTAAATATAATTGGCTTATCATATTTTAATGCATAATGCAATTGCATTTTAGTTATTGCTTCAAATGATGCAAAGTCGCTACAATTTATGCTGTCTTCGGTACGGTCTATCGTGGGGCTACAGCTTGAAATAGCTGAGTTAAAGGTCGATTTTTCACAATAAATTGATCACTCGTATTCTCAACTGAATGTTGGTGTATATGGCGAAGTGAGCAGAATCCTTGGTATTTTGCAGCGTTGGAACTTTGGTTTATTATGGAAATCGGTGTGTTTGAAGACGGTGTATTTGTGTGAGATCCTTCATTGATCAATTGGTGAATTTTCAGAGTGGTAGGGCATGAAATCGACTTACAATATTCCTCTTGAGTCTTTCTCTGTAGAAACCGACAAAGAAAGAACTTTTTTGGGGTTGTAGTTCATTAAAGATTGTATTCTATTTCTTGAAAACTCCCAACTACTGCATTTCCATTTTGGAGACTCGAAGCTTGGAGAATTCCTGGTAAACGATCTGGTATGGAGAAAATTTGTAAATTGTTTACGATTTCTGTGGTTGCAAAAAGATCTTCATAAAACGGCACTAATACAAAAACTGGAATATCAACACAGGAAGGGTAGTTTAGAGTAATAAGCAATGTGTAACAGAAACTTAATATATGTCCCATATAATCTACCTTATAGCATCATTTCCAGTAGAAAAGTTCAAAAAAATTCCAAAAAGAATAGCTCGCACTCAGATTCGAACTAAGGACCAACAGATTTGCAATCTGCTGCGCTACCACTGCGCCATACGAGCTATTTTGCTGAAAATATAGGGAAAAAGATATCCACAAGAGGAATGTGACTTGCTTTTTGACTCGCAAACTACCAGATTCCGGGCTGGTGGGACATTTAACAATTGCTCAGTGTACAAAGTTTATTATCTTTAACATGGTATTGTAATTTTTTTCAATAAAATTTTTTTTTGAAAATTTTACTAACTAGCTAAAACCATCAGTCGGTGTCTCTGGTGCTCCTGGGATCTAATTGCTTTG
>Ga0209941_1001887_pt1 | contig 12855 bp, 7 predicted proteins | sample ThiBiot_300_plan_FD_183945 | JGI IMG/M metagenome (GOLD analysis project Ga0209941, IMG submission 183945) | Wastewater bioreactor microbial communities from Cape Town, South Africa - Thiocy_solids_1 (SPAdes) | ecosystem: Engineered > Bioremediation > Thiocyanate > Unclassified | place: South... | reverse complement strand
CAAAGTGGTACAGATTGGGATTTCGAATTTTCGCCAGAAACATTTAGTGATACTGATTTGGACTTTGCATTAGAATTATGTGAAGCAGTCAAAGCTGTCTGGGAACCATCAGTGGAAAAACCAGTTATCTTCAACTTACCTGCTACTGTTGAAATGTCAACACCAAACGTGTATGCTGATCAAATTGAGTACTTCTGTAATAATATTTCTGAAAGAGAAAAGTGCTGTATCTCTATACACGTACACAACGATAGAGGATGTGCGGTTGCAGCATCTGAATTAGCTCAAATGGCGGGTGGTGACAGAGTTGAAGGTTGTTTATTTGGTAATGGTGAAAGAACGGGTAACGTTGATATCGTTACTTTGGCCCTTAATTTGTACACTCAAGGAATTCATCCAAACTTGAACTTCTCCGATATGAAATCGGTAGTTGATGTTGTTGAAAAGTGTAACAAGATACCTGTTCCAGCAAGAGCACCATACGGGGGCTCGTTAGTTGTTTGTGCATTCTCAGGCTCTCACCAAGATGCCATCAAGAAAGGTTTCAATGTGCACGATACAAAAGTCAAATCCGGCAAGCAAGTGCAATGGAAATTGCCATACTTACCATTGGATCCTCAGGATATTGGTAGAACTTATGAAGCCATTATTAGAGTTAATTCACAATCTGGTAAAGGTGGTTCCGCTTGGGTCATTTTAAAGAACTTAGAATTAGACTTACCTAGAGGGTTACAAGTTGCATTTTCTAAAGTAGTGCAAGAAAGAGCTGAAGTCAAGGGTCAAGAATTGACCAACGGCGAATTAATAGACTTGTTTAAGCAAGAATATTTCATCAACAACGGAGATGGTGCTGTCGACCAATACTACAAATTGGTGGACTACTCGATCTCTACTCCAGAGAAAGGTTTGAAACAAATTGAAGCCGAGCTTGAAGTCAATGGTGAATCAGTTAAGATTGTTGGTAGAGGTAACGGTCAATTATCTGCATTCAATGATGCTATTGTCAAACACTTGAACTATAACATTGATGTCAAGCACTATCACGAACACTCTTTAGGTATAGATTCCAAATCTCAAGCCGCAACTTATATTGAGGTTACAGTTGATAATGTGAAATCAAGATGGGGTGTGGGTATCCATGAAGATGTTTCCCAAGCATCATTCTTGTCATTAATTTCCATTTTGAACGGTTTACAAAGAAACAGAGACGCTTAGTGTTTCTAAACTGACCGGTTTACGAATATTTTGAAAGTTTTAAGGTAGCAAGTCTAATCGTATAACTTTGTTTATATCAAAGCAATATATTTATTTCGACATCACTATTGTAGAGCCATTGAGATGAAAATTCACTCTTCATTGGTACTGTCTTTGGCACATGAACGGAAATAAATCTACTGTAGATAGTGGAAATTATATATACAGATCCAAGTGCGCAGGTTTCTAGAACATTTATTTGAAAGAATGAATTTTTAAAAATAGGGTTGCTCCTAATGACCCGAAACCAAGATTCAAGTAATATTGCTGAGGCCTACCAGCAAATAATAGAAGCAGAAAACCATGCCAGTAAATTAGAAAAAATGCTTGACGATTTGGATGCTAAGATGGATTCAATTTTACAACAGGCAGATTTAATTAAAGGAGAGGAAGAGAACAATGAAAATACTATAAACGATGAGGTGGATGATTCCAATGCTAATTAATACAACAATGGTTTGGCCCGTTTTAGACAACTTGAATTTTTAGGTATCGAATATATTTCTTAGACATGGGTATATAATCTATAAATCTATGTAATATATAAATTGGTTGAGAAATAATTGTGGCAAGCATGTTTATGATACTGAGCCTATGTTGATATTTCTTCCTTGCTTTGTTCTAGTTCTGGTTTTTGTGATTCAGTAACAATAGATCTTAATAAAGCTTCTTTACTTATGAACTCTTGTTCACTCGTATCATCGAATGGGTTTACAGGTGCCCTTGGGTTGATAATTATGGTATCGCCATTAGAATTCTCTGATTTCTTCAACTCCGGGATCGAAATCTTTGCTGGTTTACCTGCTTCAAGCCACCACTTATTAAGTTCCGAACTAGGCGGTGGTAACACCTTCTCTTCCTCAAGGGAGAACATGAAGTTGTTGTTACTGAGCACTTCATTTATATCACCAATCTTTATTTTGTAGCTGTCGTATAATTCGTTAGAAATATTCTTTTTGAGTTGCTCGTTAATTATGTTCACTGATATTTTAAACATAGCATAAACGGGACGATGATCCGAAAATACCAACTCTTCATCGCAATCGTATACCAACTGCTTGATAATCTTGTTTCTCGATAAACTGAGAACTCTATCTGTCCAAGCAGGTATCCTTTGTTTTTCACTTGTATCGTAATTCTTTGTACCATTGTCAAATTTATAAGTTGGTATAAACGTAATTTCCATTTCATCAAAAAATGGAAAACTTCCACCATTAGCCATTTCAGTATTCAATTGATCGTATTCAAAAAGTTTTGCAAATTTTCGTTGTTTTATCAATGGTTTAACTTGTTCATTCGGTAAACCTATTCTATAGTTGAAATCACCTAGCCATACAACAACATCATGATCCTTTATCCTGCGATTCTTAGAGAATTGAACACCCTGTGCAATAGTCTTGTAGTTATGGTGACGTTCAACTGTATTATTGAGACCAGCTGCTAAATGTGACGAAACAAAACAAATTTCGGTATTTGAATAGTTGAAACTGACAGCAACACCACCCTTGTTTGCACTCATACCCCCCAATCCCGTTTTTTTGTATGATCCCTCAACGTTACTTATATTTTTGATTTCGCTATTTTTGATGTACAAGAATAACGCAATACCACCAATTTGACCACTCCATAATGATATGTAAGTAACTTTTTCTGGATTGTACTTATCCAAACACAGGTTTATTTTTCGTTCCCAAAAGAGTCTATTTCCCACGTCAGTATTTACTAATTTACCTGGGGTCAACTCAACAATTTCCTGAATTCCAATGAAAACCAAATCATAACTTTTCTTTATATTATATTTGGATGGAAATAACCAGTCGCAAATAGTTTTTTCATAACAATGCCCATTCACATTGAAAGTGGATGCAAATAACGATATATCTTTGAAGAAGCTGAACTCCTTGGTTCTTTTACTCAATTCTCTGTTGACATAGTCATGGATTGGATTGTGTAACGTCACCTCTACCTGATATGGCATCCGACCTAATAGCTTCAGCATTGCTGTTTCATTGGGTCTATTTTCGACAACACCATGAAGGTACATTTTTGAAATATGTGACCTTACGGCTTTCTTGGTGGACGTGGAGTTGGGTTTCGTCTTTGATGACGACGTAAAGTGCTCAACAATATTGGTTATATAATGATCATTCTCTGACCAGAGAAGAGCGTGTTTGTTAAATATGTCTGGTTCGATATCAATACCGTAATCTCGACATGCCAACTCCAAAACTTCTTGTGCAATGATTTTGGAAATATAGTTGGCTTTTGACAAACTATCAAACGATGTTACTCGGAAAACACCTAACTGTTTTCCAATGTATACTTGTTTTTCATTATCGTAAAATAATGCACCAAAATCAATTATGGTGTTTGATATGAGGGGTACAATGGAATGAATATTTTGAGCAGTATATCCTCGTTTTCTGATTAGCGATGTTGAAATGGGTATATCAGTTACTTCTAGTTTAAGGTTGCTTGATGGATTAGAAAACTCCAAATCTTCAGATAAATCGGCACCAGAAACGTTCGATGATTCTCTGGTAACATTGAACCTGTTTATATGCTCTTTGAATAGTTGATTTAGTTCACCTTTATAAGATTTAAGATTTTGCGATAACGCATCAATAACATGTACTTCACCGTACTGTTCAGCTAAAATGCCAAAATGACGGGATAAAGCATAAGTTGAAGCTTCGAATGATCTTGGTAGGACAAGGTGCTTGCTCTTTTGTGTGGTAATCAAGTTTCGCTTGATGGTAGATGTACCAACCTCCCAGTAGATTGGAACATTTCCTTTCACGATGACATACAGTAGAAGAAACCGTTTTGTGTAAACTATAACCTCGGATTCAGAGTAATTCGCTACCGAACCATTGTCATCGCATCCCCAATTTCCAAACACTTGACCTGCTTTAGCGCAAGATTGTCTGGTAATCAAAGTTAGAAGTGCATCATTTCCATCTATCGTTGTGTTCACCGTTTTCGCATACCCTCTTGTTACCGTGATCAAAAAGCCTGATTTATCAAACTGTTCTTGTTCGTGAAACGTGAGCCTGTATCTGAATTCAATCAACTCCGCATTCATGAATTTATTCCACATGAACCTTCCGAAGTAGTTTGAGTTTGCCTGTAGTTGAAATGGTGGGGCACGGGCTTCTTCAACAATGCCTCTTCCTTGAATGTTTGAGGTGATATCGAAATTTGGTGAGTAGTAGAATGTTCCATCAGTTAAAAGCTTTCGTACGGAATTTGTTGGGAAATCTTTACCCTGGTTTGCATTACCTTGTTCTGAATAATTGGTAGCTGTGGTCAAATGCAAGTCATCATAAACATCGAATTCATTATTATTTAAGCAATAGAAATCAACACTAGTGATATTATGAACGGATTCACCCAATGTCGGAGAAGCCACGGCAGTGTCTCCTGTAATAAAACCAAGGAAAATGTTGGTCTTTATATTCAAAAACCCCAAAAACCCAAGAAGTTGCTTATTGTGTTTGGATTTGCTTGGAGTAATATCACGATATCGAGAAAGATTCAAATAGTCTTTACTGACAAATTCAACGATAACTTTGTTGAATACTTGGTTTGCTTGGGATTGAGTTTTGGCTTCAGCACCAGCTGCGGCTGATGAACTATGGTGGGAATGCGATTTGGTAGAGTTATCATGGTATTCAGGAAACGGGTGTTTGACGATCAATGCATACTCATTACTAACGATAATAAAGGTCCTTGGTTTCTCATTAAGGTACAATCGCATATTAGTATAGGGATTAATGAATGATGAACCTATGTGTGTTATACGTTTGGTTAGTTTTGCGAGCAATGTTGTATTAGTCGAAATGCAGTATTTCTATCTGAAACAAGTTGTAGCAACGGTTGCAAAAACCAAAAAAGAAAAGTGCAATATACATTCTTATAAGAGAAACAAATTGGGCTTCTGTAAAAATGGTAAATCAAACGCTGAGGCGATGTTGGGTTTGAAAATATTTACCTTTTTCAGTGGCTGTATCACCTATAAAAAATGTACAAGAGAATTTCCAGTATTCCTGGTTGATTTATATTGTGAGGCATGCTGTGTGTGGCATGCCTTGAAACAGATACATTGTATTTTCTATTTATTTCAAAACTGCACCGCATCGTTTGGTCTCAAGTCTGAATCATTCAAACAGAATCTGTAATTAGTACAATGACGCTAGTAACGGACAACAAGCTATAGACAAACACTGTGATTTTTAATACAACACATAGTACTTAAATATTACAGGCTGGGACTTGAAATAGAACTGGTTGTTTATCATTGTGTAATAACCTCTTTTTGCAGTCACTCTAACTTTTAACTGCACATTCTGCCAAAACTTTCAAGATGTATTGTGTTTCGGTTTGTTGTCCAACATTTGAATATTATGATGTTCATGTGCATGTTCTACTTTTTGCAATGTGGTATACATGACCACTTCACTTTGTTCGTGTTTGCGTGTTCGATTCAAAGTAGGGGAGTTTAGATGGTAAGGAAGTGTATTTGTAGAATCAAGCTCTTATGGGAGATTTAGAGATTCATCACGACGTTTTGTACTGTCCAACTCTGTACATAACGTCGTTCTGGTTGGTGCTAGACTATTCATAATGGTATATTATTTTATTAAAAATTTGGTCTTAAGGGATTCATGTTCATATTCGTCATATCTCTACAATTTGTACTTGCATAATATTCAAATAGTCCGTTAATGATGAAAAACGGATTTGGTTATCGTTGTTTTGCAGCCTTAAATTAGGATGTCATTTTTTGAAACTTATCATTACTGTCACAAGGAGCACATGCAGCTCAAGGCATAATGTTATTTCATATATCGTTTGTGCTTCTAAAATAAACTCCGATCTAATCAAAATCAAGGGTCCTAAAATCGCGACTTTTTTCAGGTATTTACTAAATTTCACCAAAAGTGAAATAAGTGGCTTCTGGAAAACACTCAACATTGTGACAATAGCGCAATGATCAGATTCACAAATATTGAAGACACAGAGTTCAGTACAATTGTGCATTTCAACACACATTGTAGTCTACTTTACAAAAAATCTATCGCTCCATGACGTAACACGGTTTGTTTATTAATCAAAGACAGCAGTAGCTCCAAGAAGGAGCAGTACAGTCTGAGTTTCAAAATTAATTAGAACATCGTAGATAACAGCTGACCATATGGAAATGAGTCTCAATTAGCTTTCTTCTTCTTTTGTAAGTGGTGTTCTGGCAACCAAGATGAGTCGTAACTCTTACTTCCAGAAGCAGAAGCAGAAGCAGCAACTGGCTGTTTTTTAGCCTTACCTTGAGATGGGATAGACGAAGAAACGTATTGTTTACCCCATGTTTGGTAAGCAAAGTAACCAGCACCAACAAGGGTAGAAATCAAGATCAATTCCAAAAACAACAATTGTGGGTTGAACCAGCTAATTGGCAAGTCAGACACGGTGGCCATTTGACCTCTAACTGGCACCATCTTGATTTGATCTTCCAAGACAATAAACACTTGTGGACTGAAAATGTAAGTGTCTGGAATCAAGTTCAATGGAATATCTTGAACAAAAGTTTTGGTTTCGTTAGTACCCAAAACAAGTGGACCAACAGCACCAGAAGTCAAGTTAGCCTTGATTTCCTTGGTGACAGGATCAAACAAAACTCCACCAACACCAATGATACTGATGTCATCAAGCTCATTGTTGAGAACAGTATATTCAAGGTGGATGTTTTCCCCATTGAAGATTTCAATTACTTCCTCACCAGTGACATTTGGAAATTCTTGAATCTTGTAGTCTATCGAAAAATTGATCGCTTGTGGTTGTTTGCTTTCTGCATCTACACTATCAGCAGCAAAGACATAACCAAGAGAGTACACTGCTCCCAATAATACCTTTCCAAACTTCATTGTATTGTTATCTGTGGTTTGTTAGTGATACCTGTTCAATCGCCCAAGTGAAAAATTACCGGGTCAAATTAAACCGCCGCACCAAAAATGTGGTCGCGTCTATATACAGGAGGGAAGATTTTAATATGGTGATTTTTAGCCCCAAATATATTGTTCATAGACGGTTAGATAGGTGACTGAAACCGGAGGGAATATAGTGAACTTTGGGCTAAATAGCGATGGTGACCCTAGAGGAGAGTCGTGCTGCTGTTTTGGCGCATCGGGTACTATTATTGCGACGGTTTTACCATGTTAATTCACATACTGTAACCATGTTGAATAGAAGCAAGAGAAGCGGTGACTTATATAATGTTGATTCGGCCGATTATGCCAAACGGGCAGCACGTCAAACCAAACTATTCCCACGAAAATTGTCTGAGATTCGAGAAAGATGGACGTTGCACGATAACTTTGTTGCCCATAGAAAGAACATCATTGCGATTCTCCAGAATGAAGCCAATGTCAAGGGACTATTCCATAAAAACAACCTCCCTAGTTCTGAGTCTGTCGATTCGCCAGAGGACCTTGAACGAAAATTGGGCTCATTGACGTACTATCATGGGGAAATAGAGGCTACATTGATGCTTCTATGTCAGTATATGTTGAACTCAATTATCGTGGAGATTAATGTCAGAAAACTATTTGCAAGCGACGAGATTCCCAAAGTAAACCCATATTTGTACCAAGAATTTATTAATGGAGTTACAAACGAATCCAAGAAAGCTCATATTTTAAAACTTTTATCTCCACTTTATCATTCGGCTGATAATTCTAAACCACCAGATTTTCAAAACTTTTTTGCTAATCTAGAAAAGAATGCCGTAGATGATTTGCTTGAAAGTTTTAGCACGAATGATAGTTTCAATGACCTAGGAACTTACCGTTATTTGTTTCAGCGTCACAAATCATCGGATTACGTTAACTATGATATAAGTGATTTAGTGCTGGCAGTCAAGTCAAACGAATATCCTAAATTCCAAACCAGGAAAGCTAGTAGCGAAGAATATATCCGAAAACTTGAAGAAGTATTTCATCAGTACGAGTTGTACAAATCTAGAGAAGAACTAATGAAGTCAGACGAAGCTTATTTGAGATATTTAAATGATAAATCGTTAAAAAACTTTGAAGCATTGAATGAAATCTATAAAAGTTATGTTATCAACGTACCACGAGTTCAACATTTAGAACTAGGTTTGTCCATTGTCAAAGTGTTATTAACATGTAATTTGAATGCTCCCGATTTGAACTTGTTCAAATATCTACTTGACAAGTTAGGATCACTTCAATTGTATAATTACCAATCGTTGGTCTATAAATGTTTACCAGCTTACCTTCATTCACCCTCCGCATTAGCAGATGAACCTGAATTGCAGGCATATCATTTTCAACATATAATTGAACAAACTCCTGAGATCTTGTCAAGCTTAATCCAATACAATAGCCACAGGGAAAACTTGGAAACATTTAAACAATTGCTATCATTCTATCAATTGGATGATATCATTGAAAGTGAGAAACAACTTGATAAATCGTATTTACAATCTATCTTGTCCAAGTCAAGGTTTGTCAGACACAGGGATAGGCAACTAAATTTATCAGAAATAGATTTCAGCTTACTAGATCCAATAATGGTTACTCCAGAATCGATTTATATCACTATGAACTGCTGTATCGAACTTAAACAGTATCAATTCATTGATCTGTTGTTTAATAAAATACTTATGCATTCAGTCGAAACTGAAAATGGAGAAACAAAAGTGGTACTAAGTTTGGGAACGAGACCAGTTGGGGATTTGCTAGTATCAAAGAATTATTCTTTGCAAGACGTAAGTGAAAGACTCTTTACAAAACAATTGTTCAAAATATTAATTCGAGCAAGCAGGGAGTCTGACGATTTGGGTAGGCTAATGTGGTTATTGCCACATTTGGACTCGTTCTTGAGTCGAGAACTAGTTCAAATTGTCGATTTGCCTAATGATTGCAACAAAGAAAGTTGTTCCATCGATAGGGAACTTATCAAGGAAATTTATGATACATTATTGACCTTTGGACTCGAAGGTAAAGTTGTTACCTATAATGAAATTCTACAATTCGACAAAACTCTTGGTACATGAAGATTCATGAAATCACTACATCCATACAAGGTGACCAGTTTCACATGTCATAAGCCAAACTTCCGACGGTCTGTCTTATAATGTCTTTTTCTAAAATCCTGGAGATCTCCGAAAGGTTATCAGTAATGAGACTTTCCAATTCGGTTAGCGGAAATGTTATCTATAAATATAACATGAATATGATTGGTTTAGCTTATCGACAGCCAACCTTGTCATATTTCACGCATTGGCACCACCATTAAGTAGATGAGCCAAGGTAAATAGGCTTCGCTACTGTTGTACATAGACAGTTTAATATGTATATAGAATAAAGCTAATAGAATGATAGAGACACTAAGTTGGAATAGTCCAATGTAGAGTATTCCTGATGCCAACATTCAATAAGTTGCGATATCATTAAAAACCACTTTTCTATAAACTCTAAGCACTACGCAAATCGTTACGACATAAATATATTACATTACTATTATACAAAATCATTATCCATACCCCCAACAGTTTAACGACCAATATACTTCTTTTCAAATGGTCTAGCAAGATTGTAACCAGCAAAAGCGAAGGCGAATCCTAATTCGGATCCAATATCACCATAGTTACCAGCATGTACACCAATAACCCCAGTGTACCAGGTTTGGCCCATACCAAGAACAACACCAACCACACCACAACAGAATCCAAAAAGACCAGCATACCCGATAGGATAAGCTTTTGGATCCTTGTAGTTTTCGTAGTCGTATTTGTTCATATCACCTCTGTTGTAAATGAAATGTTCGGATACAACTAATGATTGGTAAATAGATAAATAGTAACCAATCAAATTCATGAAATTATCCATGAATGCTTCGAATTTATAATAACCTGGGATGCAGATTGCCAACGTAGCAAAGTTACCGGCAATAGTCCAGAATACTCTAGGAATTTTAGAAAACCCTGACCAAACAGATTGAGCTGATAATGCAATGGAGTACATGTTTGGAATGTTGTTAGCAACAGTGGATAAAGCCAAAAGGACCATCAAGAATGACCCAAATGAGTTCAACGAGTCTTCGTCCAAGATTGCAAATGCCAATCCCCCGATAGATTTTTCTTTGTACAAATCATCCCATCTTTTATTGGTCAAAGTACCAGTAGCACAAGCAGCCCCCAAAACCATGGTGAAAATGATAGGAGTCCACAATCCAACAAGAATCGAGAAGAAAATCTTGTAGGAATTGGTATTTCTTGGTTGGTAAACAGTATAATCAGAAGCATAAGTAGTCCAACCAGTAGCAAACCCGTAGACGGCACCACCGAACGATAAAACACCACCAATAGCGTCTCTACCAGTAGCCCATTCACCAGTAGTGAAAGTTCCTGCAATTGACATTCTTGCAATGATAGCAATGAAGACAACAAGGTTAGGAATGAAGGACCACTTTTCATAAAGATGAATAATATGGTACCCAAAAAAGGTAACCAACAAAGTACAAATGACCAAGATCAAACATCCGGCCCATGGAGGACAAGCACCATTATTGATGACATTCAACAACTGGGCAGAAGCCATGATATTAACAGCACCCCAACCAACGCAGGCAATCATGTTGATGACGGAGAAAATTCTCATGGGCAAGTCACCCATCATGAACTTAGACAAAATCATTTGTCTTAAACCCAATTTAGGACCAAAACATGACAACCAGGCGACTGGAGTAACTCCAAGGAACGAGAAGAAAATGATAACAAGCACACATTGCCAAAATGAAAGTCCGAAAACTGTGATACCCAAAGCACCCAAGGCCCAAGTAGCTACAACCAAGTTGGCAGACAACCACATGGATGCAGCAGACCAAAGTGAACTGTCTGTCTTTTCAGCATCGGTCACCAACTCTATACCCTTGGTTTCAGCGTTCAATTTAGCTGCCCATCTGTTGATGAATCCAATTTGACTTATTTCAGATGCCGTCCCATCGACCATGGTATGGTCTTCCAACGTCTTTTCATAGTCATACGAAGACGACTTCTTCTCATTGGAACTGGACTCAATAAAATTCTCAGACATGGCAACACCAATGGATACGAATAGACCACAAAAAAAACGGTCCCAAATGGCACTTTTAAATGGTGTTTGGCACTAGTGAAAATTATACTGATGCCATCGGTAGAAATTTTTCAGATAAAAAATATTTTGCCAGTTCCAATTTTAGAGATAAGACAATGATTTGTTTGTTCCGAAGGAACAACCAGGCTTTCTAGCGCATTGTTCACTTGATTTTATCCGTGTTAGTACCAAGGTGCTAAACACCGCCCTAAATTTCCTATTCAATCCCCTCCCATATTCGATTTTTTGTTTCACATTAACCGAGATTATCCAGGTTATTAATTAATTAATTACTAGTGACTCTAGAGAAATTACCTGCCGCACTGCTCGTGTCAAAAGCCCGCAACGGCTACGGCGTTGGCAGTTAAGTCTACACTGCTGGTACTACGGATGACGTTGTCTTGTACAATGGCACAGGTGGTGCAAGTGATGGTCATCGTTGTCATCACTCCCCTTTATCCTGTCAGTTTCCTTTTGACTCTTCTATTTGGGAGATTTTCGTGCGAATCCACACAAAACCTGTCATTGGAAGCCTGATATTATTTCTGTTGCTATAGTTTCGTATTGCATGTAGGAGTAGAATCTCTAGTCGCTTCATAGTGTTGCTGCTGCCCTTGGCTTAACTTCATGCGTCGTTCGCGTAGTTCAGACTCACTTGATCGCTATCTCATTCGCATCGCGTGGTTCTGACCCCAGTGCGAACTCTTGATACCTTATCAAAACAGCTCCTTGCGGCCCTGACACCGTCTCACGGGCCGCCGTCAATTATTGGTGCCATTCCTTATCTATAAACCCTTGCCGCAATAGTATTACAATTTCAATAGAAATTCTGTGCTGCCGCGCTACCATACTTCCTTGTTATCATCGCACCCATGATCTTATTGGAGCAGATCGTACTGGACTGAAGTTGGAGGCTGTATACAGGGGCTTACAATCCTGTGTTGCCTTGGACCCCAAAAAGAAATCCCCACAATAACCCCTCGAGATCCAACACGGTTCGCATTGTGCCATCATTGTCTCTAGATGTAGTCTTTGTTGTCGTGACATCATTTATTGTAGACACTGACCGCCTTGCTTATGTAGCATTGACCGATGCTGTACCTCTTCGCCCGATGCTACCATGTTCCAACGTGTATGGATAAATCTAGCAACAACGCAAGTCAATTCCCATTTGCAAGGCTGCAATTGACCCAGAATGTAGTTGCCAAAGGTGTATAACAAATGGCAATTGACAACGACATAACCAACAATTTTGCGAAATTTACGTGGTACAAATTTCGGTAAATGTCCAAGTTGGACGATACGGGGGACTGTCTAAATGCACAATAAAGAACAGGTGATAAATAGATCGAAATTGCAGCGATTTTAAATTTTACTCTTGAACAACTACTTTTACCATGACTAGCAATCCATCATTAGTGTTGAACAAAATTGACGATATTTCATT
>Ga0209941_1001868_pt1 | contig 12937 bp, 11 predicted proteins | sample ThiBiot_300_plan_FD_183945 | JGI IMG/M metagenome (GOLD analysis project Ga0209941, IMG submission 183945) | Wastewater bioreactor microbial communities from Cape Town, South Africa - Thiocy_solids_1 (SPAdes) | ecosystem: Engineered > Bioremediation > Thiocyanate > Unclassified | place: South... | reverse complement strand
TCGCCGAGCGCGGCATCCCCGTCTTTGACATCCTCAAGGAGAAATTGGATCTGACGGGCGAGCAGGTTGCTGATATCGGCACCCTGGGTATCTCGTCCAGCACGGCTATCACCGCCATCCTCGAGGGGCTCGGCGAGCGCTTCGGCGGCGCCATGCAAAAGCAGTCCGCCACCCTGCTGGGGCTCTGGAGCACCGTCAAGGACACCGGCTTGCTGATCGCCACCGACTTAGGCAGCAAGATCAGCGAGGCCCTCGACCTGACGGGCTTGCTGGAGACGCTCATCGGGTGGTTGGACGCGCTGCGCGAACGCGTCGCTAACCTCGACCTCAAACAACTGTGGGTCGACGGGCGCGACGGAATCGTCGTGTTCGCCGGGGCGCTCGTCGGCATGGCGTTGCCGGCCGTCATCAACTTGGTGCGGGCGGTGGTGCCGCTACTCGCTCGCCTCGGCGCGATGGCGCTCGCTGGCGCCCTCGTCGCTGACGTCGCCGTGCAGCTCGGCGTGGATTTCGGCAAGCTGGCCGCGCCGAGCGGCGCCATCGCCCGCGTCGGCAGCGTCCTGATGGGCCTCGCCGACGTCTTCAAGGGCGTCACCACGTCGATCGCCAGCCTCATCCTGGCGTCCGCCAAGGGCTTCACGGACTGGGCGGAATTCTTTCGCAAGGCCGCCGACGCCGTCGGCAACGTCATCACGCAACTCGGGCGGCAGGCGACGGCCGTCACTGACCTGCTGGGCGCGCTGGCTAGTTTCGATGGTGCCAAGATCACCGCCGCCTGGGACTCGCTCAGGAACGTCGGCGGGTTCTCCCTAGGCGCTGACCTCAAGGCGGCGTGGACGACCTCGTTCGACGGCCTCGAGGACAGCATCCTCGACGGCTTCGACCGCGCCAACGCCTACGTGGCCAGCGGCTGGGACAAGATCGTGGCCGGCTTCACGGGCCACGTCGACGACGCCACCAACGCCGTCGTCACCAAGGTCTCGGACGCCGTCAGCAACGGCGCCAAGCGGATCATCGACTGGAGCAAGCTCCTCACCAGCGGCGCCGCCCCGGCGCTGCTCGACGTCGCCGACGCCAGTGACCAGCTCGCCACCGCCATCAAAGGCAGCGCCGAGGAGGCCGCGAAGGCGGCCATCACGTGGCAGCAGGCGCTGGAGGGCATCGGCGCGAGCGCCGCCACGCACCTGCGTGACGCGCTCGGCGTCGACCAGCCTGACAGCCCGCTCGTGCAGGCCGGTAAGGCCATCGTGGCCAGCATCGCCAAGGGCTTCAACGCGGCCTGGCCGGAGTTCATGACTCGCCTCGGCACCGGCCTGGCCAGCGTGCAGGACTGGCTCGCGCAAGGCGCCCTGGCTGCGCACGTGACCTCAGGCGCGTCCCTACGCGAACCGCCCACCGGCCCCGCCAGGCTCGGCCCCGGCAGCCCCTACATCCCCGGCATCGGCGGCCGACCAGCCCCCGCCGACCCCAGCGCGTTCATGCCCGCCATCGCGCGTTACAGCGAGGCGCTGTTCGGGGAGCGCAGCGCCCCCGGCCGGTTCCTCGCCGACCTCGAGCGCATGTTCGCGCGAGCTGAACGCGAGGCCAACCGCAGCGGCCGCGTCGACCAGTACGCCATGCAGGCTGCTCAGGCCGCGCGCTTCGACGCAGCCGGAACCCTCGCCTTTCACAACCGCGTGGTGTTCGACCCGCGCAGCGCCGGTTTCGCGCGGGACCTCAACGACCCGCTACCGTTCGCAGGCGTGCCCGCCGCCCGTGACCTCAGCGCCCCGCAGGCGTTCGCTAGCCTGCCCGCGCCCGTCGACCTGACCGGCGCCACGCCCAGCGCGAACGTCATGCCCGACCGCAGCCACCTACCAACCGACCAGCTCGACGCGCTGCTCCGCAAGGAGCTCGAGGCCCGTCAAGCCGTCGTGGACGGCCTCACGCAGATGAGCACCGAGAACGGGCCGCTAGCGAACTTCGGCACGCAGCTCCTCAAAGCCGCCAGCGAAGCCGTGCCCGCCTTCGGTGCGGCACTCGACGGCTTCGTGCAGGCAGGCCCACTCGGCGCAGTCGTCGCCTTCTTCACCGATCTTCTTGCCAGCAGCGCCCCGATGCAACAGGCGTTCGAAGCCCTCAACGCGGCGCTGAAACCTCTCGGCGACCTCCTTGGACACATCATCGCTCCAGCACTGAGAGTGCTGGGAACCATTGTCGGCTGGGTGGTTGACGCTCTGATCGCCGTTTACAACGCGCTGCTGGGTTGGTTGTTCGGCCCGTTCGAAAAGGGCATGTACGATCCCCCGCCCGTGGTCAAGGACGAACTTGAGCGGGCACCGCGTGTGCATGGCGGCGGACCACCCGCTCGCCAAGAAATGAACTTCGGGCAGGTTTCACCCGGTGTGCAGATGGCGGTGGCGACGCCACTAGTGGAGGCGGCGCAAATGCATCTGACCGCTTCAATGACAATGCAGGCGGCCGCGACTGGCATGGCTGTATCTGCGCAGACGTTCGGTGGATGGGTTCAGCGCCTCGTGGAGGAGGGCATCAACGTGAGATTGAACTCAACCGCGACGGCCAACTTGCCGCGCGAAACGGCGTACCTGCGATGAGCTGGCAGGCGTTGGTCCACGGTTCTGACGGCGTGCTGCGCACGACGCTCACGCCTGACGACCCGGTTGAGAGCCTGTGGTGGACGAGTCGAGGTGACGGCGATAACGTCGAGGCGGTCATCCGCGGCGTCGGCCTGGACCTGCGGCCACGCGACATCGTGCGCATCGACGCCGCCGCCACGCCTGGCGGGGCACTCACTCCGTGCTTCTGGGGTTGGGTGGTGGAGACCGCCGACCCCCGCGCTCGCGGGCTCGTTGACGTGCGACTCGTTGGCGGCAGCGGTCGACTCAAGGAGATCACGACGCAAGTCGCGAACCTCGGAAGCATGCGGGGCGGCACCGAGGTGGCCAGCATGGCGTTGGCGGCAGCGGCCTTGGGCAGCAGCCCGCCGCCGCGGATGACTCGCCCAGCGTCGTTCCCGTCGACCACGTTCCAGCTGGGTTGGTATGCGACCGCGTTCACGAACGTTGCCCAGGTGCTTGACGACTTGGCTTTGACGGCTCCTGGGTTCACCGTCGAGCCTGCGAGCTCGTACACGTACGACGGCGTCACCTTCAATCCTGGCGACGTGGTGCCGCCGGTCACGTGGGGCACGCGTCCAACCGCCGAGGCCGCCGAGATCTTCTGGCGCCGAGCAACAGACGGCACCCCACTCGTCCTCGACGAGGTAACGGACGGTCTGACGCTCGCGTTCGCGCCGTTCTCGGTCGAGGAGCTCACCGACCGCGTGACGCTACTGCTCGTCGAGGCGACGCAATTCGACCACTTGCAACTCGCGGAGGCCGCCATCCTTAACGACAACCGGATTCCGCCGGTGCCCGTCGCGCATCGCTACGCGGTGCCCGGCGCGACGCTGCACGCGGCGCGAACGGAGCGGATCCCGGCATTGGACGGCATGACCACCGCGGCCTGGATGGCTGCGGCCACCTCGAACAACATGAGCGGAGTGGGCAACGCGTTCGACGGCGACGGCAGCTCGTACGCCTCGAACACCGCCGCGGGCGACTGTTCGCTCGGCCGCGCCGCCGGATTGACGACGCGTGGGCTGGAGATTCACTACTCGTCCTTCGTGCCCATCACTGTCTCGTTGGCGAGCAACGTCCCATTCTTCAGCAGCCTGGGGTGGACGGAGTTGCAGGCGACTGGTGGTGCTCCGTCCGTCGTCACGCTCTTGACGCCGTTCGGGTGGGCGACCGACGCGGACGTAAACAACGTAACGGTCGGCGTGTCAGCGACCGCCGACGCGGCCGGCGACGTCCGCATTTACAGCCTGCGCGGCCTCAAGCCCGATGGGCCGACTCTGGACCGGATGGCCAAGGCGTTCGTGTCAGCGCCGCTGGACTCCGTGGCCACGGCCATCGTGCCGAACCGCGTAGTGGCGCCGACACCGCGAACGACTATCACGCTGGCTGACGGCAGCACGCTCACGGCGGACGTCGGGGTGCTCGAGGTGACGATCACACGCGACCGGGGGTTGGAGACGACGTTGCGTCTCAATCACTCCCTGGCCGCGGCCGCGGCCACGACTCGCGCCTTGATCGACGGACGAATCAGAGCCGGTGTGCATCGGGCAATCAGATGAGCACGCCCCTAGGCCACGTGAGCCTGTGGGTCGGCGACAGTCTCGTCGGCACGTTGACCCAGGCGCGGCTGGGCGACCTGAGCGTGACCAGCGACCTGATCGCATTCCGAGCGCCGTTCGGAACCAAGTGGCATCACGCCGAGTTGCGGCAAGTCCCGACCCTGCAGCAAGTGAGCGGCATCGTGTCGAGCGCCGCCCTGGCCGCAGTCCAGTCGGCCCTGCCGAACGTCACCCGCCTCGGCATGGGTGCATGGCGCATGCCCGTGCAAGGTGCAGCTGGCCCCGTCACGATCGTTCCGGTTCTGCAAGGCCACCGGATCACCGCGCAATTCGTTATCGACCTCGCAGCTGCTTGGGAGGCGGACCCGTGATCACCATCGAGGCGCCAGGCGCCACGTTGACCGTCCGCGCGGCCATTGATCGCGTCGACCGCACGATCGAACGCACAGCCGAGTCCACGCCAGCCGGCGAACTCGTTGTCCTGGGCGACGGTGGTTGGAACCCGGCCCGCCTCAGTCTCTCGTTTCGCGTCGCGTCCACCACGGTGGCTGACGCGGTGGCCGAGCGTAATGCCGCCATGGCGATCGTCACCAAGGCGACCGCCGTGCACGTGGGCGGCCGCGTCACCTACGTTGCAGGTGTCCAGGCGGTCACCGTCCGCCTCCGCGGCGTGTGGTGGGAGTTCAGCGTCGCGTTCGCCCCGAGAGCATTGACGGACACCAATGAGGGCACGGGCGAGCCCCTGACTCACTCCGGCGTACTCGTCACATTCGGCGGAGTCGCCCTAACCGTGGAGGTTCACTGATGCCCGAACTCGTTAGCACCGGTAATGTGAAGGCTTTTAGCAGCGGGGGGGGGGGTGGCTTTGGAGGTGGACCTGGCGTTGGTGGCGCTGCTCACTGGCGAGCGCGGCAGCAACGCGAACGGCGAGTGGGTCAAGCTCGAGAACGGGCTGCTCGTGTGTTGGAGCCCAACTGTCGCCCTCACGTACCTCAACAGCACGACGTTGCAGGCGGTGTGGACGTTCCCTCAGGCGTTCGTGGCCGCTCCGACTGTGGCTCCCAACCTGCGTGGTTGGGGCACGTTCGTGGTCGGCACGCCGCTGGCTCTCGTTGCGGTGGACACTGCAACGCGGCAGAAGCGCGCGGCCAGCGGCAGCTTCGCAGCAGGCGCGACGGCGACGTTCAGCGCCGCAGCCGTGGGTCGCTGGAAGTAGGCTCACGCTGGCATGGTGGTCACCGTGCCTGAACTGAGCCCGCTCGGTAACGTCAAGGCGACAACCGCGGCCGGTCAGCTGCGGCTCGATGTTGACGTGGCGGACCCTACGTTGCGTGAGGGTCTCGGGGTGGCGCCGCCACCGCCAACCCTGCCCGTAGGCTTCTCGTTCCCGGCGGCCGTGACGTTGATTCGTGAGCGTGACGGGTCACGAAACGCGGTCGTAGACACCCCGTGGCTGCCGGACGGCCTGACGGTCTACACGGCACCGTGGGCGTTGAGCACGGGTGCTGGCACGACTGCCGATCCCGTGCGCCTGAGAGAGGCCCTAGCGGTTGCCGGCGTAAAGCGCGTGGTCTGCGCGCCTGGCGTTTACGACCGCAACGCAATCCCCTCGGCTGGCTCGCTCCCTGCCGCGAGCATCGTCTGCCCTGGCGGCGTCGCGATATTCTCGACGCATGAAACGCCGACGAGCCTAGCTTGGGCCGTGAACACCCCAATGGTGAGCACCTGGAAGGCTACCCGGAGCTTGGTAGTTGCAGTCAGAGACGAAACAATCCGGACTCCTTACGGCGCCAGCGCTCCACTCACGCAACGCGCGTCGGCCGCCGACGTCGACGCAAACCCAGGGAGCTGGTGTCTGGATGCGGGCACGCTCTACGTGCGCACCTTAAACGGTCGAAAACCCGATGCGGATGTTCGCGTATACCTGGGCGTGTCGGCGCTCAGGTTCGACGGTGGTGATCTGCATCTTGAAGGGATTGAGTTTCACGGGGGCGGGTCGAGCGGCGCGTTCTTCCTTAATGGCGGCGTGACGCCGATTCGTGTCAGTGCGCAACGATGCGCCTTTCGCTACTCGCCGTCGGGCAACGGGTTAACCGCGTGGGGTGCTGGCTTGGTTGTCCTGCGCAGGTGCGAAGCGAGCGACAATTACCTCGACGGATTCAACTACGGCACCGCCAGCGCGGTGACAACGAACGCCCTGGAGGTCGCGTGTGAGGCAGCAAACAACGGGTTCAGTGGATCCGGGAACGACAATGCGAGTACAAGCCACAACGGTGCGCGCGTCATCCGGATTGATGGTTCCTACGAGTCATCGCAGGGCCGGAACGTGGCCGACGTGCACGACGGCACCAAGAGCTTCAACTGGGGCTGCTCAGCGCGCGTGAGCCGTGGTTCGTCCGGCAACAACGTCGACTGGGAAGCGGGCCAACCCGCCCTCGTGCAGGACGTGGAGATGTGGTTGGTCGAGTGCTCTGCGGCAGGATCAACTGTCCAAGGTGTGGTCCAGGCTGGCGCCACCGTGCACCTGAGGGGCTCGAGCGTCGCGGTCAGCGGACCAGGGACAGTCACACCGTACTGATTACAGAGATCATTAGTTACGAAACCCCCCGGCATACCAACCGCCGGGGGTTTCTTTTTGGCTCTAAGTGGGAAACGAGGGGCACCCGTTCCCCCCTCATCTAGTGACACTTAATTTGGCACAGCTGTGACAATTAATTTGGCGCGCGACACTAGAGCCGTCGTCAAACGCCAGTTGTGGTGCGCCAATCAGTGACAGGGTCCTTGCGCCAAATTGATTGTCACCGGAAGAAGCGGAACTAGCCGCAACGACTTCGGTGCACTATCGTCCTAGACGGCGTTCCTCGCCCGACACCTCCCGCTTGTCACGGATGGACACCGGAAGATGCCGGAACGAGCGGGAACGAGCGAGTGCGCCAAATTATGTGTCACAACGGATGGACATCTCGTGTGCTCGAGCCTTTGAGCGATCTCGGCCTGGTCGGGGCTCAAGCGAGATGGGGAACTGCGACCACCTATTCCCCACTCGCAGAAGCGTTGCGATCGGACGATTCACGGATGGACATTCTGGACAGGTGTTGTGTCACGGATGGACATTTGCAGGATGTACGTCGGAGACGCTAGAAGTCCTGCCTGTCGATTCGTTAGCGCGCCGCTGCGCCTCCTGGCGTCGATCACGGATGGACATTCGCTCGCCGAAAGTACCAGTTACTAAACGGCGGTAGTACCAACCTGTTTGGTACTACCGCCGTGGGTGTGTTCGGGGCGCGTCAGTCGAGTGTGATCGTTACCTCGAGCTCGGCTGGCCATAGCCTGTTGGACGCATCGAAGCTGCAGCCGACGGGTCCGGACGTGAAGTAGGGGTAGCCGTCGACCTGCGGCAAGGAGACGGCTGCGACTGTCTCGAAGGGGCCGATAGCGAACGGTGCTGACTCGTAGAATTGCTCGAGGTACTTGTATGGTGCCTCCTTGCACCTCGCCGTTATGACCACCTGAGAGAGAATGTGGTCGCTCGGGTTGCGGACGTTCTTCAGGGTGACTGGCGCCCAGCTTTCGTACCGCGTTATTGAGTAGCCGCTGGCCTTGAGGTCGACGTATGCGATGCCCTCGCAGCTGGTGAGGAGCAGCGTGGCGGCGACCGCTATTAGGATCCAGGCCCGGTTCTGTCGAATGCGCATGGCTCTCCTTATCGGCGTGGCGTTACGTCGAAGTCGTGGATGATGCGCACGACCCGACCGACTACCTCTGCGACCTGCTCAATCGGAATCGCCGAGGGCGTGCCGTTGGTGTGATCAACGTTACGCGATTGCAGCAGCGTGCCGTACTGGTCGGACTTATAGACCTTACACACGTAGTTGTCGTCCACGAGCCGGGCGACCACCGCGGTGGCGTTGTCGAGTGGCATGTTGGTATCCACGATTGCGATGTCTCCGTCTCGAATCGGTTGCTTGCCCGCGGCCATCGAGTCGCCCCTGATCAGGAACGCTCGCAGCTTGCGCCCACGTGCGAAGGCTTGCTCGACGTAGACGGGCGGACCGTCGTATTCGTAGTCCTGGGGTGGACCGGCTCCTACCCAGCCTGCGATCTGGACCGGCACGCGCATGACTTCGGCCTCGCGGATTGGGGCTGGCCCGTCTGTGGGAGCACCCAGCGCATCGGGCATTAGTAGGTAGACGAGCTCGTGGAGAGGCACTCCGAGTGCTCGCGCAATGTGGTCCAAGGTGTCGAGGTTGGGCTTGACCCAGTTGCCGCTCTCGCTCACCCGGCCCCGGACGAGCGTGTAGAACGTCGACCTCGCAATGCCCTTCTTGTCTAGCCAGTCGGTCAGGTTCTCTTCTCCGTCGCGTCTCATTGCAGCGACGACAAGAGCGTTGATCCTGCCTCTCGACACCTGCAGATCCCGGCGTGACGTCATAGTGCCTCCTCAGCGGACCCTCCCTGTGTCCTCTCTATGAGGCACGATACTTGACGGGTTCACAGTCGTGAGCTACAGTTTTCACATATGGAAACATTGCCGCCCCGACGAACCCGCACTGCAGCGGCAGATTGGGAGTCTCTGAACTCGCTCGGCGCACGGCTGAGAGTCGTGCTCGGCGAGCGGAACATGACCCAGTCGGACCTAGCGCGCAAAACTGGGCTGTCGACGTCTTACGTGTCCATGCTGATTAGTGGTCAGCGAGGCCCACGGATTAGTCATGCCGCTGCTGCGTCATTGCGCAAGGCATTGCGAGTCCCTGTCGACTTCTTCTTGGTATCCGAGAATGGGAAAAATGTTTCACGAAGCTGAAGCGCCGATTCTCATGACGGTCCGCGACATCGCGGAGATCCTTCGCCGCAGCGAGAGGACTGTGCGTCGTTGGGTCGACGAGGCCCAGGCGCGGACAGAGTATGTGCAGGTTCCAACAAGCTCGGGAAACACGGTTCGGCAACTGCTCGTGGACGTGCAGACGCTGCCTGAACCCATTCGGTCCCAGCTCGGCGCGGCAGGCGCGCTGCGGCCCAATGCAGAGTCCCTTCAGACTGCCCCTGCCGTCGTGACGGTCGCGCTAGAGGCGTCGCTCAAGCAGATCTTGGCGCGGCCCGAGGGCGGACGTGCCGAGCTCGTCGCGACCACAGCCAAGAAGTTCGGGGTGTCGCAGCGAACCGTCTATCGGCGCCTCGCGAAACTGGCCGAACCCGGACTCGAGCAGCGGTCCGATCTCGGCCGGCCACGCATTCCCGAGGCTGCCTACGCGCTCATAGTCTCAGCAATCCTAGAGAACGAGCAAGCGTCGTCAACGCGGGCAGTGCACCGTGCACTACTGCGACTAGCCCCAGACGTGATGAGCTACGAGCGCGGCGGTCGCCTGCAAGAGATTTCAGTCACGACGATTGGTCGCATCCGTCGGGCCCTCGAGGAGGATCCGCGGCACCGACTGATGTTCTCCGACCTCGATGCGCGCGAGGAGCTCCTGCGCACTTACTCCGGCTCAATTGTTGTGCCACACGCGAACTACCTGTGGATGATTGATATGACTAGGTGCGACATCTTGGTCGTCGACCCTGAGTCCGGCGCCATCTTTCGTCCGCGCGTGCATGCAATCATCGACGTCTACAGCGGCTGCATCCCGGGCATCGTCTTTTCGCGCGAAGAGGACCAGGCGCAGACCGACCTCGTGCTCATGCGAGCGATGCTCCCGAAGCGCGGTCCTTGGGCTGCCAGCTACCCGATTCGCGGCAACGCGATGCGCCTTGGCGCCGACAATGGAAGCACCTACATCTCCGCTCAATTCCGTCGGGCCACCGCTGGCGTTGGCACCAAGTTGATCCACCGCAAGCCGTACGCTTCGCACACTGGCGGACCGATTGAGAGGTTTTTCGGCTCGCTGCACAGCTACGAAAAGACCTTAGTCGGCTACGTCGGTCCGAATGCCGCGAACCGAAGCACCAAGGAGTTGCGGCGACTTGAACGCAACACACGGGAATGGCTGAAGCACAAGCGCGATCCTGGAGAGAAGAACCGCCTCTACACGATTAACGAGTACCAGGACCGAATCCTCGCCTGGCTAGTGGGCGAATACCACCAGTGGAAGGTAGGCGGGCAAACCCGCTTAGAGCGATTCCTCACTACTGCACCTGAGTCGACGATGCTGCAGCTGGACGAGCAGGAACTACTGCTCCACCTGGCGCACCGCACCGAGCGCACTGTTGACGCAGCCGGTCGATTCCGGCTCAACAACCGTCTCTGGTCCATCCCTGACGGAAGCCTCGCCCCCTACGCGGGCGTGCGGGTCACGGTCCTGTCGGACCAGTTTGCCCTGGAACCCGACCGGCACCTAGTCGCGTGGCTAGACCGGCGTGGCGTGCCGCAGATTATCGGTGAGGCCCGACCGGCGCCTGAGATTGCGTCCTCTATCGCGGCGCACGAACACCGCATCGCTAGCCGCGCCGCCGTGGCTGAGGAGATCCGCCGGCAACGCGAAATGAAGAAGGATTTGGCGAACCCCAACACCCGGATATCCACGGTGCTGCTCAAGGAGCTGCGGGCGCACATCGCGCCCGAGGCTCCCACAGGGCCCCGCGCTCACCTCGAGGTCGTCAATCCACCAGCGTTAGAGGAACCCGCGCCAGACGACGAACTAGGCCATGCGATCGCAGCAATCTTGCGTCCCAAGTTCGGCCCAGACGCCGATCCGATGGACATCGTCCGATTCCACAACAACCGCAATACGAGAGCAGAAGGAGAGTCTGATGGCTAAGCAAGTCGACATTGGGGAGTACATCCGTGAGGCAGAACGGCGTCGCCTCAAACTGGACCTGTCTCGCATGGAGGCCGCACCGGGCGTTCCCGTAGGGTTCCGACCAACGCAGACGTTCAACGACATCGTCGCGGGCATCGCACTGGGCAGGCGAATCAGCGCCAACCTCGTGCTGGTCTCGGGCCTCAACGGCGCGGGCAAGACGACCGCGCTGCGCGTCTACTGGCGGGGTACGCCTGGCACGGAGTATTGGGAAGCCAGGGCCGGTTACAACGCGAAGTCGGTTCTCAAGGACATCCTGCAGCCACTCCCCCTAACCGTCGGTGAAGGGTGGCGACTGCAAACGTCAACGGCGGTTAAGTACCTGCTGGAGAACCCACGGGTGTTCCTGATCGACGAGGCGCAGCGCCTCGACTACCACTCACTCGATCTGCTCAAGTACGTGGCAGACAACACCGGAAGCATGTTTGTTCTGTCGGCCTCGCCGTCCCTGGCAACCCGCATTGAGCGGTGGCCCGACATCTCCTCGAGGTGCCCGGTCCGCGTTGAGGTAACCGCGATGAGCGTGTCCGAATTCGTCGAGCTGTGGCAGAACGAGGGCTGGTCCCTCGAGGCGCTCGAAGAGATTCACAAGTTGAGCCACGGGGTGATGCGGACCATCTCTGCACTCTTCCGCGTGCTCGACGACTACCGGACTGCCGTCGCCGAAGAGCGCGACACCGAGGTCCCTCGGCATGCATTCGGAGCAGACCACGTCCGGCGCATCGCCACTGGTGTCGTGCCGGTTGAGACGGCCGCCTCCGAGCTCGCGAGGCGTTCGTGAGCGGCCGGAAACGTCCAAGCGGCGTCGGCAGCAACAGCCGCCGCTTCGCCACCCAGACCGACGAACTGGGGCGTGAAGTGCGCGTTCCGGTTACGAAAGACGCTGGCTCGTTTGTCTACATTCGTGGACACGACGGCAGTTGGCCGTCCACACCTGTAGTCAGCCTGGCCTATGACGCGGCGTGGCTCGTCGACGGAGCCGTGTTCGAGCTCGTCGAGATGCGGCCAGGCAACGGTATGGGCGCGACGCAGATGGTCGAAGTCGTCGAGCTCCGAATCCAAACAAGCATCCATCCAGGCAAGTGGGGCCAGGTGAAGCGGCTGGCGCTCGTAGTCCCAATCGAGCACGACGATGCGATTGCTGGCCTGACTGTTGTTGACCTCGAGGCTCGAGCCAAGCCGCGCGCTGGAGCCTCTCGTGACTGACGTCTCCGGGTTCCTGATGGGGATCTCGACGGCGGAGCGCCTCGGCGTGGTGCGCTTCGTGGCCCAGCAGGGCGTGGCGTCCATGTCTGAGGTCGCTCGGGAGTGGCCAGCGGTGCCGCCCTACACGCTTGGCGGCGCGGCGAGTGCGCTGGTTCGGTCGGGTTGGTTGCTCGCGGACGGTGCGACGACGAGGCGGGGCACGGTCGTGGAGGTGTCGCCGGCGGCACCGCGGCGTCTGTGGACGTTGCTGGAGGAGCTCGACCCGGCGAGTCGCGCCTGTGAGCCGGTGGACGTGGAGGACGTCCTTGCGGACCTGTCCGTGCTGCGCCGGGAGGCCACGCGGGACGTGCTGGCGCGGTTGGCGGCGCGGGACTGGACGGCGGCGCATCCGCGTGAGCTCGGCCTGACGATCGGGCGCGCTTGGGCTGGCTGGGCGGCTCTGCGCCGCGCCGGGTGGATGGTCGACGGACAAGTGGTGCTCGGCCGCCGGTCGAGCTTGCGGGCCTTGCTGGCTGAGTTGATGTGGGCGGTGGCCGCGTGAGCGAGCTCGAGCACTTGCAGGCTCTGGCGGCCGTGCGGGCCGCGTTGATCGTGGCGGCTTACGGCCTGGTGGCGTTGTTGCGGCGGCGTTGGGCCGCGAGGAGGTCGGAGTGAGCTTGGTAGCGATCGGTTGGCTCTGGTGGTTCGTGGGTCTGGTCAGTGGCGTGACGGCGCTGGAGTTGGCGTCGCGGCGCAGCCGGTTGCGGGACGGCGCGGC
>Ga0209941_1001865_pt1 | contig 12949 bp, 12 predicted proteins | sample ThiBiot_300_plan_FD_183945 | JGI IMG/M metagenome (GOLD analysis project Ga0209941, IMG submission 183945) | Wastewater bioreactor microbial communities from Cape Town, South Africa - Thiocy_solids_1 (SPAdes) | ecosystem: Engineered > Bioremediation > Thiocyanate > Unclassified | place: South... | reverse complement strand
GACAGGTCCTGGTTGAAACCCGCCGCGTACAAGAACGACGGAGAATCGGTGCAGCGTGATGGCAATCACGCCGTCTAGAACGTGGTGGGCCCTACTGGATTTGAACCAGTGACCAATCGATTATGAGGTGAGCCTGGATCGTCACGGCACGTAACGCCTTGCTCCAAGATGCCGTGTTAGACGGCAAAAGTCTTTCCAGGCATCACGGCAAGACATACCGACTAACGTCTTTGGCCCCCCTCTAAGCTGTACCTAAGCTGTACCGATGCCGACAAGCGCGCTCCCTCTTGGGGCGCCGGAGTAGCCCCTACTGCTGGTTGTGCGACTTCAAGGCGGAACCGCCAGAGGGCGGCCCGCCCCACTACCTTCCAAGAGAGGAAACGGCTTTGCGGGTTACGCTTCTAGTAAGTTGCAAAGCGTCAAGGCCCGGCGGGCAGAAGGGGAACGTTTGTGCCGGAGCTAGTCTTCAAAGGAAAAGAGTTCGTCTACAACCACCACCTCAGCGTGCCGTTCCGGCCGCTCGTGGTCCACGCCGATAAGGGCATCGGCGACGCCAGCCTCGATGACAACCTCATCATTCACGGCGACAACCTCCACGCCCTCAAGGCACTCCTTCCCAGATACGCCGGGAAGGTTGACTGCATCTTCATCGACCCGCCCTACAACACGGGCAACGAAGGCTGGAGCTACAACGACAACGTAAACAGCCCCATGCTGCGCGAGTGGCTAAACAGCAACCCCATCACCATCGAGGATGGGCTGCGACACGACAAGTGGGCTGCCATGATGTATCCACGACTGAGACTTCTACATGAGCTATTGGCCGATGACGGAGTCTTGTTCGTAACTATCGACGACAACGAGCAACATCACCTACGAGAAATGCTGGACGAGATTTTCTCGCAGGACAACGGGTTCTACGCGCACATCGCGTGGCAAAAGAAGTACTCGCCAGCGAACGATGCAACAGGTTTCTCGGCCATGCATGATCACATTCTCGTTTACAGAAAAAGCCAGGACTTCACGAGAAACCTGCTTGAGCGCTCGGAGCAAAACGACAGCAACTATCGGCACGAAGATGAGCGTGGCGTCTTTCGCGTAAGTGACTACACATGCAATAAGACGGCCGATGAGCGTCCCAACCTCTTCTATCCCATCACCAACCCGCTGACAGGCGAGGAAGTTTGGCCGAAGCGAACCCGGGTATGGGCATACTCACAGCTAGAGCACGCGCGCCACGCTGAAGAAGATCTCGTCTGGTGGGGGCCCGACGGTAGAGGTTCTACGCCGGGCTTCAAGCGCTACCGCCACATGCTCCGCGGTGGCGGTGGTGTAGTGCCCGGAACCTGGTGGACTCACGAGTTCGCGGGACACACTGATGAGGCCAAAAAGGAACTTCGAGAGATAATGGCTGGCGAAGAGATTGACTTCTTTACGCCGAAACCTGTTCGCCTGCTCAGCCGCATCCTAGAGGTGGCCACCGACGAGGACTCCATCATCCTCGACTCGTTCGCTGGCTCCGCTACAACCGCGCATGCCGTCCTCGCAGCCAACGCCACGGACGGGGGGAACCGTAAGTTCATCCTGGTCGAGATGGAGGACTACGCCGATTCCTTGACGGCCGAGCGAGTACGCCGCGCCATCAAAGGCTACTCCTATACCGGAACGCAACGCGACGAGTTGCTCCGCGAGAAGATTACTTGGACGAAGCTTAGGCAAGGTACCAGGCTACTGGAACAGGTAACTGGGCTCGAGAACTCCTTCGGCCCCAGCTACGACGCGATAAGGAAATCCGTTACTAACGGCGAGCTTGTCGTAACAGGCGAAAAGAAAGTCGAAGAACGAGCAGAAGGACTTGGCGGTACGTTCACCTATTGCACCTTGGGCGACCCCATCGACATGGACAGCCTGCTGACTGGTGAAAGCCTGCCCTCCTACGAGGCGCTGGCAAGCGTCCTCTTCCACACGGCCACCAACACACCACTTCCCACTGAGACGATGGAAACGGATGCGCTGGGCCAGCCAGGGCACGGATACTTAGGCGAAGCAGCAGGTGCCCACGTATGGCTCATCTACCAGCCAGACCTGGAGTTCCTGAAGTCGAGCGACGCCGCCCTCACCCTGGCCAAGGCAAGGAGCATCGCCGAGACCCGTGAGGGTCGCCATGTCGTGTTCGCACCCGCGCGCTTCGTTTCCCAGAAGATGCTCAACGACGCGGACCTCCCCGTCGAGTTCGCACCGCTCCCGTTCGCGCTATACCGCGTCGAGAGGGAATGACAGTGCTGCGGGATCTGGACTACCAGGCGCGAGTTCTGACCGTCGTTGATGACTACCTGACACATCTCGTCGACGAGAAGAAGCGCGCCGATCGCGTCCAAGAGCTTATTAGGCAAGATCCCGACCTAGGCATAGACGTACCGGACCACGCCGAGAAGGCTTGGGATGCCTTGAAGCAAGCGGGCAAGCTGCCGGTCACCCGCGCCAATATCCCCTTCTCGCCTCGTAAGGACGGCGTCGGCCGTAGCGTGCCTAACGTGGTGCTCAAGGTGCCTACCGGTGGCGGTAAGACCTACCTTGCTACCGCCTCGCTGTCTCGGATCATGGGCCGGTACCTCGGGCAGAACTCCGGCTTCGTGCTCTGGATTGTCCCGAACGAGGCCATCTACACGCAAACTCTCAAGCAACTGAAGGACCGGGAGCACCCGTACCGGCAGATGCTGGACCGCTCGGCGGCGGGCCGCGTGAAGATCATGGAGAAGAACGATCCCCTCAACGCCCGGGACGTCGAGACGCACCTCTGTGTCATGGTCCTCATGCTGCAAGCCGCCAACCGCGAGACCAAGGACTCCCTCAAGATGTTTCAGGACCGCGGTGACGTCCACGGCTTCTTGCCACCCGAAGGCGACCAGGCCGCGCACCAGGCTGCGCTTGACGCCACCCCGAACCTAGACGCCTACAGCGCCGCCGCTGGCTCCGGGAGCATGTGGCCGATGGTCAAGGACTCCCTGGGCAACGCGCTGCGGCTCATCCGCCCCGTCGTCGTCATGGACGAGGGGCACAGGGCCATCAGCGATCTAGCGTTCAGGACGCTCTACGGCTTCAACCCCGCCTTCGTCCTCGAACTGACCGCAACCCCCGTGGACGTCGCAGCCCGAGGCGGGAGAAACCCGCGCGAGGCGCGCTACGCCAACGTCCTCGTGGACGTCCTAGGAGTCGAGCTGCTGCGCGAGGGCATGATCAAGATGCCCCTCAACCTCGCCACCCTCCAAGAGGCCGACTGGCGCAACACCCTCAACGCCGCCCTCGATAAGCTCGATGAACTACAGGCAGCCGCCAGCGAGCACCGGGCCAACGGCGGAAACTACATCCGCCCCATCATGCTCGTACAGGTCGAGCGTACCGGCGAAGACCAACGCGACGGCAACCACATCCACGCCCTAGACGTCAAAGAGTGGCTCGCGCAAGCCGGGCTCGACCCCGACGCCGAGATCGCCATCAAGACCGCCGACGTCAACGACCTAAACAACCCCGAGAACCAAGACCTGCTAGCGCCCACCAACCGCGTGCGCGTCATCATCACCAAGCAAGCGCTGCAAGAGGGCTGGGACAACCCCTTCGCCTACGTTCTCTGCTCCCTAGCGGCCAGCTCCAGCCTCAACAGCATGACCCAGCTCGTCGGCCGCATCCTCCGGCAACCCCACGCCGAGAAGACCGGCGTCGAAGCGTTAGACGAGTGCTACGTATACGCCCACCATGCCTCAACCGCCGACGTCGTTCAAGCCGTCAAAACCGGTTTGGAAGAAGGCGGCCTCGGCGACTTGGTAAGAGAAGTCCGCCAGGAAGACGAAACCGGCGGCACGACAAATGGGCCCCGCAACATCCCCCGCCGTGCTGAGTTCCGAACCACCGAGATCTACCTACCGAAAGTCCTCAAGATCGAGCGGGGACAAGCCCGGCTGCTCGACTACGACACGGACATCCTCTACCAGCTCGACTGGACCGACCTCGACATTAGACCTCTCGTGGCTCGCATACCAACGAACTTCCAGGCGGCCGAGAGCCAGCTGCAGCGCATCACCCTCACCGAGGGACAAGAACGCATCGTCGCCGAAAGGGTCGAAGCCAACAAAACCGTTCACGCCCTCGACCCCGCCTACCTGGTCAGGCTTACCTCCGACATCGTGCAGAACGCCTGGATAGCCCGCGACATCGTCGGCAGGCTCCTAGACGGTCTCAGGGCGTGCGGCTTCACCGACGAACGCCTCGGACAACTCTCCAGCCTGATCTTGAGCGAACTCCGCAAGTACCTCGCCGAGAAACGCGACGAGAAGGCTGAGCAACTCTTCCGCCACGAGGTCTCCTGCGGCAACGTGCAGTTCCGCCTCCGCGCCGACGGCGCCAACTGGCGCATGCCCCAAGCGTCCATCACCACCGAGCCCGAGAACGCTCCGCAAGTCACCGGCCTCGACGGCGGCCCCCTACAGAAGAGCCTCTTCGCGCCCCAGTACGCCGCTGAATTCAACCCCGATGAGCGCGACGTAGCCGTCTACCTCGATGCCGAAGAGACCCTTCGCTGGTGGCACCGCAACGTCGCCCGCAACCAGTACTACGTGCAGGGCTGGCGACGCGGCAAGATCTACCCCGACTTCATCTTCGCCGCACGACCCGACGGCACAGCAAACCGCATCACCGTACTTGAGACCAAAGGCGACCACCTCGGCGGCAACGACGACACCACTTACAAGGCGGCCGTGCTCGACCTCCTCACCGGCGCGTTCCAATGGGACAAGACCGTCCCGGCCGGACAGATGGAACTACTCACCGAGGACGGAACCACCGTGCAGTGCGAACTGGTGCTGATGGACGACTGGCAAGCGCGGCTGCCAGGACTTATCGCCGGCAGCGCAAGGTCATCTCCAGAGGCCAGTTCCAAGAACTAGCGCATGGCTCAATACCCGCGCCCAATCTTGCATCAACGGTTCTGCCTGCAGAGGATCGCCTCGTTCCCCATCCCAGTTTCGTTTCAGGGCGCAGCTAGAGACCTAGAACGCGGTGTTGAGCACTTGAAACGCCCGTTGGCTGTACTTTTGCCAATGAGGCCGCGCGAAGCACGTAGCCAGGGTACAGGCACGCGTTTGGGCTCTACTGCCGTCTCCAAGCTACCGATTACGCTGCTCACGCTCTCGCCTCCGTTCGGCTTATCAGCAAGGCGACGCTTTGCTCAAGGAACTGCAGGGCCGCCAGCGTCACACCCCTATTTCCGGACTGTCTGGATGGGGACCTCATACGACGGTGAGCCAAATGTCATGAGGAGCCTGACGTGGCCAGAATGATTGTAGGCGGCGAGTTCATCTACACGTGGGGCCAAATGGCGATGGAACACATTGTTCTTCTGTCAGCCTACGTCTCCAACGTCGAACGCCAGCTGGAACTGGGACTCGACCAGTTCGTGAGCCATCGTGACACCGGTAAGCACGGAGAGGGCACGCCTTTCGAGATCGAGTACGAAGTGTTGGACGGGATGAGCGATCACGACTGGGATGTAGAGGGCATCTACGCAGATACCTTCCCGAACCTACACAGATCTTCGGTCTTCTTGACCCTGTGCGCCACGTTCGAGCATCAACTGAACGTGCTGTGCAAGCACTACCAGCAAGAGCGGAAGCTGCGGGTCGCGTTCACTGATCTCAAGGGACGCGGCGTGAACCGCGCAGAGGAGTACCTAACGAAGGTCGTTGGACTAACTCTGGACAGTAGGGACTCCCAGGCAACTTGGAAACACCTGAGGGACACGTACCGCGTCCGCAACATCATCGCGCACTCAGACGGACGGCTCGAAGACCGGCACATGGAAGAGCGCCGCGTCATCGAACAATCGCGGCATCTGAGCCTCAAAGGAAACGAGATTCGACTTTCAGCCGGATTCCTGCCCGACGTTCTCGACCGCTTCCGAGGCGTCGTCTTAATCATCGATCAGGCAGACCGAATTTGGCGAAGCGCTACTCGGCCGCAGTAGAGACTTGCTGAAGCGAACACCGTATGGTCTGGGCTGTACACCTCATTCTGAGATCTACCCCTCCTGGTGTCCGAAGGTTGCCCCCCAACATCGCGAAAACGGCGGGGTTGTAAGACCCCCCCTCCCCCCATTCGATAACCCTGTCGAAAGCGAATTCAAAATGTCAAAAGCTGCCGATACGCCCGGCGTTCCGGGTACTCAGCAGCACCATGCCCCTTTCCGCATGCGGCGGGCAGATGTTGCCGAGAGACCTCTAGAACACACGATCTAACCCTTCCGAGCTAATCACCCTTCCCGTAACGAAAGGAGCAAGTCAATGTAGACCGCCGACCAGCCACCACCAGCGACCGCCCCGCCTTTCTTCCGAAGGACGGGGCTCTTTTCGTCAAAGGCGGGCACGTGGGCCATCTGCAAATGGAGGGCCCCGCCCGCTATCACCAAATTAGGAGGAAACCAGTGAGCATTCACTTCCCCGGCTTCAGTCACCTCACCGCCTACGCCGCCGTCCATGACTATGGATCACTCGGCTTCAAAGCCGTTCTTCTCCAGAACTACATCAACCACTGCCCCGGCTCACCTGATCTCGTTCTCACCTTGGCCGGCATCTTCCAGAGCCTTGCACCCGGCGACCATGTCACAGAGTTCCACGACGCCTTCGACGTCAACCTGAGTCGCCTGCCGTTCGAGGAGGCCCGCATCCTCGTCTACTTCGTCCTCACCGGACAACTACCACCAGAACCACACCGCAGAGCAGCCAGGCCACGAGAACTCGACCACATCACCACCGCCATCCCGATAGCGCTCGCGCTCCTACAGCAGCACACGCCAGGCCACGCCTACACCGCCAAGCTCATCCTCAACGCCATCAGGCGACGCCACCAGATCACCTAGAACGCGGCCACCGCCTCACCACCAGACCAACCGCAGCCCGCCACCAGCTGACACAGCTGCGCCGCAGCTTCGCAGCAACAACCAAATGTTCAATCCGCCCCGGCTTCCGAAAGGAGGTCGGGGCCTTTCTCGTTTAGGAGCACACCATGACCACCACCGCCAAGCAGGACAGCAAACAGGCAGCCCTCGACATCCTCCACAAGGGCGTCACCGACCTCATGACCAGCGACGGCTGGAAGAGAGCCCTGCAGTTCCGCCAACGCTTCCACAACTACTCCTACATGAACACCCTACTGATCCTCGCCCAACGACCCGACGCTCAGCTCGTCGCCGGCTACCGCACCTGGCAAGCCAGCAACCGCTTCGTACGCAAAGGCGAGAAGGGCATAGCCATCCTTGCGCCACTAATCATCCGCGACCCCGACGACCGCGACCAACTCAACCTCGTCGGCTTCAAGACCGTCTACGTCTTCGACCTCGCCCAGACCGACGGCGAACCCATCCCACAACGCGACAGCCCACGCCTACTCACGGACACGCCCGACGCCCAAGCCAAGCTCGCCGGGCTCCACTTCCGCCTCGCCATGTTCTGCGCCAGCAAAGGCGTACGCGTCAGCTGGGACTTCCAGCACGAGCACGCCCTCGGCGTCTACCGACCCGCCACCAAGCACATCGCCATCAGACCAGGCCTCAGCCACACCCAGGCCTTCAAGACCCTCTGCCACGAAGCAGCGCACATGCTCCTTCACACCGGCAGCGAGAACCGGCCCAGCGCCGAACTGGAAGCCGAGACCACCGCCTTCCTCGTAGCCAACGCCATCGGCATCGACACCAGCACCTACTCCTTCGCCTACCTCGCCAGCTGGACAAACAGCCTCGAAGACCTCATCCAAGCGGGAGACAGAGCCAGCAAAGCCGCAGACCAGATCCTCGAACAACTCACAGCCGACCCAGACGCCCCCGCTGCGGACCCGGTAGTGGAGCCCACCACCAACCCGCCCACCAATTCAGGCCAGGCGGCCGCACGCCCACCGCTCATGTACGTCAGCAGCTAATCACCAGGAAGGACCGCCAACCTGACCAACTCGCGTACTGAATCCTCCTACAGTCCGAACCCCAACTAGCGCCAGCGACCCACACCGGTCCTGGCGCTCACTCGTTTAAGGAGACCCACATGACCCTCCAGCAACTCTTCCGAGCCCTCATCCACGCCCTCACCACCAGACCCGAAAGCCACCGGGTCGACATCCTCCTGGCCGACCTGGCCGCTAGCGCCGCCCTGGCCCTTCATGACACCAGGGCCGAGAGCCTCAAGCTCGCCTGCATCGTCGTCACCAACCCAGAACCGCTCGTAGCCGCAGACCAACTTCTGCGCCCCTACGGGCTCGTCCTTACCGCCACCCCGCACAAGCGCACAGCCCGCCTCATCAGCATCAAGCTTCACCAGCCGAAACCACACCCGGCTGGCAGCCTCCGCATCCACCACCACCCGAAAGGAGCGAAAGCAGCATGACCATCAACCTCACCACCCTGCTCTCCGAAGACCCCAAGCACACCTGGTGCTACACCTGCCAAGGCGACGGCTACCTCGTCTACGTCGGCGGACCCGGCTACTACAGCGTCAGCTACGGCAACTACCTCCCCACCGAAACCCTAGAGCCGTGCGACGACTGCCACGGCAGCGGCCGCAACGACGACGGCAACAGCCCCCTCAACGCCGTCAGGCTCCACTTACGAGCCCTCACGCCAAGCCAACGCCTCCACCTGGAGCGGCTCACTCAGGGCCACAAGCTCCCCCTCACTCCCGCGAACTACATAGTCCTCGAAGACTTCTTCGGAGAGGTCGACAACGAGCTCGGCGGTAACCACCCCGTCACCGTCGAACTGGAAGCAGCGCTAGATAACGCCCAACTGCTAGAACCCGTAACCCCACCCGCTAGTAACCGCAGGGCCCGCATCTACTGACTCTGCCACGAGCCGCACACGCACCCCATCAACTTCTGCCCCTACTTACGCCTTGTCACGAGCGCCACGAAACAGATCACTAACAAAGCGCCGGCCACGTACCTCCAGGGCATATCCAGCAAAGAAAGGAGCACTAGCAGGAGCATGGGTATACCCGCGTAAAGAAGCCACGGCAAAAAGCACCCAGCACTCATAACGCCCATAAACCAAGCAGCGGCACCTGCGTCCTCACGAAACTCTTGTACGGGAGACTTCCTGGGGCGACCTTCATGCATCGCCCTAGCAGCCGACTCAGCACTTACGAGGCTCCGAAATTTCTCAAGCACCTCGTCGCCCTCAACCCTCACAACACCAAACTCCCTGCCAGCAACGAAATCAGCGGGAGTTCGCTCGTGCTGCCGAAGCAAACGAACCCTGTAATCCCCGAAGCGAAGCGCGTCATCACGAGAGCCCATTTACCACCTCAACCATCGGACCACGAGGCGGGCGCACGCAGCCCAAGCCCCACACCAACGGCCACCACCAAAATAGTAGGGAGAACAATGAACGCGACACCATGGATTACCCGCACAGAGAATCCCACAACTCACAGTCCCGTCGACTGGAACGAACTGCTTACCGCCCTTAGCGAGCCCTTCCCCGAAGAGATTATCCGATTTCGCGCTGGCGCCACCAACCGCGACAAGACCAAAGCCATCGCCCTCGCCTACGCTGATCCACGCGCCTACGAAGACCGCCTCAACGCCCTCGTGCCCGGCGAGTGGCAGGTCGAGTTCACTCCCTGGGGCGAACGTCGCATCATCTGTCACCTCACCATCCTCGGCGTCACCAGAAGCAGCACCGGCGAGAGCGGCGACAGTAACCCTGACATCGCCGGCACCAGCGCCGAAGCCCAAGCCTTCAAGAGAGCCTGCACCAAGTTCGGACTCGGACGCTACCTCTACGCACTACCCACCATGTGGGTCGACTATGACCCGCGCACCAAGCACTTGCTCTCTACACCCGAACTACAACCGGCCGCTCATAAGGCCAAGTGGCCGCGCAAGAAACCCAACCGTGCCGACAACTCCGCTCTCGACTTAAGCGAGACCATCGGTACAGCACGCGCCGTCGCCATGCACGAGCAACTCATCAAGCTCGGCTTCGAACGCGCCTCTCACAAAGACCTTGCCGCCCGCGCCCTAAAACGCCGCGTCAACCACTTCAAGGACCTCACCGAACCAGACGCGCGAACCATCTGGAACTACGCCACCACTTTGGCAGCCGAACATAAGACGACTGCCGCCTAGCCCACAGCATCACCCTGAACGCGTCGGTAGTAGCGGATCAATCTAAAAACCCTACTGTGCGAAGAGAGCGTTTGGCATACTGTGTCTCAGCCCCACAGACAACCTAGCCGCCCACGCGTCCGACCCCCAGCCGGGGACGTACACGTTGGCGCATCCAGCTGTGGCGACGCAAAGAGAGGAGAACACCATGCCCCGATCACCCCCAAACGAACAAGCACGATAAACACGAGCTGCTCCGAGACAAGCAAAGACCCCCCACAAAAGGAGGCCTCAAAACCGTGAAGAGCACCACCAACCACGAAAGCTAAGAACGCTTAGCATCGTCCCAATGGACGATAAGGACACGTCGCAAGAATGGGAGGAGGCCAACGCAACTTGGTGGGCCGCCGTCTCCGCGCTAACTCCCGGGCTTACCCAGGAAGAGCAGGACAGGTTCGCCGCAATGTCTCATGACGTGCGCGAATCGTTAGCAACCAACCCCACCATCAGCCGCGAAACGTTCCTAAAGCTAGAAGCTGACGATGAACTCCACGAAGCGTTGATGCATAACCCGTCCCTACCCGACGAGATATTGGAGCGGTGGGCCTTTGAGCGGGAATTCAACGTCCTTGCGCACCCAAACGCGACCGACATCGTTCGCGCCTTCTCGCAAACGGAGGATGACTGGGAAGCATCACGCGCCTACTTGACCTACGACATCGTGGCCGACTGGGTAAATGGAGACTCGCGCTTCGTAGAGCGAGGGCTCTGGCGTAAGCACGAGGACCACGCGAAAAACTACTTCGAGTACGAAGCCGAAGCTAAACGAGTAGAAGATGAGTTCCTGCTTGAGATCTGGGCGGCAACCCTTCCATTCACCCCGGCCCACGTCCTCGAACGAATCACTGCGAAGTTCCTCCCGCGCTTAGCGAAACGTCGCAGCCCCGTCACCAACCTAAGCACCGTCCCTCAGGTCGCTATCGCCATCCAAGAGTCGAGCGACACTAGGCTCCTAATTCAACTCTTCGCCCTACTAGCCACTCACTCGAACGCAACCTCAAAGTTGCTGACAGAACTTGCGGATTCGGGGTACGCGCTACTCGCCTCGCGCGTAGCGCGGAACCCCAACGCCCCCTTGCCGACCCTCAAGCGCCTGCTACATGTCAGAGACAGTGGAATGTCGATCGCGATAGCGAGCCACCCCGCCACGAAGGTCCAGAAGCTCGTCACCGACCTAGCAGCGCGAGGACCTGACGTGCAAGCTGCGCTTGCTCGTAGCCGGCACTTAGCAGCTTGGCAACTGGATGAACTGGCGAACACAGATTCACTTCTAGTCCTCGGCGCTCTTGCCGGTAACGCCAGCTACAAACCAAGTGACCCTGACAAACTGTCGGGCCACCCCACGCCTTACGTACGAAGCCGCGCTGCAAGCAACCCGAACTTTGACCTCGCGACACTGCAGCGTCTCGCCGACGATCCGGACAAAGACGTGCGCCATGGCGTGGCGGCAAACCCCGGAGCGCCGGAATCGCTACTAGTAAAGCTGTACGCGACGGACACGACTACCTACCATCAACTAGCCGCGAACGCTTCCACTCCACTCCCAATCCTCGTCAACCTTCACCACGACGAGCGCTACCACGCCGCACTCGCACGGAACCCAAACCTCCCCGCAGAAGCCCAGCAGACGCTAGCCGCTTCAGGGTCTGTAAGGGTAGTTCGGTCACTTGCCCGGAACGCGGGCACCTCGCCCGACGCCCTTCATGTTCTGGCCCTCAGCGAGGACCCGCAAACGCAGTTTCTGGTATCCACGCATAACAGCAGTAATCCAGAAACCCTCCATCTCCTGCTAAGCAAGGGCCGGTACTGGCGAGCAAGATTCGCTGCCCGCCGACGCCTAGAAGACGCAGCTGGAGACATGGACGCCTACGCACCGATCTCACGTCCAACCGGCCCGCAGCGACTCTCAGACATATCGTTTGAGAAAGAGTCAGATACCTGACCACGCGTTACCGGCCGCAGCGATCTGCGGTTACGCCACCCTTCGGGCCCCGCGACCTTCGTCGCGGGGTTCTTACTTTCAAGAAGTCCGCATCCGCCATACGGCGGTAGCACCGAGACAAACAAATCCAAACCGCCTCCCTGTTCGAAATCAGGGAGTAAGGAGAAAACATGAACCAGCCAATTAGTCAAATCAACAGCCACAGCCACCGCTTCGTCAGTCACACTCACCGACTACCTGACCCTCGGGTGCTGACAGTGAAGGAGTTCCACAACGCCATAGGCGGAGCAATCGGCTTGAACAGCCTCTACGAGCTAGCACGCTGTGGACGCCTCAAGACCATCCGTATCGGCCGGAAGCTGCTGGTCCTAGCCAGTGAGGTTGACAACTTCTTCCTCAGGGAAGCCGGGGTCAACTAAATGACAAGCGAACCCCAAACACTTGACCCGGCTCCCAAAGTACGAGCGAAGCCCGCCGGGGTGTTTAGCCTAAGCGACCTGCGGAAAAACCCGCCACCGCCGATCAGTTACCTCGTTCCCGGCATCATTCCAATGGGTCTCACACTACTCGCCGCAAGGTCCAAATCCGGGAAGAGCTTCCTATCGCACCAACTATGCCTAGCCATCTCGACCGGAGACCCGTTCCTGGACATAGAGACCGAGAAGGGAGACGTGCTTTACAGTCAAGTCCCTAAGCCTTTGTACTTTCGCTCCTCCTCCTAGATTTCTGTAGGCGAGGGGTTATGCCGCCATGATGGTTTCCTCCTCTTCTTGACTGGCGCTGGGTGCGGCCTCTTGGAGTTTGCTC
>Ga0209941_1001860_pt1 | contig 12975 bp, 16 predicted proteins | sample ThiBiot_300_plan_FD_183945 | JGI IMG/M metagenome (GOLD analysis project Ga0209941, IMG submission 183945) | Wastewater bioreactor microbial communities from Cape Town, South Africa - Thiocy_solids_1 (SPAdes) | ecosystem: Engineered > Bioremediation > Thiocyanate > Unclassified | place: South... | reverse complement strand
GAATGCTTCTACAACCCGACCCGGCGTCACTCGACCCTGGGTTACCTCAGTCCTATCGACTTCGAACGTAAAGCTGGGGTAGCCTGAATGAACTTATCTTGGTGTCCATCAAACCGGCAGCAGGCCACTTCGACCTTATGCCTCGGATTTGCCTTGTGGAAGGGATGGTGCCGCTTAGGTGACTCGAACACCTGACCCCATCATTACGAAGACCGCTGAGCAGCAGAAAAAACGCAAATATTTTCATCGGTTATCGAGATTCCCGTAAGCCTCTTTGGTGGATCACCCAAAGACGACCTAAGTGCGAAGTCGAAGCTTAACTTCCCGTGTCCTATCGAAAGCATTTTGGTAGGAGGGATTCGTGCAATGCGACCTCACGCCGCCCCATTTTTGGAGGCTGAATGACCGCCCTTAGCGATTTGAAACCCCAACGCCGCGACCATGTTTTCGACCTCGCGAAAGAAGCCGGGTTCGACGTGTCGGATTGGCTTGAAAGTTCCAACAATCCGCGCGGCGCGAAGGCCAATCCAAAATATTGCTACGAATGGTCGTACGTCGAGCCGGGTAAACTTGTCCTGCTGAACCTGTGGCACAAAGCCATGCGTGGCGAAGACGGTCGGATCTTCCAGCGGAATAACTTCCGTGCCGATGCTGAATATCATCGTAAGGTCACGAAGAAGTCATCGTGGGCAAAGCGGGCACGGCGGCTTGATGAGGCTCTGCAAACCGCACTGCGCGAAAATTTGCCGGTGCGCGTCATCATCAACGACGGCGACATGCGCGACCGCGACGATCCGGAATTGCGGCCGTCAAAGGTGAAGGCTCGCCAACTGGACCCGGAACCCTGGACAATCAGCTCCTACGATTGGGCGACTGGCGAGCATGAATTGACGCGCGGCATATTCACCCAGCCCTACATCGATCAGTTCGACCTCGATCTAGCCGAAAAGGCAGGACCTGAGCGCAAGGAAGTGACTATCAACTACCGTCCGCGTGATCCGGCAGTACGGCAACGCGTAAAGGCGCGATCCGAAGGCAAATGCGAACTATGTGGGCGGCCGGGCTTCCCGATGGCGAATGGCGCGGTTTATCTGGAAACCCACCATATCGTGCCGCTTAGCGAAGGCGGTCCCGATACCGATGACAATGTTGTGGCGCTCTGTGCGGACGGCCATCGGCGAGCGCATTTCGGGGCTGACCGCGAGGGTATTGCGGTGCGCCTGAAAGCTATCGCTCGACCGAAAAAATAAAAAGGGGGACCCCGGACCCAAACGCTGTTCTGCGTCCGAGTCCGGGGGGGGGGGGGTAGTTTAGCTACGGCGCAAGGTTCAGATCGATAAAGTCCTTCACGGTGTTGCCTTCATAAAGCACAGCTTTGCAGGCCTTGCAGCGCAGTTGCTGGCATTCGCGCACCGGCATACGGGACCACCGCGCCAGATGTTCCGCCTTGCAGTCCGGGCACGTCAGGGACATCGTGCCTTCTTCAAATGCCATGACCGTCCCCTTCGTCCTTGATCCAATTGATGTTGAGATTCGATGCGTTGGCTTGGACCGCCTTCATCAATGTCTCATTTGCCAAATGCGAGTATCGCTGTGTCGAGGCATAGTCCTTGTGCCCTGCGATTTTTCCGACGGTGTAGAGGTCCACACCTGCGGCAACTGCCGATGAGCAAAAGCTGTGTCGAAGATCATGGATACGAAGCCCCGGTAGTTTTGCTCTCGATCGTATCGTTTCCCAGGCTGTCTTGATGGTATTGTACGGCCGCCGGGTTCGCGGGTTAGGAATAAGCCATTCGCACCCTTCCCATCGCGGCAATCGTTGAATGACTTCGACGGCCTGAACGGAGAGGGGAACGTAGCGTGGCGACCCGTTCTTGGTTTCAGGGATTAACCAGAGTTTGCGGTCCAGATCGACATGCTCCCATTTAGCGTCGAGCAGTTCCCGTTTCCTTGCTCCTGTCAGCAGCCACAATGCGATCGCGGAGGCGATTTGCGGGCTGTCCGATTCAGATGCGACCCGGTGTAGCCGTGCGGCTTCTTCTGGCGACAAGAAGCGTTCCCGTGCGTTGTTGAACTTCCGGCGTGGCACATTCTTGATTGGGTTCGCCTGACCACCGGGAAGCTCCCAGCGATTGGCCAGCTCGAACGAACGGTGCATTGTGGCCCGGATGCGCTCGACCGACGCGGGCGCAAGGCCCTCCTTGGCTTTTTCAGCCAGCCACCGTGTCACATCCTGCGTTCTGATCTCATCGAGGCGATATTTCCCCCAGCGCGGAACGACATGCCGCCGGAGCGTCATTTCGGTGCAACCGTGGCTTTTAATATGCGCCTCGGCATATTCGAGATGAAGTCTCGCGAGTTCGGAGTAGAGAGGAACAGCCCTCTTTTCCTGCTTTTCAGCCTGAGGGTTGCCGCCGAGTTCAACCTCCGCCCGCAACCGTCGGGCGGTCTTTCTGGCCTGTTCGTTCGTGATGGTGTCGAAGCGGCCGATCTTCAACTGTCGCTGCCGCCCATTGTCGTCCGTATAACGCAGAGCGTACGTCTTGCCCCCGCTGGATCTGACTTCCAACACCATGCCGGGGATGATTGAATCCCAGTGATCTGTTTTCCGGCGGCCGGGTTCGCAACGCGCGGCGAGACAGTAAGCGTAATCGAGCTTTGCCTTGGGCATAGCAGTTCTCCTTGTAGAAATTAGGTGAGTGTTGAGGCCGCAGAGCATCGGCTCGGCCCGGCAGGGGGCGAGTTCGAAGCGGGGGTGATGGGGCACCCCTCGTCGCTCTGGCGGCAAAGTTTTGGTAGTTCCCGCACCCGCGCCGGGTCAGGTTCGCAGCGCAGTCCGGCAAAACCGCAGGATCTCAGTTTCGCGGCCCGTCAGGCTGTAGTGCGCCCCGCAAAACTGGAAAGCTGATACCCTGCGGTGCTGTTCACCGGCGCGATGCTGCGAACCTGAAACGCTGCTACGGTCAGGTCGCCACAGGTGGCACTTCGACAGGGGAGTGCAGGAGCGCGTAGATCATGGCACCCCGCGCCTTGCGTTGATAATGCCACTTGGCCGTTTCGGGATCGGTGCCGGTATATTTATCGATCATGCGCAGAGCCGCCCGTTCGCTGATGCCAATGCGCTTTGCCACCGCTCGCGACAGAGCCATTTTGGCAAAGTCACCTTCATCGATGCAGGCTGTGATTGCATCGACGATATCGGCATCTGCTTTTTCCTCTTCGATCTTCCGGAACCCGGAGAGTTCTTCGTCGTCGAGCCTGCGGACGGAGGCGAGCCGTTCGGTGTAGGACACGCCTTCACCGTCAGCGTATACGTAGGCAACCGACTTAGCATTCGCGCCGCGCGCCTTGATCGATTCAAAGGCGACCACCTTGTCACCAACGAACCCGTCGAGCTCGATCGGTCCCATGACATACGCCGCATCGAAATCATCGCGAAGGTCGGTGGTGCCACCATATTGCAGCTTGCCGTTACCCTGTGGCTGCTTGTTGGTGTGTGCGAAGCCGACGATCGTTGCTCCAGCCATGACCGCGCTGCGGCACGCGTGCGTGAATTCGCTGGCCTTGGTCTTGTCCATGATGCTGGCCACCTTCTTGATCGTATCAATGATCACCAAGGTGCCCTTTGCCTTCTTGCCGTCGGCCATCGCGTGGAACAACTCGGGCAGCATGCGGGCGGTAAACCCCTGATAGCCGGGCGCCAGCGTATGGACGCCCATATCGTCCATCAGCCTGATCTTTGTAGCAAACCCCTCCGAGCTATCGTCCGCATTTATATAGTAGACGTTGTCGGGCGTGATCTTGCCGTCCGCGATCGCATCGCCCAAGAGCTTGAGCGCAATGAGAGTTTTCCCCGCATTCGGGGGCGCGAACCAGACCGTCGCCTGTCCGGCAAGGCACAGGTCGCCGAGCACAGGTGTGGCTTTTACAGCAAGATTTTCGAACTCCTCTGCCCTTCCGCGAAGAGAAAAACGATTGAGCGGGCTGTCGGTGATGGCAGGGTCAGGCCGCGGCGAAGCCAGTTTTGCAAGTTCCTCCTGACCGATCGACGGCAACGCGTGCTGAGGTGGTTCGCTCGGTAATGACACGCGTGCCCCGGCCGCCAACGCTGCGATTCCTTCAGGCAGATAGATCGTTTCTGGTAAGGTCAAGCCCTCGTTCAGCGCGTATGCGAGATGACGACAGCCAGCGAGCTCAAAGCTGAAAGGCATGGATGTAACGATCAATTCGCCCACCGATCTGAGGGCGCCGTTGGCGTCCGGCGTCTTGGCGGCCACAATGATTACGCCCGAAGGGACCGTTCCCTGCAGGTTGCCGTCAGTGGTGGTTGATGGATCGAACCCGAGGTCCGTCCAAGATATCGAGACGTCCGCTTCGACAGACAAAGCGGGGGCGTCCGGCAATGGCTGTTCCATTTCCGTTACTCCATTTAAATGTATGGGTTGATGATTAGCGCCGCAGTTTTGCAGTTCCGCACCTCTCAGGAACGGCCCGCACCACTGCGAAGCTGAATTCGTGAAATCATTCCATGGTGATGGAAGCGCCCGGAGCGCCGAGCGCCGCCACCAATTCGTACTCGTCAGGTCAGAAGTGCGTAGTTTCGTTCGTCGTCCCGATACCAGAGGTGCAAATCGGGATCGTCGCCGGTATACTCTCCGAGCAGATACCCGATCATCCGGTTCGAAAGTGTGCTCAATCCTAGCACGCGCCTGACGATATCATCGCGCTGGACCACGCCCGCCTCGATACAAGCGGCAATCGTTGCGAGACATCCGTCGCGACCGACCTCCCCTCGATACTCGGATAGAAGAGCCTTTCGGCCGATGGTGAGCAGAGCTTGCCTATATTCTGCTCTTTCGCGATCAATTTCCTCCGGCGTGATTGCGGAGAATACCTTATTCAAATGTTCGATCAGAATGCGCCAAGACGCAGTTATCCGCTGACCGAACGACAGTTCGTTCTTCATGTTTTATCCCAAAATCGTAGAACCGGGATCGCCCCGGCAAGCGAATAAGTATCGAGTAACGCGGCCTTTAAAAAGACCATAATTCCAATAAGTTGTTTTCTGCAGATCGCGGTTTTATATGCTTCAAATGGTCGATCTGCAAAAAACTAGAAACGCTATTGAGCCGCTCGCATTTCCGTTGCAAAGCCAAACGACAATCTTGGATTGATTAGGTGCACCGATGACCAACCAACCCGACAGTCTGCGGCTCAATTTGGTCGAAGCGTTCCTCGCCGCAGCTGCCTATGGCAACTATACGGAAGCCGGGACGGTGCTTGGGGTGGACGCGACAACGGTTCGCCGACGCATGGAACAGTTGGAAATTTGGTTGCACCGCGTTCTGATAACCACGGACGTTCCATTCGAGATAACGGAAGATGGCGACGATTTCGTGCTGGTGGCGGCAAAGGTTGTCGAACTCGTCGATGAGGCGGGGCTGAAAGCGGAAATCGGTAAGACGCGCGTGCAGGCCGATGGGACTGTCACGATCGAAGGACAAAAGATTGATACGGACGCTACTAGGGAGATCGGTCAATCTCTCGTCGCAAGCCGCGCGACGATCAATCCAAACTATACGCCACCGGCTCCGATCTCGGGCAAGGACGTGGATGTGTCCTTTCTGGCATCAGCGCCTCCTGCGTAGTCTCGGCCCAGACTATTCGGGTGGATCGTCCCCCGGACGCTTGACTTGCGCAAAGATGATAGCGACCGCAATGATAGCCAAAGTGGCGATCGGCTGACTGCTGATCAGCGCCAGCATCCCACAGTAGGCCATAAAGGCAACTGTCTCGCGCGGGTGCAGGTAGAACCCCCACAGCAGCGACAAAATGACGAGCATAAGTAGTGCAGCAATCGCGGCCTTGATGGCTGCGAACACGACACAGGCGGACAGAAAGATACCAAGCAGGCGCATGGCTTGCCTTTCGTAGATACGAAAAAGGCCGCACAACGGCGGCCCTTTCGAGGTTGTTGGGATCATCGTCGCAGGTCAGGTGCAGAAGGCGCGGAGCATTCCCATCAGTTCCGGATCCATGCCGTTGGCGATCTGCACGAACAGGACCACGGCGTAGCCGTCATCGCTGAGCACGAAGACCGTCTCGTAGCAGACGCCCCCATGCACTAGCACCCATTCCCAGGAGGGGATGCCCGTGCTGCTGTCCGGCCGGACGGGCCAGCGGATCGTTGCTTCAATCGCGTCGATGGTGTCGCCGGGTTCAACGATTACGAAGTGGGCCATATCGGCGAACGGCAATTCGTCACCCAAGATGGCGCGGCGACGGCGAACAAGGTCGATTAGCTCGCCGGACAGAGGTCGCTGCAATGCGGACGCAATGGATGCGTCGTCAGTCATGGAAATCATCGCGTTTCCTTTCAGCAAAAAGAAAGCGCCCAAGGCTAGAGGCCTCAGGCGCGTCGGAACAGTTTGTTGGTTTTCGTCAGGACGCCGGTTTAAGAGCCACCACCGGCGTAGGTGCTTTCCACGGGATTGGACTATTCACCTGCCTCAGCTTTGGTTGCTTCCACTCGGGCCTTTGCCTTTTTGAGATCGTTCCAAATTTGAACGGCAGCCGTCTTTTGGTCCTCGGTCAGATAGTCGCCGTACTGGCACATTTTCTTCGAGGTTTCGGCATATTCTCCGCCTGCCGCTTTCTGTTCAGCACACGCCACGGCAAACTGCTCATCAACAGACTGACTACAAGCACCGAGAGATAGGGCTGCAATAACAGCGATAATGATTTTCATAGTCTTCCCTCCATTCGTTTTGACATGTCGCTCCGACGAACGTGTTCATTCGATCGGCCCCCGCGCTTTGGTGTCTGCATATTCCATGCAACTCTCGTGGCTGATTTCAGCAGGCTCCCCGACCCACTGCCAGCCCTCGCCTTCCACGTAGGTCAGCTTGACTTGTTGATCGCCGGTGTAGCCCCCGAAGGAGTTACGCGCGTTGACTGTGACGCACGCCCACTTCCCACCCGGACCTTCGCGAACATCGATTGCTCCGAACTCGGCGGAATCAGGATCCTTCAGGCCTGCCTTCACAGCATTGGTCACGGCGCCGGTATCCGAGCAGCCCGAAAGCAGCAGGAGCGCGGAAATGCTCACAAGATATTTCATATACTTCCCTTTCTGTGGTGATGCCCGGCCAACTCGCTCGCTCCTTATCGCGCTCGACAGCCAAAGCTATTAAAAATGACACGATTGGTATACAGACGCGAGATGCGTCACCCGTCCACATCGGCGCATGGATGTGGTTCGGCTTTTCGGCGTTAATGTCCGACACCACCGCAAGCTCAAGGGCATGACCCAAGAGGAATTAGCGGCGGCGGCGGAAATGGAGCGCAGCTATGTGAGCGACCTGGAAAGAGGCACGCGGAACCCGTCGGTGGCTGCGCTCGGCAGGATTGCGGATGCGCTCGGGATTGAGCCGCACGTCCTGCTGGTGAATAAAAACTGAGCGATGCCACGTTCGCCAAGTTCTTGTTTTGACCCTATATAAGATGACAAGATTTTCGCACTTGCTTACAAGCCATTGCCCCACCGCCGTCGCCCCGGCGAGGATGTCTTCGGCGCAACAGCTCGCGGCCACGGTATCGAGCAGGCTTTGAGTCGGTAAGTGGAGCTTACCTGTCGTAGGATCACTGATTGGATTAAATTTTCCACGCGAGTTTGCGTCATTGCCTCATGCGTGTGCTGGCACACCGCGCTGGCGCAATTGTTCCATCCGTGACTACCAGTCTGTGGACTGACAGTCACTTGCTGGCCATTCCCCTCTAATGACTGGGTTGAGTGACAAGGTTCTAATAGAGTTCGGCGGACGCCTCCGCGATGTGCGTTCGTCGCGCGAAATGTCACAAGAGGCACTTGCTGAACTCGCTGAGCTAGATCGTACCTACATTAGCTTGCTGGAACGTGGGAAGCGCAATCCTAGCTTGGTGTGCATAGCAAAGCTTGCACAAGCCTTAAGCGTCACCGTCTCCGAATTGTTTAATTTTGACGAAGGACGATGACGTGCCTGCCTTAGATATTAATGAACTACGTCGCCTTTTTTTGGGATGACAGATGACTGGTCATGGGAAATTCAAGGGTTTCTTGACTCAAATTCCTTTGTCCATCCGATCGATTCGGATACGAAAGTCATATCGACCGTCTTTGAAAGGATGGCAGCTCCCGTCCTCCGTAGCATCGCAAAGGAATTCGATTACCGCGTCGAATTAGCTAATCAGACTACATATCCAGATTTTACTCTAACAAACGATAAAGTGGGTCACAGAATAGCTCTAGACATTAAGACGACTTATAAGCGTCCAAGGATGGTATTTACTTTGGGCGGCTACAACTCATTCTTGCGGAACAATACGAAGAACATTCGATACCCCTACGATACGTATAACGATCACTGGGTACTCGGATTTGTTTATACACAGCTCGATCATTTCACAGAATATGATCTAGATAATCTTCCAAAACCCGGTGAAATATCTTGTCCATATAAAGTTAATGCCGTGTTCCTGCGTGAAAAGCACGAAATGTGCGGGATAAGAGCGGGCAGCGGAAATACCAAAAATATCGGAAGCTTTGTCGGTCTTGCGCCTGCCGATTTTGAAAGTGTTGTCGGTCCATTTGGTGGTTTCACCTCCGGAAAGGAGGCCTGCGACCACTATTGGGCCAATTACGAAAAATATTGTCCTGTGATAGGGTCTGCTGCTCAGCTACTTGCTCACGCAGATTTTCAGCGCTTCAGATAATATGGCTTGGCGTCCCGATTATAAGGTCTTCAGTCGCGTCGAAATTTTTTGACAGCGCGTATTTATAGTCAACGGCTGTATGCTCATTAATGACGTATCCTCGTTGCGAAAGGATACCCTTAAGATCGTCAATAGAGGGTTTTCCATCTCCTCTGTAGCTTATGGCTACTTTCGAAGAAGGCCAGCGATTAGAAATATTTACAATTTCTTGAATGCCGCCCTCGGGGGTTCGCCAACCTGACGACTTAAGCGCAATAGGCCGATGCGGATACTTCTTGTTTCCATTTGAAAATAGATCGTAGTCGACCAATCCATCTAAAAAGTGGTAAAATGTTGAATAGTCTACGGGAACATTTCTTTTATTCAAATAGGGAGGGTCAATATATATTAGATCAGCTTCGACTGGCATGTTAGAAATTTCGCTCGTATTCATGCAGTAGGATTGGCCTTTTGGTCCTATGAATTCACACCTTGCTAAATTTCGTCCTAGTTTGAGCATATGCTTTTGAAATGATGTTTCCCACGTCTTTGCATTTCCGAAGGAGCGAGGAACATCCTTGGTTCTCATTTCAAGGTTCGCCCGATGAAAGAGATTATATGGGCGCTTCATTAACATAGCTTGGCCCATCAAATAGATCAGTAGGTCTGCCTCTCGGGGAGAAAATTCCTTTATGTTTGAACAGAACTGATCAATTTGTTCATTTTCATCGGAAGGAAAATAAATCCCGCCGAAGTTGTCGGAAACGAGGCTTCCACGGTTTGCACTTATGGCGAATGCCTTCTCTACGAGGGCAGGAAAGTTCAACTGGTCAAGCCAGTCATTGTCTGCGCTCAGAAGGACTTTCCCTGTGGTCCAATTGTACAGAAGGTAGTCGTTGGCAGATACGATCTTTCCCATGCGCCGGAACATGAGGCCGACGCTGCTCGTCCCACTGTAAATGTCAATGACGCTGGAGAACGAGTACGCCTTGCAAGCTTCGTAAAGAAACGGGAGTAGCTTGCGTTTCGAACCCTGATAGCGCGTTGAAGGAAATTCATTGAACGCCTCATCTGGCGCTTTCGTCAGGCCTGGAAGGCTAATTTCGCGTTGGTTCATGCTGCGTCGATACCGGCAGTGTGACTGTTAGTCAACAAGAGTTGATACGGCGAACGTCCTCGAAAGCTGGCCTTTTTCCGTTCGATTATAAATCTAGTCGTCGACCGAGTTCAAAAGGGGAATCGCTCAGTCCGGGTGAAATTTCCTACGCAAAGTGACCCAAGCTGGACCCAAACAGGTTCCTTGCTGAAAGGCTCTTTCGTCGGATCTCGTTGAGATCCCTTGTCGAAGGGATGGTGCCGCTTACAGGACTCGAACCTGTGACCCCATCATTACGAATGATGTGCTCTACCAACTGAGCTAAAGCGGCAACGATGGGCGCCTCTATCAGCGTGCCGTGGCGAAGACAAGCGTCCTTGCGAAGAAACTGTTTCCGGCGATTTCGTGCGTCTGTGGGGGTGATGCGTGACGACGATAGCGGCCATTTCTGTCCGGCCGCCGTATCAGCACGGAACGATACGGTCTTCCACCAATGTCAGAGCGCTGACCGCGCCGCGACGGCTGCGCGGATGATCGTGGGCACCCCGGGATCCTCGATCGTCGGCGGGCATTCGACATGCTGGCCGTTGACGATGCTGCGCAGCAGGTTGCGCAGGATCTTTCCCGACCGCGTCTTGGGAAGCTGCGGCACGACATAGGCGGTCTTCAGCGCCGCGACCGCGCCCAGTTCGGCACGCACCGCGGCGATGACGAGACGCACCAGCGTATCGGGATCGGGGGCACCGGCGCGGGGGACGACGAAGGCGACGGGGATCATCCCCTTGATCGCATCGTCGGCGCCGATGACCGCGCATTCGGCGATGCCGTCCTGCTGGGCGACGATCTGTTCCATCTGACCTGTCGATAGGCGGTGGCCCGCGACATTGATGATATCGTCGGTGCGGCCCATGATGTGGAGGAAGCCCTCGGCATCGAAATGGCCCGCGTCCCCCGTCTCATAATAGCCGGGGAAACTTTCGAAGTTGCGCGCGAAGCCCGCCGGATTGTTCCACAAGGTGCGAAAGGCGCCGGGGGCAAGGGGAGCCTTGATCGTGATCGATCCGCTCTGCCCGTCGGGGACCGGCTGGCCGTCCTCGCCGAGCACGACGAATTCATAGCCCGGTACCGGAAAGCCCGCGCTCCCGCGCTTGCGGCGCAGGTCGCCGAGCGCGAAGCAACTGGCGATCGCCGGCCAGCCGAGTTCGGTTTGCCACCAATGGTCGATCACCGGCAGGCCGGTCTTTTCCTCCAGCCAGGCGATGGTGTCGGGATCGGCGCGTTCGCCGGCGAGGAAGATGGCTTCGAGATCTCCGGTTCCGATGTCGGCCAGAAAGGCGGCGTCGGGGTCTTCCTTGCGGATTGCGCGGATCGCGGTCGGCGCGGTGAAGAAGGTCTTGACCCCGTGGCGGACGATCGTGCGCCAGAAGGTGCCGGGATCGGGGGTGCCGACGGGCTTGCCTTCGAACAGGATCGTCGTCGCGCCGACGAGCAGCGGGGCGTAAACGATATAGCTGTGGCCCACGACCCAGCCGACATCGGATGCCGCCCAGAAACAATCCCCCGCGCCGATGCCATAGATATTCGCCATCGACCAGGCGAGCGCGACGGCGTGTCCGCCATGTTCGCGCACCACCCCCTTGGGCGTGCCCGTCGTTCCCGAGGTGTAGAGGATATAGAGCGGATCGTTCGCCGCCATGACCGCGGGTTCGGGTATCGGATCGCCGGCACATTCGCTGCGCAGCGTCATCCAGTCGATATCGCGCGGCGGCTGGAGGTCGGCGGCAAGCGCATCGCGCTGGACCAATACGACATGCTCGACCCGATGGCTGGCGAGCGCGAGGGCTTCATCGACCATCGGCTTGTAGGCGATCAGCCGGCCCCCCTCGATTCCGCACGAGGCCGTCAGGATCAGGCGCGGCGCGGCATCGTCGATGCGCTTGGCAAGTTCGAGCGCCGCAAAACCGCCGAAAACGACCGAGTGGATCGCGCCGATGCGGGCGCAGGCAAGCATCGCAAACACTGTTTCGGGGATCATCGGCATGTAGATGACGACGCGGTCGCCCTTGCCGACGCCCAGCCGCTTGAGCATCGCCGCGACGCGGCCGCTTTCTTTGAGCAATTGCGCATAGGTGAACCGGCGCACCTGTCCGGTGACGGGACTGTCATAGACGAGCGCCGGCGCATCGCCGCGCCCCGCCGCGACATGGCGGTCGAGGCAATTGGCGGCGGTGTTGAGCGTGCCCCCGGCAAACCAGCCCGCATCGGCATCATGGATGCGCTGCGGCGGCGTCACCCAGTCGATCGCCCGCGCGGCGGCGCCCCAAAAGGCGTCGCGGTCGGTGATGCTGTCGGACCAGGCCTGCCGGTAGGCGTCGCTCATCTGTCGTCCTTTATCGAAATGTCTTGGCGAGAACCACCAGCGTCGGGTCGCCGTCGAACGCTTCGGGGGCGAAGCCCTTTTCGCGCTCGAGTTCGATGGCGGCGTGGTTTTCTCGCGCCTCGATCGCGATCGCGCGCCGGACGCCGCGCCGTTCGGCCTCGCGGCTGACGAAATCGAGCAGCGCCCAGCCCACGCCTTTGCCGCGATAGTCGCTGCACACCGACACCGCGATTTCGGCAGTGTCCATCGCCGCATCGCAGGCGAGTAGCGCCGATCCGATCAACTTGCCGCTTGCGGCGTCGAAGCCGAGGAAGCTTTCGCTGCGATAATGGTCGGCGTGGATCAGCGGTTCGAGCTGGCGGTGGTTGACGTGGGCGCCGGCCGAAAAGAAGCGGAAGCGCCGGTCCTCGTCGCTGACGCGGTCGAAGAAATCGACGAGCGCGGCCTCATCGGCCTCGGTGGCGGGACGCACCAGCACGTCGATGCCGGAACGGGTGGGAAGCAGAAGCGTCGTGTCCATGGGAGAGAGCCTTTCGTTCAAGAGCCTGTGCCTCTTGCGCCCCGGCGTCCGATTGTGCCTTGATCCAGCGCAAAGCCCCGAAAAATCGGGGGTGAAAAAATCCGGGGAGGATGCGCGACCCGCCATCCTCCCCGGTCCGTGCCGAAAGGCCCGCCTATGCGTCGATATTGCGGCGGAAGGTTTCGGGCAGGAACAATAGCCCCACGATCACCGTCAGCGCGGCGATGACGATCGGATACCAGAGGCCGT
>Ga0209941_1001855_pt1 | contig 13000 bp, 13 predicted proteins | sample ThiBiot_300_plan_FD_183945 | JGI IMG/M metagenome (GOLD analysis project Ga0209941, IMG submission 183945) | Wastewater bioreactor microbial communities from Cape Town, South Africa - Thiocy_solids_1 (SPAdes) | ecosystem: Engineered > Bioremediation > Thiocyanate > Unclassified | place: South... | reverse complement strand
GTGATTGTAGCTCAGGCTTGATTGGAACCTCAGCCAGATAACTATAGCCCAGGCTTGATTGTAACCTAGGCTTACAGTAGCCTAGGTTACAATCAAGCCTGGGCTACAATCACGCCTAAGCTACTGCAAGCCTAGGTTGCCATCAAGCCTAGGCTATAACTATCAAGCTCAGGTTATGTAAGTCAAGCCTGGGCTGCACTTAAGCCTAGGCAAAGAGAAGCCTAGATTGATGGATTGATTGATTCGTAAGCTGTCCCAGCCGCCCTTGTGAGTTGAAACCCTGGATTGAGGTACAAGTGTGATAATCATTCTCTAACTATGCGAATATACGTAGCTATTTGTAGTCACAGTAGCTGCCTTCTGCCTAGAGTGGTGGTGGCAGCCTAATAGGCTGCCACTACAATATCTATACATCACGTGACCTGGGATCCAACTCTCAGGCAGCTATGCAGCGTACGGCTATAAATACAGAGGTCCCCACTCCTCGCTTTTAGAGAATAAGCCATTCCGTTCCCGAATTGCTTCCCCATCTGCTCTGAACAGTTCCCTCCCTGCTGATAGTCTTTCTGGCTGTTCTATATCTGTGACTTGTTAGGTCGTTCCTGACCTTCCTCTGCTTCGGTATGCTAATAATCACTCGTCTTCGCTATGAGTATTTAAGTACTGTGGATGGGACTGCCCGGAATTGCTCCAGGAGTCCAGTCCTAAGGATCATTTTAGCTGCTTGTACTGCCATTAACGAGCTACAGAGAATCTGCTTGATGTTAATGCATGGATGTCTGCCTGCCCACATCTGTTGACGCTCGTCTGCCCAATCCCTGCACTCCAGGAGGACATGCCGCACCGTTTGCGGCCCATAGCCGCATTAGCATTTGTCGGTATCAGCTTTGTTGATAGCGTGAAGGTACGCCCGCAGGCCGATCTTGCCTGTGCGCATCTGTGTGATCGTGGAGCTGATTGCCCTATGTGTTCCAACGTGTGTGTCGAGAATAGCTTTTCCCGGACGAACCCCGAGTTTAAAAAGGTCTCTACCGTGCTTCGCGCTCTCCCAGGACGTCTCCTATTCGCGTTTCATCGTTTGATGGATGGTAGATTTCGTGGTCGCTATCAGTGTCCGTACCGAGTTTGGATCAGGTTGTTCGGTATTTAGGGTGGGGTTGGCTGCTTCCTTTGCCATTCGGTCTGCTTCTTCGTTCCCTGGTACTCCGACATGTGCCGGGATCCATCGGAATTCGACTGCCCATCCTAGGTCTCGGAGCCTGTCAAGTGCCTGTATGGCCTCAACGAGGATATATTGACCCGACGGATGTTTGGGGTTCCGCATTGCTTAGATGGCGGCTTGGTTGTCCGTGAAGATGGCGCATTTTCCAGGAGGGGTGCCGGCTGCGTGGACGTCGAGCACTATCTATAGGGCTAGAACCAGGCCCCTGAGCTCTGCTGCGTACACCGTGGAGGTGCTGGATTCGCCCATGTATTAAGTCCGTTTCGTACGGACACTGTTGGCCTGGAGCGAAGGCGCTACCGCGGCTGCCCCGACGTGACCGTTGACGCCGCTCCCGTCGGTGTAGATGCGTATTGTTGCCGGCCTGGTGGCGTCATGTTCCTTGATTGCTTCTTCGGCGGATCCGTTTATGCATATAAACGGGGGAGTCCACCACGGTGGTACCACATGTGGTTGGCGTTTCTCTAGTCGGTCGAGTAGCACCTTATACTTGCGTTCTAGGATGCCCGAGAATCTGTCGAGAGGGCTCTGTGCATCGCGTTTTCGGTTAGTCCTTCCGTGGTCTCTACCGGATGCGGCCATGTCATCGTGTAGCGGTGAGGTCCTTATGCGCACCGTAGCTTCCAGTGCTGTCTGCTCGAGTTGTTGTTGTACCGGAAGCAGATGTGCTTCTACGTCCACAGCTGCCCCTACAGTTGTTCAGAACGCCCCCGTGATAATCTGGGCTGCTCGTCTCTGGATCTTCTTGATGGCGTTTATCATACTGCTGCCTCGGCTCGTGAAGCCGTTACCCGGGATATACCATGCAGAACACCCATAGAGCATCTGAGGTATGATCATTGCTCTGTACACCTGCCGAAGATTGATCGCCCCCGTTCCCCACGTTGAGGCTGCCAGGGCTGAAAGTGCAAGCCTAGGCTATAACTATCAAGCTGGTTGCCCAGGTTTAACAGTATCCTTGGCTTGATTATGGCCAGCCGGCAGGTTTGTGTAGCCCAGGCCTAATTAATTATACTAGGGTTGATGGTTTCTCATTATTTGTTTCGGTCCAACCTCGTACAGGATTGTGCTGGTCACAGCCCTATAATATAGCAGATGCTTATGTTCTCTTAAACTAGCTACCCAGAAGATCCGATATACTAACACTAATAGTTTCATTCATTAAGGCTGGTGTCCTTTGAGATAGTGTGAAACGACCCGGATCATCCCTAGAGTTCAAAAACTGCTGCAGGCTATTGTACCATGTAGCGAGATCAAGACTGATATTAATATTTCGCCTCGTTAAAATGCTCATGGCGATAGGATCCAACGCTTGGCATAACTTGAGTCCGTCCGCAAACATGTTAGCAATGAATATAGCCAATGCATGAATAGCATTTTTGGGAATGTTTCTGTCATTCCTAGATGCGAAGTTAGTGTTTAGAATCACTGCACTATTAATAGTCTGGGAAAACTTACATAAACGGATTCATCTCTCCACTAGCCAGTAGCACAGCTCCATAACCAAGATACTGTGCGTATGAGCACCACTGCCTGCCACAACGGATATTCCGTTCGAGTTTTTTTCGACGCTCTGGCCTTAATGATTGACTTTGTGGCCAATCTGGGTAGTACAACTTAAGAAGGTAGTCTTTAGCTGCAGTACGGATGTCTCTACCGCGGCCTAGTCCTATTGGAGAGCCGCTCTTCCTTTTCGCCTTGAGGTTTTCAAGATAGCGTTCATACCAATAATACAAACGCATAAGCGAGAAACGTTTTCGGATTAAGTTAGTGTTCGTGTCGGCCTCCATCTCTACCCAATCCATTTCACAAAGGAATTGATGCACCGTCGACTCGTTTCCACTGTATTGATAACTGGGCCTCTGGGACCATAATTCGCGATATTGCCACCAGAGAACATGATTCTGAATAAAGTGATACGCATCGTTTCTCACACTGAAGTAGCTCGTAGATATAGCACGACTGAGTAGTTCTGGCTTGAGGGCTTCCACCTCATAGTGACTTAATAAAAGACTAAGCGCTTGCGGATCACATATCTCTTGTATTCTGTTGTTCTTCATAAATAAAAGGGATCCGGTTGCCTTCGAAGGTAAATCACTAGGAGTGACCGAGTAAGTATCAGTAAGTGGGGTTTGCTGTTGAGAACTAAGCTCGTCAAACACTGGCGAGGCATCTGTTATATTGCTAGCAGTCTCAACGTCGATCATGTCAATATTTTCGCTGTTTAGTGGTGATGGCTGTACCGCAATATCGCAGTCTGTCTCCATCTGACTAGGTCGAGCTTGATGGCAGCCTATTTCCGTGCTAGGGAGAATATCTGCTAAGCATTGAGACGCTGTGTCAAGCGGCGGAATGGGCTGGTTAGCTATATTTTGTGCCACCTCATTCTCGGTCGTATCAACATAGTCTGACAGAGCGAGGAGTGCTTCATGTGAAAGATCAGCCGCATACGTTTCCCCACTCACAGGATCAATATGGTAGTCCAAGGAGTTAACGATTGGCTTGGTAAAACGAGCATGATCAGACAAGCTCAAACTCAGTGTTCTAGGTTCAACACTCGGTTCTACGCTTGTGTCCGAATAGTCTAACCGTCCCCTGTGCCCCGAAACATGAGTTAGCAATTTCCTTTGAAGAGGGAAGTATTTGGGTAGACAGACTCTGCACTAGAATGAAAAGTTATTGACCTCCCATCCTCGTCTTCCACAACCGCTGTGCTAGTCAGAGCTCTATCTTGTTTTTGTAGGCCCTGACCGTCGTGGCTAATCACAGATACCACCGCTGTAGCTTCTCTAGATAACCTCGTGCCATCTAAGTCTTCGCTATTGTGTCCACAGTCCGGCGTGGATTGTACCCATCGATCGGAGTAGGGAGAAGGGGGGTTCGAGGGGTAAGGGGTCACGAGGGAAATGGAATAGTTCGTATCAGTTGTGATTGTATGATCGATAGCTGAATGTTGTGAGATCACGTGAGTATCAGCTAGTGAGGGATTTCCTATCATTAACCGGGTTCCTAGCCGTTTAAGCCGCATCCACACCGACGCAGAAGATGAATGAGTAGACGGCCTATCAGACCCACTGTCGGGCACCATTTGGTCTCCAGGAACAATTTCTAAAGTGGGGTGTCCTAAAGAGGGAGATTCAGTCGGGAGGTCTATAAAATCGAAGCCGAGTGACTCAGAAAGATAGGTAAGTTGGCGCCACTGGTCTTCGTCCAGAGCCTGTAGTCGAAAAGACATCTCCACGAAGAGATCGTGAACCTAGAGAGATTAGGCAGGGAAAGTCTTGATGTAGTCTCACGTTACCTCGCCTACTGCATGTTGTGCATCCTCTGTTTGAGTCCTAGATTGATTAACAGGCACATTCTGGGCGAAACCAAAAAGACGGATAAACGACGGCATAGTTGATGATAAGTGTTATAAGATAGACAGAAAGATATCAAGCAAAGGTATAGCAAATGAAAATAACAGTGAGAAACTGAAAGGCAGGTCTAAAGTCGTGGTCTTGCAAAAGAATGTGGAAAGTGAGACTCTAAGCAGTGATTATCAGAGGGGAAGAGAGAAAAAGATAGAAATAGACGTGCATCTTAGCGAGAGTAGGCACTTTTAAAGGAAGTAGCTAAGAAGACGCATTATTTTGCATGGCAAAGGGTGTAAATAAAGTACGGCAAAAATCGTCAACCAATAGTGTTCGAGGTGGGAGCCTAGTGGTGGGTAACTACGTGGTGTGGAGAAATTATACCGTAAATACGGACGGTTCATCCCGAGTGGCGCATATTTACAGTGTCAAGTACTACATTATCACTCTATTCTGACCATGGGCTAAAATAAATGAATAGAAGGGCGCTTAGTTAAGCTGTCTTATAGTTAACTAGTAATCTGCGAGCGAACTGCACAATAAGTACTCCGTATTGTTTACTAGCTCTGTTCATTGTCCTCAAACGCAGGAACATCTGGTTAAACTGATTGGTTGATATCAAGTCCAAATGGACCCGAAATTGGCCAATTATCTATGCACATATGGCCCCACTTACCAGGCAACAGCCATTTCGTCTATACGGATATAAGAGCCTATGGAAAAAGCGTTGGACATAAATCTATTTTTAATTTCGGCCTACCTAGGGGAAAAGTGGTTACTGTATATAAGTGCTTCACTTGTAGAGATAACTACCGGCCCCATTTGGTGACGCAATGTCACAGTTATTGCCCCCACAATTTCGCTGGGGCAATCTCAGCTGCGCGCCATTGTGGTGTCCACTCATTAGCTCAGCATTTGGCCATGATTTTCTCGAAGGAAAATTGTGGTCTTTTTCGCATTTAAAAATGCCCATATGTGCCACGACAGGGCACGGTTTTCCCTGGTGAGGCACAATAAGAATAAGTGGGGATTTAATTGGTCCATTATTCACTGCAGAAAGAGTGACTGGCGCTGAGCTTTCGTCGGCTTTCGCAACAGCCTAGTGCCCAGCGTTCGCAAGGATTAGCTTGTGATAGGCTTAGCGCTGCAGTCTACCTTGCAAACATCAAAGGGGGGCCCATTGCCACATCGGCCTGCATCTGCTCTGACTAAGCATCGCTGCTGGTTTCCTGCTTCTTCCCCATATGTGATGGCTGTCATTTTTCATCATAGATCTTACAGCCATAGATTATGATTGGCTGGGACTGTGTATGCGAGAACCAGAATCAGAATCGTCATTGATAAAACGACCGAAACTATTATAAATGACCTGGGGATGGCATGACATACACCACTTCCGCGAATTGAAACGTGGAGGTTCGATGGGCTAATCGAACGACATCTGCCGAAATAAAAATATTGCATTATTTTGCTGGATTTTATTTGACATCTGCGCTCTTCTCACAGAAGTACTGGATACAATATGGATAACCATACATCGCCCAGACTGCTACCTCAAGCTACAGACAGGCAAATAACTCTGCAGGTGGGTGAACGCCAATTTTTCACCACACGTGAAGCACTTATAGCTGAAAGCAGCTTCTTTGCTTCTTTATTATCTGGGCGTTGGGACAATGCACAGGAAGACGGATCATATTTCATTGATGCCGACCCTAATATCTTCGAACACGTCTTACGTTAATCTTCGCCGTGGAGTACCTCCCATCTTTTACGATATAGCGAAAGGGCACGACCAAGCTTTATATCTTGCACTTCTTGGCGAGGCAAGGTATTTCCAAATTCCTCGTCTCCAGAAGTGGCTCGAGGGTAAGCGATATTTTGACGCTGTGAGAGTACAATGCTTCGCTGAGGAAGTGGAAGATATTACGTTACTTTCTGCAACATTACCAACATCTGTGGCAGACGTCAAATACTATCTCACCTGGGGAGTGAGAAAAGTATATGTCTGCCCTCGAGAGATATACGTACACAGAGGGAAGCCTGAGGCATGTGGGAAGGCCTGCGAGAAGGTACAGGGTGATGCAGACGACTTATATGAGGAGGAGCCGACAATAAGAGCGCTAATGATTAAAAAAGAAGTCATCTTTGATACACGAGCTTGCATGGAAGACCCAGTCGAACAGCTTGTCGAACCTGATCCATAAAGTGTAACTCGACAGGCCACGTGCAGGATATTTAGTTAAGCAAAGTCAAGAACTTGCGAGAACATCCTATTCAGATCCAGCCTAACAGTTAGGAAGAGATGACAATGATGGTGACTTTTGTACGCTTGGAGGTATTTCCACTTCAAAACCGATGCACAGAATGTCAAGTCACTAAGTATACATAGGTCACCATTCCAATGTCTATGCCGTCTATTGGCCTTCAATGGCTTCTTTAACGTTCAAGGCGTTAGTAGGGCACGCTTAACTGCTATAGACTTGCCTTTAAAATGCTGGTAATAAGCTATATTTGAATGCATAGCTTTAACTAGGCGCGATGAGAAGTTGGACGTTAGCTTCGGCCGGATTAACTAATTAATCCGATGTATGTTTAATATAACGTACATTGGGGCGGTCAACGACCTCCTTCTTTATTAGGCTTAGCGTGTCTATTGGGGCGGTTAAACATACGCCTAAACATACACCGGTTGACTACCCCTATTATAATGACTTATATAGCAAAGACAATCGCGACGACTGGCAAAACAAGGCTGACACGGGAACAATCCTGACGAATAACATTATGGGCGTCGGCAGCAGAGGTTGACGTTGACACTGGTATTGTTGACGATGTAGATTCGCCCTCAGATTGCTGGGTCAGCGAAAAAGGAATAGGTGGCTGCATACTATTTCCTTTTGATGAAATGGAGACGACGGGAGCGGTTGAACTTAATATCCCTGAACTGCTAATCGTGGCAGATTCATTATCAGGGAGCGGGATGGTTCCAATAAATTGCTTGCGCAAGGGCGGGAGATATTAGGAGTAAGATATCTGTTCGCATGGTTGCAACCATTAACGCACAAAGATTATAAGCGCACTGAATTGAAATAGGAGCACGGACGTCTGAACAGGAAGTAGAGCTGAGGTCAAATACAAGAAAAACTATCATCATTTTAGCATTCGTTGCTGGGTGGCATCATTTTTATTGGTGTCTCGAAAAGGCAGTTCTAATATTACCAAAACAAGGTCTAGACATAGCCACAAATGGGCAGAGTTTAGCCTTGCGACCTGAGGTGACGCAGTCGCATGATTTTTCTCGGCGTTTTTCTCGGCGTCTCGTTAAAGGCATCCTTCGTGTGTTCTGCTATTACCAAAACAAGGCCTAGACAAAGCCGCAAATCGGCAGAGTTTAGCCTTGCGGCCCTAGGCGAAAGTCTTACCAATAAAATGTACGGAGTACTCGCTAAGAAAACTCATGCTTTCGTATTTATTATAGAGTTATATAGTTTTTTCTGGGCGTCTCGTAAAGGCTTAAAAGAGGTCAAGTCAATAATCAATAGAATAGTCATGTGGGCGGCCTACGCAATATAACTCTGTTTATTTTGCTTCTGTCGGACGGACAATATGGTCTATGTGTATGAAGGACATACGGGCGAAAACGGATCTCGACCCAGAGTGGGTTCATACCCCTCTGCGCAGTACCAAGTCACTGCTCTAGATATCTGCACTGACTCCTTTCAACTATTAAGTTTCAAGCCTCATTGTTTTCCTAGAGCAAATTAAGTGCAGCCACTTAACTTTTAGAATAGACATTTACGCTTTTAGCTACTGCTCCGCCTAGCTTCATCTCCTGGGGACTCATCCAGCCTAGCATCGCCAAGAACGAAGTAAAGTTTTAGAAGCGAGACAGTGGAGCGAGCTGAATCCCTATCATGCGGAAGCCAAAGATCGGTGCATTTAGACATCCCTTGACGCACGGAAATTTTAGTACCTTCTTTGAGATCTTCCGCTCTTACTCCGCATGTGATGTGGACATAGCTATTTACTCGTTTAGCGTCTACTTCTGTCACTTGCTCTAATCTGCTTCTCCGATCAAAATCTACGCTTCACGTCACTATGAAAGCTCGCTATTCAAAGTACTTTGCCTCAAGCTATACCGGCGGAGGCAATCCTTGGAGCCCAGGAGTTGCAGCTCGACTACCATTGCTGAGCCTTGGTGCTCTGCTAATATCAATACTTGGAGGGGCAGCATCAGTCGGAATACTCGTTGCTTCCAACGGGCAACCAATCTCAAAGTGGAAATACCAGCCAACAGTGTACCTGTCTATTGCTTCAACTATAACGAACATCGCGCTCCAATTCGCGTTTACTGAGGGCGTCACTACCGGCTGGTGGAGGAAGGCCCTCAAACCAGACACCCAGTGTGGCGAGCGGTGTGTGAGAGGGTGTTAAAACTTTTGCGGTGTCACTGTACGTTCCACGTAATGCCCCACATGTTTTGGAATCAATTTGGAGGCGGGGCGGGCCGTAGGTTTTGTCTCGTTTCGGGTAGATAGTCCCGCGGGGCAACAGGCATATAGACAGCCCCCCGCTTCGATGTGCCCCATGCCGAGTCAGCCGGGATATATCAGCTGATGGAAACCTCGCAAGTTTATCTCATCCTGTCCTCCACTTTACACCAATTCGCCCTCCCTCAATCATCCGTTCTCCCTCTCCAAACCAATATGTGCGGTTGCTCGTCCTACCACTCACGGGCTCTCGAGGCCGCTGTCCATCAGGCCCGTCAGGCCAGTGAGTCCCGCAAGAAACAACGGCGAGCCTCTGCAGACTCTGCCTCCGAGACCACCACACTTGGTCCCCGGTCAGCACAAGAAAGCGAATCGGAACACCAGTTTTCGGAGAAAGATCCCAAGCTCTCAACGAGATCGGATATCAAGTCGCGCCGCCCGTTCTCTGAGAAATGGAACAGGTTCAAACGCCAGCATCTCGCCTAGATGATTTTTGCTCTTCTTTATATTTTATCTACAAATTCTGCTTTGTTCATTCATTTATTGGAAGCTGGACGTGAAGGACAGGATGTTTATACAAATGCTTAACAAATTGCTGGTATATTGATATTGACATTCAGTTTTCCTGTGTGATTAGAACCTATTTATCTTAGCTTAACGTAATCGGTAAGCGAGCCGGCCATGTAAGCGAGCCGGCCACCCAACGCGAAACGCGTGAATTAATTAGACTCTAATTCTTTAACCACCTACAATGCCACCAATTCGCTCCCAAAGCTCTAGAGATTCGATAGAGCAGGAGGGTAGGATCTTATTAGCTATCCAGGCTATTAAGAATCAAGATACCCCTCAATTCGTGAAGCAGCACGCTGTTTTAGCGTATCTCGTACAACTCTCCAAGATCGACTACACGGCCACCAAAACCGAGGCGAAGCGCGTGCTAACAGCCATAAATTGACGGAAATTGAAGAGGAATCGCTACAAAAATGGATTCTCTCACTTGATGATCGTGGAGCAGCACCCCGACCTACTACCGTACGAGAAATCGCGAATCTTTTACTCGCGGCACGCGAATCTACCCTAGTTCAAACAGTCGGTGAAAAATGGGTATATAACTTTGTGAAAAGGCATCCAGAGCTTTCAGCCCGATTCTCAAGGCGCTATAATTACGAGCGCGCGAAATGCGAAGACCCAAAGATCATTACGGAGTGGTTTAATCTTGTGCAAAAAACAGTCCTTCAATACGGTATCAACTCCGACGATATCTACAACTTTGACGAGACTGGTTTCGCGATGGGTTTAACGGCTACCGCAAAGGTCGTTACAAGGGCTGAATACTACGGTCGGCGATCACTTTTACAACCTGGAAATCGCGAGTGGGTGACTACTATCGAGTGTATAAATGCCTCAGGTTGGGCCTTGCCTCCGTGCTTGATTTTTAAAGGCAAGGTTTTTATCGAGTCTTGGTTCGACAACCTCCCGGGGGATTGGCGCTTTGAAGTTAGTCCAAACGGCTGGACTTCTGATGAAATTGGGCTTCAGTGGCTCGAAAAGCTCTTTATTCCATCGACAATTTCACGTACGAAGGGAAAGTATCGACTTTTGATCCTTGATGGCCACGGTAGTCATTTAACACCAAGATTTGACAAAATCTGTGAAGAAAATGATATCATGCCAATTTGTATGCCCGCACATTTGTCACATCTTTTACAGCCACTCGATATCGGTTGTTTCGCGGTGTTAAAGCGATCGTACGGTCGGATGGTTGAAACAAAGATGCGTCCTGGGATCAACCATATCGACAAGTTAGACTTCCTCGAAGCCTACCCACACGCACGAATCGAGGTCTTTAAGCTAGAGATTATTAAAAATAGCTTCGCAGCAGCTGGTTTAGTGTCCCTTAGAGATAGTTTTGACGGTCGGCCGGAGCGAGAAAGGCTTTTACCTTGCTCTTGTTGAGGGTCGTTGGCAATCGAGTCGCGAACCGTAGAATCTGCAATTTGAAGATCCTTGGCAATTCGAGCCGGAGTCGCGTTTTCTTGGTAGCGGCCTATAATTAGGCCTCTCTGATAGGGAGAGAGCTCAATTCCCCTTCTCCCATTGGGATCAATTGACCTGAGGGGGGTCCTGAGCATGATTCAGGGGTGGTTGAAAAAGGTGAGTTGGTGGGGGAAGAAACGCGGGTGTGGAGAAATCCCGAATACTTTCTTAGCGTGACTGTAGATGCCTGCTAGAGTTCTGGCGAGGCTGAGATAGGCTAAGACCTAATCGCGCTTGTCTTAATCTGATGTCGCAATCACCCTAATCGAGCAGAGCACCGCTCTAATGGCGAATGGGGAGGGACTCTTCGAGACCTGTGATAAGGGAAGCCCGGGATGCCCCCGCTGTCCACGTCGAGTGGTTCATTTCCTCCCCTCTTTCCAAAAGGACTTTGGTTTCCTCGTCGTTCCCCAACCCAAGGGGAATGCCAGAGGATAACGTGGCGATAGTTGAGTTGTAGATACCAAGCCTCTGACGTACGGTACAAGTTCATGCCTACGACAGTGTGAATAAATCGAGTATACCTCATGGGTGGGTGGGGTTGACTTTCTAGGTGACAGCACATGCATAAACCAAAAAGAAAGATGGGACTGGCAGCCTCGTGCGATCAGCACTTGCCATACGGTAGGAGACGAACCATTCACTCACCTTTAGCTCCCTTAAAGAGCTAGAAGCCAACGTCCAGGATCTTACAGCAAAACTTGAAGAATCCGAGAAAACCCGTCGCTTGTATATCCAGTACTCGAACAGCTTGGACGGGGAGATACAACAGCTCAAAGCCAGGTACCCACTCCAATCTATCCCGATCGCACAATAGTAAGTTGCTATGCAATGTTGTACGGAGTACGTTATCCTTCTTTCTTGAATTCGTACCTAGTTGTTACGAACCATGCAGCCGCCAACTGTTTGAGCCGCCGCAGCCAACTTAATTAGGTCCAGTCCTATGCATTACGTATGCCTCACTTTTACCCAGGACTACGACCATGAAAAACTTCAACCCTGCTCAGGCCCAGTGAGCAGAGGGGAGAGGATACCCACTGTCAGGACGTGTCCTGTGTATATGAGGCCAAGGTATATATTCTCTTCCACAAATTCATGCTAATCAATCGTGTCTGAGAATTATGGTTGAGACCAAAATTCAACCGTCGTTGCGTTTGTTACACGACGAAGAACAAAACAATAAACGAGATAACTGTGCTGAGTAATGGGACCGCCTTGCCGAGGGCAATGGGTAGATTGCCGCCAGATGTGGTCGACGGGTTCATCGTTGAGTCGTTGAATGAACCGACCAACGTCTGGAGCCGGTCTTCGCCTTCGACTAGGACCAGCGCCATCCCACTCTGCACGCATACTTAGCATTGTGTATCCAAATATTAAAGGAAGAAGATGAAACGAACCACAATATGCCACTGGATATGGCAGTGAAGTATCCATGCCCCAGGATTATCGGTCACGTAGCTATTTCTAAATTAGTCACGTGGCAGCAGGAGCATTCTGCATAGAAGGCTCACCGAATTGCTAGCCATCCTGATGGTGGCACATTCGCTGTGTCCCTATATGGTGGATCATCGAGGTTGATAATGGACGACGGTGCTTCCGCCACGGACTGATAAGGAAACGAGCCACTGCCGGAACCCAGCACCCAGAACTTGTGACCGTGAAGGTGCATTGGATGGCCCATCTGCCTCAAGTTTAGTCAAAGGATGATCACGCACTGCTCACGGGATGTTATCACGCACAGTATCCATTGAGTCGTTCGCGATATTCATTACAATATCAATAGACGAGTTCGAAGGCATGTGTAGAGTAGTGCTTGCGTCCCAGCGATCCGAAGCATTTCCATATATAAGTGGAATCTCCGCCTCAGCATATGGGTCCTTGTTAACAACCCAAGTCAC
>Ga0209941_1001842_pt1 | contig 13079 bp, 13 predicted proteins | sample ThiBiot_300_plan_FD_183945 | JGI IMG/M metagenome (GOLD analysis project Ga0209941, IMG submission 183945) | Wastewater bioreactor microbial communities from Cape Town, South Africa - Thiocy_solids_1 (SPAdes) | ecosystem: Engineered > Bioremediation > Thiocyanate > Unclassified | place: South... | reverse complement strand
TCGCCGCACGCGAACAGTTCATCCTGACGATCTGCGCCAACGGCTATGGCAAGCTGTCCTCCGCCTATGAATATCGCCGCACCGGCCGCGGCGGCCAGGGGATCACCAATATCGACAATATCGGCCGCAACGGCCCCGTCGTGGCGAGCTTCCCGGCAACGCAGGCGCATCAACTCATGCTCGTGACCGATCAGGCGAAGCTCATTCGCATGGGGCTCGACAGCCTGCGCGTCATCGGCCGCGGATCGGCGGGCGTGCGGCTGTTCGACGTCGCCAAGGACGAGCATGTCGTCTCGGCGGCGCTGATCGAGGATAGCGAGGACGAAGCGCTCGATGCGGCCGACGCTCCGGCGGAAGCCGCGGAAGCGGCCGATGGGACCACCGACGCGGGACCGGACGGCGCCGGCGAATGACCGCCGGCACCGCCTTCAAGGTGCTGACCGCCGACCAGTGGATGGATTTCGAGCGCGAAGGCCTGTTCCACGGCGCGCCCGTGGACCATGCCGATGGCTATATCCACATGTCGACCGCCGAGCAGCTTGCCGAAACGATCGCCAAGCATTTCGCCGGTCAGCAGGGGCTGGTGATCGCCGAGGTCGACCTTGCGCAGCTCGGCAAGGCGGTGCGCTGGGAAGAATCGCGCGGCGGGCAGCTTTTCCCGCATCTGTACGGCACGTTGCCAATGACGGCGGTCATCCGGATCGAGAGCCGCGACTGACGGCAGCGTCCGCGGCGAGCCTCAGGCCATACCGCGCGCCAGGTCGAGCCGCGATGCGTCGCCCACCTGGCTGCCGCCATCGCAGTCGAGAATCGTTCCGGTGATATAGCTCGCGGCGGGCGAGCAGAGGAAAACCGCCGATTCGGCGACCTCCGAAACCTTGCCCCAACGCTTCATCGCGATGCGGGCATAATGCGCCTCGCGCGTCGCATCGTCGGGGGCGAGCCGCTTCATGCCCTCGGTGTCGGCGATCGGTCCCGGCGAGATGCCGTTGACGCGGACATCGGGGCCCCATTCGAGCGCCAGCACCCGGACGAGCTGGTTGATTCCCGCCTTCGCCGCACAGGCATGCGCCTGCAGCGCCGAGGCATTGACCGCCTGCCCCGCGGTGATCGCGATCAGCGAGGCACCCGGCGTGTTGAGCAGATCGTGGCAGCCGCGAAACACGTTGAAGGTGCCGTTGAGATCGATATCGACCACGGTGCGAAAGGCGTTGGCCGACATGCCGAGCACGGGCGCGAGGAAATTGCCCGCGGCGCCCGATATGACGATGTCCATCGGGCCGAACTTGGCCGCCACCGTCTCCATCACCCCGCGAATCGCGCCATAATCGCGTACATCGCCCGACAGCCCGATCGCGTCATGGCCGATTTCGTCGGCGGCGCGGCGCGCCTTGTCGGGATCGCGCCCCGCGACGGCAACGCGCGCGCCCAGTTCGGCAAAACGCTTGGCAATGCCAAGGTTGATGCCGCTCGTGCCGCCCGCGACGAAAGCGGTCTTGCCGGCGAGCAGATTGTCGCGAAAACTGGTCATGGCCTCACTCTTCCCTTCGCTGTTTCAGCGCCTTCGCCTCGCGCCGCCGGCCCATGCGGGGTTGACGGATCGGATTCGGTCGCCTTTTGAAACGCAACCAGACAGCAAGGATGATCAGATGGCAAGTGGCCCCACGTCGCACTCCTACATCTCGCAGCGGTTGAAGCTGCACTATGTCGATTGGGGCAATGCCGACGCGCCGCCCCTGCTTCTCGTCCATGGCGGGCGCGATCACTGCCGCAACTGGGACTGGGTCGCCGAAAAGCTGCGCGATCGCTATCATGTCATCGCGCCGGACCTGCGCGGCCATGGCGACAGCGCCTGGTCGCCCGACGGCAATTACGACATGGACGCCTTCGTCTATGATCTGGCGCAGCTCATCCACCAGCTCGACCTGTCGCCGGTGACGATCGTGTCGCATTCGATGGGCGGCAATGTCGCATTGCGCTACACCGGGCTCTATCCGGACACCGTATCCAAGCTCGTCGCGATCGAGGGGCTTGGCCCCTCGCCCAGGCTGATCGCCGAACGCCTCGCAACCCCGGTCGCCGACCGGTTCCGCAAATGGATCGACGACAAACGACAGGCGGCGGGCCGTTCGCCGCGCCGTTATCCGACGCTCGACGATGCGCTGGCGCGGATGATGGGCGAAAATGCCTATCTGACCCCCGAACAGGCGCGTCACCTGACCATCCACGGCGTCAGCCGCAACGAGGATGGGACGTGGAGCTGGAAGTTCGACAATTATCTCAACATCTGGTCGGTTTTCGATCTGTCGCACGATGAAATCGCGTCGCTGTGGGCGGAAATCACCTGCCCGACGTTGTTGCTCTATGGCGCCAACAGCTGGGCGTCGAACCCGGCGAAGGACGGTCGGATCGCGCATTTCAAGTCCGCGCAGGTCATCGAGTTCGAGAACGCCGGTCACTGGCTACATCACGATCAGTTCGACCGGTTCATGTCCACGCTAGACGATTTCCTTTAATATCGGCCCCGAAGGCGCGCGATGGGCGCGCGCCGGGATCGGGCGATGGCATATAGCGGACAGCTTCCGGCGCGGCAGCGCGCCCTGGCAGGCGGCGGTGCGGCCCTGGCTGCGCTGCTGGTCGGCGCCGCGCTCGTCAGCAGCCTCGACATCGCGGTGATCCGCAAGGCCGGCGAGGCGATCAGCGCCATCGCGCTCCCCGCCCCGCAGCCTCCGCCGACACCCGCAACCCCCGCCCCGGCACAGAGCGATGCGGCGAGCGGCAAGGCGTCGGCGGCGAACCGCTTTGCCAAGGCCGCGGCAGTCGCAGCGCCCAAGCCCCGGATCGTCCCGCCCGAGCCGCCTCCGGTCGCGGCGGCGCCGCAGCCCGGCAGCGGCAACGATCCATCGGCGGGCGCGACCCCGACCCCCGGCTCCGGATCGGGCGCCGGCGGCCGCGGCGACGGCACCGGGGCCGGCGGTTCAGGCAGCGGCACCGGCGGCGGCACGCGCGCCGTCTGGCGCAGCGGAACGATCGAAGACGATGATTATCCCCGTGAGGCGCGCCGCGCGCGTATCGGCGGCGTCGTCGAAGTGCGCTTCACCATAGAGGCCAGCGGCCGGGTCAGCGGATGCCGGGTCAGCCGATCGAGCGGCGATGCCTCGCTCGATTCGACCACGTGCCGGCTGATCGAGGCGCGTTTTCGCTTCCGGCCGGCGACCAATGCGCGCGGCGAACCCGTCGCCAGCCCCTATGGCTGGCGGCAGAGCTGGTGGCTCGAGCCGCGGCGCTAGACCGCGCCCCGCGGGCGTAACCCCGCCCCGATCATTGCCACGCCCTGCGACAAAGTTACGACATTATCGCGAACGATTCGCATTATTGTTGACTCTGCGAACGACTCTCAATAGCGGACCCCCAACAACAACCATAAGGGGGTAACACCGTGAAGCCTGTTTCTTTCCTCGCTCTCTCCTGCGTGGGCAGCCTCGTCAGCGCGCCCGCGCTCGCCGCGACCGCCGACGATGCGCAGGATGCGCCCGGCTATCGGGAGAATATCATCGTCACCGGCACCAACGGTGTCGCGGTGGAAACGCCCAAATCGACCGCACCGATCGTCGATACGCCGCAGACCGTGACCGTGGTGTCGGAGGAACAGATCAGGCAGCAGAATCTGCTGACGCTGCGCGACGCGCTTTCGACGATTCCGGGCATCACCTTCGGCGCGGGCGAAGGCGGCGGCGGCTATGGCGATTCGATCAATCTGCGCGGCTATTCGGCCAGCAACGACATCACCGTCGACGGCGTGCGCGACAGCGCGCAATACAGCCGCACCGACCCGTTCAACCTCCAGCAGATCGAAGTCTACAACGGCGCCAACTCGGTCTTCAACGGGTCGGGCAGCGTCGGCGGGACGATCAATCTCGTCAGCAAGATCCCCTTCGCGCGCGACGCGACCACGGTGCAGGCTGCGGTCGGCACCGACAATTATTATCGGGCGGCGGTCGACAGCAACTGGCGGCTCAGCGATCTGATCGCGGTGCGCCTCAACGCCATGTATCATGAAAATGACGTGCCCGGCCGCGACGTCGAATCCTATCAGCGCTGGGGCGTGGCGCCGTCGATCACCATCGGCGTCGACAGCGACACCAGCCTGACGCTCGCCTATATTCACCAGGATGACGACAACACGCCGATCTATGGCGTCCCCTATTTCCTGAGCGGCGTGAACGATGGCCCGCTGCCGGGGGTCGATGACAGCTCCTATTTCGGTATCGTCAATCTGGACGAGCAGAAGACCAAGGTCGACCGCTTCACCGCGACCTTCCGTCACGCGTTCAGCGATGCCGTGTCGATCCGCAACCTCACGCGTTGGCAGCGCGTCCACCAATATAGCCAGACGAGCGCGCCGCAGGGTGTCTTCTGCCTTGCCAGCGGCTTGCAGCCGATCGGCGCGACGCCCGATGCGACCGTCGGCGTCCCCTGCCCCAGCGGCCAGGACATGCCGGGCAATTATTACTCCGCCGGACCGCGCGGACTGGTCCGCGATCAGCTCAACGAGCTGCTCTACAACCAGACCGACCTCACGATCGTCAGCGGTACCAAGGGCGGCATCCACAACACGCTGGTCATCGGCGGCTCGCTGAGCCAGGAGGATTATTCGATCGAGGTCGCGCAATTGCTGCGCAACGCGGGCGGCGCCACGCCCAATCCCGTACAGGGGCCGATCAGCCTGGCGAACCCCGACACCTATTGGTCGGGTCCGGTCAATTATGTCCGCACCGGCAACAGCTATGGCGATACGCGCGGCTGGGCGATCTACGCCTTCGACACGCTCGAACTGTCGCCGATGTTCGAACTGAACGCCGGGCTGCGCTATGAAAATTCGCGCGCAAAATTCCGCGCCGATACGGTGACGACGCCCGCCACCGGCGCAATCTACACCCGCGGCGCCGACCAGATCAGCGACGAAAATCTCTTTTCCTATCGCGTCGGCGCGGTGTTCCACCCGGTCGAAAATGTCAGCCTCTATGCCGCCTATGGCAACAGCAAGACGCCGTCGTCGGCGACGGTCCGGCTCGGCTGCGGCACCAATTGCGATGTCGCGCCCGAAACCGGCCGCACTTACGAGATCGGGGCGAAGGCCGAGCTTATGGACAAGAAGCTGCTGCTCACCGCCGCTCTGTTCCGCAACGAACGCAGCAATTACCGCGTGCCGTCGAACGATGCCTCGCTGCCCAGCTCGCTGCAGGTGCTCGACGGCAAGTCGCGCGTCGACGGCTTCGCGCTCGGCCTGACCGGCGCGATCACGCCCAACTGGTCGATCTTCGCCAATTACACCTACCTCGACGGAACGGTGCGGCAGAGCGTGTCGAACTATTGCCTCGCCAACCCCGGCGGCGGCACCTGCACCAACAGCGCCGCCCTGCCCGACCCGCAGGCGGGCGACCGCCTGATCCAGACCCCGAAACATTCGGGCAGCCTGTTCACCACCTACACGCTGCCGTTCGGGCTGCAGATCGGCTATGGCCTGACCTATCAGGGCGGCTTCGCCACCAGCCAGCGCAACATGGCGCAGCGCTCGCAATATTTCGTCGACGATTATCTGATCCACCGCGCATTCGTGTCGTACGATTTCGGCAACGGCCTGGTGGCGCAGCTCAATGTGTCGAACCTGACCAACGCGGATTATTACACCGGCGTGCGCAACAATGTGAACAGCACGACCGGCATCGTCACCGGCGGCTGGGCGACGCCCGGCGAAGAACGCTCGGCGGTCCTCAGCCTCTTCTACAAATTCTGATTGTCACCCCGGGCGCGGCGATTGCCGCGCCCGGGCTTTTCGGCTTAGTAACGCGCATGATCCGCATCATTCCCGACCTGATCGACGCCGACGGCGTCAAGGCGCTCCGCACCATCCTCGACCGCGCCGACTGGATCGACGGCAACGAGACGTCGGGACCGCAGGCGGCGCTGGCCAAGCGCAACCAGCAGCTTCCCGAATTCGGCGACGCGGCGGTCGAGGCGGGCCGGATGGTGATCGACGCGCTCGGCCGTTCGCCGCTGTTCATGGCGGCGGCGCTGCCGCTCAAAATCTATCCGCCGTTCTTCAACCGCTATTCGGGCGGCGAGGCGTTCGGCGATCATATCGACAATGCCGTGCGGATGCGCCGCGGTACCGACTTCCGGATCCGCAGCGACCTGTCGGCGACGCTGTTTCTGGCCGACCCCGACAGCTATGAAGGCGGCGGCCTAGTCATCGACGGCATGGCCGAGGCGCCCGGGGTCAAGCTCCCCGCCGGCCACCTCATCCTCTATCCGTCGAGCACTGTCCACCGCGTCGAACCGGTCACAAGCGGTGTCCGCGTCGCCAGTTTCATGTGGATCCAGTCGATGATCCGCGATCAGGCGCAGCGCAACCTGCTGTTCGACCTCGATCTGGGGGTTCAGGGCGCCGCCGCTGCAATGGGTCAGGGCGATCCGACCGTCGTCCGTCTGACCGGCGTCTATCACAATCTGCTGCGCCAATGGGCCGACGCCTGAACGCCTTGCGTTTCTAATCCAGCATCGCGCGCCATTCACGCGAGGCATATTCGCGGCCGTCCGCGATCATCTGCATCGCAAGACCCTGCGCATCGGCAAGCGCGATGCCCCGCTCGGGACCGACGATGCTGAGCGCGGTCGCCCAGCCGTCGGCGATCATGCAGCTGCGATGCACGGCCGTCACCGATGCCACGCCGTTGACGATCGGACGCCCGCTGCGCGGATCGAAGCTGTGCGAATAATGGCGACCGCCGTCGGTAAAGCCGCGTCGGTAATTGCCCGAGGTTGCGACCGACAGGTCGTGCAGCGCCAGTCGCCAGGGCGCGAGCGTCATGCCGGGGGGCGGTTCGACATCGACCCACCAGGGCTGCCCGTCGGGCTGCACGCCCTCGCCGCGCAATTCGCCGCCGACCTCGATCAGGAAATGCCGCACCCCGCTCGCGAGCAGATGCTCGGCAGCAAGATCGACGCCGAACCCCTTGGCGATCCCCGACAGATCGAGCGCCGCTCCCGTCCCGCGCCGGATGCGCGCCGTCGCGGCATCGAAGGCAATGTCAGGCGGCGCATCGGGCGGCGCGATGTCGGGCGCCGCAGCGACCGGCCCCGCCGCACCGAAGCCCCAGCGTTCGGTCAGCAGCCCCAGCGCCGGATTGAACGCGCCGCCGCTCGCTTCGGCAATCGCGGTCGCTGCAGCCATCACGCGGGCGAATTCGGGCGGGATCGCGTGCCATTCCCCCGCGGGCGCGCGGTTCAGGCGCGACAGGTCCGACTCCGCTTCCCACTGGCTCATCTGCCGCACGACGCGGTCCAGCGCGCGCCGGACGCTCTCGCCCGCCGACGCCGGCGCGTCGACCGCCTGCAGCGACCAGCTCGTGCCCATTGTCCGTCCCGAAAAGCTCCGGACCGGCGCCCCCGGACGGCGCGCCGCAAAGGCGGCGGGCGTCAGCGCCCGGGGGATCAATATCCGCTCGGTCAGGGCGCCATGACCTCGAGCGTCGTCACATAGCTTGCACGGCGGGCAAGCGGCGGCGGGCCGCCCGCGCCGTCTTCGCGCTCCGCCTGCGGCGTGGTGACGTTGAGCCAGTACATACCCGGTTCGGGCCAGCTGATCGCGACCTTGCCGTCGGCGCCGGTCTTGAGGTCCATCTGGCCCAGCTGGTCGCGGTAGCGGATTCCGCCCGGGATGACCGTGACGGGCAGGCCCGCCGCGGGCTTGCCGTCGAGCAGGAACTGAAATGTCGCGGTTTCGCCCGCGAACAGATCATTGGGGTGCGTCACCGGCACCAGCTCGATCCCCTTGCCGGTCGGGGCGAACAGCGTCGTCGTCGGCTCGCCCACCGTCACGAAAATTTCGTTGCGGTTGTTCGCCTCGGCCGTTCGCACATTGGTCGCCCCGGCGGGCAGGCGCTCGGCCAGATTGGCCGTCGTCGTCCCGCGCGGCAGGCGTTCGGTCTTGCCGTCCAGATCATAGCTGCCCATCAGCATGTCGGCGACCGAGGCGATGCGCCACGTCCCCTTCTGCGTCAGATGTACGTCGAAGGTGCTGCGATAGCGGCCGGTCGCCTTGTTCTCGATCGGCGCTTCGCTGCCGTCGGGCGCCCATGCCTTCACCGCGTCGAGCCGCAGCGGCTGATGCTCGAAATAGAACAGGTCGTTCGAAACGGCGGCATCGACCGTCACCCACACATCGTCGCCCGACAGCACGGTCGAGGACGGCAGCATCCACTGGCGGTGCGCCTGCGCGGGCGCTGCGGCGAAAAGGGCCAGCGCGGCACTCGCGGCGATCAGCAATCGGGTCTTCATGATCGGTCCTCTCTGGATCAACGGAAGGAAATCGAAACGGTGCCGAGTTCGGTCTTGCCCGCCGCGCGGCCCCCGGCTCCGGCCTTGGCGGGCCAGCGGAACGGAATGCGCAGCAACTCGCGCCCGCCGACTTCGCGCGCGGCCTCGATCACCAGGACATAGTCGCCGGGCGCCTGCGCGCCGAGCTGCGCGCGGCTGAAGGCGATCCTGTGCGTGCCCGGCGCGCGCGTCGCACCCGTCACACCATTGGCGGGAAAGCGCATCGAACGGCCCGAGGCGCGCCACCACTGGCGCACGTCGCGCAGCCATTTGGTGCCCTCGTTATTCTTCATGTCATGGTCGTACCAGATCGCGACCGTCTTCGCGGGCGCGCCGGCCTTCTCCACCCAGATGGCGACATAGGGCCGATGATATTCGGCGACCTTGAGCTGCGGGATGGTGACGCTGACCTCCATCATCCCCGGATCGGCGGCGAGCGCCGGCGCCGAAAGCGCCGCGCCCAGCCCCAGCGAGGCGCCGGTCAGGACGGATCGAAACTCGGTTTGCATGGCATCTCCTTAATGGATGAAGAGGATCGCGATGGCGGCGGGGATCGCCACCCCCGCGCCGACGAGCGGCCAGGTGCTCTTGCGCTTGGCCGAATGAAGCTGAAGCAGCACAAGCCCGGTCAGCGCGAACACCAGGCAGGCAAAGGCGAATATGTCGATGAACAGGCTCCACGCGCCGCCCGAATTGCGCCCTTTGTGGAGATCGTTGAAGTAGGAAATCCAGCCGCGGTCGGTGATTTCCGCGGTGGCAGCGCCCGTCGCGCGGTCGATCGCGACCCAGGCATCGCCGCCGGGACGCGGCGCGGCCATATAGACCTCGTCGGCGGACCATTCGGCTTCGCCCGCACGGACCGGAAAATTCGCCTCGACCCACGCCGCAACCGCTGCGGGAAGCGTCCCCTTGCCGTCCGCCGGGTCCGCCGCCGCCAGCGCGTCGAGCAGCGACGCCGGCAATTGCGCGCTACGCTCGGCAACGCGCGGTGCCCCCTCGATATCGCCGGCATGGTTCAGCGTGAAACCGGTGATCGCGAACAACAGCAGCCCGATCAGGCTGATCGCCGAGCTCATCCAGTGCCACATGTGAAGCTGTTTGAGCCAGAAGGCGCGGCGGCTCTTCTTGGTCGGCGTGCGCGTTGGGGTCGGTGCGTGCATGGAGGAGAGAGGCCCTTGAAATTTGGCTCTCACTATCGCGAACGATTCGCATTTACAACAGGTAAGCAGGCGAAATTTGCGCGCACGTCCGCAGCCGCGGGCGACCGCCGCGAGCTGCTCGGGACAGATGGAAGGAAGAGGTGGCGGAGACGGAGGGATTCGAACCCTCGGTACGGTTCCCCGTACGACGCTTTAGCAAAGCGTTGGTTTCAGCCACTCACCCACGTCTCCGCATGGTCTGCCGCGCGAACGGCAGGTTGGCCTGAGCGGGCGCTATAGCCAGACCGATCACGCCCCGCAACGCCTAACATTGGCCTTTTTGTCACTTATTCCCCTATTGGTCCGTCGAAATGATTCGGTCCGGCGCAAAATCGACTCAAGTCATCGCCCGTTCATTGCCGCGCCGACAGGATGAGTCATGGTTAACCCGGCTTGCGGCGCCCGAAGCCGCCGATTTTTGGGGGATTATATGCGGAATGCGTTCACCAATCTTGCCGTTGCGGCGGTCGCCTCGATCGGGCTGATGCTCGCCGGGCCGGCGGCGCACGCGCAGATGACATCGGTCGATCCCAATACGGCGATCGATTCCGACCTCAACAATCCGGCGCCCCCGCCGCCTCCCCCGCCGGCCACGACGACGAGCGACCCGTCGCTCGACAGCGACCTTGCGACGGGCGCCGAGCAATATTCGGTCACTTCGCCCGATACGGCCACGACCACCGCTGCGCCTGCAACCGGGACCGCGGCCGCCGACGACACCACAACCTACAAGGAAGACGATCTGATCGGCGCTGCCGAAGGCGTCTTCGGCAAGGGTGCGCAGGGCCTGGCCGGCCTCATCGAGGATATTCTGAAGAAGCAGGGCGAACCCAACGCCTATATCGTCGGCCGCGAAGCCGGCGGCGCGCTTGGCATCGGGCTGCGCTACGGATCGGGCACGCTGTACCACAAGATCGAAGGCGAACGGCCCGTCTACTGGACCGGCCCCTCGATCGGCTTCGACGCGGGCGCCAATGCCGGCAACACCTTCGTGCTGGTCTACAATCTGTTCGACAGCGAGGATCTCTACAAACGCTATCCGGCGGGCGAAGGCGCCGCCTATCTCGTCGGCGGCTTCAACGCGAGCTATCTGCGGCGCGGCGACGTAGTCCTCATCCCGATCCGCGTCGGCGTCGGCGCGCGGCTCGGCGCCAATATCGGCTATATGAAATTCCGCAAAAAACAGAGCTGGGTGCCCTTCTGAAGCACCCGCCACCCCCAAAGGGCGATGGGCCCGCGTCTCCGGACGCGGGCCTTTTTCTTTGGGGGGGAAGTCGCATTCCTATGCGGTGGGATAGGGCTGGAAGCGAGCGGTTGCGGTTGTTTGAGCCTATCCCACCCCGTTCGCATCGCGCGAAGTCGAGATGCCCTTCGGGCTAGGCGTCGCGTTGTTGGGTGTCTCGACTTGGCTCGACACGAACGGGAAATGAGGTTCGTCGGATAGCGACCGTTCCTTGCCGTTCCAGTGCTCGGATGAGCACTTCAATTGCAGACGCTGGGCGGAGTGTTATGGCTCGTGAATGAGCAAGCTCCACCTTAATCTTCACTGTGGAAGTTCGAAAATACATGCACGTAGTTGATCGGCGCCTTCTCTACCTTTGGTTACTAATGACGCTGGGAGCCGGCTGCGCGATTTTCCTGCCGGGAATGGTCATCCTGCTCATGCTGACGCTCATCGGCATTCCATTGGCATGGCTGATCGCCCTTATGCCGGGAGCATGGATCTATTTCACCCCGACGCTGACAATCTATACGATCCTACGCAAAGTGTCAGGCAGCACTCCGCGCTTAGCGATGTTTGCGGCCGCGGCCACGCTACCGCTTGCGGTCGGTTTTGGTATCCCATGGTGGGCCAATGCGGTCACTGAACAACGCGTTCAGGCCCTGATCGCACAAGACCACGGCGCGCCTCCTACATTGCCGGCAAATCTTTCCGTCACCCATGCAATCGACAGAGGCTTAGGCTCTTCCGGCAGGTGTTGGGACATCTGCCAGCGGCTCCTATTTTCGCGCGCGGCAAAAAGCTTTATCGAAGTACCTCTTGATATGCTGTCGAAGCAAGCCTCGCTCCCAACCCCCGCACGTCGCTTTTCGCTCGGACCGATTGGGGGATGCAACAACGCGCGGTTACAAACGACGTATGCCACGCCCGCAGAAATTGGGCGCGAAGTCCCACCCCCGCCGCCGCCGCTCTCGGACAAACTGGAGGACTTTGCGCGGGAGGGACTGTGTTTGCATGACGATGCGGTGCGGGATGCGCGCTCCGATGTCCTCATCGTCGAACGGTCGAACTACGATCCGGCTCTTCGACGCTTCCGCTTCGACGGTGAGGGTTGGCGCCTTTCACTGCATCCCATCGCCCCATTCAAAAGGCGCGAAGTGTTCCGACGTACGCCTTCCGGCTTGGTACGGCTTATGCGCCGCACTGAGGTTCGATATGCGCGCTTAGCGGAGCCGTTATGGCTATCGCCAGGATTCAGTTTCAACACCGCGTCGCCTACGCATTGGGCTTGGCGCGATCAGCGTGTCGTCGGCAGTCCGGTCGAAAGCTTTCAACCGACCGAATGGAACGGGCTGATTGCCAACGATCTGGCGGTGCGCGGCCTCCGGTGAAACATAGCCAGCATTTAGAAAGGCAGCGAAATAGAGAGTTGTTTGCTTAGATGTGTCATTTCGCCTTCAGCCGGAACCACTCCCTATCGCGCCCATGCTGCCGGCTGTGCCTGCTTTCGTCCCGAGGGCGGCAAAACCCGCCGGTCAGCAATCCGCCCCAAAGTCGCCGTTGCCGCCGATCTGGATCGAATGACCGGAATCGACCGGTTGCTGACGTAGGAAATCCTTAGGCCTTGGTCGTCATACAGGTGGCCAATTGGCAAGAGGTCTCGATGTAATGGAACTGTTACTCGACTGGATCGAACTGGTCGTGGCGTTAGCGCTAGTGCTGGCAGTCGGGGCTGTCTGGCTTGCTAGACCCCTATTTGAACATATTGCGGGCCAAAAAATGCAGCAAAGCAACTTTGTCGTGTTTGAGGCATACGAAATCCATTGGAAGTGCCTGAAAAGCGACATGGAAAGAGCGGGTTGGCGGTCCACCGATATTGAACCTGCACACGGTGAAGCGAATCTGTATCGCTTTCAGAAATGCAGTCCTCTCGCAGAGAAGCTTGGCGATCTCATAAGCAAGGGAATGCCAGAAACAGCAAACCGGAAAGAAGGTGCCGACCTGCTAATCAAGGTCGCCGAACACGGAATTGCATGAGATCGAACTGAAGGTAATGTCTGTGGCGGCTCTTCACCCCAAAGCCGCCGCGCCTCAACCGCCGTCGAAGGCGATCAGCGTTTCGCACGCAACGCCCGCGGCCTCAAGCCGCTGTGAGCCGCCGAGGTCGGGAAGGTCGATGACGAACAGCGCCGCGGCGACGTCGGCGCCGACGCTGCGCATCAATTCGGCGGTCGCGAGAATGGTCCCGCCGGTGGCGAGCAGATCATCGACCAGCACGA
>Ga0209941_1001830_pt1 | contig 13231 bp, 8 predicted proteins | sample ThiBiot_300_plan_FD_183945 | JGI IMG/M metagenome (GOLD analysis project Ga0209941, IMG submission 183945) | Wastewater bioreactor microbial communities from Cape Town, South Africa - Thiocy_solids_1 (SPAdes) | ecosystem: Engineered > Bioremediation > Thiocyanate > Unclassified | place: South... | reverse complement strand
CGAAGCCCACCACCGCCACGTCCTCGGGAATGCGCAGCCCGGCCTGCTTGAGCGCATGCATCGCGCCGATCGCGATCAGGTCGCTGGCGGCGAACACCGCGTCAAACGGCAGCCCGCGCGCCAGCAGCGTACTGGCGGCATCGGCGCCGGCCTGTTCGGTGCTGTCGGCGTCCACCTGCAGTTCCGGCAGCATCGCCGCACCGGCCTCGCGCAGCGCCGCGTCGCAGCCCTGGTAGCGGGCGAAGAACTCCGGGAAACGGGTGGAGGCATCGCCCAGGAACGCGATCCTGCGCCGTCCCTGCGCCAGCAGGTGCCGGCCAGCCAACACCCCGCCAGCATGGTTGTCGCAGCCGATGGAAATGCCCGGTTGGCCAGGCTGCACCTGGCCCCAGCGTACGAAATGCGTGCCCTGCTCCACCAGCCGCGCGAGCTTGCTCTCGTAGGCCAGGTAATCGCCGTAACCCAGCAGGATCAGCCCGTCGGCCTTCATGCTGTCCTCGTAGTCGGCGTGCCAGTCGTCGGACAGCTGCTGGAACGACACCAGCAGGTCGTGGCCGTGGCGGGCGCAGGCGCGGGTGATCGAACCCAGCATCGACAGGAAGAACGGGTTGATGTGCGAATCGTCCTGGGTGGGGTCCTCGAACAGCAGCAGCGCCAGCGTGCCGGCGCGCTGCGTGCGCAGACTGGAGGCGTGGCGGTCGACCTTGTAGTTGAGCTCGCGCACCGCCAACTCCACCCGCCGGCGCGTCTCCGCGTTGACCAGCGGGCTTCCGGCCAGCACCCGCGACACCGTGGCCTGCGACACCCCGGCCCGGTGGGCGATATCCAGCGAGGTGACCCGGGTTTTCTTGCGGGAGCGGCGCGCTTCGGTCATGGGCCTAGTGTAGCAACGGCTGCGCGCGACTGGCCGGGCATGGCCTATGCCGGGAGCAACGGTTCCAGCTGTTCCTGCTCCAGACGCAGCGGCCTTGCTTGCAGGGCGGATGCCACCTCGGCCCAACCGGCGCGGCAGGCCCAGGCACACGTGCGAGCTAGTTGCGCGGAGCTTGGTATCGTGGCCGCTGCACATGCCGCCTCTGCCAACGCATCCGGGCTCATGCGCCACGGCTGCAACTGACGCCCGGCCCCGGTCGCGGTTTCCGAAAGTTTTGCGGCGATACGGAATCCACCTTCGTCGATATCGCCCCAATGATAGATCGGCAACTCCGGTGCAAGACAGGCAAGAATGCGGGCGTAGGCCGCGCGCCAAGCCGGCGACGGCATGCCGCCTGTGTACAGCAACAGGGCGTGTTGCGCACCGGCTGCATGGGTGGCGTCGTGGAAACTGGCCAGATTTTCGATGCTGACAAGGCAGCGAGCATCGGTAGCCAAAGCGCGTAGCTGCTCCACTGGCAGGCCAATGAAGGGCCGCGGCAGCGGCAGCACCGCCTCGCCCACCGTAGCCGAGCCGGTTCCGGCGAGCAGCAATGGTTGTGGTTCGCGACGCAGGCCCAGCATCGCCCAGACCTCGACATCGCAAAGATCACTGGTTGCCACCTCGCCGGTGACCAATAGTTCCAGCCAACGGGTGAGTTTCTCCAGCCGCTTGCTGTCACCGAACAGCCGCGCGCTCTCGCGGCGAAGAACCCGCTCTGCCCCGACATCGTCCAGACGCGCGGCAACCGCACCGGCGGCATCGGCCAAATCCAGCGCAGCTTCGGGGCCAGCACCGCGCAACTTGCGATTGCTGCGCCATGCGGCAAGCACTTCCTCCAGCACCGGGAAGCGCGCGCGCCACGGATCCAGTCGACTTTCGGCCGCATCCATGCGTTCGTCCAACAGGCTGACGCCAAGGTGCCTCGCCAATGCGGCTACATCGCACACGCTCAGCCGCAGCAGCTTTGTGCCATCTCCGCCATGCACGTCGCGTTGCACTCGCACTGCGCCGGCGCGTTCTGCCAGGCCGATACGAGCGTGGAAGGTTTCAAATTCCGCCAACGTACGCAAGGCGATGTATTCATCGATGCGAGCCATGTTGATGGCGACGGGACGGTTATCGCCGCGTCGCCGCGCACTCTCCGCGCGGCGCAGCAGGCGTGCCAGCAGCGCGTCCGCCGAGCCCGCCGCGCTCACGCCTCGCCCTTGCCGGCGGCGATGCGCGCGGCCTCCTCGGCCAGCAGCTGCGGGTGCAGGTCGAACTGGTCGGAGAGCAGCAGCGCGCGCGCCGCCTCGGTGACTTCGATGCGTTCGGCCTGCAGCAGGTCGCCGTCGCGGAACAGTTCGATGTAGCTGTCCAGCACCCCGGACAGCGTGCCCTGCGCGGTGTCGGGCGCCGCCAGGACCAGCTGCAGGCCCAGCGAACGCAGGTAGTCGACGGTGGCGCGTGCGTTCTGCGCGTCGATCTTGTCGCCGAATTCGTCCAGCAGGATCAGGCCCAGCCCGCCCGGATGCGCCGCGCTCTTGCCGTAGGCGGCGGCCAGCGCGGCGCCGGCGATCACGTACAGCGGCGCACGGTGTTCGCCGCCCGAGCCGGAGCGCATGCGCTCGGACAGCGAGCCGATCACCTTGTCGTCCTGGCGGATCTGCACTTCGAAGCGGAAGAAGCGGCGGTAGTCGTCCAGCGCCGAGGCGGCGCCGCGCTGCGCGGCGTTGTCCTCGATCAGTTCGCGGAAGGCGGCCGGCACTTCGCCCGCGCTGCCGAACAGTCCGTCTTCGCCCCCGACGTCGGCCACCCGCTGGATGAAGCGGTGCAACTCGCGGTATTCGGGCGCCACCTCGTAGTGGAACTGGTAGCGCTCGTTGTTGGAGAACGCGGGGCTGGCGCGCAGGGTGCGGTTGAGCGTGCCGATCTGGTACTTCAGCTTGCTGAAGTTGTCGTACAGCGCCGAAGCCACGTTGCTGCGGAAGGTTTCGGTGGCGGTGGCGTAGGCCTCGTCGGCCTGGCGCTGGTAGTTGGCCAGCTCCGATTCGCGCAGCTGCGCCAGCTCCCTCGCCAGCAGGCTGCGCGCTGCGCGCCAGTCGCCGGGCGCCAGCGCCAGCGCCAGCCCGTGGTCCTTGGCGTACTGCGACAGCGTGCCCCAGGCCTCGGGCTTGAGATTGTCCAGCTGGCGGTCGCTGTCCCTGGCGCGCTCCTCGCAGCGCGCGCCGCGTTCTTCCAGCGCCGGCCACTTGGCATCCATCTCCTCGCGCAGGCGCTCGACCCGGTTGGGATCCACGTCGGCATCGCGGAACGCCTCCACCGCGCGCCGCGCCACCAGCTCCTCCTGCCCGCGCAGGCCCGCCAGCAGCCGCTGCGCGGCGGTCTCCGCGCCTTCGTCCAGCGCCACCCTGCCGAGCAGCGCGTCACGCCGGCTGCGGCAGGCGGCCAGCTGCTCGGCCAGTTCGCGCAGCTGCTCCGAAGCGCGCAGCAGGTCGGGGTTCTGCGCGGCCTCGCGGCCTTGCTGCGCGTCGCGGTAGCGGCGCAGCACCTGACGATGCTCCAGCGCCGCATCGTGCAGCGCCTGCGCCAGCGCTTCGGGATCGGCTAGCGGTGCCAGGCCGCGCTGGCAGGCATCGGCGCGGCGCAGCGCCGGTTCAAGCTCGCGCAGCTCGCGCTCGGCGGCGTCGATGTCCTCGCGCAGCACGCGCAGGCGCGCGCGATTGTCGCTGGCGCCGATCTTCAGCTCGTCGGCCGCGGGCAGGCGCCGGCGCTCGATGCTGCCGCCCTTGGCCAGCAGGCCGTCGCGGGTCAGGCCCTGGCGGCTGGCGACCAGTTCCGCTTCGCTGTCCACGCAACGCAGTTCGCCGAGGGTGCGGCGCAGGAACGCCAGCGCCTCGACGTTGTCGCCTTCCAGCAAGGCGGCAACGCTGCCCGGCCTGGGGTCCTCGCCTCCGCGCCGCGCCGCGCTGGACAGCGCCAGCTTGACGCTGCGCCCGCCGCTGAGCGCGCGATACAACTTCACCGCGCGCTCCTCGTCGGCGGCAGGGATCAGCAGCGCCTCGACATTGCCGCGCAGATAGGCCTCGATGGCGCCCTGCCAGGCCGGATCGCGCACCCGCACCAAGTCGCAGACCGGGCGCGCGGAGATGCCTTCGTCCTGCAGGTAGTGCATCAGCCGCACCACGTCGGGATGCAGCTCCGCCTTGCCTGCGGCGAGGCGCTTCTGGTTCTGCCGCGCCGCGGCCAGCCGGCCCTGCGCCTCGTCCACACCGGCATGCAGGGCGCGGGCGTGGCCGTCGACGGCGGCGATCAGCGGTTGCGCGGCGGCCAGCGCCTGGTGCGCCTCGGCGAACAGCGCGGCGGGTTGCCACGGCAGTTCGGCATCGACCGGCAAAGCCGCCAGCGCGTCATACCAACGCTGCCAAGCCGCCTGCGCCTGCGCCAGCGCGGCCGCGTCCAGCGCGGGAAGCTCGAGCCTGGCGGCCGCCTGCCACTGCTCGCGCACCATGCCGACGCTGCGGGTGAGTTCGCGCTTGAGCCGCACCAGCTCGCCGCGGTCGCGCCCGGCCAGCTCGTCGATCTGCGCCTGCTCGCCGTAGCCTGCGCTGCCCTGCAGGCGCGCCTGCGCCTGCGCGTGTGCATCCTCGATGGCCGCCTGTTCGCTGCTGGCTTCGCCCAGCGCGCGGCGGGTGTCGGCCAGCTGGCGGGTGGCCGCTTCGCAAGCCGCCTCGGCCTGCTCCACCTGTTCCGACAGCAGGTCGCGCGCGTATTCCGCGGCCAGTGCGCGGCAGCTGGCGGCGCGGGTGGCCTGCTGGGCGATCTTCTCGTACTGCGCGTCCACGCCCTCGGCCGCCGCGATCCGCGCCACCACCTGTTCGATCTTCTCCTTGAGCTGGCGGAAGGTATCCAGCAGCGCGTGGAAACGGGCGATGTCGGTCGGCCGGTCCTCGGCCACCAGCGTGCGCACGAACAGGTCCACGTCCTCCACCCGCTGCAGGTTCAGCGCGTTCTGGAACGCCTTGCGGTAGGCGCTGACGTCGGGTTGGCCGGCGGGCGAGGCGCGCAGGCGCAGCAGCAGATCCTTGAGGAAGCGCTCGCTGCCGGCATGCAGCTCCGGGCCCGGCCCGCTGCCCGCTTCGCGGCAGCGCCTTGCCAGCAGATCCTTGAAGCCGGCCCAGGCCAGCGGCAGTTCGCGGCCGTTGGCACGCTCCAGGTGGTCGTCCAGCGTCAGCGCCACACCCGGCACGATGTACTGGCCGTAGACGCGATGATCGGGCTCATCCGCGCTGGCCCCCAGCGCGATGCCGGCGGTCAGAGGCAGGCCGCTGTCCTGGTCGCGGAACACCAGGCTGATGTAGGTGGTGGCGGTGCGCCGCTTGCGCCCTTCCTCGCCGCTGCGCCAGGTGCCCAGGCAGTAGTCGCGGATCGAGCGGGCGCGGGCGCTGCCGCCGGCCTGGGCGTTGAAGCGGATGCGCGAGCGGTCGCCGCCCAGCAGCACGATCTGCAGCGCGTCCAGCAGCGCGCTCTTGCCGGCGCCGTTGGGCGCGATGATGGCGCTGGTGGGAGACAGCTCGAGCGTCTGCGCCTCGAACAGGAAGAACTGCACCAGGTGCACGCGCTCAAGCAGCTGCATCGTCGTCCCCCATCGCCTCGACTTCGGCGTCTTCGGCCTCGTCGTCGCGGTTGTGCTGGTCCAGCCGCTGCAGCCAGGTTTCGCCGACGATGTCCACGATGGCCGGGCGCACGCGCAGGTGGAACGGCTGCGGGTCGTCCGGTTCGGAGTCCACCAGCCGCGCCACGCCCCAGCGCCTGACCGTGCGCGCCAGCGCGCGCAGCGTGCCGACTTCCGGCATCGGCCGCGCAATCAGTGCCTGATAGGCCTCCTGCAGCTCGGGCAGCTCCACCACCACCTCGCCCAGTTCCTCGATGTTGCCCTGCCGCGCCGCCGCGTCGTAGCGCTGGCGCAACACCAGCAGCAGCAGGGTTTCCTCCAGCGTCACCGGCACGCCCTCGGCGTGCGCCGGCAGCGCGACGACGTATCGGTAATGCGCGTTGCGCTCCAGCCGGATGCCCAGCGGCGCCAGCGCGGCCACGTAATCGTCGAAATGGTCCTCCACCAGGTGGTAGGCGGTGCGCGTGCCGCGGTCGCTGGCATACAGCACCTGCTCGGTGACCAGGCGATAGGCGGCGCGCTCGAAATCCGCCACCGCGTGGATGCCGTTCGAGAGTTGCGAGAGGACGTTCCAGCTGCGTTTCATGCGGTCTTTCGGATGCGGTGGATGGCGAAGCGCGGGGCGCGCAGGTAGCCGTTGTCGTTGCGCTCGCCGGCGTCGACGAGCTCCACCCGGAAGCCCTTGGCAAGCCGGGTCAACGGGTCGTCGCGGCGCAGGCCGCCGATGCGGTGGCTGCGCAGGGCCAGGGTGAGCAGGGTCTGGTAGGCGCGCAGGTCGGCGATGCTGTCGATGGCAAGCTCGGCGGAGTCCACCCGCCCGTCCGCTGGCAAGTGGCGGCCGACGTAGCGGGCCATGTCTTCCGCCGTCACCAGCCGCGCGCGCTTGATCCGCCGCAGCAGCGCCAACCGCGCCTGCTGCTCGGGCGTGGGCCGGGCCACGGCATTGGCGCTGCGGGCGATGGCGGCGGGCTTGCGCCGCGGCGGGCGCAGCTGCTCCTCGTCCATCAATGCACCCGGCGCCACCGGCAGCCGCAGCGCATCGTCCGGCGCCGCCAGTGCGCCGCGGATCGCGCGCGCAAGCAGCACATCGAGCTTGGCCGGCGCGCGCAGGCGGTAGTCGAGGAACGCCAGCGCGCGGCGATTGGCCTGACGGATGTCCTCGTCCAGCCGGCCCAGATATTCGTCGATGCGTTCCAGCTCGTGCAGCCGGCGCAGGCTGCGCGCCAATCGCGCCTCGGCCCGCCCGGCGTCGCCCGAGGTCAGGTGCTCGGCGTACCAGCCCAGCACCGCCGCGCGCCGGTCGCCGGTCTCGATCTCGCGCGCCATCCCGAGGATCGCGCCGCGCCGCGCCAGCGGGTGGTCGGCCTTGTGCAGCTCGGCGTAGTCGCCGACGAAGAAGCTGGACACGTAGCGCTCGAACCACAGCCGTGCGAACTGCGCGGTGCTCTCGGCGCGCGACAGCTCGGGCATCAGGTCGCGCACCTTCAGGCTCATCGAACTCAGCGACACCAGCAGCCGCCGCGCCTGGTCGGCGGCTTCGTCCAGCGCGTCGCCGCCGGCCCGGCCCTCCACCACCTGGCGCAGCTGCCATTCGATCGAGCGGACCTTCACCGACACGAAGGTCGGCCCGTGCTCGGCGAACTCCACCAGCGTAGCCAGGAACTGCGCCACCAGCGGCGGCATGCTGACCATCTCGCGCGCGCCCACCCGCTCCTGGCGCAGCCAGCCGGCCGCGCGGAAACGCTCGTGGATCGCGTTGGCGCGCACGTTCAGCGGCGCATCGGGCGCCTGCGCGTCCTCGTCCTCCCAGGGATCGTCGCTGAGCAGGTAGCGCTCGATGGCGGCGGTGATCTCGCGGCGCTGGAATCCCACCGGCGGCGCCAGCGGCGCATCGGGCCCGAAGAATTCCTCGTACAGCCGGCACAGCAGCACCCAGTGGTGCTGCCGGTTGGCCGATGCCAGCGGGCCGAAAATGCCGGCAGGGACCACCTCGAACAGGGGCGCGCTTCCATGCATCGTGTCTACCGCCCTCCCGTTCCATGCGCGCCGCGGGCGGCCCGCGACCTGCGCACCCTGCCCCCAAGATTCCGTGGAATTATCCCAGATCGCCGCGCTGGCCCGGCCGCCTGCCGGGGACGCGTCATTCGGCGGGGTCCCGCGTCCCGGATGCGGCCGCCTGCCAGTCGATCCGGTTCCACTCCAGCTTGCGGCTGCGCCAGTGGCCTTCGATGGCCTGGGTGAAATCGGCGCGCACCAGCTTGCCGCGGGCGAGCAGCCAGTCCTCGTCCTCGCGCCGCACCACCACGCCTTCCAGCACGCCCTCGCGGAAGCGGCTGCGGCCCTCGGCCACGCGTGCCTCCAACGTCGCCACGGTGTGTTCGCCCTCGGCGATCCTCGGCACCGCCACCAGCCCGGCCTCGCGCGCCAGCCCGTCGCGGCGGCCGGTGCTCCAGAAGCGCTGCCGGCGGCGATCGTAGACGTCGAACAGCAGCCACCAGTCGGGCAGCGCTGGGTAATCCAGCGAATGCCGCGCGGCGCACCATTCGCCAAACGCCATCAGCTCCGTTCCCAGCAGCGCGGCCAGCGCCTCGCCGTGCCCGGCCATCCATTCCGGCAGGCGCTGGAACTGGCCGGCGTGCGGCAGCTCGAGGTACTGCCCGCGGTTCTGTGCGCGCAGCCGGCCGTCCGGCCCCAGCGAAAACCCGAGGTTGGCGCCGTCCAACTTCTCCTCCACCACCACCGGGCCCTCCAACAGGGTGCGCACCTCGTCGGGCGCGAGCACCTTGTCGTCGCGCGGCATGCCCTCGCCCAGCCAGGCGATGTGGGGGGTGTGCGGAAAACGGAAGAAATCGTCCATTCGCTCCTCTAGCGCTGCTGCTTGGCCGCGTGCTTGGCGCGCGACCAGGCCTCGATGATCGGCTCGAGCAGCACCGCGTGTTCGGCCAGTGCGTCTTCCCAATCATGCCAGTCGGTATCGCCGGCGAAGGCCACGCAGCCCTCGCCGAACTGCGCATGCGAGGCCAGCGCCGCTGCCACCATCTTGCGGTCGGCGCCGTCGTGCACCACCTGCGCGAGCGATGCCGGCAGGATGGCCTCGCCGTTGCCGTCATATTCGACCGCGACATTGTCCACCGCCGCGATGCTCCATTTGTGCAGCACCACCTGGATGCCGTAATCGTTGAAGCCGAGCTTGTTGTGGTATTCGGCGAAGATCCCGCCGGCGCCGTCCAGCACCAGTCGGGCGTCGCTGCGCTGGAAGCGGTCCAGCCACTCCCACACCACCCTGCGCAGCGCCGGATCCCCTGGGGTGGCGTCGATGGCGCTGGGATGCTCCCCGTCCACCGCGCTCGCCGCGATCAGCACGTTGGTATCGACCACGTAGCGCGCCCTCATCGCGGCGTCCGCTGCTGGCGCTCGAACATCAGCCGCGCCTGCTCGCGGGTTTCCCCCAGCGCATCGCCGAAGAAGTCCTTCGGCCAGACGGTGACGCGGCCATAGTCGTCCAGCGCCAGGTCGCGCAGCTGCGCCCCACCGCCGTTGCGTTCGACGAAGTACAACGCCACCGCCTCGCGGCCGGCCTTCTGCGCCGCGACCAGCGTCTGCATGCGCCGGAACAGGTGCTCCGAGTGGGTCTCGACGATGAACTGCACCTGGCGCCGTTGGCTGACCTCGACGAACAGCTCGGCCAGCACCAATTGCGCCAGCGGATGCAGGTGGATCTCGGGCTCCTCGAGCATGATCGTGCTGCCGGCCGGGGCGAAATGCGCCAGCACCAGCACCGGCAGCACCTGCGATACGCCGATGCCGACGTCGCGCAGGTTGCTGGCCACGCCGTCGCGATGGACCAGCAGTTCGTAGCGGCCGGAGCGCCCCTGCTGGCGCACCTCCAGCCGGTCGGCCAGGCGCATCCGCGACAGCCAGCGCGAGACGCCCTCAAGCACATCCGGTTGCCCGTCGCCGCGCAGCAGCACGCTGGCCAGCAGCGCGTCGATCGCGGCGCGGCCGTCGCTGCCCACCTCGCCGGGCCGCGATCTGCTCCACGCGTACGCGCGCTCTGGCCTGCGTCGCAACGGGCCGAGGTAGTGGATCCCCTCGAGTTCGCGACGGATCGCCAGGCTCAGGTCCTCGGTCAGCTGGCCGTCCTTGTCCAGCGCGGCGATCGCATCCGCAGGCAGCGCGATGGAGCGCTCCGGCGCGTACTGGCCGCCCTTCAGCCGTGGCCGCGCCTCGTCATCCACGAATACCGCATACGCGCCGCGTTCGCGGCGGACCGCACGGAACCGGCGCCCGCCAGCGGCCATCGCCATCTCCTCGACCACCGCACCGCCGGCCGGGGACCGCCCGTAGCTGCACGCGAAACTGCCCGCAGCCACCCGGCCCGGGCCCGGATGCGCGAACGAGAACGCCAGCGAAAACCGTCGCGGCGCGCCGTCCTGCCGGTGCAACACGTCGTCGAAGCCACCGAAATCGAACAGGTCGCTGGCCTCGTCGCCGCCGAGGTCCAGGTGGATCGTGCGATCGGGCGACTGCACCGTCTGCTTGAGCAGCAGCAGGCTCTGCACCAGCGACGACTTACCGGAGGAGTTGGTGCCCAGCAGCAGCGTCACCGGCCTGAGCGCCAGCTCGCCGGTGTCCTGCCAGGCCTTGAAGCGGATCAGGTGAAGCCTGGTGAACATCGGAGCGCCCGGAATGCGGTGGATGCCAGCGATCTGGCGGAAGCGCCGATGTTATCGGGTCCGCCGCAATCGCGGACCGAGCGTGTGAAGACCGCATGCAGCGTAACGCCGGTTGACCGTTGTACTTTGTGCAATGCGTTCACCAGTCCGCACGGGGCGGGCTGCAGCAGGCACGCGCCGGCACCTCCCGCCGGCTGCAACAGCCCGGAACAGCATGCCCCCTTCGCGATCTGCTGTCCTTCTCATCCACCCGGCGTTATGGTCGTACCGGCAAGGCTGTTGCACCCCGCATCCAACTCGGCAGCGTCAGGACAGCATCCATGAAGATCCTCATCGTCGACGACGACCCCTTTCTCCCCCGGCTCCTGGACATCCAGCTGCGCAACCTGCGCCTGAAGGACCGGGGCTTCACCGGGGTGACTTCGCTGGACCGGGCCAGGCCCGCCGTCGAGCTGCTGGCCGACGCGGACCATGACATCGGGCTGCTGTTCTGCGACCTGGTCATGCCGGAAATCGACGGCATCGAGTTCCTCCGGCACCTGTCCGACATCGGTTTCCGCGGCGGCGTGGTGCTGCTCTCGGGTGCGGGCGCCGCCACCCTGAAGACCGCTTTCGCGGTGGGCAAGGCGTACGGGCTGAACATGGTGGCGTACGCCGAGAAACCCGTGCCTCCCGATGTGCTCACGCACTTATTGCAGGCCTATCGCGGCGATGCCCCACCGAGCGCCACGATCACCGCGGACGGCATCCACAAGGTGCTGGCCCTGCAGCAGACCCGAATCCTCTACCAGCCCGTCATCGACCTCGCCAGCGGGCGGCCCGCGGGATTCGAGGCGCTGGCGCGCCTGCCGGTGCCCGGCGGCCGACTGGCGCTACCGACCGAGTTCCTGCCCGTCCTGCAACACGCGGATGGCATGGCGCAGCTGGACTGGCAGGTGCTGCTGCGCGTGGCATCCGATCTGCCGGCAGTACGCGAACTGGTCGATGGGGCGTTCGTGAGCGTGAACGTGTCCGCCTCCCTGGCAGGCACGGATGGCTTCCCCGATCGACTCTCCGATCTTCTGGCCACCGCCGGCGTACCTGCGGGCGCGCTGCGGCTCGAGATCCAGGACGCCGATCTGGGCCCGGGCCCGGACGCCACCCTGCTCGCCAATCTGGCAAGGCTTGCAATGCAGGGGGTCGGGCTGGCCGTCGACCGGTTCGGCAGCGGCGGCCTGCATCCCGCGGCCCTCAACGGCACGCCCTTCGACGAGGTGAAAATCCGGATCGGAGCGGGCGCCGGCAACGCGGATGAGGTGGAGGTGGCCGGCAAGCAGGAAGCTTTCAACGCACTGGGGACGTTGGCCGCGGACCACGGACTCCGCTGCACGGCCGTGGCCATCGAGTCGCTCGAACAGTGGCAAGCCTGCACCCGGCACGGCTGCGCGCGCGCGCAGGGGTTCTTCGTCGCCCCCGGCCTGTCCATCGCCGAACTCGGCCATTGGCTGTCGGAGTGGGCGCAACCCGCAGCGCCCGTCCCCGCGGACGGGACCTGACCCGTCGCCGAAGCGGCAACGCAGGCGATGCGGCAATGACCACGGACGCCGACAACCCGAGCCCTGTCCCGTCGGCGCAGGAAGCGCCGGTTTCCGCGCAGCTGATCGCGGCGGCCAGCCGGGACTGCATCGTGGTACTGGATGCGGAAGGCAGGATCACCCAGGTCGCCGGCGCCGCCCGCGAGATGCTGCGCGTGCCTGCTGGCCAGGATCCGGTCGGCAGCAACTGGTTCGACCTGTGGAGCGATGAGCGCCATGCCGCCCAGGCCGCACTCGACCAGTCCCTTGCCGGTGAAGTCGGACGGTTCCGGGCCTTCATCCGGCGCTGGGACGGAAGCTTCGCCTGGTGGGACGTGCAGACCAGTCCGCTGGGATTCGACGCGTCGAATCCCGGCCACGTCCTCGCCGTGGGCAGGGAAATCACCGGCCAGCACGACGCGGAGTTGCGCACCCAGGCCCTCGCCGCGGACCTCGCGCTGCGGGTGAAGCAACACCAGGGCGCGCTGGCCGAACTCAACGAAAAGGAACAGGAGCACCGCGCCCTCCTCGACAACCTCAACGACTGCGTCATCTCGATCGACCAGGCCGGCACGATCCGCAGCGCGAATCCCGCGGTGAGCCGGATGCTCGGCTACCGGATCGACGAGGTCGTGGGCCGCAATGTCTCGATGCTGATGACCGTGGAGGATCGGACGCGGTACCGCGGCTTCCTGCGGCTGCAGGCATCGCGCACCGGAACATCACCCGCGTTCGTCGCGCACTCGGTGCGGGCGATCCACAGGAGCGGGAAAGCGGTGCTGCTGGAACTGTCGATCAGCCAGTACAGCGCGCACGGGGAGCGCTTCTTCATCGGCACCCTGCGGGACCTGAGCGAACGCGAGCGGCTGATCCAGGACCTGACCCGGGCGCGGGTGGAGGCGGAACAGGCCAACCACGCGAAGTCCGCGTTCCTTGCCGCCATGAGCCACGAGATCCGCACGCCGATGAATGGCGTGATCGGGATGATCGAGGTGCTGGCGCACAGCGCACTGAACGATGCGCAGACCGATGCGGTGCAAACCATCCGCGAATCCGCCTTTTCCCTGCTGGGCCTGATCGACGAAATCCTGGACTTCTCCAAGATCGAAGCCGGCCACATGGAGCTGGAACGCGAGCCGGTCAACCTGCGCGAACTGGCCGAGCAGGTATGCGACAACCTGCTGCCGGTCGCCAGGCATCGTGGCACCCAGCTCTCGCTCTACGTGGATCCATCGCTTCCCGACTGGATCCATACCGACCCGACGCGGCTGCGGCAGGTGCTGGTGAATCTGATGGGCAACTCCATCAAGTTCAGCCCAAGCGGCAGCGACAAGCCGGGCCGGGTCGAAGTGCGGATGCACGCACTGTCGGACTCCTACTCGATCTCGGTGTCCGACAACGGCATCGGCATGTCGGACGAGGTGATGGCCGG
>Ga0209941_1001828_pt1 | contig 13245 bp, 6 predicted proteins | sample ThiBiot_300_plan_FD_183945 | JGI IMG/M metagenome (GOLD analysis project Ga0209941, IMG submission 183945) | Wastewater bioreactor microbial communities from Cape Town, South Africa - Thiocy_solids_1 (SPAdes) | ecosystem: Engineered > Bioremediation > Thiocyanate > Unclassified | place: South... | reverse complement strand
TGCTCGATGGCCATCACCGCATCGAGGTCGCCCTCGCGCATCGGCCGCAGGCTGGGTGCGGACGTCGGTGAAACCTCGACGCCCTGCGCACTCACGGCGCGCTCCGCCGCAGGCGCCGCAGTGCCGCCATGCCGGTGACCTCGTCGACATCGCAGGCGAGGATGAAGATCGTCGACTCCTCGACGAAGTCCTCGTCGATCAGGTCGGGCGAGGAGATCGCGTTGACACCGGGCAGCCCGGGCGCCCCGAGCGTCGCGACGATCCGCCGCGAGACCGCGGCGTTGTCGCTGAGCACGTGAAGGAGGGCGCCCGGCGCCTCGACCAGGCTCGTCGGCTGTCCGTTTCGATGCTCCACCTACTAGATCAACGCGCGGTCGGCCCGCAGCTTCCGCGCCGGCCCCCGTCTACTGCGAGGCGGCTTTGAAGTGGGCGGCGATTTCGGCCGCGCTCAGCGCCCGGTTGTAGATCGCCACCTCGTCGAGGCTGCCTTTGCCGAACCGCGAGGAGGCACCCCTCGACATGAAGTAGAGGGTCGAGTTGGCGAAGTTGCCGAAACCGGTGCTGCTGCTGCCCTTCGAGTAGCTGACCGGGACGCCGTCCACGTACGGGATCACCATCTGGGAGCCGGACGCTTTGGTGTCGAAGACGATCGCATAGTGGTGCCAGACGTTCGCCGAGGGCCGCGTGAAGAGGGAGGTGTTGCGCCGCAGCAGGCCGCCGATGCCGACCCCGAAGCGGCCGTTCTGTTCGGAGGAGTTCGGTTCGATGAAGAAGCTGCCGCCGTTCAGCGTCGAGTTCGAGGTGAACTCGAAGGCGAGCCTGCCGTCGTTCGCGAACGACGTCCATTTCAGCCAGAATTCGACCGTCAGGGCGCTGGCGGTGGAGAGGTTCAGCGAGACGGTCGCGGTGTCGTTGGAGCCGTCGAAGCTCGCCGATTTGTCCGGGTCGCTCGCCAGTGCCCCGGTGCCGCCGAGGGCGACGCCGTTCAGCGCCGTCGCGGTGCGCCCGCCGACCGCGTCGGCGAGGCTGGTGCCGGAGGTCTCGCCGAGGCGCCAATAATCGATCAGCCCCGCGGTCCCGAGGACGGCGGCGTTGTAGGCGCTGCGGACGGTGAGGGCGCGGGTCGCGGCCGCCGTGGCGCCGCCGTTGTCGGTGACCCGCAGCCCGACCGTCGGGCTCGCCGCGCTGGTGTAGGTCTTGGTCGTCGTCGGCGTCGTCCCGGTGTTGGTCTCATACGTACCGTTGCCGTCGAGGTCCCATTCGTATCTGGCGATCGTGCCGTCGGGGTCGCTCGACGCGGAGCCGTTGAAGGTGACCGCCGAGCCGGTCGTGGCGGGGTTCGGGGTGACGGTGAAGGAGGCGGTGGGAGCCCCGTTCTGGACCGTGACCAGGCGGCTCGCGGTCGCGGTCGCTCCTTCGTCGTCGGTGACCCGCACGCCGACCGTGTATTCGCCGCCGCTCGCGAAGGATCTGCTCGCCGTCGGCGTCGCCCCGGTGTTGGTCTCATACGTCCCGTTGCCGTCGAGGTCCCATTCGTATTTGACGATCGACCCGTCGGGGTCTTTGGAGCCGGAGGCGTCGAAGGTGACCTGGGCGCCGCTCGCGGCCGGGTTCGGCGTCGCGCCGAGCGTCGCCGACGGGGCCCGGTTCTGGGCGACCGCCGTCGCGCTGGCCGTGGCGGTGGTCCCGGCGCCGTTCCTGACCCGCACGCCGACCGTGTATTCGCCCGCCTTCGCGAACGTCTTGCTCGCCGTCGCGGTCGTGCCGGTGCTGGTCTCGTAGCTGCCGTTGCCGTCGAGGTCCCATTCGTAGGTGAGCGGGCCGCTCGGGTCGGTGGAGGCGGAGGCGTCGAAGTTGACCTGGGTGCCGGTCGGCGCCGGGCTCGGCGCCACGCTCAGTTTGGCCTGCGGGATGCTGCCGCTGACGGTGACGGTCCGCGTCGTCGTCGCGGTCGCGCCGCCGTTGTCGGTGACCCTGACCCCGACCTGGTATTCGCCCACCGCGGCGAAGGTCGCCGTGGTCGTCGGCGTGGAGCCGGTGCTGGTCTCATAGGTCCCGTTGCCGTCGAGGTCCCATTCGTATTTGGCGATCGTGCCGTCCGGGTCGCTCGAGCCGGAGGCGTCGAGGCTGACCGGCGCGCCGACCGTGACCGAGGCGGGGCTGGCCACCAGCGAGGCGCTCGGCGGCTGGTCGGCGCTCGCTTCGTAGTGGGCGGCGATCTCGGCCGGGCTCAGGGCCCGGTTGTAGAGCGCGACCTCGTCGAGGCTGCCCCTGCCGAACAGCGCCGAGGCGGCCCGCGACATGAAGTAGAGGTTCGAGGCGGCGAAGTTGCCGGCGCCGGTGCCGCTGCCCGTCTTTTCGAACGGCACCGCTTTGCCGTCCACGTAGGGCGTGATCTGTTCCGCCGCCGGCGCCTGCGTGTTCAGGACGATCGCGTAGTGGTGCCAGGCCCCGGCGCTCGGCCGTTCGAAGTAGGCGGTGTTGCGGGAGCTTTCGCGGCCGATGCCGACGCCGAACTTGCCGCCGAGCTCACCGGCGTTGGGGTCGACGAGGAAGCCGCCGTCCTGGTTGTTGAAGTTCGGGGTGAACTCGAAGGCGAGCTGGTCGTTGTTCGCGTAGGCGCTCCAGTTGAGCCAGAATTCGAGCGTCAGCTGCGAGGTGCCGGAGAGGTCGAGCGGGGCGGTGGCGGCGCCGCTGCCGTCGAAGCTCGCGGCGGTGTTCGGATCGCCACCCAGCGCGCCGGTGACGCCCAGCCCGACGCCGCCGCTGATCGCCGCGTTATGCCCGCCGACCCCGTCGGCGAAGGTGGAGCCGCTGCGCTCGCCGAGGCGCCAGTAATCGAGGAGCCCGGGCGTCTGGACGACCGCCTGGTAGTAAGAGCCGACGATCGTGACCGTCCTGGTCGTCGTCGTGGTCTGCCCTTCGTTGTCGGTGACCCGCAGGCCGACCTGGTATTCGCCCGCTTTGGCGAAGCTCGTGGTCGCCGTCGGCGTCGAGCCGGTGCTGGTCTCGAAGGTCCCGTTGCCGTCGAGGTCCCATTCGTATTTGACGATCGACCCGTCGGGGTCGCTCGAGGCCGAGGCGTCGAGGCTGATCGTGGTGCCGGTCGGCGCCACCGCGGGCGAGGTGGTGAACGACGCCGACGGGGCGCGGTCCTGCACGGTCACGGTCTGGGTGGTGGTCGAGGACGCGCCGCCGTTGTCGGTCACCCGCAGGCCCACCTGGTACTGGCCGGCTTTGGCGTAGGTCGTCGTCGCCGTCGGGCTCGCGCCCGTGTTCGTCTCATACGTGCCGTTGCCGTCGAGGTCCCATTCGTATTTGACGATCGAGCCGTCGGGATCTTTGGAGCCGGAGGCGTCGAAGCTCACCGGCGTGCCGGTCGACGCCGGGTTCGGCGTGGCGGTGAAGGAGCCGACGGGCGGGTTGTTGCTGCTGCGGGCGAGGTAGTGCGCTTCTACTTCACCCGCGCTCAGGGCCCGGTTGTAGAGCGCCACCTCGTCGAGGCCGCCTTTGCCGAAGAGCGCCGAGGCGGCGCGGGACATGAAGTACAGCGTCGAGTTGGCGAAGTTGCCCGCGCCGGTGCCGCTGTTGCCCTTTTCGAACGGCACCGCTTTGCCGTCGACGTAGGGGACGATCTGCTGCGCCGCCGGCGCCTGCGAGTTCATCACCAGCGCGTAGTGGTGCCAGACACCGGCGCTCGGGCGGGTGAAGTACGTGGTGTTGCGGGACCCTTCGCGGCCGATCCCGACGGCGAATTTGCCGCCCAGCTCACCGGCGTTGGGGTCGACGAGGAAGCCACCGTCCTGGTTGTTGAAGTTCGGGGTGAACTCGAACGCGAGCTGGTCGTTGTTCGCGTAGGCGCTCCAGTTGAGCCAGAATTCGAGCGTCAGCTGCGAGGTCCCGGAGAGGTCGAGCGGGACGCTCGCGGCGCCGCTGGTGCCGTCGAAGCTCGCCGCGGTGTCCGGTTCGTCTTCGATCGCCCCCGCGGCCCCCAGGGTCACGCCGCCCTGCGCGGTCGCCGGGTGCGAGCCCGCCAGGTCGGCGAGGGTGGTCCCCGGCGCGTCGCCGAGGCGCCAATAGTCGATCAGGCCCGCGGTGGCGGTGATCGTCGAGGCATAGCGACCGAGGACGTTGACGGTCTGGGTCCGGGTCGCGGTGTTGCCGCTGCCGTCGGTGACCCGCAGGCCCACCGTGTAGGTGCCCGGTTCGGCGAAGGTCTTTTTCACCGTCGGCGTCGTGCCGGTGCTGGTCTCATACGCCCCGTTGCCGTCGAGGTCCCATTCGTATTTGGCGATCGGACCGTCGGGATCGGAGGAGCCGCTGCCGTCCAGGGTCACCGGGCTGCCGATCGAGACCGGGTTCGGCGTGATCGTGAATGAGGCGGTCGGCAGGTGGTTGGCGACGACCAGCGTCCGCGTCGCGGTCGCGGTCGCGCCGCCCTGGTCGGTGACCCGGAGCCCGACCTGGTAGGTGCCTTCGGCGGCGTAGGTTTTCGTCACCGTGGCGGTCGAGCCGGTGCTGGTCTCGTAGCTGCCGTTGCCGTCGAGGTCCCATTCGTATTTGACGATCGACCCGTCGGGGTCTTTGGAGGCGGAGGCGTTGAAGGTGACCGGCGTGCCGGTCGACACCGTGCCGCTGGAGAGCGTGAACGAGGCGGTCGGCGGCAGGTTGTTGCGGCTTGCCTGGTAGTGGGCGGCGATTTCCGTCGCGCTCAGCGCCCGGTTGTACAGCGCCACCTCGTCGAGGCTGCCTTTGCCGAACAGCGTCGAGCCCCCGCGCGACATGAAGTACAGGGTCGAGTTGGCGAAGTTGCCCGCCCCGGTGCCGCTGTTCAGCTTTTCGATGCTGACCGGCTGGCCGTCGACGTAGGGGGTGATCTGCTGCGCCGCCGGCGCGGCGGTGTTCAGGACGATCGCGTAGTGGTGCCAGACGCCGGCGCTCGGCCGGGTGAAGTAGGCGTTGTTGCGCGAGCCTTCGCGGCCGATGCCGATGCCGAATTTGCCGCCCAGCTCGCCCGCGTTCGGGTCGATCAGGAAGCCACCGTTTTCGTTGTTGAAGTTCGGGGTGAACTCGAACGCGAGCTGGTCGTTGTTCGCGTAGGCGCTCCAGTTGAGCCAGAATTCGACCGTCAGCTGGCTGCTGCCGGAGAGGTTGAGGGGCACGCTCGCGGTGCCGCTGGCGCCGTCGAAGGTGGCGGCGGTGTTGGGGTCGTTTTCGATCGCCCCCGGGGTGCCCAGGGTCACGCCGCCCTGCGCGGTCGCCGGGTGGGAGCCGAAGGAGTCGCCGAGCGTCGTCCCCGACTGCTCGCCGAGCCGCCAATAATCGAGCAGGCCCGGCGTGCCGGCGATTTCGCTGCTGTACGGGGAGCCCGCGCCGACGATCAGGGTGTGGGTGGTGGTGCCGGTGCCGCCGCCGTTGTCGGTGACCCGCAGGCCGATCTGGCGGGAGCCGGCTTCGGCGTAGCTGGTGGTGACGGTCGGCGTCGACCCGGTGTTCGTCTCATAGGTGCCGTTGCCGTCCAGGTCCCATTCGTATTTCGCGATCGTCCCGTCCGGGTCGCTCGAGCCGGACGCGTTGAAGGTCACCTGGGAGCCCGGCGTCACCGGGTTCGGTGACATCGTGAAGGCGGCGGTCGGGAAGATGTTGCCGCCGCTCCCGTTGCTGACTTTCAGCGTGCGCACCGCTTCTTCGCTGGCCCCCGAGTTGTCGGTCACCCGCAGGTGCACGGCCACTTCGCCGGCGGTGGCGTAGGTCTTGGTGACGGTCGGCGTGGTGCCGGTGCTGGTCTCGTAGCTGCCGTTGCCGTCGAGGTCCCATTCGTATTTGACGATCGACCCGTCGACGTCTTTCGAGGCGGAGGCGTTGAAGGTGACCGGGCTGCCGGTCGCGGCCGGGTTGGGGGAGACGGTGAACGAGGCCTGCGGCGGTTCGTTGCCGTCGATGATCACCCCGGTCGGCGTCCCCGGTTCGACCCCGTCGTCGGCGAGGATGTTGTAGGTCGCCTGCTGGATCCGCGGGTCGCTGGAGTCGACCGGCGGGTCTTCGAAGGTTTCGCCGGACGGCGCGTTCAGGTAATGGGGAGCGAGGCCCCACGACCACTGGATCGTGCCCGCGGAGAAGACGTGGGCGCCGCTCGGCGCCGTGTATTCGACCGCCGAGACGCTCGAGGACTGCCCCGGGGGCGGCGAGAACGCGTACATCAGCCCCTCGTCCTGGATGAACTCGGGCGGGCTGGGCGCGGTGCCGACGTCGGTCAGGCTGACCCGCTTCACCCCGGCGGGCTCGCGGCTCAGGTACTGGGGCTGGGTCGGGATCGTGTCCCACTCCCAGCCGTTCAGGTTGCTGCCGATCGTCGTGCTCTGCGTTTTCGAGATGCCGGTGTTGCGCCAGACGCGGCTGCCCGCGTATTCGCCGGCTTCGTTCGTCGCCGGGATCGTGAACGGGTAGTTCCAGTTGTCGTTGTCGCCGACGTACATCGAGCCGAGCAGCGAGTTCTCCGGCTGGTCGGGGCCGACCCGGCCTTCCGGCGGCGCGTTCGGGTCCCCGGGCGGGGCGCCGTTGTCGCGCCAGGTGGTGGTCGAGTTCTGCGGGTTGTCGTCGGCGGTGCCCGCTTTGCCGTCTTTGCCGACGGCGTCGTCCGCGGTCCCTTTGATCATGTCCGGGCCCCAGTCGTTGACGCCCTTGGAGCCGTCCGGCACTTCGCCGGATTTGTAGCCTTCGACCGACTTGAAGCAGACCAGCGTGCGGCCGTTGTCTTCGTAGCGGACCTTCCAGTAGGCGGTGTTGCCGCTGAAGGAGGCGATGTTGACGCCGGCGTTGCGGGCGGCCTTGTAGCCGTTCATCTCGTTTTCGGACCAGTACTCGTCGTGGCCCGAGAGCAGCAGCGCTTTGTGGTTCAGCAGCTGCCCGGGGTTGGCGTCGACCGAGGTGTCGTCGGTGTAGGTGACTTCGTAGCCCTCTTTCTCCAGCCACTCGACCATCGGGAAGTCGGCCTTGAAGAACCAGTTGGCTTCGTCGTAGACGTTCAGGTAGGGACGTTCGAAGGAGACCTGGACGGCTTTGTGGGTGCCGGTGACGGTGGTGAAGCCCGCCGAGTTGTACCGGTAGAGCGAGTGGCCGTTGTAGCCGTTGTAGGCCTGGTAGGTGCCGTCGGGAAGTTTGTAGAGGAGGGCCGAGTGGCGCGCGTCGTCGCGCACGGTGAAGATGATCTGGTTGTCGGCGTTGGTGGAGAGGTCTTTGATGTGGGCGATGTAGATGCCCGACGCGGGCAGGGCGCTGCCGGGGACCGTCAGCGTGTTTTCCCAGTTGCCGCAGGACCAGTAGCCGGTCTGTTCGTCGGGTTCTTCGCAGCGGCGGGAGTTGGTGACGTTGACGCTTTTCGCCGTGTACACGAGCCGGCCGCCGGCCCCGCCGTACCAACCCATCCGGTAGACCGTGACTTCGGCTTTCCCGCTGCCGCTCGGGACCGCGATCCGCAGGTTGACGCTCGACCCGAGGTTGACACTTCCCTGGGCGGCATAGCCGGTGATCCCGCTCGGGTCGTAGTTGGTCAGCCGGTAGCCGGTCGACCCGGCCCCCATGCAGTTGTTCTCGTTGACCACCGGGTTGGCGTTCGGGCAGGAGACCGCGGCCTCGGCGGAGGCGCCCGGGCCGAACAACAGCACGAGGGCGGCAAGCAGAACGAGGGGCAGCGCGACGAGCGGGAGCGCTCGGCAAGAGGGGTGGCGGGGAAGCATCTGGACCAACAACGCCAGAGGTTGCCACGCCCTCGCGCGGCCGGCGGCTGAAATTCGGCTGATTCGGCCGGCCGGGCCCGCGCAGAAGTAATCGGCCCCCTCGCACGTTCCTGGCGCATGAGGACCTACCTGGACGACCACCTGCCGGACCCCCGCCTCAGGAACTGGATCGCGGTCGCCGCGCTCGTCCTGCTCGCCGCCCTCTCGATGGCGAAACACTGGACCGGGCCGATCTCCTGGGAGACCGACGCGCTCTTCTACCAGTCGACGACGCAGTCGATCGAAGGCCAGGACGCCCAGGCGGCGCGCCAGGAAGTCTTCGGCGGGCCGCTGTCGTCATACGAGCGGGAAATCGAACGGACCCATCCCGAAGAACCGCACCGGGTCAGCAACCCCGCCTGGGTCGAATACAGCGCCCCGTTCTACGCGCGGCGGCTCCTGCTGCCGGTGCTGGCCGCGGCGCTCCACCCGGTCCTCGGCCTCCACGCGCTCCAGGACCTCTCGCTGCTGGCCTTCGTCCTCGCGCCCGCCCTGCTCTTTCTGCTGCTGCGCCTCAGGCTAACCCTCAAGGTGAGCTTTATAGCTGCGGCGGCGGTCATCCTCTGGCCGCCGCTGCGCGACTGGTCGGTCTTCCCGCTGACCGACAGCTCCGGTCTCGCGCTCCTGATCGCCGCGCTGCTCTTCGCCATGCTCAGCGTCGAGCGAAGTCGCCGCTGGCTGGTGCCGTGGTTCGCCGCGGTGCTGGCGCTCGGCTTCACCCGGGACCTCGCCTTCATGCCGGTGGTCAGCGCCCTCTGCCTGCTCGCGGTGCGGCGCGACCGCATCTCCCTGCAGCTGGTCGGGACCGGCGTCGTCGCGGCGCTCCCGCCCCTCTTCGTGCACGGGCTCTCGCAGACGCAGAGCCTCACCTACGTCTACGCGAACCACACGATCCCGACCGACACCAGCGTGAGCGCGGCGATCTCCGGCTATCCCGGCAATCTCGCCCACATGCTCGGCCGCTATGGGACCTACGCGGCCGACCACCCGGCGGTCGTGTTCCTCTTGATCGTCGGCGTCGCCTCGGCCTTCGTCCTCGCGCCGCGCCGCGACTCGCTCACGCTGCTGGTCTGGGGGACCTTCCTCGGGTACCTGATGCTGCTCGCGATCGGCCCGTCGTTCTCGGCCTTCCGTTATGAGCTCGTGCTGGTGCCGCTGATGATGTTCGGCTACGGCCTGCTCGGCGAACGGGTCCTCGCCCGGCTCCGGCGCACCGAGCCCGCCTGCCCGCCGGTGGAGCCGGACCTCGCCGACCCGGCGCTGCCGCGATGACCTTCACCGCCCCGCCGCCGCGGAGTGGCCGCCGCGGCCGGCCTCGGGCCCTGCTGATCGCCGTGCACAGCGCCGCCCCCGGGGGCGCCCAGGCGATGGCGCTGGCCCAGGCCGAACGCTTCGCGGAGCGCTGCGAGGTGATCGCCGCGGTGCCCGACGGGCCGCTGCGCGAGCGGTTCGCCGCCTGCGCCGAGGTGATCCGGCCGGTGCCCTCGCTGCCGACCTGGGAGGGCGTCTCGCGGTCGCGGTGGATGCTGCAGCGGGCGCGCAGCCGGCGCGCCGCGGTGCGCCTCGTCGCGACGATCCGCCGCCGTCGCGTCGGCGCCGTCCTCACCAGCAGCACCGTGACCCTGGCGCCGACGCTGGCCGCCCGGCTGGCCGGGGTGCCCTCGTTCGTGCACGCCCGCGAGTGGCCGGTGACGCCCGCCGGGCTCGCCGTCTTCGCCCTGCAGCGCCGCAGCGCCGACCACATCGTCGCGATCTCCGCCGGCGTCGCCGCGCGCTTCCCGGACGAGGGTAGGGCGGCGATCATCCAGATCCCCGACGGGATCTCCGCCGGGCCGCCGCCGCGCACGGAGGCGGCGCTGGGCGAACCGCTGCGCCTCTGCGTGATCGGCAGCCTCACCGCCGGCGACGGCAAGGGCCAGCACCGGGCGGTGGAAGCGCTCGCGGCGTTGCGCGCGCACCGCGTCGAGGCCACGCTCAGCGTCGTCGGCCCGGTCCTCGACCGCGACTACGCCGAGCGGGTGGGCCGCGTCGCCCGCGAGCTCGGCGTCGCCGACCGCGTGCGGATGGTCGGCCCGGTCGAGGACGTGCCCGCGCTGCTCGAAGCTCACGACGCGCTCCTCTTCTGCTCGCGTCAGGGCGCCGACGTCACCCCGCTGGTGATCATGGAGGCGCTGGTCGCCGAGCGCCCGGTCGTCGCCGCCGACGTCGGCAGCGTCGCCGAGGTGATGCCGGACGGCGAGTGCGGCTCGCTCGTCCCGGCCGAGGACCCGGCCGCGATGGCGGCGGCGATCGCGGCGCTTGCCGTCGATCCGGAGGGCGCGCGCGAGCGGGCCCGGCGCGGCGCCGCGCGGGTCCGCGAGCGGTTCGACCGTGATGCCGGCATCGAGCGGCTGTGGGAGGAGATCGCCGCCCGCGTCGTCGTCGACACCACTTCGCAAGTAACCGAGTTCCGAGCCCGTTCTTTCCAGAGCCGGAGCGAAACCCTCGAGCGCTAGGACCCCGTGAACTTCATCCTCATCCTCAGAGAGCTTTGGCAACGCCGACTCCTGGTCGTGCTGGTGACGATCGCCGCCGCCGCGATCGCCGCGGTGGCCGTCTTCAACGTCAGCTTCGCGCCGCCGTCGCTGGCCAAGCGGGACCACTCGGAGGCCAACGGCGAGATCGAGATCCTGGTCGACTCGACCCGCTCGCCGATCGCCGACGTCGCCCGCAACATCGAACCGCTCACCGCCCGGGCCGGGGTCTTCGCCCGTTATATGGCGGGCGGCAACGTGATCCGCGAGATCTCGAAATCCACCGGGATCCCGGTGAAGGAGATCGAAGTCGCGGGTCCCGCGCCGCTGCCCGGCGAAGTCATCGAAGCCCCCGAACCGCAGGACATCAAGCCGTACGGGATCGCCTTCGTCCAGCGGGCGGAGCTGCCGATCGTCAACGTCGAAACCCGGGCGCCGACGGTGGCCGAGGCGCGTGAACTCGCCGCCGCCACGCCGGCCGCGGTGAGGACGATGGTCACCCGGATCCAGGCACAGCAGGAAATCCCGGAGGGCAAACGGGTGGTGTTCCGCGTCCTCGGCCCGGCCCAGGGCAACCTGGCGACCGAAGCGCTCGGCGCCAAGGCCGCGATCGCGATCTTCGTCGTCCTCGAGATCATCGGCCTGCTCCTGATCATCGGCATCCCGCGGCTGGTCAAGGCCTGGCGCTCGGTCGACGCGGTCCCCTCCGGCGGGCCGCCGCAGCTCGAGGCGATCCCGACCGTCACCGAGCGCCCGAAGTCGAAGCGGCGCAAGTCGAAGCCGGCGGCGCTGCCCGGCGGCGAGGAGGCGGAGGAGGAGGTCGGGGAGAAGGCCCGGGTCGGCGGGCGGCGCGGCGACGACGGCTGATGGTCCGCCGTGGCCGCGCCTGAGGACTCACAGGTCTCCCCCGAGGAGCTTCGCGACGCGACGCTGAAGGGGGTCCGCTGGATCTCCGCGACGCGGCTGACCTTCGAGCTCGTCGCCGCCGTCGGCGCGGTGGTCCTCGCGCACCTCGTGCCGCCCGCCGCCTACGGGCGCTACGCGATCGTCTTGTTCCTGCCCGAGATCGCGCTCTCGCTGGTCAACGAGGGCCTCGGCATCCCGCTGGTCCAGCGACGCACGATCACCGGGCGCCACGTGGAGGCGACGATGGCGCTGGGGATCGCGATCGGCGTCGTCCTCACCGCGCTCACCTTCTTCCTCGCGCCGCTCGTGGCCGACCCGATCTTCGGCGAGGACGTCGCCGGGCTCTTCCAGCTCTACTCGCCGGTGTTCATCGTCGCGGGCCTCCTGATCGTCCCCCTGGCCATGCTGCAGCGGCGCCTCGACTTCAACCGGATCGGCATCTCCGAAGTGGTCTCGGCGGCGGTCACGACGGCGGTCTCGGTGGCGCTGGCGCTGCTCGGCCTCGACGCCGAGGCCTACGTGCTCGGCAGCCTCGCCGGGCTCGCCGCCTGGGCGCTGGTGCTGATGGTCATCGCCCGCGTCTCCTGGCTGCCGCGGCCGCGCCGGCGGGAGACGCGGGAGATCCTCGCCACCGGCGGGCCGGCCGCGGGCGCCGGCCTGGCCGGGATCGGCAGCCGCAACGCCGACTACGCGATCCTCGGCGCCCAGCTGAGCTCGGTGCAGGTCGGCTTCTACTACCGCGCCTTCACGATCGGGGTCGAATACGAGCGCAAGCTCTCCGGGATCGTGACCCGCATCGCCTTCCCGGTCTACTCGCGGACCAAGGACATCACCCAGCTGCGCAACGTCCGCCGCCGCATCGTGCGCATGAACAGCACGATCATCTTCCCGCTGCTCACCTTCTTCATCGTCATCGCCCCGGTGGTCGTGCCGTGGCTCTTCGGCGAGCGCTGGACGCCGGCCGTCGTCCCCGCCCAGATCCTCGCGATCGCGGGCATGGCGACGAGCCTGAAGAACACCGTCGATCCGCTGATCCTCGCCGCCGGGCGCCCGCGCCCGCTCCTCTACTTCAACCTCTGCGAACTCGCCGCCTACGTCGCGATGCTGATCTTCGCCGCCTCGACCGGCAACCTGGTCGTCGTCGCCTGCGCCGTCTCCGCCTTCCGCGTGGTCGCCTTGATCGCCTCCTACCGGGCCCTGGTGGGCGGGGTCGTCGGCGGCTCGCTCGGCGAGCTGTTCGCCGACGCCGGGGCGGCGCTCGCGGCCTGCGTGGTGCTGGCGGCGGTCGCGCTGCCGATCCGGCTCGAGCTGGACCTCGCCACGGTGCCGCTGCTCTTCGTCTGCGGCGCCGCCGCGTTCCCGGCCTACGCCCTCGCCCTGCGCCTGATCAGCCCCAAGGCCTGGGCCGACATCATGCTGGTGGTGGGACGGATGGTCCCCGGCCTGCGCCGGCTCGGCGGCCGCCGCGCAAGCTCGAGCGCCTCGGAGTCGTTCGCTGGGTGATGGACGACCACCGGCTCCTGATCATCACCCCGGTCCGCAACGAGGCCGCGCACATCGAGAAGGTCGCCGCGGGCCTCGCCGGCCAGTCGCGCCGGCCGGAGCGGTGGCTGGTCGTCGACGACGGCTCCGACGACGAGACGCCGGCGATCCTCCGCGGGCTGAGCGCCGAGCTCGACTTCATGCGGGTGGTCTCGACCCCGCCCGACTTCACCGCCAAGGCGGCCGACCGGCTGGCCCGCGCGGCCGCGCCCCGGGCGTTCAACTACGGCCTCGGGACGATCGGCGCGGAGCGGGAGGGCTTCACCCACCTCGGCAAGCTCGACGGCGACGTCGAGCTCTGCCCGGACTACTACGAGCAGGTGCTGGCGGAGTTCGACCGCAACCCGCGCCTCGGCATCGCGGGCGGCTCGATCCTCGAGCAGCACGACGGCGACTGGCGGCCGACCGCAAGCGCCGCCGAGCACGTCCGCGGCGCGCTGAAGCTCTACACGCGCGAGTGCTTCGCGGCGATCGGCGGCGTGCGCGAGGTGCTGGCCTGGGACGCCGTC
>Ga0209941_1001823_pt1 | contig 13258 bp, 15 predicted proteins | sample ThiBiot_300_plan_FD_183945 | JGI IMG/M metagenome (GOLD analysis project Ga0209941, IMG submission 183945) | Wastewater bioreactor microbial communities from Cape Town, South Africa - Thiocy_solids_1 (SPAdes) | ecosystem: Engineered > Bioremediation > Thiocyanate > Unclassified | place: South... | reverse complement strand
CGTGACAGGTACAGGGTGATCACGGTCATGGCGCTCTTTTGCGCCGTCTTTGGAATCATTGCTGCAAGGCTTGTCATCCTGGGCTTTGCGCCCGATGCGGCGCCTTCAGGCGAGTGGAGCGAAGCGATCGTTGTATCACGGCCCGATTTGGTCGATCGAAACGGCGAAACGTTGGCGACCGACGTCAGCACCGTGTCTCTCTTTGCCGAGCCGCGGCGTATTGTAGATGCGGATGAGGCAAGTGAGCGGTTGCGAACTGTTCTGACGGAATTGGACGCTGATACGCTTCATGCCAAGCTGTCAGGCGACGGCGGTTTCGCTTGGCTCAAGCGCAAATTGACCCCTCGCCAGCAGCAGTCGATACTGGAACTCGGTATTCCCGGCCTGGGATTTAGGCAGGATAAGCAACGACTCTATCCCGGGGGCGCGACTAGCTCGCATGTCGTCGGCTTCGTCGACATCGACAATCGCGGCATTGCCGGGATGGAAAAATATCTGGACGATCAAGGCTACACGGATTTGCAATCACTAGGGCTTGCCTCGGATCACAATCTCAACCCCGTCAAGCTCTCTTTAGATGTCCGGATCCAAAGCATCGTCAGGGACGAACTCATCAATGCCCTATCGCGCTACAAGGCCGTCGCGGCCGGGGGCGTAATCTTGGATGTCGATACCGGCGAAGTGCTATCGATGGTCTCGTTGCCAGACTTTGATCCGAACGACCCTAAAGACGCGCTCTTGAGCGACCGGTTGAACCGCGTGTCCGCCGGGACCTTTGAAATGGGGTCCACGTTCAAGAGCTTCACAACCGCAATGGTGCTGGATTCCGGCCTGGTCAAGCTTACGGATAGCTTTGATGCTTCCTTGCCGATCCGCATAGACGGTTTCACCATTAAGGATTTTCACGGCAAAGGCCGCCGCCTTACGGTCCCCGAAATATTTGAATACTCCTCAAACATTGGCTCGGCAAAAGAGGCTGAAGTCGTCGGCGTCAAGGCACACCAGGAATTCCTGACCAGGATCGGCTTGCTGACCCGGCTAAGGACGGAATTGCCGGAGACGGCAACACCGATGCAGCCCAAGACATGGAAAAAGATCAATTCCATGACGATCTCTTTCGGCCATGGCGTGTCGACAACGCCGCTCCAGACCGCGGCCGCGGCCGCTGCGCTCATGAACGGAGGTTACCTCATTCCGCCAACGTTTCTGCGGCGCTCACGCGAGGAGGCTGACAAGCTGAAAGTCCCGGTTGTAAGCAAAAAAACCAGCGACGAGATGCGTTATCTCTACCAGTTGAACGGTCAGAAGGGCTCCGGACGGAGTGCGTTGGTTCCGGGCTATCGCGTCGGTGGGAAAACCGGCACAGCCGAGAAGGTCGTAAACGGGCGCTATTCGCCCGACAAACGTTTCAATTCTTACATCGCGGCGTTTCCGATCGACGCACCCCGGTATGTGGTTCTCGTGTTCCTTGACGAGCCCCAGGTGGAAGACGGAAAGAGTGGCGCGACGGCCGGTTCGAATGCTGCACCCACTGTCGGTGCAATTATTCGCAGATCGGCGGGTCTGCTGCAGGTAAGGCCGGATTTTGACCAGGAGGGAAAGACGGTGCTCACGGCGCAGTGTGAACCTGACGCGGCCAAACCAAAGCGAACGTTGGATTGCTAGATGTGAGTTTTCGATAGGTTGTCCATTTGACCGAACCGGGGAGACTGGAGGTAAGCGACGGCAGGATCCCATTGAGTTTTGGGCTTGAGGCGGATTCCCGTTTGGTGATGCTCCTTTTCTTTCGAGAAGGAGGCGATCGGGATGGAGTTGTCACAAGCGTCATCGGATTTCGTCGTGCGGGACGTGGGCGGCTTTGCTGGCCAGGTGGAGATCCTTGAGGGACCGACCGGACGTCGGCAATGGCCGGATGAAGTCAAGGGGGGGATCGTTCGGGAGAGTTTCGACGGCGGCGCCGGCGTCAACGACGTGGCGCGCCGGCACCGGATATCGCCACAGCGGCTGACGGGATGGCGGCGGGCGGCGCGCCAAGGCCGCCTGGTTCTGCCGCTGGAGGATGACAGTCCGGACTTTGTCCCCGTGGTGATCGAGCCCGACGGCCTTGCCTGCCCATGCGGTTGCGGCGACATGGTGAAGATCGGCGAGGATGTCTCGGAACGCCTCGATATCGTGCCGGCCCAGCTTCGCGTCCTAGGGCCAATCGACATTCATCTTAGCCAGATCATTGCGGCAGCGAGGTGGACGAAGCCGGAGAAGTGGATTGTGCGGCGGTCGTAGCGCGTCGCGAAACGACGGAAATGTTTGAGGCGATTGAAGCATCGCTCGATGCGGTTGCGGTGCTTGTAGACGTTGGTGTCGTGCGGGATGGCGACTTTGCGGTTGCGCTTGGACGGGATCACCGCCTCCGCCTTCATGTCGGCGATGCGCTGGCGTAAATCGTTGCTGTCATAGGCTTTGTCAGCGAGCACGGCACCGGCCTCCTGGCCCTCGAGAAGAACAGGAGCAGCGGTGATGTCACTGGCTTGGCCCGGCGTGATCAGGAACTGCAAAGGACGACCCAGCGTGTCGCAGAGCATGTGGATCTTGGTGGTCAATCCACCTCGGGAACGCCCCAGCGCCTGATCCTTGGCCCCCCTTTTCCGGTCGCTGCCTGCTGATGGGCGCGAACGATGGTGCTGTCGAGCATCAGGTATTTGTTGTCGCGGTCCGCAGTCAGTGTGTCGAACACCCGCTCCCACACGCCAGCGTGGCACCACCGGCTGAAACGCCGATGCACCGTCTTCCACTTGCCATAACGCTCGGGCAAGTCGCGCCAGTGCGCGCCCGATCGCAGAACCCACAAACAACCGTTCACGAACAAACGGTTATCCGAGCCGCTGCGGCCCGGATCGCGTGCCTTGCCGGGCACAAGCTGCGCGATCCGCTGCCATTGCGCCTCGTCCAACTCATACCGTTTGATCCCCATCGTGCGCTCCATGTCTCAACACGGAAACGCATGAATCAGACATCAGCCGATTTGGGAATCCTGAATGTCGATCGGTCCTAGGTGACGGTCCGCCCGAAATATGCTTGCTCCAAGGGGCGCGCCGGTGTTGCCCAGGCGAAGGCGAAGCCGCGGCTCATCGAGGGCGGCCTGCCTACCGAGGCGCTGATCGCTCATATCATGGTCGCCAAATACTCCGAGCACGTGCCACTCTACCGGCAAGGCAGTTGTTCAAGCGCAGCGGCGTGATCCTCGACCGCTCGATCCTGGCCGATTGGGTCGGACGGGCGTCGTGCCATCTGGCGCCGATCGTGGCGCGCATGGCCGAATTGCTCAAGCAGTCGGGCAAGCTGTTCATGGACAAGACGACGGCACCGGTGCTCGATCCCGGGCCGGGGCGCACCAAGACCGGCTATCTGTGGGCGCTCGCCCGCGACGACCGGCCATGGTACGGTGCCGATCTGCCCGGCGGCGTCTTCCATTACGCGCCGGGGCACGGCGGCGTTCATGCCGAAGAATCCTCAACGGCTTCGATGGCGTGCTGCAGGTGGACGGCTACAGCGGCTACCGCCGGCTCGCCCAAGCCGAGCGCTGCTGCGGCGTCCCCTTGCTGCTCGCCACCACTGGAGCCATGCCAGACGCGAGATCATCAAAGCGACACCGAAGAAGGGTTCACCGATCGCCGATGAGATCCTGAGGCGGATCGCCAGCCTCCACGCCATCGAGAAGGATATCCGCGGCCAGAACCACCAGCATCGCCATGTCGTGCGCCAGGCACGCTCTCGCCCGATCGTCGAGGCGCTTCAGGCCTGGATCGGCGCGCAGCGGGAGCGGCTGTCGCGCAAGTCGCCAATGGGCATGGCGCTCGCCTACATGGCCAATCACTGGGTGGGCTTGTGCGCCTTCCTCGACGACGGCCGTGTCGAAATGGACACGAACCCGGTCGAGAATCTGATCCGTCCCCTGACCCTCAATCGTAAGAACGCGCTATTTTGCGGCCACGACGAGGGCGGCGCCAGCTGAGGACGCATCGCTTCGCTCGTCGAGACTTGCAAGCTCAACAACGTCGATCCCTACGCCTATTTGCGCACCACCCTCGAGGCGCTTGCCGCTGGTCATCCGCAGTCGCGGCTCGATGAATTGCTGCCCTGGTCCTTTACGCCGCAGGCCCGATCGCGATCTTTGGAAATCCGGCACACCAAAGCACGACATCGTCAGCACAGCTTTGCAACAAAATTGCAAAGTTATCTGGAGACAAATCTGCTGCCGCTCGCGGGCACCGCCGATATAGCGCTCTCCCCAGCAATGATGCCGCGCCGCCGCTTACGACTGGAGTTATCACGCTTCAGCACTCACCGGGGTCTCCCCCGCTGGGAGTTGGGATATCCTCTGGCGACCGTTTTGAGTTCAGACCGTAGCGGGCGGCAAGGGACCGGCTGCTTTCTTGCGACGCTTGGAGTTCGGCGCGAAGACACGGCATCATGCGGGCGCTACCGTGAAGAAAGCTTTCCATAGTTCATCCTCTTCCTGACGAGACAAAAGGAAAGAGGCACTATTACTCTGCGGAACTACACGCCAAGTGCCCATTGAGACCGATGAACGGCGGGCAGGAAGGCTCGCGCAGCACGCCAAGACGTCTAGGCACAAAAACAGGCCGCGTAAAGCGAAGCACGACGGGTGTTCGTTTTATCAATCCACTCCCGCGTTGCCGTTCTTCGTTGCACTACCCGCCATACTGCCGCCAGTGTTGTTCCGCCTAGTGGTCAGTTTCACAAAGATCATGGTTCGCAAGGGCCTGAATCACATAGCAGTTCTTAATTTGATCTCCGCGGCAGCAGCCGGTCATTCGGGTCAGCTCCTGTTCTAGGCGCTTTAGCTTGGCCACCTTGCCACGTACAGCGTTCAGCTGCTCGGCGGCAATGCGATCGGCTTGCACGCAAGGCCGTTCAGGATGCGCACTGAGCTCAAGAAGCTCGCGAATAGAGTCTATCGTGAAACCCAGTTCTCGCGCGTGCTTGATAAATACGAGGCGCTCGCGCTCACTGCGGCCGTAGCGTCGCTGATTGCCTTCAGAGCGCTCGGCTGCGGCAACAAGCCCCTTTTCTTCATAGTAGCGGATCGTGGGGATTTTGACCCCAGTCTTGCGAGACAGATCGCCAATGGTCATCATGATCTCACTCTCCAGTTGCTAGAGGAAAGATGACACCTACGTGACCACAACGCAATCGCGCGGCTTTGACGCATCCAATTTCGAAGTGCTTGGCCTAAGCTCCCAAAAATGTGATTTGAACCTCAAGCTACTTGCGATCGTAGCGCCGACGCAGCATTTAAGGAATGGATCAGTGCGACCAATTGCGATCTCTTGGGCCGTGGTGGCTTTTATAGCGGCAGTCTCGTCTGCCGTCGCTGCCTCTTACGAAAATTCGCACGGTCAGATTTCCGACCAGCTGACTGTCGATCATGCGCAGATCGTTCTTTCTCCCGAAGGGAGGACGGCGGTTGGTTATCTAGCCGTTTGGAACGGGACCCGACACGGCGCCAATCTTGTTTCGGTGCAAAGCGAGGCTTTCGGTTCGATTTTGTTTCATAGAACGGAAGTCGTTGACGGCATTGGATATATGCGCCCGATCAAGGGCGCATTGCTCTTGCCGGGACATTCCGAACTCTTAATGAAGCCGGGCGGGGTTCATATGATGTTGAGCGATCCGAAGTCGACTCTTACGGCGGGCGACAACGTCACCTTGGTTCTCACCTTCGACGACGGCGCCAGAGTCGAGACTGCTGCGAAACTTCTCGCCACTGGGGAGCGAACGGTCGATCATCACCACGCAGAAGGCGACATGGTTGAGTCCGAATGAATGCGAAGATATTCAGGAGGATGATTTGGGCCCTGATCGCGCTTTGCGTTGCTGCTTTAATGTTCTTCCGGTACTCTGACCTGCCGGAAGGGAGGGGCGTGGTCACTCATTGGCTCGAAGCGCTTGGGGGTCGGATGCCAAGCAGGTCCGTGGCTTCCTTGTGTCTGTCGATCCCGAACGCGACACCGTGGAAGCGCTTGCCCAATATGTCACATCCTCTGATAAGCGGATCGTCGCATTTCGGCCCTGCTCCGACGAGTTCGAACGCTTCGAAAAGGCAGACAAAACCTACGGCGAGAGGGTGTCGACATTTGACGGCGATTACACGATGGACCACACAACAGGTGTCTTGCTCCTTATAAGGAGCTTCGCTTTTCCGAGACACTCGACCGTGAAGACAGCAGGGATATCGCTCTTCAGAAAATCCGTTGCCGGTTTTGATCAGACCTCGCCGGCAAAAAGCAATTACCGAGGTCTTTAGCCCGGCTTTTTGACTTCGATTTTGCTCAATTTTGATGCTTGCAATGTGACCTCTTCCCATAAAAGTTTGGGAGCGCGTCAATATGTTTTCTAGCGTCTTCAGCGCCCCTGCGCTGGTGTTGTCATGCACTTCGATATTCGCCAATGCGATTCGTCTGAACCCACTCAGCCACGGCGGTTATTTACCGCCAGCGTGGCAAAGTGTAAAAGCCCCCGTTAATCATAATAGACGAACATTGGCCGTTCGTCGTTTCAGCAGAGTCGTCTATCATTCGGATGTCCGTTTTGCCCAAAATGCCTATGAGACGAATTATTCTGATGGCACTGGCAGTGCTAACGACCGGCTGTGTCTCGACGGTCCTCAATCTGGATTCCAAGGCAACCCAGCCAATTCCGGCCAAGCTTGTTGGCGAAATGAGCCGTAAGTCGATGTCGCCGTCCTCTCCGATCCTCGTTCGGATCTTTAAGGACGAGAGCGAACTGGAGATATGGAAGCGCGACAGCAGCGGCAAATATGCACTGCTGAAAACCTACCCCATGTGTCGCTGGTCTGGAAAACTCGGCCCTAAGACACGCACGGGTGATCGGCAGGCACCCGAAGGATTTTACCATGTAAACGCCGGGATGCTGAATCCTAACTCACAATATTACCTGTCCTTCAACCTCGGCTATCCGAACAAACTTGAGACCGCGCTTGGCTATTCGGGTGAGGCGTTGATGGTGCATGGGGCTTGTTCGTCGTCGGGCTGCTTTGCTCTAACGGATCAGGGGGTTGCCGAGATTTACGCGATCGCGCGCGAAGCGCTCAAGGGCGGACAAACATCGTTCCAGGTCCAGGCATTTCCTTTCCGGATGACGGCGAAGAACATGGCAAGGAATCGCAACAATCCCAATTTCGCGTTCTGGAGCGATCTAAAGAATGGCTACGATATCTTCGAAGTTACGCGTCGCCAGCCCAAGGTATCCTACTGTGGCCGCCGCTATGTTTTCGATGCAAACTTCGTCGGAGGCGAACCCCACGACCCGCTGGCCGCTTGCCCCCCGACTGTCGGAGGCGAAGATCCTGCCGTGACGTCACGATCGGAAGCCGATCGCATCGCAATGGAGAATCTATTGTTGTCCGGTATGGCCTTCCGAGAACACGCCTATACCGACGGCGGGATGAATCTAGCATTTCGGAAATTGCTTGAACGTAACGGCGAGAAATCGCTTGCCAAGACGATCTCGTTGACCTCGGTTCCCATCAGCCGACCGGAGGCGGCCATCGCTGATCCGCATCGGGAGGACGAATGAGCGCGCTGAGACGGGTAAGGATCTTGACGCTTTCAGGCAATTCATGTTCTCGTCACCGATAGATTGGTATACGTGGGACGCGACAATGCGGCCACCGATGACCATAATAGTGGCGTTCTTGTTGGCCGGTCACGTACAATCCCGTTGTTCGCCTTGGTGGACGGCCGGTCATTCCAAATCGCGGGCCTTGACGTCATGGCTAAGCCCGACGAAGGCAAACATCGCAACGGCAGCACGAGCTCCGCGGGTTCGACCCGTCAGAACCATTGTCCCGGATGGCTTGTCGGTCTTCATCCGGAAAGCATGCCGTCACACGGTCGCGCTAACATCGCCCATGCGCCCGCTCGGTTGGCATCGGCTTGCATGGCGGTTTCTGTCCCCTCCCCGACCCGTTTGACTATTGGTTGAGCAGCATAACTCTGGCTGTTAGCGCCCTCCGTCTGTCTGAGCAGCAAAATCGGTGCTGAGAAATCGCGACCCGAGCGCACGGTCCGGAGAACACTCGCCATCTTCCCTTATTTATGATCGCTTCCTACGGGGCGCTATGGTCGTTGGCCTCACATGATCGTTCCCGACCAGGCTGGCGCCAGTATCTGACAATTGGACGCACTTGCAGCTCTAGCCCCTAGAGATTCTAGCAATCGGTGATCCAAGGAGACCGAAATGGAACGTCGAAATTTTCTTACCACCGCATCCGCTCTGGCTTTGGCAGGTATATTTCCCTCCCCGGTTCTTGCCCAACAACCGAGTTTGGAGGACCTGCTAAAACCAGGCCCGTTGCCAGAAATGAGTTTTGGCCTGTCCGATGCACCCGTCACGATCGTCGAATACGCCTCGTTGACGTGCCCTCATTGCCGTTCCTTCCACGTCACCGTGTGGCCGGAACTCAAGAAGAAGTATGTCGACACGGGAAAGGTCCGCTTCGTCATGCGCGAGTTCCCGTTCGACCCCAGGGCAGCAGCGGGCTTCATGCTCGCACGCTGCGCCGGCGACGGGAAATGGTACCCAACCATAGACCTCCTTTACCGCTCGCAGGACGGCTGGGCCCGCGTGCCGGATGCCACATCCGCTCTGAAGTCGCTGATGGGCATGACCGGCATGGACGGTGCGCAAGTCGAGAGCTGCCTGAAGGATCAAGGCCTCCTCAAAAAGGTCAATACCGTAGCAGAGATCGGCAAATCCTTCGGAGTGGATTCGACACCGACATTCTTCGTCAATGGCAAAATGCAGAAAGGTGCGCTGAGCCTCGAGCAGTTCAGCGAAATTATCGATCCCCTGCTTCAAGCCAAAAATTGAGGAGAAATCACATGAGCGGAATATTTGGACTACGTGTGCCACCTTTGGTTGCGGCTGTCTCGACAGCGGTTTGCCTGTCGGCTGCTCTTCTTTCGTCTGCGGCCTATGGGCAGGACAGTGACGTGGTGGCTCGCGTGAATGGCCGCGACATCACCGCGGCTGACCTCGCGGTCGCGGAGAAGATGTACGCACAGCAACTGGGACCGATGCCGAAGGATGCGAAGCGTTCAATGCTCGTCGATGCGCTGATCGAACTCAGGGTCGTCACTGACGCGGCACGCAAGGAAGGCGTCGAGAAAAGCGAGACCTACAAAAAGCAGATGGCGTTCCTTGAGGCGCAAACGCTCCGATCGGTATTCGTGGACTCCAAGGTGGCAACGGCCGTAACGGATGACGCTGTGCGCGCCGTCTACGACAAACAAGTCGCCAAGATCTCACCGGTTGAGGAAGTAAGGCTACGCCACATCTTGCTGCCGTCAAGGGAAGCGGCGGATGGAGTAATCAAGGCCCTGAAATCTGGTCAAGACTTCGCAACCCTGGCGGCCGACCGTTCCCTGGATACGGCGTCCAAAGTTAAGGGCGGCGATCTTGGCTTTGTTGTGCCCGGCCAGACCATCCCTGAGATCGCCACAGCTACGGCAAGCTTAGGCCCCGGCCAGTTTACCGAGTCCCCGGTTCAGAGCTCGTTCGGATATCATGTGTTGAAGGTGGAGGAGCGGCGGCAGCGCCCGGTGCCGGCCTTCGAGACCATCGCTTTTCAGATTCGCCAATCGCTTGAGGGTGCTGAAGAGAGGCGGATCTTCGACGCTTTGCGAGCCAATGCCAAAGTCGAAAAGCTCGTGCCGGATGTTGCTCCGCCCGCGGGTAGCGAAGACGGGCACGAGCAATAGGGCGGTTTGAATGCTTAGGGAACGAAGCCGGATTGACCGTGCAATGGATCGCTTCGGAGAAAAAATCAGGACTGAGTTTTAATGAGAACGGTTGTTTTGCCTTGGTGGGTCATGAAGGCACGCTCGGCCTCACCGAGGTTGGAATTCAAGAAAGGAAAAGCCGATGAAGTGCCCAGTCGACGCTAGCGACCTGGTCATGACCGAACGCCAGGGGATTGAAATCGACTACTGCCCGCAATGCCGCGGCATATGGCTGGACCGCGGCGAGCTCGACAAGATCATTGAGCGTTCCGCTGGTGATCGTCCGCCGGCGCGGACCGTCGAGCAATGGCCATATCGGGCTGATGAACACGATCGCGACTATGAAGATAGACGGCAGGGATCCCACCGTCCGTATCGGAAGAAAAAATCGTTTCTCGGCGACCTGTTTGATTTCTGATATACTGCCCTCGTTCTTCCTGGCAACAGGCCTACTTGATAACAGGTGAACAGTTCGACGACGAGCCATCTTCCAGAGGATGGTACGTCGCATGGAGGGCTTCGGGAATGGCGTCTCCCGTTCATCCTATGGAGACTTCGAGTGGATAGGCAGCACCTTAATCTGCTTGGCCGATACAAGTCGCAACTATCACTGGAAAAGGGCTGCTTTCCTTTGAGTCCGATTCTGGCGGCGAAATGGGGCGGAGTGTTTAGCTCCAGCCACCGCCATAAGTACGATAAAAGAGATGAGAACCTATTTGGGTCATCCTTTCCATCGACTGCGCCCAGCTGGGTGTTACATAGGTTGCATAATAGTGTGTCGATGAGGCAACCTTGGGTAGGAAAATTTTGCCACCCGTCACAGCCATTGCTACGTCGCGCGCGAGACGAAATGCGTCGTGGTCGATGATCCGTTCAGGAACGCCGTCGCATGCGAACGAAAACTGGCAGCGATTGAGCCATTCATCATTTTGATAGACCACGCCGCAAACCGATTCGGGATAAGCTGGATTCCTGACTCGGTTCAGAATCACCTGCGCGACGGCGGCCTGGCCTTTGACGCTTTCGCCGCGCGCTTCAAAATAGATAGCCGTCGCCAGGCATTTCTGCTCTTCTTTCGAGAATACCTCTGGCGGCAGCGGAATTTTCATCCAGTCATGATCGCCATTCGTCATCGGCGGCACATATCGCCCGGAGGTTTCACCGCCTTTGAGAAGACTGTCAAACGGCGATTTTGGATGATAGGAATCCGTAGGCGCGTACGCGGTCGCTAGAATATCAGCCCCGTCATTGGTGACTAACTCGGCCAGCGCCGGCGGCACGCCGGTCAAGCGATCAGCTTCTTTGCTGTGGAATGCCTTGATGGTTCGAAATTCGTCATTCGATGGCGGGACAAACGATGCCGCCGCGCCATTTGAGGGACGCAGCAAGACTGCCGTCGCACGCCTATCGGTGCTGTCAACAACGGCGTCGCTTGGTTCCCCGTTCGCCGAGATAGCGATCCGAGGTTTTTTCTCTCGGCGGACAATTCGCGCCTCATCATCGGTGCGAGATCGGCTTTCGTGGTTTTTGCTAGGGCTGACTTTGTTAAAGGAAGACAGGGGTAGATTGTGAACTGCAGGCATTTTCGCCGGCTCGATGCCACCGTCTACCTTTAGTGATGCCGTCGGCGACCCGGCGGCGCCAAGCACGCCGAAGATCGCGAGGAAAAGCCCGGCAATCGAGAATCGGTTTGTATAAGTGTAATGCGCCCGAGCGCTTTGCTCCCCTCCCCTCAATTGCCCGTCTCCAAAAGGTGTTGTTCTGAAACGAAATTGAAACGTTAACCTTGATGAATGGTTAACTCAAAATGGCTGTTCGCCGCGCGGCGCAACGCCACGCATCGAATTCAAAAATCGTCCTTGCATCTCTAGTAGCTAGAGGAATTATCGTCGGTCGTAATTTTGCGAAAGGCACCGCTATGAATACCTCCAACCTGCAAAGCCGTTTCCGCATCGAGGGGATGGATTGCGCCAGTTGCGCAAAGAAGATCGATACGGCAGCAAGGCGCGTCGCTGGGGTTGAAGACGTGTCGGTGTCGGTGTCAGCCGGAACGATGACCGTAACACATCGCGTCGCTCTCGATTTGGCGAAGCTTTCGAAGCGCATCGAAAGTCTTGGTTACAAAGTAACCCTCGCCCCGGCAAAGTTGCCTGCGACACAAGCGGCCAAAATGGCCAAGCCAAAAATCCGCGATCACGCAGATCACAGCCATAGTCACGATGAGCATCAGCATGAACACGATGATGAGGGCTGCTGCGGCCACGACCACTCCGATCATGATGACTCAGGTCACGATCATTCTGGCCATGATCACGCAGGTCACGACCGTGAACCTGCAAAGCATAATCATTCCACCCATGAGCAAGCGACGCATGACCACTCCGGCGGTGGCCGCGATGCGGAAGGCCAGGCACAATCATTACGCACCAAGGTCGGAGAGCTTTTGCAAAGTCGTTATCGGGTCGAGGGAATGGACTGTGCGAGCTGCGCAAAAAAAATAGATACGGCAGTCAGGCGCATTGACGGTATTGAGGAGGTCGCAGTTTCCGTTACGGCCGGAACGATGACCATCAGCCACAAAACCGACGCCGATCTTTCCCAGATCAAGAGGCGTGTCGAAAGTCTCGGCTACAAAGTTGCCCCCGCTGCAGTAGCCAACAATAGCGGAGTTTCAACCGCGTCAACCGATACCGCTTTTACGCACGACATTCATGATCACGAGACCGACGCCGGCGTTGCCGATCTTCATGGCCACGACCACGGAGTCGAAGAGGGGCCATGGTGGAAGACAGCCAAGGCAAGGTTAACTCTCCTAAGTGGACTTGCGCTCGCAGTTGCATTCGTTCTTGGCAAGCTCGTTCCTACCTATGAAACATGGGTCTTCATTGCTGCCGTGGCGGTCGGACTCATCCCGATTGCCCGGCGGGCCACGATGGCTGCCTTAAACGGCTCGCCGTTTACGATAGAGACCTTGATGACCGTCGCGGCTATTGGCGCGGTCATCATCGGCGCCAGCGAAGAAGCGGCAGCCGTTGTCTTCCTGTTTCTTGTGGGCGAATTGCTGGAGGGTGTGGCAGCTGGTCGCGCACGGTCCAGCATCAAGGCGTTGGCCACCCTTGTGCCGAAGACGGCCCTTGTCGAGGCCGATGGCAAGACCATCGAAGTGCCAGCCGAAAGCCTTGCTGTGGGCACAACGATCCTGGTGCGGCCGGGTGACCGCATCCCGGCGGACGGGGTTATCTTGTCCGGCAGTACATCAGTCGACGAGTCGCCAGTCACGGGCGAATCTGTTCCAAAGGCAAAAGTTCCGGGTGATCAGGTCTTCGCAGGGATCATCAACCAGGACGCTGCGATCCGCGTCGAGGTCAGAGCTGCGGCTGCCGACAACACCATCTCGAGAATTGTCCAACTTGTCGAACAGGCGCAGGAGTCCA
>Ga0209941_1001817_pt1 | contig 13340 bp, 19 predicted proteins | sample ThiBiot_300_plan_FD_183945 | JGI IMG/M metagenome (GOLD analysis project Ga0209941, IMG submission 183945) | Wastewater bioreactor microbial communities from Cape Town, South Africa - Thiocy_solids_1 (SPAdes) | ecosystem: Engineered > Bioremediation > Thiocyanate > Unclassified | place: South... | reverse complement strand
ACGTGTGGCATTGAAGAAGCTGACCCGAACGTCCTGGCTCTGCCTTTTAGCGGGCCTGGATGCGGGATGGCGGAGAGGGGGGGATTCGAACCCCCGTCAGGATATTATCCTGAACACGCTTTCCAGACGAGTTATTTATGAGCATCATACCCCAATATTGACGCCACATTCAAGCTGATTAACACCATCTGAATTTGCTTTCGGGCACAATTCGGGCACACTTGGAACGAAATCATGGCAACACTCCGACAACGTGAAAGTGGTTACTGGCAAGCAATCGTAAGAAGACGAGGGCGCCCCCAGGAATCCAGAACCTTTGCCACAAAATCCGAGGCGCGCGAATGGGCGCGCCAGGTCGAAGCACTGATGGATAAAGGTGTATTTCAGTCTTCCAGCGAAGCCGAGCGGACAACATTTTCCGAAATCATCGACCGCTTCATCAAAGAATTTGCGCCTGCCCATTACCGCCTGCGGGAGGATAGCAAAGAAGCCTGGCGATTCCAATGCGCGCGCCTGAGAGAAATTTTAGGGCCTTATTCCCTCGCCGCTATCGATCAGAAGCTCGTTGCTCGCTTTCGAGACGAACGGCTGAACCCTCCCCCTTCCAGCAACCGCAAAGGCGTAGGTGAAAGTACGGTCCGCAAAGAGTTGTATCTGCTCTCCAAGGTGCTGGGGTTTGCCGAAACCGAGTGTGGAATCCTGCTTCCACGAGGCAATCCGATTGCCCGGATCAGGAAGCCCAGCGAATCGAAACCTCGTGACCGCCGCCTCACGCCAGAAGAATGGGACAGACTCGTTTTGCAATGTCAGCGCAGCCGAAACCGGCTGCTCTACCCTGCCCTGACGCTGGCCGTCGAGACTGCAATGCGGCAAGGTGAACTGCTCGCCTTGCACTGGGAAAACATCGATTTCAGCCGACGTATAGCAATGCTGCTGCAAACCAAGAATGGCGAAGTTCGCGCCGCTCCACTTTCGAGCCGCGCAATCGATACGCTGAATAGCCTGCCCAGACAAATCTCCGGGGTTGTCCTCCCGGTTGAACGGATGACCTTACACCACGCCTTCGATGCGGCCTGCATACGCGCCGAGTTGGAAAACTACACGTGGCACGACTTGCGCCACGAAGCACTCTCCCGCCTTGCAGAACGTGGGGACTTCTCGGTGCTTGAACTGGCTGCGGTCAGCGGTCACAAAACCCTGCAAATGCTTAAGCGCTATACACACTTTCAGGCCGAACGGCTTGCAGCAAAACTTGGGTAAGGCTCTGCGCGATCCGACCACTGAAGTACTCAGCTCCTGATCGCAGATTCATGTGCGACAGGAGATTCATTCATAGAATCTTGATGAACGATATCCTGGCCTGGCTGGCATTGACTGTATCTCAAATGAGATACACAATGGGCAAGCTCATAGGAGGGTCCAACCATGTCTGCACACACTTCGATGCTTCACGTCCGGGTGGACGATGAAACAAAGGCGCAAGCAACTGAAGCACTTGCTGCGATGGGCATGTCGGTTTCCGATGCCGTCCGCCTTTTTTTACGCCGCGTGGTCGTCGATCAGACATTCCCGCTCGAACTCAAGGTGCCGAACGCAGAGACGCTGGCGGCCATGGAAGAGTCTCGCGCCATGATGGCAACTCGCCGCGCCCGCTTTGCCACCGCTGACGCGCTGTTCGATGACCTCGAAAAAAACAGCCGCAAGTAAGCGTGCCGCGCTGCCGCGTGCATCGGATTACACCAAGTCTTTCCTTAAAGACTGGGAGCGCCTTTCACGCTCGGGGCGCTACGACATGCATCGCCTCAAGGAGGCCATGATGTTGCTGATAGATGGCGATGCGCCTCTTGGCGCCGAATGGCTCGATCACCCACTCAAAGGCGAGTGGATCGATCACCGAGAATGCCATATCGGCGGTGATTTCCTGCTGATCTATCAGCTTGATGGAAATACCATCAACTTTGTGCGGACAGGCACACACGCTGAGTTGTTCAACCAATGACTTGGCCGTTTTGCGATTGCAATTGGCACGATGGTCAACCCACATTCCTGATCTGGGCAGGCAATTAGGCGGAAGTGCTCGACATGAGGTAACACTCGCATCGGGCCATGATCGGCCTCACGAAAAGCAGGGATGCGGCAACACACCGCCAATCCCTAGCGACCGAAAACCCACGGAGCCACCTCCTCTTTGTTTTCAACCGCAATCTGATAGTCCGGCGCCCGCTGGATTTCCGTATCCATCGCCGCCCGAACGTCCTGGATGAAATAGGGTACCAGCGCCGCGCGGCAGGTTTCCACACGGCTTGCCGTCCCGTTGAAGTATTCGGTCTGGATCACCCTGGCCTGTTCGGATGAAAGTTCAGGGTGGGCGACCAGCCGGACCTTGACCTTGGTGTTCCAGTCGGGGTCATCTAACCGGGTGCGGTCTGCTGGACGCGCCGAGGGCTTCACCTCACGGATTCGCCCCAGCGCGTAATCCCGGAATTCCTGATTCGTCTCGCTGTAGGCGCGCACATGCCACCTGTGGCCGGCGAGAACCAGGCTATGCGGATAGATGATGCGTCGATGGGGAACCGGTTCGCTCAACGACATGTACTCGATATCGACGGCTTTTGCCTGTCTGATTGCGTGCCCAAGGCTGGCGAATGCCTTGGGTGACGGGGCGGTGATGCTTGGTGTGGCTGACCACATCGCACCATCACCATCGTCCATGGCAGACGCATAGGGAAGCCCAACCATGGATAGATATCTGGATAGAGATTCAGAAATATGGGCCTGGGACACCGCGGAATACAATTTGTAGGCGTCTGGTGTCGCGTAATAGCTTCGTGATTTGCTCTCCCAGAGCATCCAATCTGGGTGCAAATCCCGGATTTCCCTTATCCATTGGCTCGCTCTTACCTGCCCAATGCCAAATATTTCGCACACTCTGGAGCGATTTAAGCGTCCCTCCCATGTCAGGAGAAGTTCCAAAAGTGGAAGTCGTTGCTGTGGGCTATCGTTTTTATGGTCCATGCGGAGCTTTCGATGATAAATTAAACCATATTATATAATTTAATATATCATATAATTCTCTATACTATTGGCTTGCATGCCGATAACGGGATGGCTTCAATCACCCGTCCGGCTCCGACTCTGACCGGTGTTGGACGGCAAGAGACGTTCACCGTTGCTTTATGGCAGGCAAGTCATCGGCCTTTGCAGCCGGTGGGTTCTGGGTCAACTTGGTCCGCTATTCAGTCTTGAGCTGTCACTGATCAGGAATTCACGCCGAACGGCAGCTTTCCAATTCAGCGAACGCGCACTCCTGACCCAAAGCGGCTGATCATGGCTTGCCCGCATAACATAGCGGCTGAAAAGGCCGATAAAATCCTTGGGATAGACCACCATGGCAAACCGTCTCCAATAGGTCTCCATATTAATAAATGTCCGGGCTATGGGACCCATGAATAACTTGTTAGATTTTGCAGAGTTCACGACCGAGGTCTCGCTATCATGAAATTCATAGCCACTCTTTTCCTATCCTTTGCATTGCTTGTGCCATATGCAGACGCCGAAGAAGTTTGCGACATCGTGAAGGGCGCGGTGGTGATCGCCCAAGATGATAAGAATACTTATCTTGGCAAAGTCACCAATCCATACGACTCCGACTCTATATTCAACGAATATGGAACCTACGGAAGCGAATACAACTCGGCGTCTATCTGGAATCAGTACGCCACATTTGGAAGTGCGTACAGTAACTATTCACCGCACAATTCCTACACGTCCACGCCCCCAATGATCATCAAGAGTAGGAAGATCCTTGGCTATCTCAGCACCAATAAGAGCATCAATTCATCCATATCCCCGAATTTGCTCAAGGCACTCTGTAAGGATGAGTTCTAAATGCGGCTTGTATGAAGCCCAAACGGAATTTGCTGGCATCTTAAGTACACACAGCATCGGATCAGGGGCGAGAAGCTGGCGTTACCGGCGGAGCGGTGTTAGAGGAGACCTCCTTATTTGCAAGCAACCCGCCTGCAAAACCGAGTACTGCAAAAGCTATTTGCCCAAAGAGCGGGGAGTCAATTTTACCTGCTGCGAAGAACAACGCAGTCGAGACAAATACCATAACTAGAAGCAAGGTGCTCGTAGTGAATTTGCCGAATCCGGGTTTCTTGGTCACCAAAATTCCGATTAGGGCGACAATGCCGAATACAAATATGGCCAAAATCAAAATTGAATCATTTGTCATCGTTATATCCTTCATTTACTTATGACTTGTATGTGTTCTTGACTCGAACTGACCGAAAAAGATAGACCATCCATAAGATGGGGAACATTACCCCGCTCGTCATTTCCTTTGCTGTGCCGAGTTCAAGGGCGTGTTCAATCTCAGGCGGTAAATTAGACAGCGCGGTTACGACTAAAACCCCAAAAACCACGTAAAGAATGTATGCAGCGAAAAATATTTTCGTAGACATGATGGCGTAAGGCCTAATTTTCCAGAGCATGAAGCCACAATATATAGATGCAATGGATAGAATGATTCGCATGGCTGCATCTACGCTTGCCGCCGTGTAAAAACCTGGGATTTCTGCCATTAAATTGGCCGCATCCTGAAAATCACCAAGAATTGCATTGGCTGAAAGAGCTGGTATGGCAAAAACAAGCATGCCAATAAGATAATAAAGCCAGCCGCCAACCCCTTTAAATTCGGACTTTTCTGCAGCCATCTCTTTAATCGAAGCAACTGTTTCAGTAGCTGCCGATGCTTCTTCTAGGACAACGGTGCCATTTCCACAAACGTGGCAGTACTTCGCGTTGTCTTGTGTTTTTGTTCCGCAGCTTGGACAGTACATGTAACCCCCTAACAATTAATTAAGAAACATATGGGGTCCGGTGATTACCTGCAGAAAAGCGACGGGGCCCGGGCAAATTATGCCCTTGTTTTATCTGGCCAACCAAGGGAGCCAAGGTCTGGGGCAAGTATTGACGTATGGACCGCTCTCACGACCAGAGCCGACGCTGGAGTAAAACTGTGAAGGGCTGTTCTGGGGCGGGAGTACGCATTCGCGGAAGTCTGAAGCGGACACTCGGCGTTACTGATCCGCGATCGACCGGTCAGAAGCGGCGGATTCAACCGGTGGATGCAACGGATTGGTGAAATCGTTCGGCGGGCGTTTCGTAGTTTAGTGTTTTCCTGGGGCGCTCATTCAATTTCCTCGCGATGGCATTGAGCTTGGCTTGCGAGTAGGTCGAAATATCGGTTCCCTTGGGGAAATACTGTCGCAGTAGCCCATTCGTATTTTCATTGGTCCCACGCTGCCAAGGACTCCGAGGGTCACAGAAATAGACCTGTATGTCCGTCGCCAACGTAAAGCGCTTATGTCCTGCCATCTCGGTGCCTCGATCCCAGGTCAGCGATTTGTAGAGTTCCTGTGGCAGCTTGCGCGCATTCTTGATCAGAGCATTGGCGAATGTCTCGGCATCTTTGCTGGCGACCTTTACCAGCATCAGGTAGCGCGTTTGACGTTCGACGAGAGTTGCAATCTGACTGCTGCGATTTCCGCACAGTAGGTCACCTTCCCAGTGCCCCGGTACGGCCCGATCTTCCGCCGTGGCAGGACGCTCGCTGATCGATACCGCGTCACGGATTCTGCGGCGATCGTCCGACTTCTGGGTGTGATGGCGCGAACGGCGCATGGCTCGCGTGCGCCGCAAATATTGCTGCAACTCCTTCTTCAAGACGCCACGAGCTTGAATGAAGAGGCTGCGATAGATCGTCTCGTGTGACACCTGATTGTTCTCGTCGTCCGGGTAAGCGCACTTCAGCCAACCAGCAATCTGCTCCGGTGACCACAGACATTGGAGCTTCGCTGCCACGATGCGCGCCAAGGTGTGGTTCTCAGCCAGTTTACAGGCCTTGGGGCGACGTGCCCGATCCCAAGCCGCCTGGTCGGCCTGGTTTGCCCGATAGCAACTCTGCCCGCCGTTGCGCAGGATCTCGCGACTGATAGTAGATGGCGCTCGCTCAAGGAGAGTGGCTATCGAACGGATCGAGTGACCGGATGCTAAAGCACGCGATATTTCTTCACGTTCAGCCAACGTCAGCACCAAGCTCGATCGGTGTCGTGGCGCCGGACTTATCCCGCCGGTCTCAGCCAGTATGCGTTGTATGGATGAGTGGTTTCGATCAAACAACTGGGCGATCTGTTGAAGGGATTCCCCTTTCCTCCAACGCTCCCACATCAAGGCCTTCTGGCTTTCCGTGTAATAGATCCGAGGTCTTCGTTTCATCTGCAACACTCCTTCTGCTTACGCAGCCTCTAGTGTGTTGCATCCACCGGTTGAATCCGCCAGCCCTTAGCGGACACACCAGCCTGGCCGGGTAAAAGACCGCTTCGGCCGATGACTTGCCGTTCATGCCAACCCTAAGACCGGCAGCTTTCTGACCTGCACCTGCCGCCCAGTAACGCTTTCCCCCGCCTCGTCATTGCCTTTACGTGGGCGACATCCCACACGCTGGAAAATCGTTTATTGCTCATTGCTCTATCTCCTTCAACAAATCTCGGTAGCATTTAGCTGCGTTGAGTTGCATCCAAATCTGACGCGGGAACACTCCCCCTCATCCAGGCCGGAAAGTGGCGTTACTGGTAACAGGGGTGCGTCTCGGACAGGGGAATCGCCATGGGCCAGTCGGTGCCAATGATTACTCTGTCGAAGACCATGGTCCTGGCCCTTTCAACAACAGATTCCGTAACCCTGGAATTAAAGCATTGCCAGCAGCCCGGGGATTCACAATAATCCGCAACGGACTTGTCCACGCTCACCAACGGAGATCACAAACATGAACAGAAAAGAACTCATCGACGCACTGGCCGCCAAGACCGATTCCACCAAGGTGGATGCCGAGCGCTCAGTTGCCGCGCTGATCGACATCATCTCGGGCACCCTGAAAAAAGGTGACTCGCTCTCGCTGGTTGGCTTTGGCACATTCGAGGTGCGCAAGCGCGCCGCGCGCACGGGCCGCAACCCCAAGACCGGAGAAGAACTGAAGATCAAGGCTTCCAAGGTTCCCGCATTCAAGCCAGGCGCGACGCTGAAGGGTCTGGTAAACGGCGTCAAGAATTAAGCGCTGTTCCGCTTCCTGCAGGAAAGTCTGGCGTCCACAGAAAATGCTGATGCGTTGTCGTGGAGCTGGAGATGAATAAGGTGGTGGGCCTTGCGGGGTTCCAGTGTCCGGTTGGCAGCATGGCCATGCACCCCATGCATGGCATGGTCGAGGTCTTTGCGCTGGACGGCTGGATGCGTGGCGTGCTCTACGAGCACCCTGTGCAATTGAGCCCTGCCGACGAGGCCAAAGAAGGGGTTGTCTCCGAGAGCATCGAGATGCGCGAGACTTGGGTACACGTCCGCGAATTGGCCGAGGCCAGTCTTGCAAAAGATATCGAAAATCTTCGCCAGCGCGGGCAACTGCTATTCGACACGATGGACTGACGCGAGGGACGGAGTAAATGCGCAGTGCGTATTGACACCCCCAAAACTTTTCGGCAGTCTGAAGACCAATGTTTCACTGCTGGCTGTCAGTATCAGCCCGACCGATGCGCGTCATGCATCGCCCTTGATGCCGTTCAGTTCCTGAAAACGGCGGGTCTTCGGATCTGGAATTCAATCGTGGTTCATCGCCCCATAGAAGCTCCCACCAGGGGAGCGCCTCTCGCGCCGTTCAGTGGGTGTTTTCCATGCACCCCATCCGGGTGCACCCTGCCCCGCAGGAAAACATCAATCAATAGAACGCTTGTTTCAATCAAGCCCAGCTGATGCAGCGCGCCCGTCTCTGTGCCCCAGCACAGAGACGGGCGCCGACGGCACCCGGAATCGCCCGCCCAACGGGCGATTTCAGGCAATCAACCGCGCGTGAAAACGCGTGATCGAACGAAAACAGCCAACCTGCCCCTGATCGTGGACCTGGAGCCCGACCGCATATTGCGCGGTCGGCGAGCCTGACCCGCACCGGCGAGATCAGCGAACTACGGCATATCAGAACTAGAGAGCGCAAGGCCGCGCTATACAAACTGCCACCCCCACGTTTGCCGCGAACGCATCGCGAGCGAGTAACACTCACCGTGCATCAAATGGTCTTGGGGGTGAACCGGAATACCGCTGCAAGCCTGCATTGCATGCGCCAAAAGCCATTGCACTGCGGGCGCGGATTCCTATTGAAACAGGAACGTTGTTTATGCCACGGCACCATGCCATGGAGATGGGACGGGAGAAGAAAACATGTCCCGAAATTATGGGCTGGGTTCACGCGACATGTCGAGCGCGGGCCGGATCGCACTCGACCAGGCGACCGGGCGCGGAGAACTGTCGTTTGCGTCGGTCGATGCGATCGCGGATCGCTTCTCGAAGTTTGCCAGTTACGCGAAAGCAGAAGGGATTGGGCGCATGGAGCGTATCGACGCCGACCAGGTACGCGAGTATGGGCGCAAGCTGGCCGACCTTGTGCAACGTGGCGATATGGCCGCCAGCTACGCCCAGAACCTGGTCAGCGCAGTGAACACAGTCATGACGCAAGCCACGCGTGGCGAGTGGCAAAGCGTGTCGCCGACCAGGGAATGTGGCATCGAGCAGCGATCGGCCATCCGCGAGGACGCGCCGACCGGATTTGATCGGCAAACGTTCAGCCGGGCAATGGAAGCGATGCGCGAGTCCGGGATGGCGCGCCAGGCGTGCATTGCGGAACTCGCCCGGGAGTTCGGGCTGCGTTCCAAAGAGGCAAGCCTGCTGGATACCCGCAGCGCCCTCGCGGAAGCCAGACAAGCCGGCACCGTGACGATCAGCGAGGGAGCCAAGGGGGGCAGGACACGCGAGATTTCGCTGTCGTCTGCTACGCAGCTGGAAGCGCTTTCGCGCGCTGCCGGGGTGCAAGGCAAGAGCCGCAACCTGATCCCGGCCGAGGCTTCATGGCGGGAATGGCGCGAGGGAGCATTGCGCGATGGCCGCGAGGCGATCCAGGCACACGGGATCGATGGTTACCACGATCTGCGTGCTGCCTATGCCTGCGAACGCTACGAGACGCTGACCGGCCACGCCGCCCCTGTGATGGGCGGCCATATCGAGGATCGCCAGGCCGACCGCGATGCCCGCGAGCAGATTAGCCATGAACTTGGGCACGACCGCATCGAGGTGGTTGCCGAATACATAGGAGGTCGGGGAACATGAAGCTGATCAAGGAGGCCGAGTTCTTGACCAGGGGGTACGGCCGCACGGGTGGCAAGGACAACCGCCGCCAGCAGCGGGCACGCATGCTCGCTTTCGCCGAGCATTGCGCCGCGACGGGTGCGCACTCATTCGGCCAGGTGGGCAAAAACCACGTCATCAGTTACTGGAAGGCCCACCGGACACTCTCGCCAGCAACCGCATACGCGCACTGGCTCGCCATCCGCGAACTATGGCGGCTGGCGGGGAAACCCGGCGTGCCGCCTGAGCCCAGGACTACCGGGGCAATGGAGTCCGATTGAAGGTCACCCTATCCGCCCTCATTGCCCCAACTGCGGATGTGCTGATCGCCGGTCTCCATACGTTCAAAACCATGCCGATCGACTGCATCAGTTAGTGAATCGGCGCGGTGCGACTTCGATAGCCACACCCCCCACCGAATTTCACCATGCGCCAGCCCAGGTTCAGATTTACTCAGCCACGTTCGGCACACCTCTCCTGCCAGGCGGCAAATTCCAGTGGGCGCAAGCCAAAGCGGATGGCATTGCCGGCGTGCAGGGTTTTGAATTCCTCCAGTGCCAGTGCGACAAAGCGCGGCTGATCCTCCTGCGCCACCGTCGTGGGCATGATGGCGAGAATCGCTGTTTCGACGGCGGGCTGTCCATCGCGAACGATGGCGCGCACAGTCTCGGCCAGTTCATTGCGGTAGCGCAGGCGAAAGGTGTCCGGCGGAACGAGTTGCTGCTGCACGGCAACGTATTGCTGGCAGGAGCGCTCGTAGGCCCAGACGTAAATATCCCGCAGCAATTCAATGCGGTTCAATTCGTACACGCCGATCATGCCGTCCACATAGGCTTGCTGTGGCACGTCAACGAAGGATAGCGGACACAGATTGTGCTGGATGAGCGGGATGTTGGCGGCCAGACGTGAGACGCGCTTGTTCACGTCCTCGAAGGGTTGCAGGTAAGGCAAATGCACCATCAGGAAGAAAGACTGCTCGAAAGGATCCCGGATTTCCGCAGCCATGCTCATCACAATGCCAAATAGCTCCCCCAGGCGTTGCGGCATGGCAATCGGCAGATAGACGCTGCCGCCTATTTCCACTGGGCGGTTGCGGATACGGCCACACGTGAGCGGATCGGGCATCAGGCCATCGGATAGAAAGGCGTGCAAGGCGATGATGGTTTCAGGATTGACGCCTGCGTGCTCGGTGTCACGCACCAGATATTCGATGGCTGACTTGTGGTTGAGGATCATCTGGGTTTCCAGCGCATCCTTGCCTTCGGCAGCCTGGCCGAATTCGATCAGCCGCTCGGTATCGAGACGACTATAAGTGTTGCCTTCCAGCTTGGATGATGCCCACGAGAGATCAATGAGCAGGCGGTTCAGAATATCGCGCGCAAAAGTGCCTGCGGGCGTTTGCTCGGCAGGCGAGCGGCCCAGGCTGTGCAGTTGGGCGCGTAACGACTCAGGCAGATAGGTCGTTTGATTGGGGTGGTATTGCTCAAGAAATTCATTCTTGTAACTGACCGGTTTGCGTTGTTGGCGCGGTTGGCGAACGTAGGCTTTGATCTCCTCGCCTTCGGAGGAGACAGGAATGTAAACCTCGGCGCCGGCCTCATCCGTCGCGTGAACTTGCTCGGTGATACTGGCTTCGATGATTCTGGACTGGCGATAGCGCAAGCCGCGCCCCTTGCCTGTCGGGGCGATCCTTTTTTGATCAGCCAGCTCACCCACGCGGCGTTGCAGTGTGCGGCGGCTGACGATATCGGTCAGGGTGGCATGCAGGCCATCGATGCCGATTCCATTCGGATGCCGGGCAATCTCGGCTTCTATCCTCGCGGTCAAATCCTCTGGGAGTTTTTTTGGCATGCGTCACCTTTTTTAGCGCGTATTGGGTCAATTCGCGCCAAAAGAATAGCCCTATTGGCACGATTAGTCAAAATACGCGCCATCGTGTGGCGCGATAAGTGAGTATCGCGCCACAAAGTCATGTTCCTTATGCTTTTCAAAATAACGGACCATGCGGCAGCATGCGAAGCGGGGATCAGGCCTGAGCCCCTGCGTCTTGGGGTTTCACTCATGGGTATCAGCATGCGCACGTCCTCCCGAACGCACGCTGGAAAGCAGCTTCTCACCATTCGCCACAATATCGGCACTGGCTTCGATCCGATCCTGCATATCCTGAATGATTCGTGCGCGTAGCTCGGTTTGACGGCCCGATCCAGCCTTCGCCTCTATCAATCGTTGGATGGACTCCTCAACGATGCCAGGCAAGGGCTGCCGACCGTCCTTTTTGGCTGACTCGATTCCTGCCGCAACCAGTTCAGACGAATACGCAAGCTCGATGCGCTGCGCTTCGGATTCATCGTCAGCTGTCCAGGTAACAATCCCTGTAGATCGGCGTCTTCTCCGCTTTTGAGGCGATCCGCCAGACGCAGCAAAATCTCCAGCCTGCCGCAGGCTGCTTGCTGCTTCTTTTGCAGAATCTTGCGTAGCAGTACCTTGAGCTTGCTGAACCTTAGCTGCTGCCAATCCGTGGTTCGGAAAACCCGAACTACGGGAAACCCGATCTTCGGTTTCCACGTTCGACTGCTGGCTTTTCAGGGGTGCTTCGTTTGCCCATTGCTCTGGCGTGTAAAGAACCCATCGACGCCCGGCGAAAGTACCATCGTGCGTCTTGATCGACTCCATACGCATTGCACCGACGCGTTCCAGCTCCCGTATCAAGGAGAGCACAGCTTCTCGCCCTTTTGGGTTCATCGTGACCAGATGGGCCAGATTCGGCTTCCAGCCTTTCGGCAAATCCCACAAAAAGGCAAAGAGTCCACGCGCGCCGAAGCTTAACCTGACATCGCGTAACAATGCCCGAGCCATCGGCCTGGAATAATGAACCTCCCCTATCCGGACCAGCTCGTCGCTCATAGCGCAGCCTCCATCTTGCGAGGACGGCCACGGAGCCGTTTTGGCTTGGCTCGTAACAAGGGGGCCACTGCCCCGCTTGGGGCAGGATTACCTGGTACACCCAGTCCGCCAATCCAAGCCTCGATGTCTGCGCGGCGATAACGGAGCAACCGCCCAACTTTGATATGCGCGGGGAATCCTGCTGGTGCAGGTTTGCGGCCATAGGCCCAGTTTTCGATGGTTGCCGGGCTAAGCTTGATTAATTTTGCGACATCATCGATGTCGAGCAAGAGTGAGAGCATCTGCGTGCCTCCATTGAGGACGCAGCCCATGCTATGAAAATACTGGATTGTTTGCGCGCGCCAGTGGATGCGCCAAGGGTGGGCTGCTACGCCCTAAGCCGCATCACGCGCAGCTAAACCTATTGGGGCGGAAAAGCTTGTTGGCCAGAGTGGCCTTAGGAATCCCCAGTTTGCCGTAAGCAATGCCAAGAGAGTGAGCGGTATAGCGGTTTGACTTCTGACCGAGCAGGCGGAACATGTTGACAGCAGCCTGCGCCAACGACCGCCCCTTTGCCCACCCCTGACGGAGCAGCCAATTGAATGCATGGGATGATGCACAAATTTTCTTGGCGGCGCGTCTCGCCATCCATATGAGGGCAAACGCGATCACCATCCCTGCCGCTCCAGCAAAAGCAATCGCACCAAAAAAATAAGCACAAAGAGTCAAGCTGACAACGTTGCACGCCCAGACTCTCCGGACTTCCTGAAGTCCAGAATCGCCAACAAAATCTAGCGCAAGATTGTCTACGTCGTAGCCAAGCATGGCCCGACTATGTCCGCACTCCCAGTGCCTGTCAAGCTATCACAGGCACAAATTAGCCGCACAAATCCGTCACATCAAGTGAGGACAACAACAGGACAACTCCGGCACAATTCGGGCACACTTCAACTCGATATAGTCCTGTTTTCGGCTTTCTCGCAGTCAGCCTCAAGCAAGCTGTCCTGCAAAATAAAAACCCCGTAAACGATTGAAATTTACGGGGTTTTTTGCATAATGGCGGAGAGGGCGGGATTCGAACCCGCGTTAGGATATTATCCTAAACACGCTTTCCAGGCGTGCGACTTAAACCACTCATCCACCTCTCCGGGAGCGGCGCATCATACCGGAAGCGCCCATGCCCGGCAAATTGAAACTGGAACTCCGACACTGACAGGACGGAAAATAAT
>Ga0209941_1001806_pt1 | contig 13425 bp, 13 predicted proteins | sample ThiBiot_300_plan_FD_183945 | JGI IMG/M metagenome (GOLD analysis project Ga0209941, IMG submission 183945) | Wastewater bioreactor microbial communities from Cape Town, South Africa - Thiocy_solids_1 (SPAdes) | ecosystem: Engineered > Bioremediation > Thiocyanate > Unclassified | place: South... | reverse complement strand
GCGCTGCCGGGCGCGGGCTGGATCGCTGCGATCTCCTACAGCCTCTACCTCGTCCACAAGCCGATGTACGCGGTGGTGCAGGGGCACTGGGGCGGGTGGCTGGACGGGCGCGGCATTGTCGCGTGGCTGGTCTATGGCGCGGCTTCGCTGTGCGCGGCCGCGGCGCTGCACGATCTGGTGGAACGACCGTTCCTGCGCCTGCGCGGTCGCGCCCTGCGGGCCTCCGCGGCGGTCCCGGCTGCAGCGACCTGATCGGGCGCCTGCTTCACCCCGCCTCGGGCGTCAGGCCTGGCGATGCACCTGGAAACCGGCGAACGACTGCGAGGTCGGCATCAGCTCGATCCGGTTGATGTTCAGGTGCGCCGGCTGGCTGGCGACCCAGAAGATCGTCTCGGCGATGTCGTCGGCGGTCATCGGGTTGGCGCCGCCATAGAGCTTGTCGGAGGCGGCCTGGTCGCCGTGGGTGCGGACCACGGTGAACTCGGTTTCGGCCATGCCCGGTTCGATTGCGGTCACGCGCACGCCGGTGCCGTGCAGGTCGGCGCGCAGGCCCAGCGAGAACTGGCTGACGAAGGCCTTGGTGCCGCCGTAGGCATTGCCGCCGGTGTAGGGGTAGGTGGCCGCGGTGGAACTGATGTTGATGATGGCGCCCTTGCGCGCAATGAGCGTCGGCAGCAGGGCGTGGGTGAGCGTCACCAGCGCGGTGACGTTGGTGTCGATCATGGTCTTCCAGTCGGACAGCAGCGCGTCCTGCGCCGGCTTCGTGCCTTGCGCCAGCCCGGCGTTGTTGACCAGCAGGTCGATCCCGCGGAAGCGTTCCGGCAACGCATCCAGCGCAGCGCGCATGGCGGCCTCGTCGCGGATGTCGAAGCAGGCGGGGTGCAGGGCCTCGCCGAGCTCCTCGCGTAGGGCGTCGAGGCGCTCGGCGCGGCGGCCAGTGGCGATGACTTGCCAGCCGGCGGCGATGAAGCGGCGCGCGGCGGCGCGGCCGAAGCCGGCGGTGGCGCCGGTGATGAGGGCGGTGCGGGGCGTGGTCTTCATCCCCGCATTCTACTGCCGCGGCCGCGGGCCTCAGTGGGTCTTGACTGCCATCGCCGGCAGGCCGCTGCCGGCCAGCTTGGCCTTGGCGTCCGCCAGTTCGGAGGCGCTGCCGTACGGCCCCATGCGCACCCGGTAGACGGTCTTGCCATCGATCTGCGCGGATTCCACGCGGGCGTTCAGGCCGAGCAGCGCGATCCGGGCCTTGGTGGCCTCGGCGTCGCCGGATGCACCGAAGGCGCCGGCCTGCAGGATGTAGCGGGTTGCCGGCGCAGTGCGGGCAGCCTCCGCGCTTGCGGTCGCCGCGGCGGTGGGTGCGGGCGTGGCGGCAGCCGGGGTTTCACCGAGCGGCGTGGGCAGGGCGTCGGGGCTGCTGGCCGCGGCCGGCGCTGTCTCCGCGGCGCTGGCCTGCCTGGCAGCGTTGGCTTGTGCTTCGGCTTCGGCCTTCGCGCTCGCCGCCAGCTCGGCGTCGCTCACCGCCACTTCCTGGCCAGGCAGCAGCGTGTAGAAGTCGTACTGGGTGGGCTTGGGCTTGTCCGCGTCGGCCTTGCCCTCGCCAGCGGGGGCGGTATCCGGCGCGATCGCCTCGCCCTCGTCGCTCACCGCGGCGGGCAGGGCGTCGGGATTGGGCTTGGGCCGGAAGAAGCCGTCGCTGCCGTCGGACTTGAGATAGCGCGGCAGCAGCAGCACTGCCAGCAGCGTCAGCAGGACACCGATCACCAGCCAGGCCCAGCCCGGCAGGCCGCCGGACGAATTCCTTTTTGCCTGGGACTTCCCGCGTCGTGCCGCCATCACATGCTCTCCGGGGCGGAAACGCCCAGCAGGTCAAGGCCGTTGGCCAGCACCTGGCGGGTGGCCAGCGCCAGGGTCAGGCGCGCGTCGCGCAGATTGGCGTCCTCCACCAGCACCGGACTGGCGTGGTACCAGCCGTGGAAGGCGTTGGCCAGTTCGCGCAGATACTGCGCGACCAGGTGCGGCTCCAGCGTGGCGCCGGCGGCCTCCACCACTTCCGGGAAGCGCGACAGTTCGCGCATCAGTTCCTGTGCCGGCGCATCGTCCAGCACCTGCAGCGAGGCGGCGCCGTTCGCCGCGTCGTACGCGTAGCCCTTTTCGCCGGCCTGGCGTAGCAGGCTGCAGATGCGGGCATGCGCGTACTGCACGTAGTAGACCGGGTTGTCGTTGGACTGCGAGCGCGCCAGGTCGATGTCGAAGGTGAGCTGCGAATCCGGCTTGCGTGCGACCAGGAACCAGCGGGTGGCGTCGCGGCCGGCCTCGTCGATCAGGTCGCGCAGGGTCAGGTACGAGCCGGCACGCTTGGACAGCTTCACCTCCTCGCCGCCGCGCATCACCGTGACCATCTGGTGCAGAACGTAGTCCGGGTAGCCGGCGGGGATGCCGCAATCCAGCGCCTGCAGCCCGGCGCGCACGCGCGCCAGCGAGCCGTGGTGGTCGGCGCCCAGCTCGGTGACCGCGCGCTGGTAGCCGCGCTGCCACTTGGAGAGGTGGTAGGCGACGTCCGGCACGAAGTAGGTGTAGGTGCCGTCGGACTTGCGCATTACCCGGTCCTTGTCGTCCCCGAAGTCGGTGGTGCGCAGCCACAGCGCGCCGCCTTCCTCGTAGGTGTGGCCCTTGGCGATGAGTTCGCGCACGGTCTCCTCGACCTTGCCGTCGGTGTACAGCGAGGACTCCAGGAAGTAGCGGTCGAACGACACGCCGAAGGCCTGCAGGTCGGCGTTTTGCTCGCGGCGCAGGTACGCCACCGCGAAGGCGCGGATGGCGTCGAGGTCGTTGGCGTCGTCCTTGCCGGTGACGACGTGGCCGTCCACCTCCACGCTGTCGCCGCGCAGGTAGGCGGCGGCGACGTCGGCGATGTAGTCGCCGTTGTAGGCGTCGGCGGGCCAGTCGGCATCGCCCGGCTTCAGGCCCTTGGCGCGGGCCTGGGTGGAGATCGCCAGGTTGTTGATCTGCACGCCGGCGTCGTTGTAGTAGAACTCGCGCTTCACGTCCCAGCCGTTGGCGGCCATCACCCGCGCGATGCAGTCGCCGATCACGCCGGCGCGGCCGTGGCCCACGTGCAGCGGTCCGGTCGGGTTGGCGGACACGTATTCCACGCCCACCATCTTGCCGTCGCCGCTGGGGTTGCGGCCGAAGGCGGCGCCGCTGGCATGGATGTCGCGCACCTGCTGCTGCCATGCGGCGGCGGTCAGGTGGAAATTGATGAAGCCGGGGCCAGCGATCTCGACCTTGGCGACCGCATCGGAGGACGGCAGTGCCTCGATCAGCTGCTGCGCCAGCGCGCGCGGATTGCTGCGCGCGGCCTTGGCCAGCAGCATCGCCGCATTGGTGGAGAAGTCGCCGTGCGCGCGCTCCTTCGGCCGCTCGACCGAGAAGTCAGGGCTGGCGAGGTCTGCAGGCAGGATGCCTGCGTTGCGCAGGGCGGACAGGCCCTGTTCGATCAGGGCGCGGAGCTGGGTTTTCACGTGCGGGAATGCTGCGGTTGAATCGACCGGCCATTGTACGCGAGGGCGCCTTCAGACCAGCCCGAGCTGCGCCATCGAGGTGGGCGGGCCGTCGCCGACCACGAAGTGGTCCAGCAGCCGCACGTCCACCAGCGCCAGTGCCTGCTTGATGCGCGTGGTCACCGCCCGGTCGGCGGCACTCGGATCGGGACTGCCGCTGGGATGGTTGTGGCCGATGATGGCCGCCGCCGCACCGTGGGCCAGCGCGCGCTGGACGAGGATGCGCGGGTGCACTTCGGCGGCGTCGATGCCGCCGCGGAACAGCTCCTCGAAGCCCAGCGCGCGGTGGCGCGTGTCCAGGTAGAGCACCGCGAACACCTCGTGCGGTTGCCCGCGCAGGCGCTGCGCGAAGTAGCGGCCGGCGCAGGCGGGATCGCCCAGCGCCTCGCCGCGTTCAAGCTGCGCGGCCAGATGGCGATGGCCCAGTTCCAGTGCCGCCGCCAGCAGGCAGGCGCGGGCCGGGCCGATGCCGCGCAAGCCGGTCAGCGCCTTGGCGTCGCGGTCCAGCAGCCGGCGCAGGCCGCCCTGGCCGGCCAAGAGGCCGCGCGCGCTGGCCACGGCGTCGCTGCCGGCGATGCCGGAGCCGAGGAACAGCGCCAGCAGCTCGGCGTCGGACAGGCTGCCGGGGCCGCGGGCCAGCAGCTTTTCGCGGGGGCGTTCGGTTTCGGGCCAGTCGCGGATATGCATGCGGCCAGCGTGCGTCGGCCAGCCGCGCGGGGCAAAGGATGCAGCCCCGGCATCGGGTAAGCTGCTGCTTCTCCAAGTGGTCAGGGAATGGCCCGATGCAGGCTACGTTTTCCCCCGCCGGCGACGTCCGCGTGCTGCTGTGCGTCTGTGGCGGCATCGCCGCGTACAAGTCCGCCGAGCTGGTGCGGCGGCTGCGCGACGCCGGCGCCGAGGTGCAGGTGGCGATGACCGACAGCGCGCAGCGCTTCGTCGGCGCGCAGACCTTCCAGGCCCTCTCGCACCGGCCGGTGCGCACCTCCCTGTGGGATGCGCAGGCCGAGGCGGCGATGGGGCACCTGGAACTGGCCGGCTGGGCCCAGCACGTGGTGGTGGCCCCGGCCACCGCCAACACGCTGGCGAAGCTGGCGCACGGGCTGGCCGATGACCTGGTGTCCACCCTGTGCCTGGCCACCGAGGCGCCGCTGCTGGTCGCGCCGGCGATGAACCACCGGATGTGGCGGCATCCGGCCACCCAAGCGAACGTCGCCACGCTGGTGGCGCGCGGTGTGCGCATGGTTGGCCCCAACGACGGCCCGCTGGCCGAAGGCGAATCCGGCCCCGGGCGGATGGCCGAGCCGGCGGAAATCGTGGCCGCGCTGGCGGTGGGCGCATGAGCGCGACGCTGGCGGGCATGCGCCTCGTGGTTAGCGCCGGCCCGACCTTCGAGGACATCGACCCGGTGCGTTTCCTAGGCAATCGCAGCAGCGGCAAGATGGGCTTTGCGATTGCCGCCGCCGCGGCGCAGCGCGGTGCCGAGGTGGTGCTGGTGGCCGGTCCCGTGCAGTTGCCGACACCGCCGGGCGTCGCCCGCGTGGACGTGCGCAGCGCGGCGCAGATGTTCGACGCGGTGATGGCGGCGCTGCCCTGCGATGCCTACATCGGCGCGGCGGCAGTGGCCGATTTCACCCCGCGCGCGATCGCTGCCAGCAAGCTGAAGAAGCAGCCTGGCCAGGACACGCTGGTGCTGGAACTGGTCAAGACCCGCGACGTGCTGGCGGAGGTGGCCATCCACCCGCAGCGGCCGCGGCTGGTGGTGGGGTTCGCCGCCGAAACCGACGACGTGGCCCGCTACGCGCGCGACAAGCTGGAGCGCAAGCGGCTGGACATGATCTGCGCCAACCGGGTCGGGCTGGCGGGCAGCGGATTCGAAAGCGACGACAACGCGCTGCTGGTCATCGACGCCGCTGGCGAGCGTGCCCTCGGGCCCGCGCCCAAGGCCGAACTGGCGGCGGTGCTGCTGGATATCATCGGCGAACGCTTGCAGGCCGGGGAGGCCGCATGAGCCAACGCACGCTGCAGGTGAAAGTGCTGGACCCGCGCATCGGCGGCGAATGGCCGCTGCCCGACTATGCCACCGCGCACAGCGCCGGACTGGACCTGCGTGCCGCGCTGGACGCACCGCTGGAGCTGGCCCCCGGGCAGGCCGTGCTGGTGCCGTCGGGGCTGGCCATCCACATCGGCGATCCCGGGCTGTGCGCGATGATCCTGCCGCGCTCTGGGCTGGGGCACAAGCACGGCATCGTGCTGGGCAACGGTACCGGACTGATCGACGCCGACTACCAGGGGCCGCTGATGGTCAGCCTGTGGAATCGCAGCGCCACCGCCTTCACCGTGGAGCCCGGCGACCGCATCGCCCAGCTTGTGCTGATGCCGGTGGTGCGTGCCGCGCTGCAGGTGGTGGATACTTTCGAGGAGAGCGCACGCGGACAGGGCGGCTTCGGCCACACCGGCGTGCGCTGACAGGGGAACGCGATGGCATTGTTCGGATTGGGTGGGAAGAAAGGCGCCGCTGGCGCGGAAGCGGACGGCAAGCTGGCGTACGACCCGCTGCAGGCGGCGCGCGCGCTGCCGTGGCTGATCGCGCTGCTGGGCGTCCTGGGGCTGTGGTGCCTGGTTGCCGGCGGGCTGCGCCAGCGCGACGACAGCCGCCAGAGCGCGCTCGAGTTCGCCCGCGATGACGTGGTGGTGGGCGTGCGGCGCACGCTCAATGAGCATCGCCAGAAGTTCGGCGCACGGCTGGCGGCCAAGGAATTCACCACCCCGCTGGCCGCGGGCGACGCCGCCGCGGCGGCATCGGTGCTCAAGGGCTGGGGCGAGGTCCAGCGCGCCGAGCTGTGGCCGTCGGATCTGGATGCGCGCTACCAGCAGCTGCCGCGCAGTGGATTCGGCAGCCTGGCGACCGCCGAGGATGCGCTGAGCACGGGCAAGATGGCGGTGCGCGTGGTGCGCGCCGGTGGCGGGACGCGGCTGGCGCTGGCCGCCCCGGTCGGCGAGGGGCGAATGATCGCCTACGTGGAATTGCCCTTGGACAGGCTGCGCAGCAGCGTGGAAAGCCCGGTGCTGCCGGATGGTACCTACCTGGCGCTGCGCCAGGGGCAGCGCAGCGTGATCGAGCGGGGGGAGGTCGGGCTGGCCGCGGCGGCCGAGGCGCTGGGCGCAAGGGTGCCGGACAGCGAGCTGCGGGTGGCCGCGGCGGCACCGGACAGCATGGCCGCGCCGTTCGGCCTGAGCGGCTGGACCGCGCTCGGGCTGGGGATCATCCTGCTGCTGGTGAGCGGTGGCCTGTGGTTCGTGCTGCGGCCGCGGCTGCTGGCAATGGGCGGCGCGGGCGAAGTCGAGGCCGGGCCCACCCTGTCGGACCTGCAGCAGACCCTGCCGCCGGTCGAGGCGGTAACGCGCGCCAAGGAGCGCGAGCAGGATGCCGCCAAACCCGCGTCCAGGGTGCAGGTGGTGATCGATCACCGCATCTTCCGCGCCTATGACATCCGCGGCGTCGTCGGCCAGTCGCTGGACGCCGGTGTGGCCGAGCTGATCGGGCAGGCGATCGGCTCGGTGATGGCCGAGCAGGGGCTGGAAGCCATCGTGGTCGGCCGCGACGGCCGCCTGTCCGGGCCGACCCTCGCCCAGGGCCTGATCGAAGGCCTGCGCAAGGCCGGCCGCCACGTCATCGACATCGGCATGGCGCCGACGCCGGTGGTGTATTTCGGTGGCTACCACCTGCGCACCGGTTGCGGCGTGGCCATCACCGGCAGCCACAACCCGCCCGATTACAACGGTTTCAAGATCGTCATCGGCGGAGAGACCCTGTCGGGTGATGCGATCAAGGACCTGCACGCCCGTATTGCCGAGGACCGCCTGCTGACCGCCGACACGCCGGGCAATCTCGAGGAGCGTGACATCGGCGAGGACTACGTCCAGCGCATCGCCGGCGACATCCAGATCGGCCAGCGTCTGAAGGTGGTGGTGGATGCCGGCAACGGTGTGGCCGGGGTGCTTGGACCCCGCGTGCTGGAGGCGATCGGCGCCGACGTCACGCCGCTGTTCTGCGATATCGATGGCACCTTCCCCAACCACCATCCCGATCCCAGCGAACCGCGCAACCTCGAGGCGCTGGTGCAGATGGTGCAGCGGCTGGATGCCGACCTCGGCATCGCCTTCGATGGCGATGGTGACCGCCTCGGCGTGGTGACGAAGGCGGGCAAGAACATCTTCCCCGACCGCTTGCTGATGCTGTTCGCCGCCGACGTGCTGGAACGCAATCCCGGCGCGGTGATCGTCTACGACGTGAAGTGCACCGGGCGCCTGCCGGTGCAGATCCTGCGCTACGGCGGCAGCCCGCTGATGTGGAAAACCGGGCATTCGCTGATCAAGTCGAAGATGCGCGAGGTGGACGCGGCGCTGGCCGGAGAGATGAGCGGCCACTTCTTCTTCGCCGAGCGCTGGTTCGGCTTCGACGACGGCATCTATGCCGCGGCGCGGCTGCTGGAGATCCTGGACGCGCGCGAGGAGACGCCGGACGCAGTGTTCGACGCGCTGCCCGACGGTGTATCCACCGCCGAGATCAAGGTCGAAGCCCCGGATGGCGACCCGCATGCCTTCGTCGAGCGCTTCCGCCTGACCGCGACGTTCGAAGGCGCCCGCCAGACCACCCTGGATGGCGTGCGGGTGGATTGGTCGGATGGTTGGGGCCTGGTGCGTGCGTCCAACACCACGCCGGTGCTGGTGATGCGCTTCGATGCCGAGAACAGTGCGGCGATGGCGCGCATCCAGCAGGCGTTCCGCGACAACCTGCTGCGGCTGGAGCCGGACCTGCAGCTGCCGTTCTGAGGGCGGCTGCTCAGCCCGCCGGCGTCGGCGCTGCCGGTGCTGGCGCGGGTCCGTTGGGATCCTGGCGCATCGCGCGATAGCGCTGCACCGAATCGGCCAGCTCGCGTTCCAGCTCGGCGCGGTCTACTTCCTGCGCCCGCAGGATCTGCTGCTGGCGCAGCAGTTCGCCGTGCTGGCGGCGGATCGAATCGGTCAGCTTGCGCGGCACCGGGCTTTCGGCCAGCTCTAGGTCGCCGGCCTGGCGCAGCAGCGACAGCAGGCTCAGGCGCAGGTTGGCCAGGCCCAGCCGGCTGGCCTTGAGGGTTTCGTCCAGCAGCGCGGTGCGCTCGCCGTAGGCGCGGCGCAGGTCGGCCTCGGTCAGGTAGGACTCCACCATCGCCAGGTCGCGGCGCTTCTGCAGCGCCTCCGCCTCGGCCTGCCGGCGCGCGGCTTCGGCCGCGACTTCGGCCACGCTTCTCTCGGCGTCCGTCAGGGCGCGGTCGACCTGTTTGGTGGGGATGCCGCTCTTGGCACTGAATTCGGTCCGCGCGCGGTCCACCGCCGAGGCCGGCAGCGCATCGCCGCAGACCCGGCGGCCGCCCTCGTCCCAGCAGTAGATCTTCTTCTGCGGCGGTGCGGCGGTCTGGGCGGCGGCGGCGCCGCTGCCGGCCAGCGCAAGCGCGGCGACGGCGGCGCGGAAGATGTGGCGTTGGTCCGGCATGACGGCCCCCTGTGGCAGTCGGATGAGCGTATCAGGCGACGCCGTAGCGCGCGCGGTAGGCGAGCAGCGCATCGCGATGGGCGGCCAGTCCGGCGTCTTCGCCGGCATACGCCAGCAGGTCGTCCAGCGCGGCCACCGCGACCACCGGGATGGCGTGCTCGGCCGCCACCGCCTGCGCCGCGGATTCGGCGGCATCCTCGCGCACGCGTTCCTGCCGGTCCAGCGCGATCACGATCCCGGCCGGCGTGCCGCCAGCCTCGCGGATGATCGCCAGCGCTTCGCGGATGGCGGTGCCGGCGGTGATCACGTCGTCCACGATCAGCACCCTGCGCCCGGCAAGCGGCGCGCCTATCAGGCTGCCGCCCTCGCCGTGCGCCTTGGCTTCCTTGCGGTTGAATGCCAGCGGCAGGTCGCGGCCGCGCCGCGCGTATTCGCAGGCCAGCGCGGTGGCCAGCGGGATGCCCTTGTAGGCCGGTCCGAACAGCAGGTCGAAGTCCAGCGCCGCCGCGTCCACCGCATCGGCGTAGCACTGCGCCAGCGCGGCCAGCGCGGCGCCGGAGTCGAAGCGACCGGCGTTGAAGAAATACGGGCTGCTGCGGCCGGACTTGAGGGTGAATTCGCCGAAGCGCAGCGCGTCGGCGCGCAGCGCGAGCTGCAGGAAGCGGTGGCGGTGGTCGGACACGGCGTCGATCAGTCTGGGGTTTGGACCGAAAGCGTACCGCATGCGCCCGAGCCCCTGTGCCGGGGCAGGTATGCTTGCGTGCTTCGGGCGCATCGCGCGCCACCTGCCGCAGCCCCCGCCGCCGAGTACCACGATCCCCAAACCATGCGCATCCTCACCTTCAATGCCAACGGCCTGCGTTCGGCCGCCTCCAAGGGTTTCTTCGACTGGTTCGCCGCGCGCGACGTCGACGTGCTGTGCCTGCAGGAAACCAAGGCACAGGAACACCAGCTGGCGGATGCCGCGTTCCGGCCGGAAGGCTACGAGGCGTGGTTCAAGGACGCACAGAAGAAGGGCTACAGCGGCGTGGCGATCTACAGCCGGCGCGAGCCCGACGAGGTGCGCACCGCGCTGGGCTGGGCGCCGTTCGACGACGAGGGCCGCTACATCGAGGCGCGCTTCGGCAACCTGTCGGTGGTCAGCTTCTACATCCCCTCCGGCAGCTCCGGCGAGTTGCGCCAGGGCTTCAAGGAAGAAGTGATGGCCTGGCTCAAGCCGATCATGGACGGCTGGCTGGCCAGCGGCCGGGAATATGTCCTGTGCGGCGACTGGAACATCGTCCGCGCCCGAAACGACATCAGGAACTGGACCGGCAACCAGAAGAATTCCGGTTGCCTGCCGCACGAGCGCGCCTGGCTCAGCGGAATGATCGCGGACGACTGCCACGACGGCCTGGTCGCGCCGCCCGCGCAGGGCTGGAAGGATGCCTTCCGGGTGGCCAAGCCCGGGGTGGTGGAGTATTCGTGGTGGTCGCAGCGCGGCGCCGCGCGCGCCAACAACGTCGGCTGGCGCATCGACTACCAGATCTGCACGCCGGGCATCGCTGCGTCGATCCGCGCCGCCGAGATCTTCCCCGAGCCGAAGTTCTCCGACCACGCCCCGGTGCTGGTCGACTACGCCGAATAGGCCAGCCCGGCACGATCGCCACCCGCCAACCCCGTCGCGCCGGCAGGCGCTGCCACAGGAATCCCGATGTCCGACAGCGCCGCCTCCCGCAAGAAGACCACCCGCGACGTCCTGCGCGCGCTGCGCCGGCCCAAGGTGCTGGCGATGCTGCTGCTGGGCTTCTCCTCCGGCCTGCCGCTGTACCTGGTCGGCAACACCATGGGCTACTGGATGCGCGAGAACGGCAGCGAGCTGTCGGCGATCGGCTTCCTGTCGTGGGTGGGCCTGGCCTACACCCTGAAGTTCCTGTGGGCGCCGGTGATCGACAAGACCAGGGTGCCGCTGCTGGGCCGGCTTGGCCACCGCCGCGGCTGGATGGTGCTGTCGCAGGTCGTGGTGGCGCTGGGCCTGGCCGGGATGGCGGTGGTGCAGCCACAGGGCGGCCAGTTTCAGCTGGCGGGATTCGCCATCGAGCACCTCCTGGTGTTCGGCGCGCTGGCGCTGGCGGCGGCGTTCGCCTCGGCCACCCAGGACATCGTGGTGGACGCCTGGCGCATCGAGATCGCCGACGACGCCGAAGAGCTGGGCCTGCTGACCTCAGGCACCCAGTTCGGCTACCGCACCGCGCTGCTGGTGACCGATGCGCTGATCCTGATCCTGGCCACCTACGTGGGCTGGGCGCTGTCGTACTGGGCGATGGCGGTGCTGATGGGCGTGGGCCTGTGCGCGGCGCTGTTCCTGGCGCGCGAGCCGTCCGCCTCGCAGCGCCCGGAGGTCACCGCGCACGCGCCGATGTGGACCGTGTCCGGGCTGTGGGACGCCATCGCCGGGCCATTCATCGCCTTCTTCAAGACCCACGGCCAGTGGGCGCTGCTGATGCTGGCGGCGATCAGCCTGTACCGGTTGCCGGATTTCGTGATGGGGCCGATGAACAACCCGTTCTATGCCGACATCGGCATCAGCAAGGAGTTCGTGGGTGAGGTGCGCGCCTCGATCGGGCTTGCCACCTCGCTGCTGGGGATCGCGGCCGCCGGCATCAGCGCGGTGCGCTTCGGCTTCGTGCCCACCCTGCTGGCCGGCGCCATCCTCGGCCCCGGCTCCAACGCCGCGTTCACCTGGGTGGCCTATGCCGGCGGCGACCACGCGGTGTTCGTGGCGGCGATGGCGATCGACGGCTTCTCCACCGGTTTCGCCGGCACCGCCCTGGTGGCCTACATGTCCAGCCTCACCAGCATCGGCTACACCGCCACCCAGTACGCCCTGCTCAGCTCGTTCTACGCGCTGCTGGGCAAGCTGCTGAAGGGCTTCTCCGGCGTCGCGGTGGAACAGCTCGCAGTCGGCCGCACGCTGCTGGACGGCTATGCGCTGTTCTTCCTCGGCACCGCGCTGGCCGGGTTGCCGGCGCTGCTGCTGTGCCTGTGGCTGGCGCGGCGGATGCGCGCCGCAGCCCCTGCTCAGGCGGGGTAGAGCGCGCCCAGCACGCGCGGCCCGGCGGCGCCGGTGACCGCAGGCAGGTTGCCCGGTCGGCCGGCGAGGTGTTCGCGCGCCAGCCAGGCGAATGCCATCGCCTCGACGAAATCCGGGTCCAGCCCGTGTGCGGCGCTGGACTCGATCAGCGCGTCCGGCATCGCTTCGGCCAGCGCCGCCATCAGCAGCGGGTTGTGCACGCCGCCGCCGCAGGCGATGACCCGGCGGGTGCCCGGCTGGGTGGCGCGCAGGGCGTCGGCGACGCTGCGCGCGGTCAGCGCCAGCAGGGTGGCCTGCACATCGGCAGGCGCTTCGGTGCCGGCCAGCGCGGCTTCCACCCAGTCGAGGTGGAAGCGGTCGCGGCCGGTCGATTTCGGCGGCGGCGCGGCGAACCAGGGCTCGGCCAGCAGGCGCGCCAGCAGTGGGCCATCGACATGGCCCCGTGCGGCGAACGCACCGCCGGCGTCATAGGCCGTGCCGGTGTGGCGCTGGCACCACGCATCCATCAGCCCGTTGGCCGGGCCGGTGTCGAAACCGCGCACCGTGCCGCGGGCCGGCAGCAGGGTGAGGTTGGCGATCCCGCCAAGGTTCAGCACCGCGCGGTCCTCGCCGGGGTCGTGCAGGGTGGCCGCGTGGAAGGCCGGCACCAGCGGCGCGCCGTGGCCGCCGGCGGCGACGTCGCGGCGGCGGAAGTCCGCCACCACCGGGATGCCGCAGCGCTCCGCGATCACGTGGGCATCGCCCAGCTGCAGGGTGAACGGTGCGTCGCCGTACGGGTGGTGGCGCAGGGTCTGCCCGTGCGAGCCGATCGCGCCGACGTCGCGTGCGGCCAGCCCGGCGTCGCGGAGCGTCGCCAGCGCGGCGGCGGCAAAGGCGTGGCCAATGCGCACGTCCAGCTCGCCCACCTCATCCAGGGTCAGTGCCTGTGCCTGCTGGCCCAGCGCCACCAAGCGCTCGCGCAACGCGGGCTGCCAGGCATGGGTGCGGCCATGCAGCAAGGTGGGGCGTGCATGCGCGTGGTCGTCGTCGAACCGCACCAGCGCGGCATCGATGCCGTCGGCGCTGGTGCCGGAAATCAGGCCGAGAAAAGTCCGGCCGCGGGGGAAATCGCTCATGCGATGCAGTATCGCATCGCCGCGTGCGTGGCCTCAGCCCTTCTTCGGCGCGGGCGCTGGCTTGGCGGCGGCGCTGGCAACGCGGCTGCCGTCATCGAGCTGGAACACCACGTCCTCGACCTCGCGGATCTTCTCCAGGGCGCGGTG
>Ga0209941_1001802_pt1 | contig 13450 bp, 17 predicted proteins | sample ThiBiot_300_plan_FD_183945 | JGI IMG/M metagenome (GOLD analysis project Ga0209941, IMG submission 183945) | Wastewater bioreactor microbial communities from Cape Town, South Africa - Thiocy_solids_1 (SPAdes) | ecosystem: Engineered > Bioremediation > Thiocyanate > Unclassified | place: South... | reverse complement strand
CTTAAGTGCAGCCCAGGCTTGACTTACATAACCTGAGCTTGATAGTTATAGCCTAGGCTTGATGGCAACCTAGGCTTGCAGTAGCTTAGGCGTGATTGTAGCCCAGGCTTGATTGTAACCTAGGCTTGCAGTTGCCTAGGCGTGATTGGAACCTCAGCCTGATAAATTTAGCCCGGCTTAATTATAACCTAGGCTTGACAGTAGCTTAAGCTTGACTATAGCCCAAGCTAGATTGTAACCTAGGTTATAGTTATCAGGCTGAGGTTCCAATCACGCCTAGGCTACTGTAAGCCTAGGTTACAATCAAGCCTGGGCTATAGTTATCTGGCTGAGGTTCCAATCAAGCCTGAGCTACAATCACGCCTAAGCTACTGCAAGCCTAGGCTATAACTATCAAGCTCAGGTTATGTAAGTCAAGCCTGGGCTGTACTTAAGCCTGGGCAATAATCAAGCTTAGGCTGTAGTCTAACTGAGTTTAAGTCAAGCCTGGGCTACTATCACGCCTGGGCAACGCGAAGCCTAGCGCTTGATTCAACCGCAAAGCCATTTCACCAGTAAGACTAGTTATATTAAGCTTGGATGGAATCTATATTCACTACTTATTATGCAGTTCACTCACAGATTACTAACTTAATTGTAATATAGCTTGACTAAGCGGTCTTCCTCCAGTTTACTAACTTATTTTAGCTTATGGTCGGACTGTACGGGTTATTCGGGATGGACAGCGCATTTACAGGAAATCATTAGTGCGTCCCTATTCTCTAGAGTGGCCCTACACTCAGTGCTTAATCAGGTTTCTAAGCGCTTGGGCATCGATTAGATGTGAAAGCCATTGTGCTGTCACGTTTCGTGATTGCCTGTGACAACCTATTCCGGAACCCTTGATCGCCTGACTAGGCGCGCCCCTCCATCTCGTGTCGGATCCTTGCTAGTAGACTGCAGGCTAGTCGATTATGTCACCACTATACTTCTGTCGACACAACAAGTCCAATTGCTATACTGTACCCTCCGATTTTCTATCCTATAGAAGCTTATAAAAGAGAGACAAATATCAAATGATTGGATTGGCAGTATCACATTCCCTACACGCAACAAGTTCAAAACAGGAGTATTCTGATCAGACAGCAACCCACTTACCACTACTTAACTAGGGTTCTCGTGTATGTAATCGAAGCGCGCCCTATGTATATAATCCTTCAAGTCGACCACGGTTGTTGAACTCGTCGACAAATTTGTTATTAGACTTCGCGGCTTTCTCCAAGTGTTTGTATGTCATCTGTGCTCTGTCGAAAGTGGCCAGCGCATGAGCGATAGACGTGAGGTTTTTGATCTAGTAGGAAATAAAAGTGAGCATAAAGACAGCCCAACTGTCAGTGTTAAACTCACGTCACGGCCATTCAGCATTATCGACTCCAAACGCTCGAGATCGCTGTCACTGATGATGGAGGGCCCTTGGTGGGTATAGGCCTTTGAAAGAAAACACCTCCAAATTTCCCGTCGAGCTTCTTTTGTCAGCTTTTCATATTTGATCTTCAGATGAATTCGACTCAAAATCGCATCGTCGAACTCCGCTACCCGGTTGGTTGTCAGAAAGAGGATGCCTTCGTAGTATTCCAGCTTGCGAAGGAAAACAGTCAACAGTCGATTATGGCCGTCGTGATATGAGGTGCGGCGCTCCATAAATGCGTCCGCCTCATCCAGGAGAAGGACTGCATTGAAATGTTTGGCGATCTTGAAGATCTCATCTAGTGACTGATCTAAGTGATGTGGTTCCCCATGATGGACGATAAGCTCTCCCACCGAGATCTAAACTGTTAGAATACACCTAAAATCGACGAGGGATACATACGGAATAGAGAGGCAGACTAAACTTCTCTGAGGTAGCCTCTACAGTGAATGTCTTGCCAACCCCCGGGGGACCACTGGTTGAGTTCAGATATGTCAGAAAGGAATAGAATGAAGGTAATCAACAGTAACTCACTGTAAGAGCACATTAAGCCCACGGCCCTTCCCTTTGATGATATCATCAAACGGCACTGTTGGAATAAGTCCCAAGCGAGTTGTTGCAAGAGACAAGAGGGTTTGCTTGGTATCCTCTGGGATTTTAAGTGTGTGAAAAGACTCTGGATACCACTTCACATCTGTAAGATCGGATACTGCACACTCCACTTTACCAAAGTTAGTAACACGGGCCGAACCTAGAATGTGAGACGGAACATACAGAAGCATTTATCTTTAAAACTGAAACAGCGGACTGTCGGACAGCAAATCAGCAAGTCGCCATCTGCAAGTTGCCCTCTGTCCTTGCTCTTCGGTTTCTCGTTTTCCTTTGTATCATAGCATGTGCCGAAACTGATAGTTGCGATACTGGAAGTCTTCGTCCAAGTATCTTGAAGGCAAGGTCGGGAATAGTTTGGTCGCATTTCACAGAAGAAGGCGGCGTCAACTGCTACTTGGCTGTTGATATTCATCTGGACGATCTCGCCCTTCTGCATAATGAATCCAATGCCATTGCACTGGCGAAGATGTGTACCTGTCAAGTCACAGAACTTTTCCCCACTCTGAACAAGCTCTTTTCGAACTCTTTCGTGATTGGGGTGGTAGTGGAGTGGAAAGGCTCCCAAAGTGCTGATTCGTTTGGATCCCCGGAATTTCACGACACCCGGACAAATTTCAGCCTCTCCGAACGCGTTACCATCAAAGTCCAGGTAGCGACACTCCAACTTATAATAAGTGACTCCACCATCCGTGACCTCTTCGCCAGCATCGAATATCACGCATCGTGGCTTTCCAGTTCCAAAACATTTGGTGTAAACAGGGCAACCAGGCCTGAAAAGTGCCCAGAACAGATCATAGGTTATCTCCCCATGGCGTAAAAGTGACATGAGGCGTTGGCTGACTGCAGAATATGTGTCATTTAGGCGGTTGATAAGCAGGGTGAGATGGTCCAGTTGCGTGGTATCACTTTCCCCGTGACCGCGCAACATTTCTGCGTAGTCACAGAGCTCATTTTGAAAATGGAACAAGATATCCTCTTTGATCTGATTTCGGGTTAGTATCTCAAGTCCTTTTCACTACAAGTATGACGTACAGAGGGCTTATCTTCCATTAGACTGACCGCCTTAACATCTCGTAGAACATCTCTTAAAACCTCTCGCAGAGGCTCAGACTTGACATCAATGTACGATGTTGTTTCCTTCGTATTCTTGTCTATAAAGGTATTAGAAAGCTCAAACCTTACTAGGTAACTTGGTACACGTACTGATATGCTCGCGAACGACAAACGGATATTGATCCAGATCGTCAATCGTGTCATCAGTTTCGACCGATTCCACAATTTTGTATTTAGACGTATCTTTGTCCCACCTAATCAAAGTAAGCTTTAGCTGTGACAAGTGGAGGCTTCGGGCTCATACATTTCCATGACTTTCTTAAACCCCAACACAGAGCCGCGAGCCTTGGCGGCCGAAGTCCCTTCTGCATCGGCCCCAGGCTTGGATTGTTCCTGTCGTGCAGAAGATTTCGTGGCATCAGCGGCGTCCGATAAAGCAGGCTGACCGCCTTGCATCACATTGTTGACTACCGCCGGAGAATTCTGAGAAATGCCTGGCGATGGGACATCTTCAATGTCGGTACAGTGAGATTGGCTCCCCGTATCAGCGGCCTGTACCAACCGCTTCTCCAGTTCAACTGCATCAAGTGGTGGCGTGGAGGGTCCGATGGAAAAAGCAGGAGTAGGTGGCAGCCCTCCAGGCCATGATCCTGGGTCGGACAAAGCTTTTTTGACCAAGTCGACTATGACTGATTCCAGCTTGCCAATATCGATTTTGGGCGACGGGTTCTTACCAGAGCCTTGAAATGGTGCGAAGTTTTGGCGGCATGCAGAAGGTGAAGTGTTGGCCGCTTTCTGAAGTGATTCCATGTTGGATGGGTTGAGAATTGAGACTAGTACGATATGGATCAAGTTGCGAATGAGAACTTGAATGTCATTGACAAGATAAAAGTTTAGGCAGGCCAAAGGGCATCATGCCTCCTTATATGTCCTCAGACACAGCGTCGGTCACCCATTAAACCATTGCAGAGATATCTCTCTTCCTTCATCACGAGCAGTCAATTCCCCTCCTCTCTGCATTCGGTCAAGATGTGCCGCAGGATGCATGGTCATGGCCTCGATAGCGTCGAGCTGTGTGGCACCGTGCCACGAGATGTGCGGTGGACACCTCGAACATGTTCGATTTTTTGGGCATCTTCCATCATAGCTATCAATAGCTCGACATGCGTGCATGGTCTGAATGATCCATCATTCCGTATGCAGCTAATGTAGCTCTACTCTCGTGAACTTCCAATAGCATATCACTATTGAATTGAGGGCCTGAAACGTTTGTTCTACGTCTGGTTGTGGCTGACCTTCATATTGAGAGATTACGCAGTCGTATTAGCTCGTGCCTGCTCGTATTCCCTCGTACCTGCTTTATTCACTCGTACCTGCTTTTATTCACTCGTGCCTACTATTATTCACTCGTGCCTACTATTATTCACTCGTGCCTACTATTATTCACTCGTGCCTACTATTATTGCCTTATGTCAGCTCCATAATGGCTCATTTGAGGAACGTATTCTTCTCGTAAGAACTTTCCTCATATTTGAAAAATACTCCTGCGTGGCCGTATATGCTCTGATTCATTCTCATTTCATTGGACAAACCTTGAACAGGTTCCGATTCGTTGGAGCAGGCAAGGCTGAGTTTAGTGATCCGATTCGGCACGTGATGAGCCTTTAGATGTTTTAACTGAACGGTCCTTTCTGTTTATTGAGAACACACTCCTCTCTGGACGAAAACACCTTCTCGCACAACGCCATCTGGTGGAAGCCGTCGCTTTCCCAGATACGTAATGCTGCCTGAATTGCTCTCTTCCGATCGGGCTGGTCTGGCTTTGTCAGGTCACAACACCCACCCGAGCCCCGCGGATACCCCACCAAAAAAATCGTCACCATCAACCACATCCATTCCAAACCTAGACATATACAGTCTGCATTGCTGCTCAAGCAACTCTTTAAATTCTTGACCGAAAGCTCATCCCCTTTACGCATACGCTTCAGGAGTACTAATATGACCCTGCTTCCGGTGTTAAAGTGAAATCCTACTCACGAAATCTACAATCATCCACCAATCTGCTTCCGGTTGGTTCAACAAGTCGCCAAAATACAGCAATAGAGTTAGGTGGCTACACAAAGATTATTCTCGACGAATTCTTTATTACGAATACTTTTCTACCGGGAGACTTCCCAGTTATGGCTGAGAAAAGTGAAGTGATACGGGTTGATGCGGTTGCAAATGATGATGAATGTCTTAGAGAAATGGTCCAAGAGAAGGTGGGAAATGCCGCGCATCTTATAATTCTCTTACTGAAGTAATAAACAGGTGAAAAGAGACGTTACCCTCGACAAAGATTGGACGGTCGGTGTCAACCTCGAAAGCATAGGCCCTTCAATACCTGCGCTGCTTCTTAAGAGAGACGGTGCATGGGGCGCCGTTAGAGTCGACACTAGCCCAGTGTTGAATGAGGTTTCAGGGCCAGGGATGACCCCTGGAATCTCTTTAATTCTCGTCAAGCCTGGTGAAACCTGCAGGTTTTATCAAAGTCCTTCAGTTCGATACTTCCGTTACACCGCTTAGATCTCGCGCGACTCGAATATATTTGACCAACGCCTCACTTGCTCTAAGAGAAAGTTCAATTCTTGCGGTCCGTTCTGAGGAGGAGTCGAGGTTTATATCGATCCATGGTAATGGGGATCCAAATAAGGGACACATCAGCTTCAACTTCGGCGAACCAAGTTCATATTTTTGGAAGAAGTTCATAAGTTCCGTGAACTCGATATCGACAACCGTGGGAGGAGGCTGAATCGAGGAAGGGTTATGCTTCGATATATCTGCTATTTGTATTAGTGATCTTTTCATTAAGGAGCGAGTAGAACCTCACCTGCTGTATATTTTCGTTTGAACTCATCATTGCAGATTTCCTTTGTCTTGATGATAAGGCCATTTGGGCACTTGCTGACAGTTTTCCACCATTGACACAGTTCTAGGACAGTTTGGTCCGAGATCCTTGCCAATCTCGTGATACTTATCGCTGTAGCACAGAGGAGGAAAATCTCTTCTCCTGAGCGTCGAAGAATGTCAAATAAAAGCTTTCGAGCCCGTAATCTTCCAAAGCGTTGTGCTTCCGACAATCCCCTCGACACAGGATCTTCAAGCAAAACCAAGCATAGTTGTAGTCGTTCATGTTGATAATGGAGCAAAGGACAGTTCTCGTCATGGAAAGTATTTAGTTCCTTTTGGAGAAGCTGGATTACTCCAATCTTCGGCCGTGCTGTCTTACGTCTTCCCAACGACGTCATACCCAATAGAATTAGATTACACAGGTATAGTCACAATATTGTTAAGAAATAGAGCGTATGTGAGTGGTAAGAATTTATACAAGGCAATCAGAGAAGATAAGAGAATGGAAGGGGCAAAGGGAAGATAAGGAACAAGTGGAAAGGCTGGCAAAGAGCACAGGAGTGAAGACGAGCATGTAAGAGTGTGAACGAGGACATAAGAGTGAATAAGAGCGAAGAAGCGTGCCGTGAGCTGCATGACACGTCAGCAGGATCCCCGCCCGACTATTCCCTAACACACTGTCTGACCAGTGATAGATGTCAATCATAGGTTTGTCATGAGAATGCGGCTGAGATATTTATGCCTAGAGAGGGATTTTGCTCGCAAAAAAGATGTATTCACAGCCTCGGCCTTAAACTTGATCTTGAACCCAATCTGTTTCGCTACGTTGGAGCCGCTCAGGCCTTGTAAACCGCTTCAAGTGACAGGGTTCCCCGCTTCAACTGTACAATTAGCGTAGTTTTTTTAACGCATCATACCGCCTGCATACCCAGTCACACATTTGTTGCTCAAGTCCAGGTCCGATAAAGTCAACATTTGCCTAGGCTCCCTTGTATAAAAGGATCGAAGACTCGCAAAACCTAGGGAGTATCATATCTTCTTGCCCTCCCTCGACAAATCGAATTGTAACATTCTAAAACAGCCGAAACTCGCCAGCCACCCCAATACGATCGCAATCTCCATACGTACTACGGTATTAATTCCCCTCCCCTTTTCTCCGGCCACTCTCTTATACATTGAATAGCTCAGCGATGTGTGACATTTGGGTTGTTACTACCACATTCACGTGTGGTCATACGGTCACGAGACGCGAACCACATCCGTGCCCAGAAAACCATCCACAACCATGGCCTGAAAAGTTCATGGGGAGCTCCCGGAACCGCCAAAGGAGTTGTCCTACATGTGCAGGGGCGCCAAATGGGAATTAGTAACCTCAACCCCATTTTGATCGATAGAGTCCCAGCTAATATGGTTTCAAAGGACGTCGGACTAAAATCCCCACAGAATTCACAACACACTAGCTGCTCATTTCATGCAGTTGGATAATGTCAATTGAAGTGAGCGAGGTATGGGAGAATTGGAAGGACTTCACCTGGGAACTCGCTTGATGTACCTAGGGTCGAAATAAAGTGGAGTAACCGCACGAAAAAATCTTCATATCCGTAGGGTTTCAAGGCTCTGTGAAGGCTCAAAGTTGGATGAATCGAAAAGTGAGTCTTCTTAATTGCCCTGCTTATAGCGCACGTATGGGCTGGCTTCAGAAAATAAATGCGGCTCTTCTTTCGTAGTGTTACCCCTTGATCAGTGTAAGACCTGCTTGTCCCGACCAATAGTGGCTCGTTTTGAGACAAAGTTTGAGGCCCGAGCGCCTAAACACGTGACTATGGTTGACAACAACGTACCAGAGTTGACCCTTTCTTCCTACCAGTCCATATAACTCGACACTCCCGGCGATCGGCTACCAAATGTTTTCTTTTCTTTCTTCCATATTGTCGTTAATATGTTCTTTCGCATGCCGGGCTGCCTTTCACTCAGTCCAATTTCTTCGCCAAAAATTTACCCTTAAGAAAGGCCGACTTCCGGACGTCGAAAAAAACCCTGCAAACGAAATTCAGACTCCTTTAAACGCTCCATCAGGGTACGCGGATGCATCGTTGACTGTCCAATACCAGGCGGACCTTGACATTATAGGCGTTGGAGCAGCCGGTCAAGTCTATAATGTTGATGATGACACGGTTTTGAAGACATGCAGAATATATGAGCCTCCTTCAAACAACGCTACCGCAAGAGCCCTGTGGGACTATGCTTCAGAAACAGTTTTCCACTTTGGCCTTCTAAAAGACGAGAGGGCTGTTTTGCGTCTGCTTGCGATGCGTCCCCATCCAAACATTATAGAAATCATTGATGTGGATCAACCTGAAGGTATCTACCTTCGCAAGTACCGACAGCTTTCGGATTTCGTCCCACCATCTCAGTTTGATCGAATTCTCTGGTATCAGGACGTTATCCGAGGGCTTCTTCACCTCCACACCCTTGGCATCACCCATTCTGACATACGCAAGGACAATATACTGTTTGACTCCAGTGGCCATGCGTTACTTAGTGATTTCGGCGCCAGTTGCCCATTCGGATACGCAAACCCCTCCCTTCCTCTTCTTTCCAATGGGCCCTCCGAAACCGTATCTGACGCGACTGATCGTTTTGCGATGGGCTCACTAATATATGAGCTGGAAACGGGAGTTCGACCAGAAGTGTCCGCCGATAGTTGCGAAGGCCTTATTTTGCCCTCCATTCAGACGGGCAACAGCGGCCTGGACTCCCTTATTGAGGATGCTTGGCGAGGACGCTTTGAATCCACGGCTGACATGCTGAAGCACATCGAGAGTCTCAGTGATGGTCAAGATAGTCGCCGGCCGATTGTTTATTCCGCGTCGAAAGCGGAGCTGCGTGAGCGAATTTTGTTGTGGCGAAAGAACCGAATCAAACAACATGGTAACACGCCCACTTCAGTGACAATTGCTCGAGGAACCTGACTCAATCTCATATTAGGATGTGTCCTCTTCTCTCTGCCGACCGACCATCAAATACAGATACTAGCAGAGCGTTATGGCTGGCACCCCGATGACGAGAGGCGTTTTGTGGCTGATTGTTTAACTTCTTAAGACGCAAACCTAGCTTATTATCAACAAAACATACAAAATCAGTGCCCTACTCCACTGGTGTATACTCGACTGGGAATACCTTCTCTCGCTGCGGAGGTCTGTGCGGCGCCAAACTTTCGTCAGCTTCCGCAGCCATGCAGTTAATAACGCTTGGTCAAAGAACGTGCCCGTCGCGTACGATATGTTGAAATAGTTCAATGTGGAGACGGCTCACCAAATCCTTTTGGATAAAGGCAACGACGATTTTTTTTATAACGGATGGTTACGGTTGTTCAAGGAGGAAGACTTGGAGTGCTTCTAGCAAGCAGAAGCTGTCGTGCAGCTTATGTGGAATGATCGGTTGTATCTCAAATACGACTGATTGAATGGGACGGTTAGACCCCAGTTATCTTCGGGTACGGACTCAAATCATACTTAGATGGCTTGCTGTAGCTGACTCACGCATATAGGGACCCTTGTCGCATCAAGAATACGATGAAGATAAGAAAATCCTGCGATGAGGGATTCCCATTTCCAGGGTTGGTAACGATGGAATAATTAAGTCCTTAGGGCTGAGAATTCAATGCTGTATTGTGACTGGTTTTAGTACGAACAAATAAAAAGGCAGACATGAAAGGGGCGAACCGCGTTATGATAGCCTCTTCTTGAGATTCGTGCTCCAGTATACCTGAATAGATCCTTGACTTCTTCCCGGATATTGCTCAGAGAATAATCTTGTCACACCCGACCAAGGGAGTCCCTGATCCCTCTTTAACTTCACTAAAAGTTCCTCTTCCTGAGGCAACCATCGCTTTCCTTTCCTAAAATTGCGCTGGTGCGTCCCACGATTATTCTGGGCTTTGGGTTTGGCCTTATGAGCCTGGGTCTGGCGGCGGGGTAACTGCACGTTTCCTTGCTCGACTGCGCAAGCCTTCGATGAAGCGTAGGTGGCACTTTCAGTGTGTGATGGCTGGTCAGAAGTCAACCCAGGTGGGAAGCCAGATAGCGGACGGTCAACGGCATCTGGAAGGAACGTAAGGAAATATACATGCCGCGGGCCATGAGGTTGGATACGGATGATACCCCGACCGAAAATCTCTTGCATCTCACCCGGACTAGTGGGAAAGTCAACGGATGGGGCCTGAAATGCACCTATACAGCCTCCGGCGTGGCTACTGGCAGAAACTGAGGTGTTCTTAGCAGTGTCTTTCGAGCGGAGGTTCCGCCGACGCCTTTTCGGCGGGTGTTCTTTCCCCTCGGCGCTAGCCTCTCTTGCTAGCAGAGAATGACTTTTAGTGAAACTGCCTGTTGGCGTATCTTCTTCACTATCGTAACTCGCACTGGCTTGGTGGCGACGGTGTGAGAGCTGCGCAAGGGAGCCGGTGGAAGCTCCTGCCATCAACCTGGCCGATCGACGGATCGGGATTACCACAGCAATAGAAGGTCGTCGATCTGGCTGGTTGGGCTCTGTATTCCCTCGAGAGCAAATTACACGGCTGTGTGATGATTTTGATCTCACTTGTTTTTCCTTGTGTTGTGGCTGCCAGCTTGGACTAGGAAGTACAGACATGTTGTCTTCATGCCTAGTACTAACATCTCTGCTTGAGGAGATGCTGGGTGTGATAGTGGGCGTATTTGATACACTACCCGTCAAGTCTCCCACCCGATCTCCACGGCTTGCTGTCTCGGGTCGCAAGTCCTCAAGAGTCGTTTCATGGTGTTGATCGGGTTGAGCGCGACACATTTCTGTAGGGCGTGATGCAAGGTCCAAGAAGGCCGGTGAAGGTGACTTAGAGCTGTAATGATTTGGAACGCCATCTATTGTCAGCGTCTGTTTGTTGGCATCGCAGCATGATAACTGAAGGCTGTCTGGTTTAGCCAGTGGATTATCGACTGCGACAACAGGTCGCCCTGCCGTACGTTAGTGGAACCGAAGGCGAGAGGGCTGGAAGCCACACACCATCTAAGTAGTCCGAGTCTGCTTCAGCTGTGACTATCGGACTGGAGGAGCAGACAGCGTCACCTAGTGACTGTCTGCATGTGTCTAACCGCAAGGCGCCTTTTCGAGTAACCGATTGATTCCCGCCTCCGTCGTCTCCCTCGCTATCACCGGTATCTGCTGGTATATTTGGCAGCTTCCACGTCATTGAACTAGGCACTGCGCAGAGTATTAGCAGCTAGTCCCTAAATGTCGTGCCAAGATATTTTCCACGTACCAAGAGCAGGAGAGGTATCCTGGCATCGAGCGCCAAAGGCATTCTCGCCTTCGGACCTGCATTGATAGTCCGCTACTAAGTCGATCTGTCGCGCGACTGGGCTATTTTCCCGGGTTAAGACATTCTCAAGCTCAGTATCAAATATATTGCGAAACGTTGCAGTGCATTGGAAGTGATTTTTGATCGTGGCAGTTGGGATGGTTGCTGATACATGGGTAGGAGGAGGTTTGGGGGGAAGAGGATGTGAAAGGGACTGGAGAGCAGAGGGGACATGGTATGGCTTCCAGCCGGAGCAAGGCACAGCATGCGCCGCAGGTCTGGAAGGCGGAGGATGATTATAGAAATTAATATTATCGAGGTCGACGTGCATGATTTTTCGGGATCTTCAGAGGGCGTTTTTGAAGGGTCTCAAGCAGCGGGAAGCAGATGCTGGGGAACAGTAACCAAGGGGGGCTTCGCTCGAACGCAAAACGACGTGGAAGGTATTATTTATATGTGAAAGAATAGAATGAGTGGAAGTTTGACCTCGCTGTATCTAAATATCACAACAAGGAAATAGGACTCCTTCATTGGAGAACCAGTAGCTTCTCTGCCTCTGGCTATGTCCTGACAAGCAAGAATAGAATGGGCTGGCTAATCTTCATTCACAAAACCTAAACACGCAGAAGTCGCTTCCCAAGCGTCAGCTGAAATCCGGCCCACCACTTCGCCACTTCAGGATGAAGGGCCTTCGAATGGACGGAAAACCAGAGGTCACACGACGCCAAAGACGCAGTCAGTGGAACCACCGCAATTTCGCGGCAGAGGCTGCCCGTGGTGGTTAAAGTCCGAATGCAACCTCACCAAGCCAGTCCGCCAACCAGGTTGTTACGCGGTGAAGGTATCGTGGTGTGGAGCAATGATAAGGGCACCGGGAATGGTTCCATTACGTCGCCTTCTGTAGGTGAGGCATTTCTGCTATTGGCGTGCAGGTTTTCCGGCACAGGTTAGGGAACGAGAAGCGGAGCTGTGGTCGAAATTCCCAGGCGAAAAGGGAAACCGTGCACGAAAGGGGAATATCGCCAAGAGACACCGAGTTGCCCCAACCGGAATCCATGAGGGCAGTGCATCTAGGATTGCAGGATAGCTGCATCGGTTGTCCTCTGTCTTCCAGTAAGATCACTCGCTCGTGATTCGACTCATCGGATCACCTGGCGGTTTCTGCGAATCAACTTGGGGCCGTCGAAGGACGGGGAGCGAAGGGGGCTGGCTGAGCACTCATTTCCGACATGACATGGATCAGGGGGAGTGGGTCGCGCCCTGCCGGCGCAAAATATGGGAGTTGTGAGGGCAGTAACGGACGAAGGAGGGAGGGATTGTGAGGGCGACGCACCAGTGGTCTTATATAGTCGAGGGGAGTGGATAAAGGCGGCGAAAGGCGGCAGTTCCGCTTTAGGGATGGTGCTGAACGCTAAACTCAACAGAGTATGGGCTAAACTCCATCGGGACCGGTTAAGGGGGGCGCTAAACCCGAACCAGGGGGTTGCCGAAAACGGCCGCGTCCTGGTAAATGCGAATTGTCCGCTTAAGGGTTTCGAAAGCTATATAGGCTTCACCTTTAGTTTTAAGGAGTTTAACCCATATATATCTAGATCTTTTATCTAGAAAAGTTATATAGTATTTATAGAAATCATAGGTCCTAGGTAAAGGACCTCCTAAATCACTATGAATTCTTTCTAGAATTTCGTAGGTTTTAGGGTTAATAGATTCTCTATGTATATGTCTCTTATCTTTTGCTAAGAGACAGGTGTGACAGTTCTTATTAATATATATAGCAAGGTCTTCCTTAGTTATATTCATGCCCATACTGTTTAGTAGTATCTTTAGGGGCACTATATTTATATGACCAAGCCTTATATGCCACTTTATTAAGTCGTTGTTCTCCTTAATTAGGGTATTAATCTGTTCCTTAGGGTATAGGACATAGGTTATTATAGAATATAGGTTAATAATCTCCGTCTACCTATCGGTAGGGGTATAATAGGCCGTACTTAGCTTTAGCTTGATCCTAAGAATCTTATAGAACTATTCCTAGAACGCTAATATACACTATAGTCCGCGGTTAGATATAATTAAATCTAGCGTCTTATAGTAGCGGTAGACGTGCTATAAAA
>Ga0209941_1001795_pt1 | contig 13508 bp, 11 predicted proteins | sample ThiBiot_300_plan_FD_183945 | JGI IMG/M metagenome (GOLD analysis project Ga0209941, IMG submission 183945) | Wastewater bioreactor microbial communities from Cape Town, South Africa - Thiocy_solids_1 (SPAdes) | ecosystem: Engineered > Bioremediation > Thiocyanate > Unclassified | place: South... | reverse complement strand
TGTCTAGTTATGGGATGCGGGGGCTTGGGCGGGCGGGGGTTCGGGGGGCGGGCGGCCGTCCGAGGATGGTCCTGGGCTCCTCATGGGGGTCCTGGCAGGCTGTGACCCCCATGAGGAGCCCAGGACGTGGGGGGTGCGTGGGAGAGGCGTCACAGGGACGTCGCGAAGTCGGACTTCCGTGAGGATCCGGTCCGGGAGCCTCCACACCTCGGCCGGATCCGTGACGAAGATGCCGGGAACGTCACACTCCCGGCCCTGAAGGACCCTTACCGGGCCGGGAGCCGGGGGTCGGGATCGCGCTGCGTGGATCACCCGTGCCATAGGACGGGTAATCCACGCGGCGCGTAGGTCGGTGTTGCACAACACGGGAGGAAGCGTGGAGTTCCCGGCATCTCCGTCACGGGTCCGGCGGCCGGGGGCTTGCGTGGTTCCAAATGGTCGTATGGCGACCATTTCGAACCACGGAAGACCGACCGGGGATCCGCGTGGTTGGAAACCCGCGCCATACGCGGATTTCCAACCACGCAAGCCCTGGCCGTTCGAGGACCCGGACCTCGGCGCCCCTCGGTGACGGCCCCGCCGCACTTCTGGCGCACACCCGGCGCACCCCCGTGACGCTCCCGCGCGCCTCCCTCCACACCTTCCGCACACCCGCCCCTCTCGCCACGGCCACAGCCTGCCCGGGCCGTGGCGAGAGGGGCGCGTCCGCTATCCGGGCGACAGCTTGCGGGGAACCGGCCCTTCCCGGGCGACAGCTTGCGGGGAACCGGCCCTCCCGGGCGCCAGCTTGCGGGCCCTGACCCTCCCGGCCGCCAGCCTGCGAGCCCTCCTCGAAACCGACCGCCCGGCGCCCCTACCTCCCCGCCCTGCCGCTGATCCAGTTCGCCCGCTTGTAGGGCGGCAGTTGCAGGACCAGGAAGAAGAGGACCCCGGTGGCGCCCGCGTAGATGTAGAGCTCGGCGACGCCGGAGTTTTCGCCGGTCACGTTCTGGCCGATCGCGAGGATCGAGAAGGTGAAGACGGCGAGCCCGAGGGCGGAGAGGAGCCACGGCTTGGCCCGGTTGGGCATGAACTCCATGCGGACCAGGCTGATGATCACGACGACGAAGACGGCGAACTCGAGGATGCCGAGGATCGTCCACGCCGCGTCGGTTCCGGGGATCGTGGCGAGGAAGGTTCCTTCGAACTGTTCCTTGATCCCTTTCGGCGCCCCGATCCCTTCGAAGATCTTCTCCTTGCCGGCGTAGAAGAAGAGCGTCCCGACCAGGAAGTAGATCCCCGCGAGCAGGAACCCGTAAGCACTCCAGTCCTCCCAGCGCATCCGCTCGGCGTCGACGTCCCGACCCGTGCGGGTCGGCGCCACGCTTTGTGCCTCCATGGTGAACCTCTTTCCAGACGTGCCACCCGGCCCGATGCCGGTGGCAAGGGACAGGGCGAGCCTAACCGGGCGGAGGCGGGCCGATCAATCGATGGCGACCGATGTCCTACGTCCCTCGGGCCCGAGTTCGCAGTAATCCGCGGATAGCGCGGAGAAGTGCGAACGCGGGGCCCGAAGCTATCTGGACGGATTGCGCCCCGCCGCCGCCGCGCGGGTGCGATGGTTCTGGGGCCATGCTGATCTACTCGATGAGCGTCTCCGTGGACGGCTTCGTCACCGACCGCGCGGGCGGGTTCGAATGGACCGCCCCTGAGGAGGAGGTGTTCCGCTTCCACCTCGAGCAGGTCCGCGAGCTTGGCGCCTACCTGCTCGGCCGCAGGCTCTACGAGACGATGTCGGTGTGGGAGACGGATCCGTCGCTGCGGGTGGACCAGTTCCGGGACGAGTTCGCCGACGTATGGTGCGCCCTCCCGAAGGTCGTCTTCAGCCGTACGCTCGACGGCGTCCAGGGCAACGCCCGCCTCGCCGAGGGGTCGGTGGCGGATGAGGTCGCCGCGGCGACGGGCGCGACCGACCGGGACGTCTCGATCGGCGGCGCCGAACTGGCCGCCGCGGCGATCGAGCACGACCTCGTCGATGAGTTCCGCCTCTTCCGCCATCCGGTCGCCATCGGCGGCGGCACCCCCTACCTGCCGCCGATGACCGAGGCGGTCCAACTGGACCTGATCGAGGCCAGGAAGCTCGGCTCGCGGGTGATCTACGAGCGCTACCGACACCCGCGGTGAGTCGGGGACGCGGATCGAAGAGGATCGTCGGCACCGTCGCCGAACGGTGGGAGTCCATGGACCGGATCGGGAAGACGCGCCGTCGCCTGCGGAGGGCGCTCGTCGGCATCGCCGTGGCCGCGGCCTTCCTGGCCTCCCCCACCCTCGCGGCCGGCGCCTTCTTCGGCAACGCGACGATCCGACCTGCTGTTCACGACGGGGCCGCACGCTGAGCGGGCAGGGGGTCAAGATCGTCGGCGGGGTCGGAGCGGCCACCGCCGGGGGCGCGATCGTCCTGCCGATTGACTCCCTCGAAGCTCGCGGCGCCACCCCCGAGGCGCGAACCGCCGCCGCCCCCTCCTTCGTCCACGGCAAGAACTCACTCACCCTGTCGGCCATCCACTTCGATTTCGCCAAGGGGACCCTGGAGGGCACCTTGGTCGGCCGCCGACTCCCCGTCTTTCGCCTCGGCACCGCCATCGACATCTTCCCCGCCTCCGGCAGCGTCTTCTTCGTCGGCGGCCGCCTCCGCCTGACCGACGCGACCGCCACCCTGCTGCAAACTCGCCTCGACCTCGAACGACCCCTCGTCCATCGCGGCATCGGCCAAATCTCGATGGGCGCCACCGAGACGACCCCACTCCCACCCGGCTGCACCCCACCGCCCACGATCCTCCCCGAAAACCCCCCGCCACCGGAAGAGTGCGTCCCGGACCCGACGCCCGAAGTCAATCCGCCGCCGATACTGACGCCGTAGGGCGCACGCCTGGGCGCGGGGGGCCGGGGCGCGGCCGGCCGTCCGAGGTGGCGCGGGGGTGTCCTGGGCTCCTCATGGGGGTCCTGGCAGGCTGTGACCCCCATGAGGAGCCCAGGACGTGAGGCGTTCTTGAAAAAGCGGGCACAGGGACGTGAGGAAGTCGGACTTCCGTGAGGATCGTGTCGGAGAGCCTCCAACCTCGGCCGGATCGGTCACAGAGATGCCGGGAACGTCACACTTTCCGGCCCTCAGAGGCCCTTTTCGGGCCGAAATGGAGGGGTCGATAACGCGCTGCGTGTTTTAGGGCCCCTATAGGGGGGTCAATACACGCAGCGCGTAGGTCGCTGTTGCACAACATGGGAGAAAGACCGGAGTTCCCGGCATCTCCGTGACGGGGTCTGACTCCCGTCACGGATCCGTGCCACTCCCGACGCACTCTCGTGAGGCTCCCGCCCCGGTCCCTCCACACCTTTCATACGGCGAGGTGGCCGTCGAGAGGGATGCAGCGCCTCCCGAAACGAGACTTGGGTGCGCCGATCACTGTGCCGACGATCGAGCGGCGGACCCAGAGACATGGGCGACCGTCGAACTCGACGTCCATCCAGCGCAGGGCGATCGCCTTCGGCAACACATTCTGGACCTCTCAGATCCCGCAATGGCGATGGGCTTGTCGCGGCACCGCAGACGAACGCGCCCGACTGGATTCGAACCAGTGACCTTTGGTTTCGTAGGCCGCGCCGGGGACTCGGCTGGACTCCGCGTGGCACCGTGCCCCATTTCGTGCCCCACGGGTAATCCAGCTCAAGGCCCTGGGACCAGGAGATCCTCCTGAACACCGCAGGCCTCGGCTCGAGGCTCGAAATCGCCGACGCTTCTTAGGTTTCAGGATCTCGCAGTCCCTCGCCGTCCGGGCTTCGACGCAGGCTGTCCATGGACGATCCCGACGCCTCGAGTCAGGGCAGGATTTCACCGCTGTGAGCCCGCTGCCTCAGGCAGCCGCTGCCGGCGGCCGGGCCGCTGCCCGACGGGGTCCAGTAGAAGCAATCGTTCGCCGACTGCTCGCGGGTGAAGAGGACGGGCCGACCCTGAGGGCTCTGGGCCCCCACGGCTTGGACCGCGGCGCCGGCGGTGCCGTCCATGATTTCCAGGAATCCCGGGAGCCATTCTTGGTGCAGGGTGAGTTCGTTCGTCCAGTTCGGAAACTGGTTGATGAAGGTACCGGGATAGGGTTGGCCTTCGAGGCCCTGATTGGCGATGACGACACCGTTGTTGAGGTCGAAGAGCCCGGTGTTCTTCTGGGTCGAGCCGGAGTTGTAGGTCTGTCCGCTCGTCACCTGCGCGAACGGATCGACCTGCTGCGACTGCCAGGTCGGCAGCATGCAGCCTGCGCTTTCGCCCGGGATGCAGACGTACCAACCGAGGCCCGAGTCATCCTTGTTGCTATTCGTTCTCTCGTTGTAGGTGAAGGAGCCTTCTACTGCGCCGAAGCCCGCGCCGTTCGGGATCAACAGACCCGGCCTGATCCCGGAGTTTTCGCTCATCCACTGCCCCGCCGTCTGGCCACCCTGCGGCTGCGCGCCGCTGTAGAGGTCGGGCAACGGGCCGGTCAACGGGTTCACCGTCGGGTCGACCTTGTGGGTGCTCGAGTTCCACTCCGGCAGCGCGGCCTCACTGGTACCACTCGCGAGGGTCCAGTCGGGGAAGCCGGCGCTCGTCATCGCGGGCGTCTGCGCGCGTGATGACGAGCCGGCCGGCAGAAGCCTCCAGGTTTCACTCCCGGCCGCCGCCGCCGGGGTCATCACGAGCGGCGGTTCGCCCTGCTTCTGCCGGGTCGTGAGCGCCAGCCCGGGTTCGTTCGAGGACGTGATCGAACCGGAGGAGACGTCGCCGGAGTTGAGTTCGTAGCGGGCGCCTTCGCGTTGGTATTCCGAGATGCGGGCTTCGGCGCCGACCTGCTGGGCGAACATCGCCGGCGGGTCTCGATCCGGGTTTTCGGCGTTGGTGTCGATCACCGCCGTGTCCGGCATGTTCGGGAACGCGGCGATCTGCAGGCCGATCGGCTTGTCCATCTTTTCGACCTGTTCGCGCAGGACGGCGAGAGTCAGCTTCGGTGGGTGCGCCGAATGCGCGCCGGGCAGGGGCTGGCCGAGGTCCATCGCCAGCGCCGTCGCGTACCCCAGTTGGGAATAGGTCGAGTAGACGGTGTAGTACGCCCACTGGAGGCGGGCGTCGGCAGCGTTCCCCGTGCGGAAGAACTGTTCATTGCCAGCGCCCTGGTCGAGCGCCCACTGGACGATGCCGGCGTCGGACGCGGCACCGGTGAAGGCCGAGCCCTCGGCCCAACTGCCGAGGTTTTCCACACCTTGACGAGGTTGGTCGCCACTCACCGCTCGGCTGGTGAAGTAAAGGTCGGCGTAGAAGTTTTCGCAGGCCTTGGTTTCAGGTTCGCAGGCAACTTCGAGGGCTTCGGTGAGGTTCGTCGTCCCGCTCGGGACATGACACCCCTTTTCGCCTTCACAGAGGATCTGGGCGGCGGCGCCGAGCAACACCATCACTTCGTCACCACCGCTCTTGATGCGGTCGATCGTCGGCACGGCATCGGCGATCAGGTTCGACATGTTGCCGCTGATCACGTTGGCGTTGACCGCCGCGACCTCGACCTGCAGTTCGCCCAGGTCGGCCTGGATCTGCTGCAGTTCGCCCTGGACTTCGGTCAGCTGGGACTTGATTTCTTCGAGTTCTCCCTTGGTGCTCTGACCCGAGACCACGCCGTAGATCAAGCTGCCCACCGAGACAGCGGTGCCGAAGATCGAGAGCGGCGAGTCCGCCGACGCCGTCGCGACGAGGCGCGACGCCTGGCTCGGGGCGGGGCTGGGCGCGGCGCAGGCGGGGAGTGCGGGGGCGTTCGGGACGTTGCGGAAGCCCATCAGCTCGGCGAAGCCGGCCGTCGTCTTCGACGCTTCCGCGAAGCACCCGTCGGGTTCGGTGGAGGAGGCGGAGGCATGGACCGCGGCAGGGTGCAGGTGGCGGGCGCGGCGACGGACGAACCGGTCGAAGCCGCCGTGCCGGCGAGCGCGGCGGACGAACGCACGACCGTCGAAGATCCGGCGGTCGGCGAGGTCGCCGGCGAGGTCGAAGAAGGTCGGCAGGCCGTACGCGTTCCGGACCTTCCTGGTGGCGCCCTTCTGGGAGAGCCCAGGGCGGGCGGATCGCAACGAGGCGATCAGGGAGGAAAGCGGCGAGACGAAAACCGGCTTGCCCCGCCGCAGGCGAACCCGGGTCACCATGTGGCCGCCGAAACGCCGCCCGAGCAAGCGACCGCCGCCGACCACGACCGCCGCCGAGCGCGGCAGCCGTCGCGTTCGCAGCCGCACCAGCGCGACACCTTCGGCGCCGGTTCTCCCCCGCCCGACGAGCCGGCGACCGTGGCCGCGGCGGACGGCGTAGATCCGAACCCGCGCCCCCCGTTGGCGTTCGCGCAACAGCGAGCCACCCGACTCGGCGAGCACCGGCACGACCGGGTAGTTGCGGATGACGCGACGGGAGGCGGAGGCCCTCGACCGTGCTGCCGAGGACGTTCCCGGCGTCAACACCGATGCCGCCGCCAGAATCATCAGCGTCGCGAGTGCCAGCATCCGCGCCGCCGACCGGATCGTCGAAGCAGGCGGGACACAGGGACTCGGCTCGGTGCGCACGGGCCTCTATCGGCGCGCCCGCCCCGCGACTTGAAGCACTCGACGCATCGACGACGAAGGCGATTCCCCCGATGCCGACTCGACCGGCGAGATTCCCGCATGCGCCCGACTGGATTCGAACCAGTGACGTTCGGTTTCGTAGACCGCTGCGGTAGCTCGGCCGAGCTATGCGGAGGTCGATTTCACGCGGAATTCGCTGAATCGAGCGCGGCTGAGATCGGCTGGACGCCGTGTGGCACCGTGCCCCATTTCGTGCCCACGGATAGAGCGCCTTCGCTACTTATGAGCGTCGGCGGGTTCCGGTAGACATCGTTCCCGATGGCCGAGACGATCGTCCAACTGCTCGCGACGGATGCGGCACGTACCAAAGCTCGGCGCGAGGAACATCTCGACCTCTGAAGTTGAGCAGCTCCCTCGCAACCGACATGCGACCGCGCGGAACCCTCACGGCGGGGGCAGCGAGGGAGAGCGGGTCCTCCTCGTCGGCCATACCGACGGAGGCCGAACTCTGACTCTCGTCCTCGAGAGGACCCTTGACCCGACCTCGTGGCTGATCGTCACCGGTTGGGAATCCAGCGACCGCGAGCGTAGAATCCTCGGTTGATATGGCAAGGGAACCTTGGATTGACGCTGATCCCCAGCCAGGCGACTTCGATGCCGAGCTTGATCGAGCGCGTCCGGACCAGATCGAGATTCACGAGGGAAATCCCGACGCGAAGCTCTCGATCTTGGTGAGCATCGAGGGCGACGACGCCAAACGGCTGGAGCGGATCGCAGATGAGCGTGGCCAGCAGCCGGGCGAGATCGTTTCCGAGCTTCTTCGCAGTGCCTCCTGACTGCGCCTAGGTCCACTATGCCGGGATAACGTCCGACCAGTCAGTAATGGTTGCGGCGTGCTGGATTCCGAAAAGCCGAGGCGCCCCCGAGGCGAGGAGCTCGCCGAAATCTCCCGAGAACTCGAGACCCGACTTCGTCGACCGTCCCTTTCCGAAGAGATAGCCGAACGCCGGGCAGAAGAGTCCGAGCAGCTTGACGCTCGCGATCGCGAAGAAACCGCGGAGGAACGTCGAGCCGATGAAAGGCTGCGGCGCGAAGAGGAAGAGATGCTCGCTGAATCACCTCTGCTCCAGGCACGTCAGCGCCGTCGTCAAGCCGCCTTGCCCAACCGGCCAACGCTTGACAGCTGGCACGGCCGACAAGCCTCCTGAAGCTGGTCGAAAACCTTGCTGACCATCGTCAAGGTGTAGGTCGGAAAATCCTCAATCGGATCACTCAAGCCAAGCTGACTCGCTAGAAGTGCTCGGACTAGGTCGGGGCGAGTAATAGAGCAGGTTCGTTCGGCACAGTTCCGCGGCTCAACCCGGCTCGTCACAACGGTCGGCCGCAGCGACGAGATCCGATCGTCAAGCAAGGAAGCAAGGCGAATAAGGTCACGGCTGCTGGCACTTCCGCGAAGCGTCAAGGGATTCCCGCCAGCAAATGTGCGGATAGGCCGGTCGAGGTCATCGATGACCAGGAGCGGGACATCGACGAGCGCTTGCAACTTTGCTTCGACTGCCCCTTCACCCTTAACCGCCCCGAGCCACCGCAGATGGGCAAGCAGATCGCCCAGATGCTCGGCGGCGACCTTGTTGGCGGGGAGAAGGCGCTGAGCAAGGTAGGCACAGATCGCAGACTTGTTCTGCTCCACCCCTCCGAAAATCCATAGACCCGCGGTCCCTTGACCCTGACCAATGGCATCGCAAAGTCGGTGGATTTCGTTGGCCACGTCTGGCTCAACTTGTGCCAATGGCGGGGCGGCAAAGCTGAGCGAGGTTCCGCGCCACCAGTTTCCGGCCAGCATGCGACCCCTCGTCCGCTTGTCAGCGCGGCGCCGGCGACACTCGCACGGCTGCTGAGACCCGTCGGCGGCTTCAACCCACAAATCCCCTTCGCAGTGCTCGCAGGATTTGGCCTTCTTCTCCCGGGCCCTCCAACCTCGAGCCGGACCAGCCGGAATGCGTCCAACGCCCTCTTTGAAACTCGGTGATCCGTCACTCGGTCGCTGAAGCGCGGGCCATTCGGCGATTTCAGCATGTTCCTCTCCGGGATCCCGGCGGGGCAAATCAAGGTCCATCCTCCGAGTAAACGAATCGCGTCGGACACCGCCGGAAAATCGAGACAGAGAGACCGGATCGCACCAGCCCGAGCAATCGGAAGATCACCCCCTCCACTCCATGCCTATTAGGGTCCGATCATGTCCCAGCGAATCTCGCCTAATGCGTTGCAAGCGTTGACCGACGCCTTGGCGACGATCGTCTGGTACAAGAGTGATCTCCGCGCCTACCTCACCACCGCGTCCGGCGAAGCATCCCTGGTTGCCTCGCTCGATTGGACGTACAAGCGCCGAGCCGCCGATGAGTTCGTCCAGCGCCTTGCGGCCGCCCAGGATAGTCACCGTGATGTCCTCCTCTCGCTAATGCTCGATGTCGCCGCGCTCGACGATTTCCCAAAGCTCCGGAATGTCGACGACGAAGCCGACAAGGTCGCCGAGGCGCGTGCCGCCGTGGCAGAGCTGCGGAAATACATCAAGCCCTACGAGAGAGAGATGCTCGATCGCGAGAAGGCGCGCGAGCGGATTGCCGAAGCGAAATCAGAGGCAGCACAGAGCCAAAACTTCGCGAACCGACTGGCTGCGCTCAAAGGTCGCTATGAGGAACTGGCGATTATGGACGATGCGCAAGCCCGGGGGCGCTCCTTGGAGCCCCTCTTGCGGGACCTCTTCGCGCTCTTCGATCTTGACCCCAAGGCCGCCTTCACGCTGACCGGCGAGCAGATTGACGGCAGCTTCACGCTCGGCGAGACGCACTTTTTACTTGAGGCCAAATGGACCGCGCACCAGACCGAGCGCAAGGAAATCGACCCGTTCAAGATCAAGGTCACCTCAAGGATCGAGAACACGCTAGGCCTCTTTGTGTCGATCAACGGCTTTCAACCCACCGCAGTCGAGTTCCACTCTGGGGCCGGAGCCCAAGTGCTCTTGATGAACGGCAATGACCTCTACGTGGTTCTCGATGGCCGCATCGATCTTGTGGACCTCCTGAAACGCAAGTATCGCCACGCATCCCAGACCGGAAAGGTGCTGTTCGAAGCTACGCAGATGCTGTGAGTCGCGCGGCAAACCTGTTCGAGGCAAACGGGTTGGGGGCGAGACATCCACGTCCCGCAACTGCCTCATCGTGCCCCACGGCTCCAATTCGTCCTCAAATCTGAGCTTAGTGGCCGCCGCAAACGCAGCAATCAAGCCAAATGTGCATACGCGCCCGACTGGATTCGAACCAGTGACCTTCGGTTTCGTAGACCGCTGCGGTAGCTCGGCCGAGCTATGCGGAGGTCGATTTCACGCGGAATTCGCTGAGTCGAGCGCGGCTGAGATCGGCTGGACTCCGTGTGGCACCGTGCCCCATGAGTCTCATATTTGGTGCACGAGTCTCATTTTGGTGCACGAGTCTCATGATGGACCGATCGAGACACCTCGATCTCAGACCCCGGCCCGATCGGCTTTTCGAACGAGAAGGGTCAGGCCGTTCGCCAGCCGCCTGGACACCCCGGAGCAGGCCGCGAATCTGGCGTTGCCCGACCAGAGGGGCGATCGCGACCTTCCCCCTCGACCTCCATGCCCCGATCCTACGCCAGGATTTCGGCAGGTCGAGAGCCCGCCGGCGCGCTTATTCGCTCGGATAGAGATAGGCCCGCAACAGGCGGCCCGTGAGCGGCACGTCGGCACGTCCGGGCATGTCGACGGTGAGGTCGCCGCTCCAACGCTTGCCCGCCTTCAGGCCGAGGTCGAGGTGGGCGGTGCCCGCGAACGGCGCCGGTGGCGTCACCGTGGCGGTTCGCAGCCGGCGCTGGTCGTAGGTGAAGCCGCTCCCGGGCATCCAGGTCCCCACCGCTCGTTCGATTTCGATACCGGTGTTGTAGCCGCTGCTCGTGCCGGCGATGTATTCGCTGAGGCGCGCGATGATCAGCGCGGCCGCTCCCGGCCGGTGCTCGTAGACGCTCAGCTGCGGGCCGAGTCCCGGGTTGCGGATGAAGAGTTCAGCGCCCCGCCGCGTTCCCGAGGACCCGCTGCCGAAGAGCGGGCCGCAGTTTTCGGCAGCGAGGCGCTTGAGGTTCGTCGGCGCCGAGGTGGCTTCGACGGCGGCGTAGCCTTCCTCGCCGTGGAACTGGATCGTGCCGACCCAGGATCCCGAGTCGAACCGGACCTTCTGCTGGTGGCACGACACGCTCACCGCCTTGTTTGTGCGCTGAAATTCGACGGCGATCTCGCCGAGCGCCCCGAGGTTCGCCTGGATCGAGGTTTCGGTGACCGTCGCCGGCGTCACGTAGGTCGCTTCCCGACCTTTGGCGGAGAGGATCAATCGCAGCGAGCCTTCGCTGCCGACGATCGGCACCCTGGCGACCGCGTCGAGCGTGTAGCCGTTGCTGGCCGGCAGTTCGAAGCCCGCCGGGATGCGGAGCGGTTCCCGTGGCGTGGGGCCGGACGGCGCCACCGGCCGCGCCGCGGCACCCGACTGCGTCGCGCCGCGAGCGCTCTTGCCGCCGTCGTGGACGCGGATGATCTCGGGGTTCGGGTGGGCATCGGCGTGGGCGAAGCTTTCGCCTGCGCCTTCCCAAGTGACTCCGACGTTGACCCGTTCGTGGTCGCGGAAGTAGGTCGGCCGTTCGTGGACGTTGAAGAAGGTCCCCGGGACGCGGACCTTGAACGTCCCCGCCCCGGCCGCGTCGGTGCTGCCGACCCGGTAGCTGCGCGATCCGCAGCCGTCTTCGCAGATCGCGGTCGGCAGGAAGGACACCTCGACCACGCCCCTGCCGGGAAAGCCGCTGACCCGGATAGTCTCGCGTCGGCCGACCCGGAGGTGGCCGTCGGTGGTGACCTTCGGCGCGCCTCCTGGCCGTCCCGCGGCCGTCGCCGAACCGGCCCCGGTCGAGGCGACGGCCAGGAGGCCGATCAAGACGGTCAGTAAAGCGACACCCCTAGCCCGCACCAAGCGAGCCTATAAGAAACCGGCGCGGTATCTAATCGTGCAGCACGGGTAGCATGGCGCCGATGCTGCGCCGGTCCCTGCTCTTCCTGCTCGCAATCGCCGCAACTGCGATGGTGCTCGCGCAGCCGGCCGGCGCCTGCATCAAACGCCATGAAGTCCCGATTGCCAAGGGCACCAGCCCGACCGGCTGGGGCTGGTCGGTCTCCGGGTCGATCGGCCCCAACGGCGGCGGCTGCCGCGATTGGCTCTTCGGGATGAGCTTCAATCTGGAAGGGGCGTCGAGCTGGGAGTCGTCGACCGGGATCAAGCCCGGGGGCAGCTACGGCGGCCAGCCCGAAGTCGATGCCTCCGACAATCTCCTTCCCGACGGCAGCGACCGGGTCTTCAGCGGGTTCGTCGACGGCGAAGTCGCCAAAGTCCTGGTCACGCTCAGCAACAACAAGCACCTCGTGATTCACCCGAAGCTGCCGCGGGAGAAGCTGCGCCGCCACGTCGTCTGGCTGCGCAACGTGCGCTACTTCGTCCGCTATTACCGGCCCGAAGGCTTCGTCACGGGAGTGGCGTCATTCGATCGCGCCGGCCTGCTCGTCTCGCGCGACAAAACCTTCGAAACCTTCTAGCGGCAGCCTGGAAGGCACCGCGCCCCATTTCGTGCCCCGCACTCGCACTCGCGTGAGTGTTCGCGACCCTTAGGTCAGAAGAGTTCGCTGCCTTGGATGTCCGCTTCCTGGAGGCGTTGCTTGAGGCCGCGATGATGGCCGATGATCCACTGACCGAGGCCGGAGGAGGTCATTGCCGGCGATGCTAGCCAGCGCGGCGGCATCGCCGTCAGACGCGAGTGCGCCGGGCGGTGGAGCTCGCTTAGTGGCACGAAAGCTCCGCGCCAAGATCGAGCGCCGGCACCATCTCGGCGTCGATCAGATGCCCGTACGTATCGAGCGTATACGCGGCCGAGTGATGTCCCATCCAGCGCTGAAGGCGCAGCGGCGAGAGTCCCCGCTCGATCAGCATCGAGGCACAGGTGTGGCGGAAGGCGCGGAAGCCGATGCCTGAGAGACCGGCCCGTTCCACGGCCGGTACGAGGACCCGATAGCGGACGTTGTCAGGGTTGAGCGGGGTGCCGCTCGCGCTCGGGAAGACTAGATCCTCATCCCCGGCATCTGTGCATCGGCGGCCTGCAAGCCGGGCGACCAGGCCCCGGTCGAGCGGGATGCATCGCCGTCCGAAGCGCGACTTGGGCGCGCCGATAACGCCGCCGACGATCGACCGGCGGACCCAGAGACAGGGGCGACCGCCAACCTCCAGGTCCATCCACCGAAGGGCGATCGCCTCCGAGACCCGCAGGCCGGTCGAGGCGAGGAGATCGAAGAAAGGCGACCACTCCGCAGGGATCTCGGCGAGCACCCGGCGCAGCTGCTCACGGGTTAGGGAGCGGCCCTGCTCAAAGTGCCAGCCCGTTGCCGCCACGACGCCGTGGGAGGAGCTGCGCCTTCGCGGACCCTCCGTGGAACAGACCTTCACGTTCAGCATCAGCCAGGCAGAGCCTCAGCGGCACCAGGACGTTCGCGATCGAGCGGTCCGAGAGCCGCCCGCGCTCGCCGCGGTAGGCGGCGAGCCAGGTGACGAAGCCCTGGAGTCCTCGCGGTCGATCTCCGCCAGGCGCGTGTCGGGCGGGAAGTAGCGGAAGGCGAAGGTGGTCAGCAGTCGCCGATATTCGCTCCGCGTCCCCTCACCGACCGTGTCGCGGCAGTCAAGTCCCAGCACGTGGTGTAGGAGTTCGCCACGATCGTCGGTGAAGCGTTCGGCTGCTCAGGCCGCCTGGAGCTCCCTCACCTCCGCTTCGTCTTCGTCGAGGCGATGGCCCCGCTCCTCGAGGAGCGGGGCCAT
>Ga0209941_1001791_pt1 | contig 13522 bp, 12 predicted proteins | sample ThiBiot_300_plan_FD_183945 | JGI IMG/M metagenome (GOLD analysis project Ga0209941, IMG submission 183945) | Wastewater bioreactor microbial communities from Cape Town, South Africa - Thiocy_solids_1 (SPAdes) | ecosystem: Engineered > Bioremediation > Thiocyanate > Unclassified | place: South... | reverse complement strand
CGTCGGTCAGCGCCCTCAAACATGCCAAGAAGCATATGGCGGCCTGGTCGCGCGGCGAAAAGCGCAAGCCCACCTTTCCGCTCGGCCTGCTCGGCGCGAAAGCCGAAGTCGTCTATCAGCCGAAGGGGGTCGTTGGCGTCGTGGCGCCGTGGAATTTCCCGGTCGGCATGGTCTTCGTGCCGATGGCGGGGATATTGGCGGCGGGCAACCGCGCGATGATCAAGCCGAGCGAGTTTACCGAGAATGTCTCCGACCTGATGGCGCGCCTCGTCCCCGACTATTTTGACGAGAGCGAAATGGCGGTGTTCACGGGCGGGGCCGATGTCGGCGTCGCGTTCTCGAAGCTGGCTTTCGACCATCTGATCTTCACCGGGGCGACCAGCGTCGGCAAGCATATCATGCGCGCCGCGGCGGATAATCTCGTGCCCGTGACGCTCGAACTGGGTGGCAAGTCGCCGACCTTCATCGGGCGCAGCGCGAACAAGGATCTTGTTGGGCAGCGCGTCGCGCTCGGCAAGATGATGAACGCGGGGCAGATCTGCCTGGCGCCCGACTATCTGCTCGTCGCCGAGGATCAGGAGGGCGAGGTGATCGACAGCGTGAGCAAGGGCGTCGCGTCGCTCTATCCGACCCTGCTCAAGAATGACGACTATACGTCGGTCGTCAACGGCCGCAATTTCGACCGCCTGCAGGGCTATCTGGCCGACGCGCGCGAAAAGGGCGCCGAGGTGATCGAGGTCAATCCCGCGAACGAGGACTTCGCGAGCGCCAACGGCCACAAGATGCCGCTTCATATCGTGCGCGGCGCGACCGACGATATGAAGGTGATGCAGGAGGAAATCTTCGGCCCGATCCTGCCGGTCAAGACCTACAAGACCATCGACGAGGCGATCGATTATGTGAATGCGCACGACCGTCCGCTCGGCCTTTATTATTTCGGGCAGGACAAAAGCGAGGAGGACCGCGTGCTGACGCGGACGATCTCGGGCGGTGTCACGGTCAACGACGTGCTGTTTCATAATGCGATGGAAGACCTGCCCTTCGGCGGGGTCGGACCGTCGGGAATGGGCAATTATCATGGGCTGGACGGCTTCCGCACCTTCAGCCACGCGCGCGCCGTTTATCGCCAGCCCAAGCTCGACGTCGCCGGGCTCGCCGGCTTCAAGCCGCCCTATGGCAAGGCGACCGCCAAGACGCTGGCGAAGGAATTGAAGAAATAGCTTGGCAAGCGGCGGCGCTTCGCCCTAGGGGGAGCGCCGCGCTTTCGGGCGATGCGCCCGTGGCAGGCCCCTGTGGTGAAATTGGTAGACGCGCTCGACTCAAAATCGAGTTCCGCAAGGAGTGCTGGTTCGAGTCCGGCCAGGGGCACCATAACCGATCATCGACCTTCAGACGCGTAACGGCCCCGGCGGAACCCGCATGGCAGGCCGCGCATTGCATTCGCATTCCGCTATGGAGGTTTGCAGATGGTGCAACGCGCCTATTGGAAGGGTCAGATCCGCCTTGCGCTGGTGTCGATCCCGGTCGAAATCTATCCGGCAACCAAATCGGGGGCGAGCGTCAGCTTCCGCCAGATCCACGAACCGAGCGGCAAGCCGGTCAAATATGAAAAGGTGGTGCCCGGCATCGGCGCCATCGATACCGATGATATCGTCAAGGGCTATGAGGTGTCGAAGGGCCAGTATGTCCTGCTCGACGAAGAAGAGATCGAGGCGGTCAAGCTGGAGAGCAAGCGGACGCTCGAGCTGGTCCAGTTCGTCGACGCGAGCGACATCGACATCCTCTATTATGAAAAGCCCTATTATGTCGTCCCCGCCGACGATCTGGCCGAGGAGGCCTATATCGTCCTGCGCGAAGCGCTGCGACGGACGAAAAAGGTAGGACTAGGGCAGCTTGCGCTGCGCGGTCAGGAGCAGCTCGTCGGGCTGCGTCCCTGCGGCAAGGGGCTGGTGCTCGAAGTGCTGCGCTATGCCGAGGAAGTGAACAAGGCGGCCAGCTATTTCCGCGACGTGCCCGCGAGCAAGCCCGACGCCGACCTGCTCGATCTCGCCGAAACGCTGATCGACAAGAAGAGCGGCAAGTTCGACGCCGCCGACTATCACAATCACTACGTCGATGCGCTGAAGCGCGTCATTTCCAAGAAAGCGAAAGCCAAGGGCAAGCGCGTGCTCGAGGATGTCGGGGAACCCGCCGATGTGCGCGAAGGATCGAATGTCATTGATCTGATGGCAGCGCTCAAGGCGTCGGTCGACGGCAAGAAAACGGCCGCCGCTGCGACGAAGAAGAAGGCGCCCGCCAAAAAGGCGCCGGCGAAAAGGCGGGCATAGTCTCGTGAGCGCCGGATTGCCCTCGGCTATTGTGTGCCCATGCGAAGGCAGGGGGCCATCATCCGGCCTCGCGCCATTTTCCTACGGTTCGGCTCGCATCGCCCGCTTCGGTGATGGGCCCCTGCCTTCGCAGGGGCACAGACAGGGTGGAACGCGATGACCCGTGCCGACCCTCTCGCCCAATATAACAAGAAGCGCGATTTCAAGCTGACCCCCGAACCCGCGGGCAAGGTTGCGAAGGGGGGCGGCAATCGCTTCATCGTCCAGAAACACGACGCGACGCGCCTCCATTACGACTTCCGGCTCGAAGTCGATGGCGTGCTGAAAAGCTGGGCGGTCACCAAGGGGCCGAGCGCAAACCCCGCCGACAAGCGGCTCGCGGTGCGCACCGAAGATCATCCGATGGCCTATGCCGATTTCGAGGGGGTGATCCCCAAGGGCGAATATGGCGGCGGTTCGGTGATGCTGTGGGATCGCGGCACCTGGGCGCCGCTCGCGGGCAAGAGCGCGAAAGATCTGGAAAAGGGCCACCTTCACTTCACCCTCGACGGCGAGCGGATGAAGGGCGAATGGCTGCTCGTCCGCATGAAGCCCCGCGCCGGCGAAAAGCGCGAAAACTGGCTGCTCCGCAAGATCGACGACGCCTATGCGGGCGGCAGCGATGACTTGACCGGCCGCTACCTCACCAGCGTCCTCACCGATCGCCCGATGGCCGAGATTGCGGGCGACGAAGACGGCGAGCAATCGCTGAAGGACGCAAAGGGTGAAGCCTTCGCGAAGAAGATGGCGGCAGCGGCGGCGCACAATCGCAAGGTCGCCAAAGGCTCAACAGCCGGCGCCAAGCCGCCCAAATTCCGCAAGCTACAGCTGGCGACGCTCGTCGACAGCGTGCCGGCGGGGAACAACTGGTTCCACGAGATCAAGTTCGACGGCTATCGCGCGCTCGTCGCCGCGGCGGGCGAGCGGGTCGTCGTCTATACGCGCAGCGGGCTCGACTGGACCGACAAGTTTGCGCCGCTCGCGCGCCACATCGCCGCGCTCGACCTGCCGCCGTGCCTGATCGACGGTGAGATCGTCGCCTATGGCAAGGACGGCAACCCCGACTTCTCCTCGCTCCAGGCGGTCCTGAAGCGCGGCCATGGCGCGCAGGACGAGGCGACCGACCTCCACTTCTTCGCCTTCGACCTGCTCGAAGAGAACGGCAAGCCGCTCACCGCGCTCGGCAATCTCGAACGCAAGGAACGTCTCGAGGCGCTGCTCCGCGATGCAGCGCCGCCGATTGCGGTCGCCGATCATGTCATCGGCGCGGGCGAAAAGCTCTATGCGGCGATGTGCGGCGCGGGGCAGGAAGGCATCATCGCCAAGCGCGCCGATGCACCCTATGCCGGCCGCCGGTCGAAAAACTGGGTGAAGGTCAAATGCACCCGTCGCCAGGAATTCGTCATCGTCGGCTGGAAGGAGAGTTCGGCGAAGGCACGCCCCTTCGCTTCGCTGCTCCTTGCGCAGCGCGAAAAGGGCGAACTCGTCTATAAGGGCAATGTCGGCACCGGCTTCGATGCCGATACGATGGCGATGCTCGCGGCGAAATTCGCGGGCCGCGCGCGCAAGACTGCGCCGGTCGAGGTCGACAAGGTGGCGGCGCGCAAGGTCCATTGGGTAAAGCCCGACCTTGTCGCCGAGATCGCCTTCGCCGAATATACCGCCGGCGGCTCGGTCCGCCACGCGAGCTTCGTCGGGCTGCGCGCCGACAAGGAGGCGAAGGACGTGAAACCCGAAACCAAGGCCAAGGCTCCCGGCCCGGTCAGCGACGTGAAGATCAGCAGCCGCGAGCGCGTCATCTTCCCCGAGGCAAAGGCGACGAAGGGCGACCTCGCCGACTATTATGCCGCGGTGGCGCCGGTCATGCTCCCCCACCTCGCGCGCCGCCCGGTCAGCCTCGTCCGCTGTCCGCAGGGGCGCGCGAAGCAATGTTTTTTCCAGAAGCATGACTCGGGCAGCTTCGGCCCGCACGTCCACCACGTCCCGATCGAAGAGAAGGACGGCGCCGTCGAGGATTATCTCTATGTCGAGGATGCGGACGGCATCCTCGCCTGCGTCCAGATGGGGACGATCGAATTCCACGGCTGGGGCAGCCACGTGGACGCCGTCGAACGGCCCGACCGCATGGTCTTCGACCTCGACCCCGACGAAGGCCTCGATTTCGCCGACGTCAAAAAGGCCGCGGCGGATTTGAAGCGCCAACTCGCCGACATCGGCCTCGTCAGCTTCGCGATGCTCTCGGGCGGCAAGGGCGTCCATGTCGTCGTGCCGCTCGATCCGGGGCAAAGCTGGGACGCGCATAAGGATTTCTCGAAACGCTTTGCCGAGGCGATGAGCCTTGCCGAACCCGAGCGCTTCGTCGCGACGATGAGCAAGGCAAAGCGCAAGGGAAAGATATTCATCGACTGGCTGCGCAACCAGCGCGGCAGCACCGCGATCATGCCCTATTCGGCGCGCGCGCGGGTGGGGGCGCCGGTGGCGGTTCCCATCGATTGGGACGGGCTGGCCGCCATCGACAGCGCGCGCCGCTGGACGATCGCAGACGCCCGCGCCTTGCTCGATCGCGCCGCGAGCCCGACGCTGAAGGGATGGGGATTTGCGCGGCAGGCGCTGCCCGCGATCTGACCCCGCATCGGCGCTGCGGTCCTCCCGCTTTCGAGGCCCGCAAAATAACGATGCTTAGCCATTTAATGTTGCAATTCTGGCACCGTTAAAATGGGGAAAATGTGCAAATTATTCATAATCGGGATGCATGCTTATCGGGTGGTTCGGTCAACTTGTTGAAAGCAGGTTAACCTTACTCGGGACATGTTTGAATATTTTGCAGAATTCGGATATTCTTGCCAGACCAGGCGTGAATATTCTCCGTTAGTTCGATGCCATTTCCTTCCATCGGGATGGCATTGTGGATCAGGAGGATGGAATGATCGAACCCCGCTTTTCGGGCACGGCGCACGAACCCAGAGCCGCGACCGATGGCGATCGTCGTGGGGGGGACCGTTACCGGACGGTCTGGCGGATCGCAAAAGTCGTGCGCGACAATGATGTCGGGCTGTGGCGCGTGCGCAATATTTCCGATCGCGGCATGCAGCTTGCGGCCGACGTTCCCGTCCATGTCGACGAAAATCTGGACATCTATCTGTCCGACAGCGTCGTGCTGAAGGGCAAGATCGTATGGGCCGACGGCGGCCGCTGCGGCGTCGCCTTTCACGAAGAGATCGATGGCGCCGGCGTGCTCAAACAGCTTGCTGCCGAACAGCGCGCTTATGGCTATCGCGCGCCCCGCATCCCGCTCCACTCGCGCGCCAAGGCGCAGGTCGACGGGGTCGAAAGCATCATCGAGCTTGTCGACATGTCGCAAAGCGGCGCGGGCTTCGTCCATGGCGGACATCTCGAGGTCGGTCGCCATCTCCACCTGACGCTGGCCGACGGGCTGGAACGCAAGGCGATCGTCCGCTGGGCGCGCGGCGGCCGCGGGGGACTGTGGTTTACCGAACCGCTGAACCGCGTTGATCTGGAAAGCATTCGCCGCTTCGAGGGCTGAACCGTTCAGGCGATCGCCTTTGCCGTGCCGTCGCGGACGATCTTCGCCCAAGGGTTGAGATCGGCCTCGGCGACCTTGACCAGCCGGTTGTGGTCGCGGTGCCGGAAAGGCTCGTCGCGGCCCTGCACCATCAGCATCGTGTCGGAGACATAGCTCCACGATCCGTCAGCATGGAATTCGACGTCGAGCTGATAGCTGTCGGTACGGAATGCCGCTTCCAGAAACGCGGTCGAACAGATGCCATATTCGGTCTGGCCACGCTCGGCGCGCACCGACAGCTTGCGTGCATCGGGCGCCGCGTGTCCCGCCGCAATCGCTATCTGGCCGCGCGGAATCGCCAGCGTTTGCAGGATCAGCCCGGTCGCCGGTTCGTAGAGCCAGTAACCGACCTGGTCATGGAAGGTGATATCCTCTTCGGGCGTGTTGATGTGCAGATGGTAGCGCAGGCCATAGAATAGCTGCGGCCCGTTCGCCTGCGGGTCGATCGGCTGCATCTCGACCCGCTCATAATAGTTGCGGGTTTCTGGGCCGTCGGCCTTCGGATTGACATCGACGCCGCGCTTTCCTTCCCAGATGCCGGCGAAATGGCGTAGCGGGCCGAGATTGGCGAGCGTGTCGGGGTCGACATTCTCGGGCTCGGTGAAGATGTCGTTCGGCACGTCCATGCGTTATCCCCCAATCCGCGCGGTCAGATGTCCTCGGCCAGTCGTCCGTAAAGCTGGGGCCGGCGGTCGCGGAAAAAGCCCATGCCCGCACGATGCTTCGCGGCGCGGTCGAGATCGATCGTTTCGACCAGCACCCCCGTTTCGGCGGCGCCGAACGCCTGCGTCAGATCGCCCCATTCGTCGGTGATGAAGCTGTGGCCGTAGAAATTCGCATCGCCCTCCGCGCCGATGCGGTTGGCGGCGATCACCGGCATGCAGTTCGACACCGCATGACCCTGCATCGCGCGGCGCCACATGCGGCTGGTGTCGAGGTCGGCGTCATAGGGCTCGCTGCCGATCGCGGTCGGGTAGAAAAGCAGTTCGGCGCCCATCAGCGCCATCGCACGCGCGCATTCGGGATACCATTGGTCCCAACACACCCCGACGCCGATGCGGGTGCCAAAGACGTCCCACACCTTGAACCCCGTGTTGCCGGGGCGGAAATAATATTTCTCTTCATAGCCCGGCCCATCGGGGATGTGGCTTTTGCGATAGATACCCATGATCGCGCCATCGGGGCCGATCATTGCGAGCGTGTTGTAATAATGCGGCCCGTCCTTCTCGAAGAAGCTGGTCGGGATCGCGACCTTCAGCTTCGCGGCGAGCGCCTGCATCGCCTTGACGCTCGGATGCTCGGCGGTCGGGTAGGCGCTAGCGAACAGCGCCTCTTCTTCGACCTGGCAGAAATAGGGGCCTTCAAACAGCTCGGGCGGCAGGATGACCTGCGCGCCCTTGGCCGCAGCCTCCTCGGCGAGCGCCGTGACCGCGTCGATATTGGGTTGCACGGGTCCGGGAAGGGGGAGCTGGAGCGCGGCGACGGTGATGGTACGGGTCATGAGGCGCCCTTGTTCTATGCTAGCAGCTATTGAGGGATGATCCATGTGAAGCGGCTGGAAAAACTGCTCTCTACTGGTTGACCGGCGTCGTCCCGTGCCGGTTTCCATCGACCTCGGCGCATGACAATCTTACAGGTCGCTACATCGAGCGATGGATGGCCTGCTGATTTTATGATGTGGCAGCTTTTCGGTTTACCGTCGATTCCGATAAGAATTTCAAACTCGCTGATGCCTTGCGCCCCGGCCGTTCGAGCGTCGCTGGGATAATCCGTGTTAGAAAACCAGCGTTGAGGCGCCAGCGGGATGGCCGGGCTCGACACGAGCAAGAATAAGGTCGCTGTTATCATCATTTTGGCACCTGCTGGCTCGAGCAATGGAAGCTGCCGCCGCCGGCGATGATTCCGCGCGCTGGAACGCCGACGGCGCGGCGATCGGGGAACAGCGCCGCGAGTGCCTCGACTGCCGCAGCATCGTTGGCGACGCCATAGGTCGGGACAACCATGACACTGTTGCCGATATAGAAGTTCATATAGCTCGCCGCGACGATCTCGCCATCCATCTCGACCCGGCCGGGCGAGGGGAGGTCGACGATCTCGATGCCGCCGAACGCCGCGGCGCGCGCCCGCGCATCCTTGTAAATGTCGGCGTTGGGGTCGTCGCTGCCCGCCGCCACGGGCAAGGCCAGCCGCCCTTCGCCCACGAAGCGGGCGAGATTGTCGACATGGCCGTCGGTATGGTCGCCGATCAGCCCCTTGCCGAGCCACAGCAGGCGGTCGATGCCGAGCGACTGGTGCAGCCTTACAGCAATGTCCGCGCGCGTCAGAGACGGGTTGCGGTTGATGTTGAGCAGGCATTCCTCGGTCGTGACGCAAAGTCCGGTGCCGTCGACGTCGATCCCGCCGCCTTCGAGCACCCAATCCTGCTCATCGACGGGCAGCCCGCTTTCGGTCGCCAGCGCCGCGCCGACTTCCTGATCGCCCGGCATCACGAATTTCTCGCCCCACCAGTTGAAACGAAAGTTGCGCGCGCGCCTTTTCAAGCCCGTTCCCACAATGATCGGTCCCGTGTCGCGCAGCCAGATGTCGCCGAGCGGCTGCACCAGGATGCGCACCCCGGGGTCGACGAGAGCCGCAGCAATCTGCGCCTGTCGCTCGTCATTGACCACCAGCCGCACCTCCTCGCCGCGGCCGCCGTCGTGGACAACGTTGGCAAAAGCAGCGACATCGGCACGCGCCGCATCGATTTGCCCCGCCCACTCGTCATCGAGGTGCGGAAAGCCGATCCACACTGCGGCGTGCGGCGCCCATTCGGCGGGCATATGGAGCGTCATGGGCGCCGCCTCGCTTATTTGCCCTCGCGCGATTTGTCGCGCGCGGCGCGGAACTCGTCGCCTTCGTTCCAGTTGGGCCAGCTATCGGTCGATGCGAGCATCCGGCCGGCGGCATAATAGAGGCGGAGATCGGCGAGCATGCCGTCCCAATTCTTTATCGCCGCATATTCGTCGCCGGGCGCGTGGTAGCGGTTCTTCTCATAATCCTCGGCGGCTTTCTTGCCGGCGTCCTTGCCGCCCGCGACCAGATCCTCGCCGGCGCCGAAGTTGAAGAAGGGCACGCCGCGCTTGGCGAAGCTGAAGTGATCCGAGCGATAGTAGAAGCCCTTTTCGGGGGTCGGTTCATCGACAATCGTCACCTTCGCCGCCTTGGCGATCTTCTCCAGATAGGCGTCGAGTTGCGACTTGCCGCGGCCGACGACGACGATGTCCTTCGCGGGTCCATTGGGGTTAAGCGCGTCCATATTCACGCCGCCAACCGTTTGCGCGAGCGGAAACACCGGGTTCGCGGCATAATATTCCGATCCGAGCAGACCCGATTCCTCCGCCGTCACCGCCAGGAACACGATGCTGCGGTCGGGCGCGCCCGCCTTCTGATAGGCCTGCGCCAGCGTCACCAAGGCGGCGGTGCCGGTCGCATTATCGACGGCGCCGTTGCAGATGTCGTCGCCGTTCACCGGCGTGCAGCGGCCAAGATGGTCCCAATGCGCGGTATAGAGCACATATTCGTCGGGCCGCTTCTTGCCCGGCAGAATGCCGATGATGTTATGCGACAGCTTCTTGGAAATCTGATTGTCGAAGCTGAGCGAGGCCTTGACGCCGTTGAGCGGGACGGCCTTGAAACCCTTCTTGCCCGCGGCTTCCCGCAGCTTGTCGAAATCCTGCCCGGCGCTTGCGAACAATTCCTTCGCCTTGTCGAGCTGTATCCAGCCGTTCGCCGCAGTCTGATCGGCGCCGCCATCCTTCTTTTCGGCGAGGTATTGGGTGCCGGTGTTGCTGCTTTCCACAACGTTCCAGCCATAGGCGGCGGGTTCGGTGTCGTGGACGATCAGCGCGGCGGCGGCGCCCTGACGCGCCGCTTCTTCATATTTATAGCTCCAGCGGCCGTAGTAGGTCATCGCGCGACCATTGAATTCGCCTTTGGTTTCCGGGGTTTGCCAGTCGGGGTCGTTGACGAGGATGACCACCGTCTTGCCCTTCACATCGAGCCCGGCATAATCGTTCCAGCCCTTTTCAGGCGCGTTGATGCCGTAGCCGACGAAGACAACGTCGCTGTCCTTGATTTCGGTCTTCGGCTGCACGCGATAGCTGAACGCGACATAATCCTTCGCATATTGCAGCGTGACCGGCGCCTTGCCGCCGGTGAAGCGCAGCGGCGTCGCATTCTTCGCTGTGATCTCGACAAGCGGGACTTCCTGTGTCCACTGGCCGTTGTTGCCGGGCTTTAGCCCTGCCGCCGCGAACTGGCTCGTCAGATAGGCGATCGTCTTTTCCTCGCCCTTCGTGCCGGGTGCGCGGCCCTCATAGGCGTCCGACGACAATTCCTTGGTCACATCCTGCAAAGTCTGGAGCGACAACTCGGGGAACTGGACATCGGGCAGCACGGCAACCGCGTCGGCCGCCGTGGCGCCGGTCGTCGGCGCATCGGCATTGCACCCGGCAACGCCGAGCAGAACCGCAAGAGCTGCGGTGGTTCGGGGGAAGCGAAGCATGGAATTTCCTTGGGTTTTCGTGTTCGACGGGAGGCTTTTGCCAGCCGGGCCGCCCCGATGCAAGAAGGGCGGCCCTTTCGGACCGCCCCCTTGATGTCGCTTCGGTGGAAACCGGATCAGCGCGAATAGAATTCGACGACCAGATTGGGTTCCATCTTTACCGGATAGGGCACTTCGTCGAGCGTCGGCACGCGGACGAAGGTCGCCTTGGTGCCGTCGAGCGCCAGATATTCGGGCAGGTCGCGCTCGGGCAGGCTCTGCGCTTCGGCGACCAGCGCCATTTCCTGCGCCTTCTTGCCGAGGGTGACTTCGTCGCCCGGCTTCACGAGGCGGCTCGCGATGTTGCACTTCACGCCGTTCACATAGACGTGACCGTGGCTGACGAGCTGGCGCGCCGAGAAGATCGTCGGCGCGAACTTGGCGCGATAGACGAGCGCGTCGAGGCGGCGTTCAAGCAGGCCGATCAGATTCTGGCCGGTGTCGCCCTTCATACGCGCGGCTTCGATATAGTTCTTCTTGAACTGCTTTTCGGTGATGTCGCCGTAATAGCCCTTGAGCTTCTGCTTGGCGCGGAGCTGGATGCCGAAGTCCGACATCTTGCCCTTGCGGCGCTGACCGTGCTGGCCGGGGCCATATTCGCGGCGGTTGACCGGGCTCTTCGGGCGACCCCAGATGTTTTCGCCCATCCGGCGGTCGAGTTTATACTTGGCGCTCTGGCGCTTCGACATTTGCGTCTCCAATTTGCTGTGTGCCGAAGGATTTCGGCGGGTCCCGGATCGCACCACAGGAACGATGTCCTGTGCGACCGCCGCTTCACCGGGGTGCGGGGTCAATTTGCGAAGGCGCGCGGTTAGACGGTAGGCGCGGCCGAGTCAAGTCGTGCCGGACGCTGGACGGCGCGCAAAAAGGCGCTAAAGGCAGCGCGCATGACCTTTGCCAAACTTCCCGACCAATGCGAAACCATGGCCGACGTGCGCGCCGGCGTCGATCAGGTCGACCGCGAGCTTGTCGCGCTGCTGGTGCGCCGGTTCGGCTATATGGACGCAGCGGCGCGGATCAAGACCGAGCGCAGCGCCGTTCGCGACGAGCCGCGCAAGGCGCAGGTGCTCGACAATGTCGCGCGCGAAGCCGAAAGCGCGGGCCTCGACCCGCAGCGTATCCGCGCCGTGTGGAACGAACTGGTCGAACAGTCGATCGCCTATGAGGCCATCCGCTGGGACCGCCTGCGCGCCGACTGACCGTCGCTCAATTGGTGGCGGCGGTACTGGGCTTGTCGCCATCGGCGTGGGCATCGTCCTTTGGCGGTGCCGATTCGACGACGGTGCGGCAGATGCGCTTCGGCACCGCGCTGCCGGTGCTTTCGACCTTTTCGCAAATCTTCTTCGGCTTGGCCGACATTGCCGGCGGAGGGGCTTCGGTTCCCGCCGCTGCAAGGGCGAGCGAAAGCATCAGGCTCATCATCTTCAGTCTACTCCCGGGGAGAGCCGCGTCGCAATTCTGCGGCGGCGGGCCAACGATGCTGCACCGCAGCACGATGCGAAGAAATTGTCAATTCCGTTGCGGCGGACGACTTACCGCGCGCGGGGCGTGCGGCCCAATATGGTCACGATGCCGTGCATCATCCGGATGTCGTTGTGCGACCAGCCGGTCTTCGTCAGCGCGGTGCGCAGCGTCCGCAGCGTTGCCTCGGTCCGTTCCTCGGGAAAGAAATAGCCGGCCTTGTCGAGGTCGCGGACGAAATGCTGGATCAATTCCTCTAGCTCGCCGTGCGGGGCGGGGGGATCGAGCGGGACGTCCGGCGGGCTGGCGAGCGCGATGCCTCCCTCGCCCCCGCTCGGGACATGCTTCGACCATTCATAGGCGAGCAGGATCACCGCCTGCGCCAGATTGAGCGATCCGAATTCGGGGTTGATCGGCACGGTGACGATGCTGTGCGCGAGCGCGACATCGTCGGTTTCGAGCCCCGACCGTTCGGGACCGAAGACATAGGCCGAGCGGCCAGCGGTCGCGTGAACCGCCTTCGCCGCGGCTTCGGGGGTCAGGACCGGCTTGGTGACACCGCGCTTGCGCACCGTCGTCGCATAGATGTGGGTGCAGTCGGCCACCGCCTCAGCCAGCGTGTCGAACACCGCTGCATTGGCGAGCACGATGTCGGCGCCCGATGCGGCGGGCCCCGCATCGGGGTTCGGCCAGCCATCGCGCGGCGCGACGAGGCGCAGTTCGGTCAACCCGAAATTGAGCATCGCGCGCGCTGCCTTGCCGATATTCTCGCCAAGTTGAGGGCGCACTAGGACAATGACGGGGGGAGGGGCCAGATCCGTCACGGTCAGCCCTGCTTCGCTGCCTCGGTGATCGACGAGGCGAATTCCTCGAAATCCCGGGCTTCGGTAAAGTCGCGATAGACGCTGGCGAAGCGGATATAGGCGACATTGTCGAAGCCCTTGAGCGCTTCCATCACCATCGCGCCGATCTGCGTCGCCTGGACCTCGTTGTCGCCCGAGGTTTCGAGTTGGCGCTGGATGCCCGACACCAGCCGCTCGATCCGGGCGCCGTCGATCGGGCGTTTGCGGCACGCGATCTGGACGCTGCGCATCAGCTTTTCGCGGTCGAAGGGTTCGCGCCGCCCGTCGGCCTTGAGTACGGCGACCTCGCGCAGCTGGATCCGCTCGAAGGTGGTGAAGCGCGCGCCGCAATCCTCGCACTGGCGGCGGCGACGAATGGCGGCGCCGTCCTCGGTCGGGCGGCTGTCCTTCACCTGGCTGTCTTCATGTCCGCAATAGGGGCAGCGCATGGGCTATCGCTTCACCCGCGTATAGAGTGCGATGGCTGCGCCCGCGAACAGCCCGACCGGCCAGGTCACGACGGGCAGCACCGCACCCGCGATCGCGCCGACGACCCCGCCGGTGATGACCGGCCGCGTCGAGGGATGGTCGATCCCCTGCTTGCCCATCGCCTTGACCTCTTCGATCGTCAGTTCGACCAGCGTCGGTTCTTCGGGGTGCTGCCGCGCCATCGCCCTTATCCCTGATA
>Ga0209941_1001784_pt1 | contig 13582 bp, 10 predicted proteins | sample ThiBiot_300_plan_FD_183945 | JGI IMG/M metagenome (GOLD analysis project Ga0209941, IMG submission 183945) | Wastewater bioreactor microbial communities from Cape Town, South Africa - Thiocy_solids_1 (SPAdes) | ecosystem: Engineered > Bioremediation > Thiocyanate > Unclassified | place: South... | reverse complement strand
CTGTAAATCCGTTCGTTTCGACGAAAGTCGCCGCTAAAAACCCTTTTTGATGCACCCAGACGGTGCACTTTGCCTTCTTTGGGCGCGCATCGGCGTTGTGCTGACCTCAAGTCCGACAGGCTGCTAGCTTGGGGATTCTCCACAACCCAGGGAAACCACCATGCGCCGTCTCGTCCGTCCGCTCCTGCTTACCGCGCTCGCCACTTGTTGTGGCGTCGCGTTTGCCGCCACCGCCGACCAGGCGCCGCAGGGTCGCCTGCCGGGCTGGGCGGTGCCGCAGTCGTACCAGCTGGCGTTCAAGGTCGATCCGGCGCAGCAGGACTTTTCCGGCACCACCACGATCAAGGTCAAGCTGACCCAGGCCTCCGACCACCTGTGGCTGGATGGCGCCGAGCTGAAGGTGTCGAAGGTGACGATCACCGACGCCGCCGGCAGGACGCACGTGGGCAAGTACGTCAACGTCGATCCGAAGGCGGGCGTGGTGCGGGTGGATTTCGGCAGCACGCTGAAGCCGCAGGACCTCACCGTGAAGTTCGAGTACAGCGCGCCGCTCAACCAGCAGCTGCAGGGCCTGTACAAGGTCACCGCCAAGGGCCAGCCGTATGCGATGACGCAGATGGAGCCGATCAGCGCGCGCTTCGCCTTCCCCGGTTTCGACGAGCCCGGCTTCAAGACCCCGTTCGACATCAGCATCACCGTGCCTGACCACGAGAACGTGGTGGCCAATACCAGGCAGGTGAAGGAGCAGCCGGCCGGCAAGGGCTGGAAGACCGTGACCTTCGCCCAGACGCTGCCGCTGCCGACCTACCTGGTCGCGTTCGCGGTCGGTCCGTGGGACATCGTGGACGGCCCGGACATCTCGCCCGACGCCTACCGCAGCGAACCGCTGAAGCTGCGCGGCATCGCCGCCAAGGGCGAAGGCCATCGCATGGAACACGTGCTGGGCGAGACGCCGAGCATCATCCATGCACTGGAGAACTACTACGGCTTCGGCTATCCGTTCGGCAAGCTCGACCTGCTGGCGGCACCGGATTTCGAAGCCGGCGCGATGGAGAATCCGGGCCTGGTGACGTTCCGCGACTGGCTGCTGCTGCTGGACAAGGATTCCCCGGCCCGCAACGTGCAGGGCTCGTTCAACGTCAACGCGCATGAGCTGGCGCACCAGTGGACCGGCGACACGGTGACCACCGCGTGGTGGAACGACATCTGGCTCAACGAGGCGTTCGCGACCTGGATGCAGCAGAAGGTCACCATGCAGGTGCATCCGGAATACCGCGCCGACCTCGACCGCGTGCGCGGTGCGCAGGGCGCGATGAGCAACGACAGCCTGACCAGCGCCCGCAGCATCCGCCAGCCGATCTCCGGCAACGGCGACATCATGACCGCGTTCGACGGCATCACCTACCAGAAGGGTGCCAGCGTCATCGCCATGTTCGAGAACTACGTGGGCGAGAAGACCTACCAGAAGGGCATGCGCGCCTACATCCAGAGCCAGAAGTACGGCAACGCCACCGCCGATGACCTGGTCTCGGCGATCGCCACCGCGGCCGACAAGGGCGAGGCGTTCAAGCATGCGTTCAAGAGCTTCCTCGACCAGTCCGGCGTGCCCTACGTGGCCACGAAGCTGGAGCAGAAGGACGGCAAGACCGTGCTGCAGCTGAGCCAGAGCCGCTACCTGCCGCTGGGCAGCAGCGGCGACGCCAGGCGCATCTGGGGCGTGCCGGTGTGCGTGCGCTACGGCACCGTCGACGGCAAAGATGGAGCACCGTCCAGCAAGGTCGCCTGCGACATGCTCGACCAGGCCACCGGTTCGATGGAGCTGCCCGGCGCCAGCAAGCCGACCTGGGTGATGCCGAACGCGGACGCCAGCGGCTACTACCGCTTCAGCCTCGACAAGGACGGGCTCGATCGCCTGATCAAGCAGGTCGGCAAGCTCAGCGACGCCGAGCAGCTGGCCTACGCCGACGCGATCAACGCCAGCTTCCGTCGTGGCGATCTGGATGCCGGCCAGGTGCTGGCCGCCATGCAGCCGCTGACCGGTTCGAAGATCCGCGAAGTGGCCACCGTGCCACTGGACACGGCCGGCGGTCTCTACCATCGCATCGCCACCACCGATGCCCAGCGCGCCCGCCTGGCCGCATGGGCAAAGGCCGCCTACCTGCCGCGACTGGAGCAGCTCGGCTACCAGCGCAAGGCGGGCGAGCCAGAAGACGACTCGCTGATGCGCAGCAGCCTGGCCAGTTCGCTGGCGTTCGACTTCAAGCTGCCCGAAGTACGTGCGGCCCTGCTCAAGCAGGGTGATGCGGCGTTGAAGCCGACGGCGGATGGCCACCTGAACCTGGCCGCGGCCGATCCCGACCTGCTTGGCGATGCGCTGGGCGTGGCGGTGCAGGAACACGGCAAGAGCGCGGTCGATGCACTGATCGCCGAGTTGCCGAAGACCAGCGACCCGGCGCTGCGCAACGGCATCCTCGGCGGCCTGGCCAGCGTGGAAGATCCGGCACTGGCCGAGCAGGTGCGCAACTTCGCGCTGACCAAGCCGGTCAAGGTCGGTGAGATGGGCATGCTGCTGCGCGGTGGTCGCGATACGCAGGCCCAGCGTGACGCGATGTGGAACTGGTTCACCGCTCACTACCAGCAGATCCTCGATCGCACCGGCAGCTTCTCCGGTGGCCGCCTGCCGTCGCTGGCCGCCGGTGGCGGCTGCTCCACCGCCGAGTACGATCGCCTGCAGGCGTTCTTCAAGACCCGCGAGAAGGACGCGGCCGGCATCGGTCGTGGCCTGGCGCAGACCGGCGAGTCGATCCAGCTGTGCAGTGCGCTGACGGCGAAGCAGGACCCGGCCAGCATCCTGCGCTAAGCGGCAACGAGGCATCCGCCGCCGGCACGGCATCGTGCCGGCGGCGCTTTTTTATCCGGGCGTGCCCCGGTCCTGCGGCAAACCGGCTTCCATCCAGCCGTCGATGAACGCCTCGAGGGCCAGTCGCGCGGGCGGCACGATGCCGGCCTCGCGCACGAAGGCGGCGGCGGACTGGATCAGCAGTTGTCGCGACTGGCTGGAAGCCTGTCGTGCAGCGGCTTGTTGCTGGCGCAGTTGCACGATATGCGGCGACGGCTGTCCGGGCTTGGCGAACTTCTGGTGGCGACGCAATTCGTCGGCGACCTGCCCGGTGTCGAACGCTGCCTTCAGCACGGCCTTGCGTGCATGCAGCAGGCGAACCAGCTGGCTCGCCGCCGGTGAGGGCCGGGCATCGACGCCCGGGGTCCGCAGGATCGCGGCAAGTTCGCTCGAACAGGAGGAAGGGCAGCTTCCACCGGCGACGAATTGCTCCAGGTCGCGCAGAAAGGCAGCATGCTGGAACGGTTTCGGCGTGGCCATGGCAAACCTTCGCTGGGGAAGCAGCGACCATACGTGCTTGCACCGCCATCCGCCACGCGTGCCCGCAACACATGCCCCATCCGCCGTATCCGTTCACACCCCGGGCGGCGGGACAGCGATAAAATTGCCACGTTGCACCGATGTGCGCCCGGTTCCTGTTCGGGGCCGGCGCCGTCCTTCATCCCACATCTCCATCGGCATCGCCTACAGGGGGCTTGATGATCGAGCTGGAAATCCAGGGGCTTTCGCAGAGTCGCGAAGGTCTGCTCATCGAAGTTGGCCGTTTCATTCTTGCCAGCGGTTTCACCTTGCAGCGCCAGCGTCTGGTGCAGGACCCCCATGGCACACTGTTGACGATGGTGGTGCGCGGCTCGCCGCGCAAGAAGCGCGAACTGGAAGCGGCGCTGGAAGGTTACGACCGCTTCGTCAGTTTCCGGATCACGCCGTTCGTGGAAGGCGAGGAGCAGCCGCATTTCGGCGCCACGGTGAAGCGGGCGACCTATCTGCCGCCGCCGGCACCCGAGCCGGTCACGCCTGTCGCGAAGGTGGCGGCGCCTGCACCGGCTCGCGTCGCTTCGCCTGCCGCATCGCCATCGAGAGATGTGCTGGCGGACGAACCCTTCGCGGTGGCGCCGATCCTGGCCCGGCCCGCGAAGACCGAAGCCGTGCGGGCCGAAGCCGTGCAGACCGTTCCGGCAGCGCCGCCTGCACCGCCGGAACCGGACTTCGAATTCATCCTTCCCACCACGCGCGCGCCGGCGCCACCGCCTGCCGCCTCGGTGGAGGCGAACCCCTTCGTCGACGTGGTGGCGCTGGACGCGGACGAGGGCGCGGTCGACAAGGCGCTGCAGTCCATCGAGTACGACTACCCGAAACTCATGCCCAGGCTGCTGGCGTTGAGCGGTGCGGTGCCCGAGGGCGCACGCGAATCCTCGCTGGCGCTGGCCGGTCAGCGCGCCGGTGCATGGGTGTTCGCGCGGGAATACGCGCTGGACGGCGGCCTGGGCCTGGCCGATGCACTCGAGCGCATCGGCACGCCGGCCTTGCGTGCGCTGGTGGAAGTGGAGCAGCAGGGCGCTCAACTGCATATCCTCGACAGCCCGCTGTGCACGAACCAGGGCCATTCCGGCTGCAGCTTCTTCAGCGGATTCCTGGAAGGCTTGCTGGGACCGGTCATCGCGCCGGGAAGCCTGTCGATCTTTCCGGTGTGTTGCCGCAGCTACGGCGCGGACGAGTGCGTGCTGGCGATTTCGGACTGACGGGTTCGCCGGTCGCAGCCACGGATGGCTGAACGCAGGCATTTCAAAAACCGCTGGCTCGCGCGTCTCACAGGTCAACTCGGCATGACGAGGCGGACCGATGCGCATCGAACAAATCAGCAGGACGACCCGCTTGTGGATGGAGGCCGTGCGCAGTCGCTGGTCGCTGCGCCAGGCCTCCGGTGACGGGCGCTGGCAGCTGGCACTGCACATGACCAGCTGGTTGCGGCTGTGCGTCGGCCAGACCCGATGGCTGCACTCGCTGCATGCGCGCGAAGCGATGTGGCGGGCGGCCCAGGCCGATCCGCGGTTGTACGAGCGCTGGCACCGGCCCTACATCTCGACGCACTTCAGCGCCGCCGCACGCCGTCGCATCGTCAACGCGCACTACGATTTCTTGATGCGCCGGTTTCCCGCATGGCTGGCCGAACGCATCGTGCTGGGCGGCGGCGCGCGCCTGACCACGCTGCGGCTGGAGGATGCGGCCGACGTGCATTTGCATCTGCGCAAGCCTTCGCGTGCCGACGCAGGCGAGCTGAGCCTGCTGCTGCTCAGCGACGACAAGGACGTGCTGGCCTCGTGCATCCTGACCTTCGACCGACGCGACAGCATCACCATCGGGGCGTTGCGGGGCGCGGGCCCGCATGCGCCGTTCGAGGCGACGCGGGAATTCATCCGGGGCAGCCATGGCCTGCATCCGAAGGACCTGTTGATGTCGCTGGTGCGCGAGCTGGCGGCGCTGCACGGGCTGAAGCGGATTCGCGCCGTCACGGCGGCAGCCTGCGTCGGCCAGTCGGGTGCGGATGCCGACGGTGCGGACGTGGAAGCTGCCGCCAGCGGCGATGCGTTCTGGGAGGCACAGGGCGGCGTGAGCGCCGGCGCGGGCTGTCATGCGCTGCCGTTGTCGCTGATTCCCGCGCCGTGCGCCGAAGGCCCGCGCAGTCGCCGCGAAAGGCAGCAGCGCAGCGAAGCCTTCCGCCGGGAGGCTGCCGAGGTCTTCGCGGCCGCGTTGCGGCGATCGACCGGAGCGCAGCCTGCCGCTGCGGAAACCGCGGTCCCGCGCGAAGGCGCGCCGACGCCGGCCCAGCGATTTCGCGGCGGCGAGAAACACCCCGCCGCTGCCGCCAGCCTGCTGGCTGCCGGTCCGTGACGCGCGCGCGGCGGAAGCTAGAAGTGGAAGGTTCCGTTGAACAGGACCAGCCGGCCCTGGCGCACCGGCACGAAGGACGACTCGGCGTTGATCGCGTACAAGGTGCCCCCGAAAAGATTCTTCACGCCCAGCGTCAGCGTCCAGGGATCGGCATACCAGCTCAGGTTCGCCTCCGCGCTGAGCTGGCCCGGCATGCGGAAATAGCCGCCGTCCTCGGTGCGTCCGCTGGTGCTGCTGCGCCCGAACACGCCGCCGGCCACGCCCCAGGATTGCAGGGCAGGGCGCTGGAAGCGGTAGCTGGCCCAGGTGTTCCATTGGTGCCGCGGCGCGCCGTACGGAGCACTGCCGTCGTGGTTGCGGATGCGCGCGCCGGCATAGCTGGCCGAGACGTCCAGCCCCGGCAGGACCCGGCCGTCGAATTCGATCTCCACGCCGGTGTTGGTCTGGCCCGGACCGGGCACGGCAAAATGCGGCGCCTCCGGCGCTACCTGGCTGATGCTGTGGTCCAGCCGAATGCGGTACCAGGCCAGCGTCAGCCTGGCGCGCTGGTCGAACAGGCCGACCTTGCTGCCCAGCTCGAGCTGGTGCGACACCGACGGCGGCAGCGGGCGACCGTCCTCGCCCAGCAGGGCATCGGCCTGGAAACCGGTGTTGCTGGACGCGTAAAGCGACACGTCGGGGCGCGGCTGATAGACCACGCCCAATCTCGGTATCCATCTCGACTGGCGCAGCGCGGGCATTGCCGCACCGGTCAGCTCGTAGGTGGCGTGGCGCACCGTGGCCAGCACGTGCCATGACTCGCCGATCGACAGCTGGTCCTGCGCGAACAGCCCGAGCTGGCTCGACCACGATCCGCCCAGCGGACGGGTTTGGACGACGACGGTGTTCTTCGCCGACGCGAACGGCAGGAACTCGTCCGCCTGCAGGTCGGCGTTGACCGCTGCGCCGGTGACCAGCGCGCTGGGCTGGTGGCCGTTGCCCGTAAGGGTGCGGGCATAGTCCACGCCCAGCAGCACGTCGTGCACCAGCAGGCCCTGTTCGAAACTTGCCGCCAGTTCGTTCTGCAAGGTGGAGAACGCGTCGGAATAGCGGTAGCTGCTGGCCTGCGCCTCGCTCAGGCCGAAATGCTGGGTGTCGGAGAACGCCCAGGCCTGGCCGCTGCTGCGCTGGCTCACGTACTGTCCGCGGCTGCGCAGGCTCCAGTCGTCGCCCAGTGCCTGCTCGACCATGTAGAACGCACGGCGCGTGCGGAATCGCGCATGGTCGTCGGGGTTGCCCAGCAAGCGGTCGAACGGCGACGCGCTGGCCAGCGACTGCCCGAGCAGCACCGTGTGGTCCGCAACCGGCACGCGGTTGTCGACGTATTCCAGGCCGAACAGCCATCGCGTGGTGTCGTCCTGCCAGCCGATGGAGGGCGCGAAGTAGGCGCTGCGCTGGCCGCGATAGCCCTGCGCCGTGCGTTCGGCGCGATTGCCGGCGGCGACCCAGCGATAGGTGAGCCGGCCCTGCTCGTCGAGCGGACCGGCCAGGTCCACGCCCAGCCGGCTGCCGTCGCCCTGGCCGGTGGAGAACGTCAGCTGGCGCACCGGTTCGGCCTGCGGCCGCTTCATCACGATGTTTACCGAGCCGCCGAAATTGTTGTCCACCGACGACTCGCCGAGGATCGTCTCCGGGCCCTTCAACACCTCGACCCGCTCGATGCCGATCAGCGGCGGCAGATCCTCGATGCGCGCCACGCCGTTGGGCATGCCGTCGGTGAGGCCGTTGCCGGTGGTGAATCCGCGGATGCGAAACAGCGGCGGGCCGCCGAAGCCATCCACATAGTCCACGCCCGCCACGTGGCGCACCACGTCGGCCACCTCGAACGCCTGGCGGGAATCCATCAGGTCGCGCGTCACGATGCTCACCGACTGCGGCAGGTCGGCCAGCTCCGCGTCGGTGCGGGTGGCGCCCCGCGTGCCGTCGGCCAGGAATCCCCAGTCGCCCAGCACCAGGCCGGAGACCCGCACGGTATCCAGCACCGAGACGATCGGCACGTTCGGCTTGGTGCCGCGCAGCGGACTTTCGTACGAGGTCGCCGGGGTGAACTCGCGCTGGTGCACCACCACCGTGCGGCTGCCGATCACCTCGTAGTCCAGGCCGGTGCCCTGGAGCAGGTGGTCCAGCGCGGCTTCCACCTTCAACCTGCCGGAGGTGCCGGTGCTGCGTCGCCCCGCGATCGCCTTGCTGGAGGCGAGTATCTGCACGTCGGCCTGGCGTCCCAGCGCCATCAGCGCATCGGCCAGCGGCTGCGAGGGTATCGAGAAGCTGGTGCGCTCGGCCTTCAGTGTCGGTGCGCCCGAAGCGCTGGCAATGCCGGCGAAACCGGTCGCCGCGATCCAGGCCAGGCCAACGCCGAACGCACGCTGCATCCGCTTCGCGGACGTCATCGGCAACACCTGCGCCCGTCGCCGCGACGCCATTTACGTTCCGCCATCCTGCCCACCGTGCGTGCGAACCATGGTCGGGAGCGTGGCCGGTGGAAATCGGGCCGGGCCTTCGCCTCGAACATTCCCACCACCGCGCTCCGGGCTCAGGGCTTTCCGGTGCCCGAAAGCACCACGTGATCGGCAAACGCGCTCACCTGCACGGGAAAAACGTGCGGCAAGGCATCGACCCAACGGCCAATGTTAGTCGTGTTGACGGTGCCGGTGAACCTCAGCTCGCCCAGGCGCGGGTCGGCCAGCTGCACCGGCTGGCGGCTGTAGCGATTGACGTCGGCCAGCACGGTCGACAGCGGTTCGTCGACGAACTCCAGCCGGTGCCGGCGCCACGTCGCCGCGTGTTCCAGCGCGATCGTGCTGACGCTGAGCGCGCCACTGACCGGGTCGTACTCGGCGCGCTGGCCCGCCACCAGGTCCAGCCGGCCGGATGGGAGGTTCGTATCGTCCCCGGCACCGTTCGCCGGTGACAGCCGCACCCGTCCTTCGGTCACCGTCACGCTGACCCGCTGGCCGGTACGCCGCACGTTGAATGCGGTGCCGAGATCCTCGATGTGCAGGGGGCCGGCCGTCACCACGAACGGACGCTCGCGGTCATGCGTGACGGTGAAGAACGCCTCGCCGGCGCGCAGGTCGATGTCACGCCGGTGCTGCGCATAGCGGGTGGTCAGGCTGGAGGCCGCGCCGAGTTCGATGGCGGTGCCATCGGGCAACTGGATGGCCCGATCCTCGGCCACCGCGCTGGCGTATTGCTGCGGCAGCGGGGCGTGATCCGGCCCGCCGCGCAGCATCCACCAGCCGCCCAGCAGCGCCACGCCGACCACCGCCGCGGCGGCCGCCAGCGGACGATACGGCCGCTTCGTGGCGCGTGGCGCGAACTCGTCGATCAGCTGCTGGCGCTGGCTGGGTGAGGCGTCGGCGGCCAGCTCGCCCAGCGCGTTGAGCTGGGCGAAGGTCTGGGCGTTGCTGGGATCAGCCGCCATCCAGGCACCCCAGCGCTCAAGCAGGTCCGGGGACGGTTCGGGATCGCGCAACTGGGTCCACCACAGCGCCGCCGTGCGCGTGGTTTCCTCGTCGAATCCGGTATTGGTGGCCATCACGGCGTCTCCATTGCAAAACAGCGTTCGCGGCAGTGCGCCATGGCCCGGCTGACGTGGTAGCGAACCATCCGTTCGCTGAGCTTCATCTCGGTGGCGATCGCGGAAAACTCGCGGCCTTCCAGCACGTGCAGCACGAACGCCTGGCTGCACTTGGCCGGCAACTCGCGCAGGGCGGCCTGCACCTTCTTCCATTGCTGGCCGGCCCACAGGTGCTGCTCGGGCAGCGGCGCGGCGTGCAGATCCTCGTGGACGGGTGGGAGCAACAGGTTGGCGCGCACCACGCGCTTGCGCAGGTAATCCACCGACTGGTTGATCGCCATGCGGAATAGGAACGCACGCGGCGTTTCCAGGTGGTCAAGGCCCTTCATGGTCAGCAACTTCACGTAGACCTCCTGCGCGATCTCCTGCGCGTCGCTGCGCGAATTCAGCCGGCACTGCAGCAGGGCCACCAGCGCAGCGTGATGCTCGCGATACAGCGCCGCCACCACCTCGCCATGGGCGGGCGCAGGGTCGAACTGCAGGTCGTCGTGGCGCGAGAGGTGTTCCATGAAACTGTGCGGACCGTCCATCAGGGTGCTCATGGCGCGCTTGCGCTTGCCGCGGTTGTCGATTGCAGGCCTAGACGCGTCAGCCGGGCAAAATTGAAATGGCGTCGGAAACAAATGGGTATAGGCTCCACCACTTTCCATGGCAGGCGCCCCGATGAACGCTGTCCACGGCCAGACACCCGGCAAGGTACCGGAAGTCACCCTGCTGTTCTGGGTCATCAAGATCGCCGTCACCACGCTGGGCGAAACCGGTGGCGACGCCGTGTCGATGTCGATGAACCTGGGCTACCTCGTGGCGACCGCCATCTTCGCCGCGGTGTTCTTCGCGGCGGTGGGCGTGCAGATCGCCGCCACGCGCTTCCGTCCCTGGGTGTACTGGGCGGCGATCATCGCCACCACGACGGTGGGCACCACCCTGGCGGACTTCGTGACCCGCTCCCTGGGCATCGGCTACGCGGGCGGCAGCACGCTGCTGCTGGTGCTGCTGCTCGCCTCGCTGGCGGTGTGGCACCGCACGACGGGCACGGTGTCGGTCGAATCGGTGAGCACGCCCCGATCCGAGATGTTCTACTGGACCACGATCATGTTCTCGCAGACGCTGGGCACCGCGCTCGGCGACTGGACGGCGGACACCGCCGGCCTGGGTTACCTGGGCGCGGCGCTCATCTTCGGCGGCTTGCTGGTGGTGGTCGCCGGCGCGCACTTCTGGACCCGGGTCTCCTCCACGCTGCTGTTCTGGACAGCCTTCGTGCTGACGCGGCCATTGGGGGCTGTCCTGGGCGATTTCCTGGACAAGCCGCTGGCGTCCGGCGGGCTCGCCTTGAGTCGTTATTCCGCGTCGGTGGTGCTGCTGGTCTTCGTGGGGGTCTGCGTCATGCTTTCGGGCAAGAGGGCGGCTGGCGCGAGTCATTGAGGATGAGGGTTCGCGTTGTGAAGGCGGACTTCATCGAGACTCGTATTTTCGAGCTTTGAAGCAAGAGCTTTCGTCTGCCTGCGGCAGCTGGGCCACGTTTCCCTGTTTGGCCAGATAGACGTGGCCCACTGCGCCGCAGGAGCGGCGCGAACGGCGAAGCCGGCCCGAAAGGCGAAGGGCAGGATGCCCGGAGCAAAGAGAGGCCGCCCCGCTTCCGGCGTAAGCCGGAGACCGAAGAGCCAAGGCACAAGGCAGAAGCCTGCTGCCGGCGGGACTTTCGGCGGACCTGAGTATGCGACCGCACACGTCGATCGTCCGATGCTTGCCGCGTAGCGCCCGGCCTTTTCTCCCTCCACTGCTTGCAGGGGAGGGCCGGGATGGGGTCCGTTCTTGACCTTTCTCTTTGATGCCTCGCGCCTTGCCGACATCAGGAACAAGAGCTTCCGTCCGCCTGCAGCAGCCGGGCCGCCTTTCCCTGCGGATCAAAATGAACCGACGTTTCCACGTGGCGCATGGCCTAGTCACCTGAGTGGTGTCGTTCGAGCGCGAAAGATCGCCGAATCTCGCCCATAAGGCGACTTGCGCACACTACGAACGTGCAGCTGTTATCACCATCAATTGTGGGAGATAAGACATAGCGCCTCGATTTGTGAGATATGCAAAGTCACCCCCAGTCGTCCGAGCCGCTCACGTCGTCCCGCAAGCCCCTGCCAAACCGGACAATCTGCTCGCTTGACGAGTTTCCTTCGAAAGCTGAACATCCATTGCATATGCCCCGATATGGGGTCTACTAAGCGTTCGGCCTTTCATGCGAACACGCGAAGACTTTGATGCGGCTCTTCTTATCGTCGCGTCGGTTGTGCGATCGTGGGACCCATACCGCCTTGGAGGTTCAGGCGCACCACCCGATGAGTTCGACGCGGAGATCGCCAAGGTGGTTTCCTGCATTCCTCGCATTTCAAACGCCGTGACAGCAGCGGCAGCTTTGTCATCGGTCTTCTCGGCATCCTTCGAGCCAGAGCTTTTTTCTCCTGCTCAATGTGTGGCTCCTGGGCAAGAGCTCTTTGCTAAGCTGTCGGCAGCGGGCCTTGTGGCATCGGCCTAACAGTTCGTTCAAGGCGGACGGCTACGCCGCCGCTTAACTCCAGCGTTAGGCGGCAATGGGGAGATCCGTTGAACATTGAAGAAGTGACAGCCGCAGGCGTCGAGATCCTTCATCTCTTGCAGGACTACCACCGCCCGCCAGCGCATCGCGAAATGCTGATCGATCCAATCTTGTACGCTTACATGAAGGGCCGCTTTGGCCCCGTTACTCGGCAGCATCACGTCTCCGTGTACGGCTCGCAGAAACCCAAACGCATCGATTTCCGAATTGGTGGAACAAACCCATCAGTTATGGAGTTGGCTGTCCGTTCGCCACTAGGCTCCGGCAGTCTTCTGGGTGGCCCGAACACTTCCGAGCTTCGCAAGCTCTGCAAGGTCAGTACAACGCAGGCAAAGCTGCGAGTCCTCTTGCTAATCGACTTGTACGCCAACCACTACACGAAGAGCGACCTAAAGGATAGCTACGATACGGTTCATGCCGGCCCGGGGAAGTTCAAGAGGTGTCCGGTCCGCGTCGTGTATGTCCATATGAAAAATAGGTTCAACTTCGCTTGGAGCCCGTACAAGTGAACAGTTTGCCGCCTAACAATTCGTCCAAGCCGACGCCGCTTCGCGGCGCGGCTTAACTCAGCGTTAGAGCCCTTGGGGAGGTTCATAAGTCATGGGACTATTCAATCTGCTTGGCAAGGCGACAGAGGGTTACGCCGGCACGAAGATGGTGCAGAAGGGATCCGACTTTCTCATCAACAAGCACACTTCGGTCAATGTCTTTCTTTTGCATTCTGGCTTGCGCAAGCACGCTGACGAGCTCTTGAAGCAGTACTTCCTCAACCACGATGGTGGCGGTCAGCTAAACGAATATGAAGCGGCGCTTCTAAAGCTTGCTGTGTTCTACGCAACTGCAGAAAATGGCGGCGACGAGCACATGGCGGCTCTCGTCGGGGACGGCATCGCCAAAATTCGGGCCGTAGGCGATGGTCAAATCAGTGCAGGCATTTCTCTCGAAGTGCTCTCGCAAACCGGGCTCTAACCAGTCATTCGAGGCGGACGGCTACGCCGCCGCTCAATTCCAGCGTTAGAGCCCAAGATGGGAGTTCTTGATCACTCGGTCGCGACTCTTCGTTTTTTCGGTGACGATCTCGTTCCGGAGGAAGTCTCTGCGTTGCTAGGTGCGCCACCAACTCGGTCATGCCGCAAAGGCCAAGAACTCATCGGCCCTTCAACTGGCAAAGTACGCATTGCTAAAACGGGCAGCTGGCGGCTAGAGGCGGCTCGTCGTGAACCTGAAGACCTTGAGGCCCAGGTCTTTGAGTTGCTTGGTCAACTGACACATGATCTACGCGTCTGGTATTCGCTATCGAGCTATAAGCCAGATCTTTTCTGCGGCATCTTCATGGGCAGTGGCAATGACGGTCTTCCGCTCTCTGCAAAAGCAATGCTCGCCCTTGGGCAGCGCGGCATTGCGCTAGGTTAGACATCTATGATTCACGTGATTAAGTGGCCGGCGTTGTGCCCTAACCACTCCGTAAGAGACTTCCCGTCAATCCCAGCCGCATGAGGCTTTTGCCCTTAGCTTTCGGGCCACTGCTGGTGAGGGCGTTGTTCGATGGTGCGTGCTGCGTATCAGTGCCGCGCGACTGCAACGAGTG
>Ga0209941_1001770_pt1 | contig 13711 bp, 12 predicted proteins | sample ThiBiot_300_plan_FD_183945 | JGI IMG/M metagenome (GOLD analysis project Ga0209941, IMG submission 183945) | Wastewater bioreactor microbial communities from Cape Town, South Africa - Thiocy_solids_1 (SPAdes) | ecosystem: Engineered > Bioremediation > Thiocyanate > Unclassified | place: South... | reverse complement strand
ATAACCGACCTTGTGAGAGGTAGAACGCATCACTTGGCCCGCCCCCGCTTTCTGGCCGCGGCGACCTTGTCGAAGCTTCGCCCACTATGCTCGGCGATGATTCCGAATTTGTCCCGGAACCGTTTGATCACCAAGTCCACATAGTGTGGTGAGATCTCGATCCCAAAACCCCTGCGGCCGGTCTTCTGCGCGGCCAGCAGGGTCGTTCCGCTGCCCGCAAAAGCATCCAGCACAATCTCGCCGCGGTGCGAGGCATCGGCAATGGCATCCGCCACCAGATCGATCGGTTTGACGGTGGGATGGGAAGCCAGTTCCTGATCACGGTTCTGGCCAAAGCTGTTCTGGCCGGCATAGCTCCACACATTGGACCGGTTGCGGCCATGCTTGCCCAGTTGCAGATTGTTTACGTGGGCGGCCGCACCCTTCTTGAAGACAAAGACCAGCTCATGCTGGGAGCGATAGAAGCTGCCCATGCCGGCATTGGTCTTGGTCCACACGCACAGATTCTTGTATTCGGTATAAGCGGCCTTTCCGGCGCGCAGAACCTCACCCATGTGCCGCCAATCCATGCAAACATAATGGATTGAACCATCGAGACTGGCATCGGCCAGGTTGCGCAGGCTTGTTTCCAGAAACCCGGCAAACGTCTGGCTGTCCATCTCACCCGTCGCCATGGCGAATTCCGGGTGCTTGATCTTGCCGGACCCGCACACATGCCCGTCAATGGGCACATTGTAGGGCGGGTCCGTGAATACCAGCCGCGCCAGATCCCCACCCATCAGCTGATGGAAGCTTTCGGGCTGGGTCGCATCGCCACAAAACAGACGATGCGGGCCAATCTGCCAAAGATCGCCGGGCCTGCTTACAGCTGGGACCCGATCATCGATTGGCGGCAAATCTTCCGGCGCATCATCACCATCAAGAGGCTGAAGTATCAGGTCGATTTCCGGGGTCTCGAAGCCGGTAACCCGAATGTCGAAATCGAGCTCGACCGTCAGCTCCTTCAATTCCAGGGCCAGGAGATCGTTATCCCACCCCGCGTTCAGCGCCAATTTGTTGTCGGCAATGACATAGGCCCGAATCTGGGCCGGCGTGAGATGGTCGACCGTCAAGGTCGGGATCTCTTTCAGTCCTGCAAGCTTCGCCCCTTCGACACGGCCATGGCCGGCAATGATCGTGCCGTCGCGTTCAACCAACACCGGGTTGACGAAGCCGAAGTTCCGAATGCTGTCGGCGATCTGCTGAACTTGACGCCGCGAATGCGTCCGTGCGTTCCGTGCCCGTGGCTTGAGGTCTGATAGAGGGAGAAACACAACTTCACGGTCCACGTGACTTATTCCCATTTTCTGGGTGTCACTGTGGAGCAGCCGTCAGACGATCGCTTTCACAACAAACTGGCTGATTTTCACAACAAACCAGCATTTTTTGTGAAGCTGTTACCTGATTTCTTCACAAAAATTCGCGAGGCATTCACAAAAAAACGGTTTCCACCTAATAAGAGCGTGGCTCCTCATAAGCGCGTGGCCGGGGTTTACCGTTTAATGACTGCTCCGCTCAGATCCGCAAATATAAGCGGAGCAGCTGCCTTTCGTGTTCAGATGCCCGGTTAAAGACAGTGCGCGCCGTCCAGGACGTCATAGTCTTATCCGGCAGGCAAGATTTGATATATGCAATGGCACGTTCGACACTATCTTCGGACAGCCTCGATTTCCTGGAGCGTCCGTCTTCGTTTGCCGCCTGCAGAAGCCAGGCCTTTATCAGCACGAGGTCCATCAGGAAGGGATCGGCAGGTGGCCGTCCACGCTTACCAGTCGGCATTCGCGAGAAATGCAATTTGGCAATAGCAGACCGGAACCTGTCATCGGAGCCATACCGAAGAGCTTGTATGACTGGCAGCCTTTTTCCAAACCGCAGCACGAGGCCCCCCAGCGATTCCAACACCCCTGGATGCGTAAGCGATACTTTAGACGCTAGCACCTCGTTCCAACCGGGCTTACCCCACATATTCCAGGGTGGCGGGAGGGGAGAAAATCCAAAAAATCCCATATTCTCAGTCACAATCACACCTTCACCGTTTCAAATCCGCCCCTCACAGCACATCTCTCAAATAGAACTGCGCCCATTGAACAATACAACGAACCCGCAACAACCAGAAGCGGCAATACCGTCTGCTATGTGCCGAATTGTTGAAGAAGGTTGGCGTAGACCGGCCGGTCGGCTCAGACCCGAAGTGCCAAGATTATTTGGCTGCGCGCGTTAGGACCAGATCGGCATTGGCTGGGGTTGGTGATCAGCCTTGCTAGTTTTCTGAGGTCCTAGGTGTAGCGGCAAGCGGGAACTCATCGCACCAATGGTTAGCGATTGGGAAGTGCGATTCTCGACTGCTTCTCGCAGCTGAGGGGGTCACTTTCCAGGAAACTGGGAAGCATCTCTCTTATAGTCAGAGCTGTATGGGCCCGCGGGAATTCCTTTGCCCACTGTTGCTGCCGCCTGCAGGTTAGCCTGAGAAGCGAGTGGCATGTAATTTGGCTCCGCTTTCTCGATCGCTGCCTGAATCGCCGCTGCAACAAGAGCAGCAAGTGGATTGGCGCTATATGCGGCTTGTGGGGAGTAGGATAGCTCTTGATCGTCTTCCCACAGAACGGCGCCATCACGACAGCTTGCGAGCTTGTAGTGGAAGGCAACATTTGTGGAAGTCGAGATGACTGCGTACTGCGATTCCCATTTGTTGATTTCAATGAACAGGACGGAATCGCACCCAAATAGCTGACCGAAGCGTACGGGATTGGCCTTATAGATCAGCCCCGTATCAGACAGCCCATCCTTTTGAAGAATACTTTTGACCATGTTCGCAGGAAAAACGTAGTAGCCACGCTCCGCGAAAGGCTTAGTTATCGTCGAAAGGAAGTAGTCCTGTGCTGTCAGCGACGTGGTGTTGTTGAGGACTGGAACAACAAGGATGCTATGCGGATCATGAGATCGGAACGCAGAGTAATCTTTGACCAACTTTTGGGGCGCCGCGCAGCCCGCCAACAGCCCAAGCATCATGATAGCGAGAATCTTGGTTGTTTTCACGACACCTGATCCTTTTGTGGTGCAGGCGGCTGCATGCGTTCAATCACACCTTGCAGGAATGGTCGAGATTCTGGGAAAAGTTCCATCTCCCTTTCAAAGTCTGCTTTAGCTTGTGCGAAATCACCGTCCTCGAGTTTCATGTACCCCAACTCGGCATTCAGACCTGGCGCGACTTTGTGTGATTTACCGCCGCTAGCTATAGCTTTCGTAAGTGCTTTTTCGTAAGAGATGCGCGCGTCGGGACTCTTTGAATAGTCATAAAGTGCGGACTCGTAGTCTCCCCATTCAAATCGTGTCTGAGGGGCGCATGCGGCTGCGGCTGAAACCGCGACGATCGCTCCGACGACCAGAATTGAGCGATATATCCTAGTCATTGCCGATCACCACAGTGGCACCGGCGCCGACATAGTATTTTTTATCGATCGACGGCCTGTCACCCACCGTGACAACCACGCGGTGCGTTCCTGGTGATACGGACAATGAGCTCTTACCGCTAAAGTTCTCCGCCAATCCGACGTCTCTGCCATCCAGAACTACATGGGCACCAGCCGGCGCATCAGGGAATATCAGCAAGCCGTTTTGTGCGTCTTGGTCGATATGCGAGTTGGGATAGGCACACCCGGCCAGAAGAACGAGCATGCCGCCTAAGATGAAAAATTTACGCATCAGCGAATCTCCTTAACGATGAGAGAGGCGCGCTGTGCCTGAGTTATATTGCCGTTGACGATCTCGGCGGTTGAGCCTTCAGCGTTACCTTCACCGAAGAAAGAAACGACTCGGATTCTAGCGATCTGCTTCCCCGGGAGTGTTATGGGAATGTCACTCTGTTCGCTGGTGACAACGCGGCCCTTGGTCTCCACCGCGAATTCATCGCCAAGTTTGATTCCCTGCCGTGAGCCGCCGCTGATCTGCACTTGGTTACCTGAAACATCGAGAATGTCAGTCGTCCAGGGGCGCTGTTTCAGCTTTTGGATAACATTTGTGGTGAGGTCCGAGATGGCGGCGCCGATAGCCCTGTCAGTCAGAGTGGAGTCGTAGGCGGCCCGCGATCCAAAGCCTGCAATCTCTCCGGCTTCAACGGAGGCAGTTCCTGTGCCGGAAGTGCTGAAAAATGCGACCCCGGTCCGAGTATCCACCAAACGAACTTCGACAGTTGCGGAGGCAGATTGCTTCTTGGTTGAGCTCAGGAAGCCAACTTGACCTTCAGTCTGCCGTCCGAACTGGGTGACCGAACCAATAACAAGGGTATCCGCGCCAACCAATTGTGTTGACTTTCCAGTTAGCTGGGCCTCGGCCTTCACCGCGTCGATATCGCCCCGCTCGAGTACGATGAATTGACCGGTATTCACCAACCGGGCCATGAGCATGTCTGAGGCCTGTTCAGCCAAAGGGTCTTTTTGGCCGTCCATCAATAGAGCTCTGCCGTAATTTGTGCTGTTCGAAAAACGGCCGATGGCGATCTTGCGCTTCAGTGTCGGCTGCGATGGCTGAAGGGCCTGCTCTCGTACTGCTGGCGACGCTGGTGGCGCGCCGATAGGAGTTGGTTGGGTTTGAGGCGTCGCGCACGCAGCCAAGCTGCTCACGCAAAGCGCGACACCAAGATACCGAAATAGCATTGTTACTGTCCCCACCCCATACGGTTTTTGACAACCGTGGCGCAACCGTATGCACCCAATTAGAATAATGCAACTGGGATGTTGTAGATATGGTTACAGCGGAACAGGATATAATTGAATCTGACCATGAGAGATGACGATGGGCAAGTACTGTAAATTACAGAGTATATTGACACAATAAGTGTCAGTTAGTGCCGTACGAAACGGACCTTGGCGTTGCTTTCCAAACGAACCTGTGAGCGAAACGAACTCGACCCCACTTCCGTGACAACCTAGTGCGTCTTGATTTGCCGAAGTCCCTCTGGATCGGTGAATATCCAGCGCAAATTCTGCTGGACGTCCGGTTGCGCGAGACCCGCCGGCTCGAACGCATGCGTTTCCGTGACAGCCTTGGTCCGGTCCGTGCGGACAACTACCTTGCGCGCCTCAGATACGACTAAGGGTAACGGATCGTCCAGCGCCGGCGCGTTTTCTGAAGCTGCGCATGGACAGTATCGTGTCCGCCTCCAGAGTCATTGTACTCCCGTGCGAAGTCGCCTTCTTCCACATGCCCGCCAACTGCCGCAGCCGGTGATCCTCCGCCCCCTTTCAAAAGCGTTGGGCATAGAAAAGGGCATAAACTTTACACTTCAACCCTGAGATCGCTGAATATATGTCCACCTTCTAATCGACTTGCGGGCTAAGACTTTGACGGGAATATGCACTTTGTACTTCGGGGTTAACGCGATCAGAGCAGTTAGGTAAACAATCCCGATAATGCGCTCAGCGACAGGGCACCCGGTTTCGCCATCTGAAACGAACCGTCATTAGGTGGAGAGGAAAGCGGCGGCCACCATAGATCAGCGACTTCTCTGATCTGACAAGCGTCCGGCAAACCGTGGCCGCGTTAAGCCTTTAGCATACCTCGGGTAGCATAGATTTCCGAATTACCCTATCTGTTGAGCCATGGGGTGGCGATATCAAAGACGGGTAAGCCTGGGGCGCGGACTGGGCCTCAATGTCAGCAAGTCTGGTATCTCGCCCAGCTATCGCACCCGTTTCGGCTCGATTAGCCCTAAGGGATTTTCCGTACGGACGGGTTTACCGGGCCTGACATATCGGAGCAGCGGGGGGCATCGGTCCGATCGCAGTGGCGAAGCTGCGCTAATAGTCCTGCTCATTATGGCTGCAGCATTCGTTGTGGTCATAGTCCCGATCGTGCTCTGGAAAGTGGCTCGCTTTCTCTTTTGGGCAGCGACTGAAACCTACAAGCTTTGCGCAAGGAAGTGGGTTAGTTACCAAAAGTCCAAGACGAATCGGACAGCGATGGTCCGGAGCCTGGCACTTCCCTCCGCTTCCCCCTCGGGCGGGCCCGTAACCCACAAAAATCCGCCGCCCATCATTTCTGCCTTGCCCAATAGCAGAAGACACGCTCTAGTTGCACCGACTAGCGGGACAGGGGCTTATAAAATGTCTGATGATTTCTCACAAATTGGGTTCGACGCCGGGATCGGCGATTTAGTGGATAATCCCGAGCAGCGTTGCCCGTGCCTTCTATTGCTCGATACTTCTGGTTCAATGTCAGGTCGTCCAATTGATGAATTGAACGCAGGCCTGCGAACGCTTCAGACTGAGCTTCAAGGCGATAGCCTCGCCGCTAAGCGCGTTGAGATATCGATCATAACGTTTGGCCCTGTACAGGTGGAGATGGAATTCACCTCCGCTAGCAACTTTTCTGCACCGACTCTGGCCTCTGACGGTGCTACGCCAATGGGTGAGGCTATTGTGACGGGTCTTGAACTACTGCGGGCTCGCAAGAACTCCTATCGTCAAGCTGGCGTCCCCTATTATCGGCCGTGGGTTTTCCTCATTACCGACGGCGGACCTACCGACAGTATCTCTAACGCAAAATCGCTTATCGCAGATGGAGAAGCTAAGAAGGAATTCATGCTCTACACTGTTGGCGTTGAGGGCGCGGACATGGTGAAGTTGTCAGAACTTCAACCGGCGCGAACGCCACTTAAGCTGAAGGGACTCGCCTTTAGCGAATTATTCCGTTGGTTGTCGTCATCTCTGACGGCGGTGTCTAGGTCCCAACCAGGCGACGCAGTACCGCTGCAAAATCCAGTGGCCCCTGACGGATGGGCTGTTGCTGGCTAAGCCGTGAACTGGGGATGGGCGATTGCGACGTGCCGTGGCACTTCGCATCTACGGGATAACTCTGAGTGCCAGGATACTAGTCGCTGCCTCACCGTTGGGCCGCGAAAAGACATGCTTGTCGCCGTGGTGAGCGACGGAGCTGGCAGCGCTATGCTCGGCAAGCAAGGTTCTGCCCTTACCTGCCGCACGATCACCGAGACCGCCCGTACGTATTTCAACAACTCAGCAGCCTCTCCGACGGATGAACTCCTTTGGGATTGGATAGACCAATGTCGCGAACGAATCATCCTAGCTGCACGGCTGAGGGGTGCAAAGCCGAGGGATTTTGCAGCTACGCTTGTGGCCGTGTTTGCCCTACCTAGCGAAACCATCATCATGCACATTGGTGATGGTGCGGCTGTCATCAATGTGGACGGTCAGTGGCTGGTTCCAAGCTGGCCGGCGCACGGTGAGTATGCTTCCACTACATTCTTCATAACAGATGATCCAAATGCCGACCTGAGGATCACGCGGCTTCCGTATCGAATAGACGCGGCAGCGGCATTCAGCGATGGGATTGAGCGACTTGTCCTGAAATTCGCAGATCAGACAGCATCCGCGACATTCTTCGACAAATTCGCTGGGACTGTACGGGCCGCAAAGAAAACCGGCTGCACTCCAGAACTCAATATTAGGTTAGGAGAATTTCTGGATAGCCCAACGATCAACGAGCGTACCGATGATGACAAATCTTTGATCATAGCGGTTCGGCAATGACCCTTTCTCTTTTCGACGAAAATGGGCAACCGATTCGGGTGTCGTCAAGAATCGGGAAGGGCGGAGAGGGAGAAGTCTATCTGGTCGATGGTTCCGACCAAGTTGTAAAATTCTATACAATTCAAGACTTACGCACGCGCGAACTAAAGATACGGCACATGTTGTCCAATGACTTGGCAACGAAATTCCCGCTCATTGCGTTCCCTCGCTCGATCATTTTCGACCGCGCCCATAGATTTGCGGGCTTCACTATGGCGAAGGTATCTGCCCATAAGCCACTTCATGAGCTCTATTCCCCTGGCGCACGGAAGTCTAACTTCCCTCAAGCAAATTATCGCTTTCTGGTATTAGCTGCAGCAAATATTGCACGGGCCGTTGGTAGTGCAAATGCGGCAGGATGCGTAATCGGAGATATAAATCACTCGGGCATTCTAGTATCGCCCAAAGCAACGATCACGCTTATCGACGCTGATAGTTTCCAAGTGTCAAATGGAGGCTCGCTTCTCCATTGCCTTGTTGGTGTTCCTGACTACACGCCTCCGGAACTGCAAGGTAAGGCGCTCTCTAGTATTGCTCGTACGGAAAACCATGACGCTTTCGGCTTAGCAATCGCAATATTCCTACTCCTTTTTATGGGGCGACATCCGTTTAGCGGCAGGTATTCTGGTGGCGACCTCCCTCTCGAGAAAGCGATCAGTGAATTCCGGTTCGCTTACAGCACGAAGCGAAGTGTTGGAATGTCGCTACCGCCCGGTGTTCCGACACTACGGGACTTTCCGCCTGCAATCGGAGAGGCATTTGAAGCAGCATTCGGACCTAGTGGCCCCCAAAATCGGCCAACGCCACAACAATGGATGGCGCTTCTCGATAGTTTGAAAGACACACTGAAGGTTTGTTCGAAAAACACTCTCCATCAGTACCCATCCATTGCTATGGAATGCCCCTGGTGCCGGATGGAAGAGCGGTTCCTTGTACCACTCTTCTTACCTCACATCTCAGATGTAGATGCGATTGCGGCGCATGGGCCGGTCATCGGGAACATAGTAACCATCTGGCAAGCAATTGAGGTCGTGCGCCCTCCCGCCATAAGACCATTCCCTGTTTACTCGGGCCCTACACCTCCCCCAAGCGCTGAAGCTAAGAAGATTAGACAAGAGAGGCTCGCGAAAAAGATTGCAGGCTCAGCTTGTATTCTTGTTGCACTCGGGATTGCTATCTACGCGAGTGTCCTTCTCTCGCTCGTGTTTGCTGGTATCGGATGGCGTTTATTGGTATCCAAGACTACCGCTAACTTAGAACTGGAAAAGAAATACAAATCAATCCAAGCCCGCATCTATCAAGCCGAAATTGACTGGGACCGGTCCAATGCCAGTAACGAATTTGTTGAACTTAAGTCTGAGCTTCAACGGAAAAAGTCTGAGCATGACGGACTCCCGCAAACCTTGAAAAGTCGACTTGACGAATACTCACGCAATCGCCGAGCTTTTCAGCTAACTCAATATCTGAATCAGCAGCTAATCCGAAATTACAAGATTCGGAAGATTGGCGGCGGGCGGCAAGCGATGTTGCTTTCCTATGGCATCGAAACTGCGGCTGACGTCAATGAGAAGGCAATTCTAGCCGTCCCTGGCTTTGGGCCAGGGATGGCTCAGCATCTGTTGAACTGGCGACGGCACTTGGAAAGCCGGTTTGTTTACAATTCAGCCCAAATGCCTGCTGATAAATCGGCAGTCGCAATGATCCGCGCGGAGATTTCGCAGAGGGGAGCAAAACTGCAGGCTGAACTTGCTATGGGCCCAGCCAAGCTCACGCAGATCGCTTTGGCAATACCTAATAAGCAAGCTATGAACGTCCCATTTATCGAGATGCTATTGAAGCAGCGCGCCCAAGTAGCTGCTGACTTTGAAACACTGGGGGCGTCGATTCCAAATGTAGATCGCCCAGCTACGAAGCCTAGGCCAAGCGTGATTCAACCTCAACTCACCCAGACCGCACAATACCTAACCGCGAATGCAAGGAAATGTCCTAAGTGTGGAGGCCACATGGTTATTCGCATTGCGAGGCGAGGGCTTAATCGAGGTAACAAATTCTATGGCTGCATAAGATATCCCACCTGCAATGGAACCCGTCCCTTTCCGTAACTATATCGTTCGAGACTGGTCAAGCATTTCCCTGGGGCATCTAGTTGAAGATAGCGTTTGGGATCGCAGCTAGCTGGACCTAGCGTTATTAACTAGTACTCTGCACGGTCGCGCCCCTTCAGCATAAAACATCTGTAGAGAAACACGCTGCAACCGCAGCGAAGCCACAGCCTAGCGAACTAATCATCATCATGTCCAAACGCGATACAAGTCTGCGCGGCATCCATTAAGGACAACCGAACTTTGTTGCCATCCCTAAACTAGCTGCTACATCTTAGGAGTCGAATGCGACGGTGCGACATACCACTCCTCGAAAGCGGCCCGCGATAGAGACAAGCTCCGGCAGGATGTGCTTGAAGGACTCAATTGGAAAATCCACCGGATATGACCCACGGACTGGTATCGTGACCCGGAAAGGGAGTTCGCACGCCTAAGGCAGAAAATAGAAAATCTTAGGACGGTCTATACCGCTTTTTTGCCTTGCCGCCTGTCAAACCGACTCGGCGCTTAGGGAAACCGCAGCGCCCTCTTCTTGAGGACCGCCGTCGATTTCTTGGCATTCTCCGGCAATCGCAATAAGCTTTGGTAACTCGCCCGTTGACGGCGCTTCAACCCCAAGCTTTACCCAGCGACCCGCCAACGACATCAAGTTACCTTTGCCGTCTTGCAATTGCCCTTTGGCAGTCTCGTATGTGGCAACTGCGCTCTGGAGGCTTTTTCCTACTGCTGCAAAGCTGTCGAGGAAAGTGCCCAACTTCTTGAGCATAAGGCGTCCCTGATCCGCGATTTCAAGGGCATTTGCTTGCTTGTTGTGGATGTTCCAAAGCGCCGATACAAGTTGAAGGACGCAGAACAGGGTCGTCGGCGTCACAATGATAACCTTGCGCTTCTGGGCGTCGTTGAACAAATCTGGCGCTGCTCGGAACGCCTCAATACCTGCCGCCTCGATTGGGACAAACATCACAGTGAATGGCACTGAAAGTCCTTTACCGACAATCTGTGCGTAGTCTTTTACAGCTAGACTCTGGTAGTGCGCCTTAATCGAGGTGACGAGCGATGTCAGTTCTCGCTCACGATCCGCGGCATCTTGAGCTTCACAATATCTCGTCCAAGATGGGAGAGACACTTTCGCGTCAATTACTAATGTCTCTTTATTTGGAAGGCGGAGAACCGTATCCGCAATACGCACTTCTCTGTCGTCATTCTCGCCATAGAATTGATTATCGAAATGCTTCCCCTCTACGAAGCCTGCTTTTTCCAAAAGTGTGGTGAGTTGAAGCTGCCCCCATTCGCCCTGTTGCTTGACGTTGCCCAGCATAGCGTTCGCGAGCAAGTCAGCCTTTGCACCTACATCCGAGGCTGTTTGAGCGAGATGCTGGATTTGGTTTTGCAGTTGACCTCTTACCGTGGCTTCGTCCGAGTGAATTTGATCCACACGCTGCCGGAAGTCAGTTAGTTGCTGTTTAAAGGGCTCCAGAAGCGCGTTCATTTGCTCTTTGTTCGTCTCGCCGAATTGCGCAGCGCGCTCTTGGAGCAACTGAGTTGCAGTGTTTCCGAATAATGCTTTGAGGTGCGTAGTCTGCCCCTCAATCCATTCCTTCTGATGACGGAGTTCTTCGTTCTTGGCCGCGACGAGGGTGTTCGCGCCACTAAGCTTCGCTTCAAGGTCCGACTTATCTGCTTTTGATTGAGCTAGGGCTGCGGATATTTGGTCATTCTTCTTTGCAAGGTCGGCACTTACTGCTCGGTCGGCTTCCGCGTTTCTTATCGCCGCCCCTCTTTCAGAAATTGCTCGCGCCTCTGAAATCGCAGCAGCTTCGGCTTCTTTTCGCAGGGCATCGTACTGAGATTGTAGTTCTTTTAGTTGAGTGAGGGGACTTTGCACTCGCGACGCCAAAAGGAACTTCGCCAGCGCAGCGCCCGCGATGAGCCCAACGAGTAGCGCGATTAGGATTGTAATGACTTGCTGATCCATTGATGCCTCTTAATGTTCCCTACCGTATTTCTACGTGCCGCAATTAGGCATTGGCGCGACTCGCTTTTCATCGCCGCACTCAACACGACATTTCAGAAAATTGAACATCAGCCCCCTGCCCGATATGATCTCTGCGCTTGAGAGTGTATCCGAACTCAACCCAAATCGAAAGAAATGTTCTTGATATGTTCTTGCTGAAAATTGAGCTATATACACACTCCGCCACCTCCCGCCAGACCGGAAGATTAACGCTCGCGGCCTGATGTTGGATGAAGCTTTCGGTCACATAATGGCACAGGCGGATCGGCAATAGCGCTCGACTTCGGTGATGAACGGAGCATCAATGCGGTGCATTGATTGGGTTTTCTGCCTCTTCAGATGATCCGGCAAAGAATCGGCCCCCGAGCATTCCTCCTGCTCGCCGGGCCTTGCGGTGGTGACGGCACGGTCACCGCCAATCGAACGGAGGACTTCAGATGGTATCACGCAAGCGCTCTACCCACACCGCTCGCAAACAGGGCAAGCCTCCTAAACCGAGGACCAAACCGGTCACGGCTCAGGGTACGAAGCCCGGATTGCGGCCAGCGGCAGCCAATCTATCGGGTAGCGAGGCCGCCAGACGCACGATCGCCCCCAACTCCAAAATCGGGACGCTGCTCGCGCTGTTGCGTCGGAAGGAGGGTACGACCGTGGCGGAGGTGGCGAAGGCGACCGGATGGCAGGCTCACTCGATCAGAGGCGCCTTGTCCGGAACGGTCCGGAAGAGGCTCGGCCTCGAGCTTCAATCCTCAAGGATCGACGGCGTCCGCATCTACCGGATTGCCGAGTAGATCATGGCAAAGCGCAGCAAACCCCGGCGGCAAGGCTCCGCCGTGGAAGATATCGAGCACGAACTCACCTCACTTGCCGGCCTTGGCATCGATCGTCTGCGCGAGCTTTGGACAACACGCCTCCGTACAGCGCCCCCGCCCATCCGCTCGACCGATGTGCTGCGGCGGATGCTGGCCTGGCAGATACAGGCAGAAGCCTTCGGCGGGCTTGACGCCGTCAGCCTCCGGCATCTTCAGCAGATTGCCGACGCGCTGGAGCGTGACGGGACATACGAGCCACAGATCCGGCGAGATATCTCGCCGGGCGTCGTGCTCACCCGTATATGGAAGGGCGTGACTCACAAGGTGACGGCCACCGCCACCGGCTTCGAGCACCAGGGCCAGCATTATCGCAGCCTGTCCGACGTAGCCCGCACCATTACCGGCACGCGTTGGTCGGGACCAAGGTTCTTCGGCCTCGAACAAAAGCCTGCCCGGCCACGGAAGGCTGCGTGATGGCAGGGAAGCCAGCTGTCCGCTGTGCGATCTACACCCGCAAATCGACGGAAGAAGGGCTCGAACAGGCGTTCAACAGCCTCGATGCCCAGCGGGAGGCCTGTGAAGCCTATATCACGAGCCAGAAGGCCGAAGGCTGGATCGCCCTGTCTCATCGCTATGACGATGGCGGTTATTCCGGGGGGACATTGGAGCGCCCGGCGCTCCAGCACCTGATGCGTGACATCGAGCAGAGCAAGATCGATGTCGTGGTCGTCTACAAAATCGACCGCCTCAGCCGTTCGCTGATGGACTTCGCCAGACTTGTTGAACTGTTCGACCGCAGGTCCGTCACCTTCGTTTCGGTGACACAAGCCTTCAATACCACCACCTCGATGGGGCGGCTGACGCTCAATGTCCTGCTGTCGTTCGCCCAGTTCGAGCGCGAGGTCATCGGAGAGCGCATCCGGGACAAGTTTGCCGCCTCCCGCAGGAAGGGCATGTGGATGGGCGGGAACATCCCGCTTGGCTATGACCTTGAAGCCCGCAAGCTCATTATCAACGAGACTGAAGCCAGGACTGTGCGATTGATCTTCCAGCGCTATTTGAAGCTGGGCTGTGTCCGCGCCCTGCGTGACGACCTCAAACAAAGAGGTATTCGGCCCAAGCAGTGGACCTCCAGCACAGGCGTCACCCGCGGCGGGC